>Ga0316189_10004671_pt1 | contig 13162 bp, 13 predicted proteins | sample LowCovwburrow_MG_FD_204930 | JGI IMG/M metagenome (GOLD analysis project Ga0316189, IMG submission 204930) | Coastal sediment microbial communities from Maine, United States - Lowes Cove worm burrow | ecosystem: Environmental > Aquatic > Marine > Coastal > Sediment | place: USA: Maine... | reverse complement strand
AACGTGAATATTGGGTTCTTTAGCCGTGATGGTTAGGAGGTGTTTGCGTTCAACGTTGGAAAATTTCAATCGTTCGGCAACGGTCTTGACTTGATCAGGGGTGTTTTTTGGGTCCAGCAAAGCGGCAAGGCGACGCACGGGGTCAATTTCAACGCCTTCAATTTTCACCGCGGATTCGACCAGCCATGCGACCGCCCGCAAACGCCCGACATCTCCGGCTTCGGGAAGAATGAACTTTAAGACGCGTTCATCGATCATTTTTTTGCAGGTCGTGGCTGGATTCGGAGCCGTCAGAATCCGAAATAATTCCCCCCGAACACGTTCACCAGATAGCTCACCCAAACGTGGGGCAAGATCGTAACAAGCCGTCAGTGCATCCCCGCTGATGGGGTATCTTCCATAAATGGCGAGAAAGCGAAAAAAACGCAGCAGCCGCAAAAGGTCCTCTTCGATTCGTTGGTGGGCATTGCCAACGAATCGGATATAGCCATCACTTAAGTCCTGGATGCCATTGTAGGGGTCGTAAATGTTGCCTTCAATATCACACGACATGCAGTTGATGGTGAAATCGCGGCGCGCGGCGTCTTGGGTCCAATCATTGGTAAAAGCAACCTCGGCACGTCGGCCATCGGTATTTACGTCAATGCGTAATGTGGTGATTTCAAAATGTTCATGACCGATCACAGCCGTAACCGTTCCGTGAGCTAGCCCGGTGGGGATAACATGGATATTTTTCGCCTCTAAAACTTCTATGACGCGTTCCGGCGGGGCGGGGGTCGCAATATCAATATCGCGCACATCGCGTTTCAAAATCGAATCGCGCACACAGCCGCCAATAAACCGAGCTTGTTCACCAGCGTTGAGAAGCGCAGACATCACCTGCTTCGTCTCAGGCATGTCCATCCAAGTTTGAGGCGGGATTTTTCCGGTCGGATCCACGGCTTTTCGCTTTCGAAGTTGGCTCAGGATTACTTAGGGGCGTATTTCCCCGGCATGATTTTACCATTTTCAATACGCGGGGCTTGATAAACGCTATCGGGCGGGTTTTTCGGTCCAAGCAAGACCGATAACAGCAGGCCAACAATCATAAGCCCTAATCCGGTGAGGATCAGACGAAACCAGGGGGTACTGATTTCAAAGGCTTCGATGGCCTCTTCGGAGTTGGCATGTTCCCGTTTAATTTTTCTTTGGACCCATGCGGACCAGATGAAAAACATAACCGTCGGCAGGATCAGTGGGACAATATAGGTAATGATTATGCGAAACATATTTTTCCCTTTTGTAGAAACAACACTTAAACCAAGGCATATCAGTTCAAACGCGGTCCGTCCATCCGTCTATGAGGTTCTGATAGAGGTTGATCAACATCCCAGCCGTAGCGCCCCATATATAATAGTCATGATATGGCAGGGCGTAAAAGCTTCGCATCTGCCCTTGGAACACCTGCTGGTGGCGCTGATGGTTGTTTGAGTCCATGAAAAACGCGAGGGGCACTTCAAAAATATCGGCGACTTCGACGGGGTCGGGACAAAGTTCAAAAGGCGGCTGGATCAAGGCGACGATGGGCGTGATGGAAAAACCCGTGCGCGTAATGTAGGTGTCTAAGCGTCCTAACACATCAATGCGATCTTCAGACAAACCAATTTCTTCATGGGCTTCGCGAAGGGCTGCCGCGGTTGCATTCTTGTCGTTGGGTTCAATATGGCCTCCGGGAAAACAAATTTGTCCGGGGTGGTGTTCTAAATTATCTGTGCGTTGAGTGAAAAGAACCTGAAGTCCCGCCGGGCGATTGATCAGCCCGATCAACACGGACGCGGGACGCAAGGTTGAGCTGGGGTGAACGCCTGAGTTTAAATCATGGTCGCCGCGTTCGTTCAGTGTGCTTTTTTGTAAGCCTGTTCTAATCTTAGAAAAATCCATCATGCGTCTGATGTATCAATCGAACTCAAAGGAAAAAAAGTGCCCGAACTCCAAAGCCCAAACATAGGTTCATTCTCAACTTCGAAGGTTGTGCCCTGTTCAACCAGTTCATAATAAACAGCACGGTTAATCTTCGCCTGCAAACCGTCCCCTATGGTTACGTAAGGTGTGAGTTGTCCTGTCTCTGGGCTTTCGGTCAGGGTTATGGGCGTGTCTTTGTCGACACACACCACGTCCCCGACATTTGTGCTTAAGCACAGAATCTGTTTTTCATCTTCTCCAGAAACATGGACGTCCGTGATGACAAAAGGGGCATCGTCAACTTCGATGCGGCCAACTTCCGTCGGGCTGATGAGCCAATGACGACCGTCTTCATCAAGTTTAAGCATGGCGGCAAAAAATTGGACCATTTCAGGGCGTTCAATGGGGCTGTCATTATAAAGCCAAGTTCCATCGGATTTGATGCGGATATTTAAGTCGCCACAAAATGTGCGGTCCTCGCACGGGCAAGGTATTTTCGCCAAGCTTGGCGACAGGCCATTAAGTCCGTCTGCAAAAAAAACGGCGCCGATATCTGTTTGGCGTTTACCCATTGAGCGTCATCATCCTTTGCGAATACCCCTAACTTATATATTGATATGGGTCATAAGAGAGGCGTTTAAAGTTTTATTTCTCATTTATCGCGTTTTCCGTCGAAGAGCTTTATTATAAACGTTTGAATATTTACATATAGGAAACAACATGCGTGCGAGTGTTAAGTGGTTAGGGGAGATGGCTTTCGAAGGCCTGTCCGGCAGTGGTCATAGCGTTATTTTAGACAGTTCCCCGGATTTTGGGGGGCAAGACAAAGGTATGCGACCCATGGAAATGATGTTGTTGGGCCTTGGCGGATGTACGTCCATTGACGTGATGAACATTTTAAAAAAGTCACGCCAAGATGTGACCGATTGCGTGGCTGAGATTGAAGCTGAACGTGCCGAAGAACATCCTAAGGTTTTTACCCGTATTCACGTACACTTTAAGGTGACGGGGCGAGATTTGAGTGCCCCACGTGTTGAGCGGGCCATTGCCCTTTCTGCCGAAACGTATTGTTCGGCGTCCATTATGCTGGGTAAAACAGCCGAGGTGAGCCATGACTTTGAAATCATTGAACACAAAGATTAAAGCCATTGGGCTTAAGTCTGTTTGTATCGCGTGTGTCGCCGGGGCTTTGGCAGCCTGTGCAGCGACCAAGGGGTCTGACAGCAATCCCATCTTTAGAAAGTTCCAGTGGTTTTCCTATATAGAAGGTGAAGATTTTCGAGACACGTGCGATGCGACTTCGGATCGTTACCGCCTGATTTATAATGCGGTCTATACCGAACAGGTGCGTATTTACGAAGTCTCGACCGCGTCCCAAGCCCTACATGCGCGCGTGATGTCTACAATGGATTTGCGTGATTTCAACGTCGACAGCCTTTCGGGTTTGTTAGACCCTTGGCGGGGGCGAGCGAAAGATGCGAAAATCACGAAAACGGATTTAGCTGGATTGGTCAGTGATCTTGAAGGGGCTGGGGTTTTTGATCGCCCCAATGTGGGTGAAGAACTTTCTTCAAGGGGGTTCTTTTGGACGATTGCCGCGTGTCATAACGGGACCTATCATTTCACAGGTTTCGCGTGGCCATCTGAAAAATGGGACAAACTACGTTTTAGCGAACGGTTGTTTAGCCTTGATGTGACGGGGGTCGCGATTAATGAACCTCGAAAAACAAAAACAGGGCGCCCTTTAACGCAAACCAATAAATCAGCGCTGGCGATTGGTCAGGAATACCATTTGAAAGTCGGAGAAAATGGACTTTGGGATTTGGGGTCGATGTTTTAATCGGGCCTTTGTTGTCATAGTTTTAGAAACGGTCTAAGGTCTAATCTTTAGGCCAAACAAGGGGATAGCTTTCGAGCTAGAAAAAACACATGGCATATGTGATGCGTAATGCTGACGGCAATATCATTGCCGTATTAAGCGAAGCCGCCGAAGGTGCGGAAGAAGTTTCACCGAACGACCAAGGCCTTCAAAAGTTTCTAAATACCGAAAGCCCGGAACAACGCGCGCAAAAAGAACTGATGGAATCAGATCTTGGCTTGATCCGCGTGATCGAAGATTTGATCGACGTGCTGATTGAACGCGGCGCCATGATGTTCACGGATTTCCCCGAACCTGTGCAAAGAAAGCTTCTGGCCCGTCGAGGCTTGCGCAAAGAGTTTTCCTATATGGATGAGCTCTTCAACAACGAAGATGAAATGTTTATGCCCCCCCCCGATGATGATGGCGAGGGCTTCCTTTAAGCTTAAATCCGTCAGGTTATGCCCGCTTCTGGGTGCTAAACAGACATCATTGAACACCTCTAGAAGCATGGGCTTGTGATCCAAGGCGGACATTACACAAATATTGCTACGACCAACTAAAAACAGTAAGACGCCCTTGTTGATATCGTAATAAGTGTTCCGTTGTCGATTGTACCCATGAAATATATTTGGTGCTTATGATGTTGTTACGTCTATCCATTACACTCCTTATTGCAACCTCGCTCTCTATTCTGTTTCTGGCAACGAGAACTGCTTCCGTACAATCTCCAGTATCTCCTCAGTGCGCCAACTCTGAAACTTCAAAGAAATCTAATTTTCGCTTCCACAATTATATATCGTTCAACGAAAAAGGTTCGATCGAAGACATGGGAGATACAGATGCAATCGAGTCATTTCTAACGTGTCATTTTCAAGGTCATGCCCCTCAGGAGTTTGTGAGGTTCTTTAAGCAACTTGTAGATTGGCAAAATCAGAGAGATCGTGAAGAAAAACAATTTCGTCAACGGGCGATGCAAAGATTAGTCGATTCCGCAAACTCCAAACTTCGGTCTGGAGAGAAACCACTAACACTTGACATGATGCAGGATCTTGCTGGTCTAGCCGACAAACGCCTTATTCGCAGCATCTATAAGGATCGTAGCGGTTATATTATTTTCAGTTATTGTCACTTGTTGCCAGAGCAAATTGCTTTGAGACTAGCCGAGTCCTATAATTTTGTGACAATGACTCTTGTGAATGGGCCAATCTGTTGGAAGCTCAGATTGCTTGAGAAATCAGACGGCTCAATTGAGCGCGTAGAAACTGTAGGAACTCCCTTTGGTCCGTGGCCGTAGAATGTCCGCTCTCTGACGGTGAGCGGACCTTTAACATGTATTCTTCGGCTCTTTATCCCATTGAGTTATTTTCACTAAAATTTCAGCCGACCCTCAATCTTCTTCGGGCGGCGTCCAGCGCAGCACGGGTTTTCTTGCGGCTGCGGTTTCGTCCAGTCTTCGGCGTGGCGTCAACACGGGTGCATTTTTGAAGAACGGAGCATCCCCAGACTTTGTCTTATCGATCAGCCCACGTAGGGTTTTGATATACAAATCCAAGGTTTCTTTCGATTCACTTTCGGTGGGTTCCATCAACAACGCCCCGTGAACGACCAAGGGGAAATACATGGTCATGGGGTGGAAACCTTCGTCAATCATGGCTTTGGCAAAGTCCAGCGTGGTGACATCGGTGTCTTTAAGGAAGCGATCGTCAAACAACACTTCGTGCATGCACATGCCGTCAAAAGAAACGCTCATGACATCTTGCAGCTGGGCGCGCAGATAGTTGGCTTCCAAGACCGCATCGGATGAGGCTTGCAAAAGTCCGTCTGAACCGTGACTTAAGATAAAGGACAAGGAGCGGATAAAGACCCCCATTTGTCCGTGATAGCCCTTAAGCCGTCCAAACGGTTGAGCATCAGAATCCGAGACATGTTCGATCAAATCAAAGCCGTCATCGCCATGAACAACGTAAGGCAACGGCGCAAACGGGGCTAAGGCTTCGGACAACACCACAGGTCCAGCACCCGGTCCACCACCGCCATGCGGGGTGGAAAAGGTCTTGTGCAGATTAAGGTGCATGCAATCAATGCCCAAGTCACCGGGGCGCACACGGCCCATGATGGCGTTGAAATTGGCCCCGTCACAATAAAAATAACCACCAGCTTCGTGGATGGCATCGGCAATTTTAATGATGTCGTTTTCAAACAAGCCACAGGTGTTGGGGTTGGTCAGCATGATTCCCGCGACGTCATCGCCCAATTTGTTTTTAAAGGCATCAAGGTCAACGCGCCCGCGTTCATTGGCGGGAATGCTATCAACGGAAAATCCACAGGCTGCTGCTGTGGCTGGGTTGGTGCCGTGCGCGCTTTCTGGAACCAAAACCCGGGTGCGGGTTTCGCCTTCGCCGCGCGCATCAATAGCGGCTTTGATCGCCATCATACCGCACAGTTCGCCATGCGCTCCGGCGGCTGGGCTCATGGCAACCGCAGGCATACCGCAGAGCTTTTTAAGCCAGTCCGCCAGACTGTCGATAAGTTCCAAAGCTCCTTGCGTCGTGCTTGTGGGTTGCATGGGGTGCAGATCACCAAGCCCTGGTAAACGGGCCATCTTTTCATTGACCCGTGGATTGTGCTTCATGGTGCAAGACCCCAGCGGATAAAAGCCGGAATCGATGCCATAGTTTTTTTGGCTTAAGCGGGTGTAGTGGCGCACCACTTGCGGCTCGCTTAAACCCGGCAGGCCCACGGGGGCCGTGCGGCGTTGACCGTTTAAGCGATCAGAAGACACTTCAACGTCGGGTAAATCGACGCCTGTGCGTCCCGCATGATCCATTTCAAAGATCAGAGGCTCTAAAAACACCAAGCCTTTTGACCCACTGATGGTCTTCGTTTGAGGGGCTTGAGAGCCACCTTGAGGAACATTGCTGCGGCCTTGGGAAAGATCGGTCATGACAGCACCTCGCGCAAAGCCGTAACCAAGGCATCCATATCTTCATCGGTGGTGCATTCGGTGGCGGTGACCAGCATCATGTGGGCTAAGTCGTCTCGATCCGGCAACAGCCTGGATACGGGGACGCCGCCTAAGATACCGCGTTCGGCCAATTTTTCGACCACATCGGTGGCAGTTTTGGAAAGCTTCACCGTAAATTCATTAAAGAAGCTGTCATTTAAGACTTGGACACCGTTCACGTCGGCCAACAGATCGGCCAGCTTACAAGCCTTGGCGTGATTGATACGCGCGAGACGGTTCAAGCCTTCTTCACCCAACAGGGATGTGTGAATGGTAAAGGCAAGGGCACACAAGCCAGAGTTTGTGCAGATGTTTGAAGTCGCTTTTTCGCGGCGAATATGTTGTTCGCGGGTGCTTAAGGTCAGAACCCAGCCCCGTTCGCCTTCGACGTCTTGGGTTTGTCCAGCAACTCGGCCCGGCATTTGCCGCACAAGTTTCGAACGTGTGGCAAACAGCCCCACGTAGGGACCGCCATAGTTTAGGGCGTTGCCCAGCGATTGGCCTTCGCCCACAAAGATATCGGCGTCTTGATTACCCGGGGCTTCTAACAGGCCCAAAGACACCACTTCGGTGGTGACGGCGATCAGCAAGGCCCCAACGCCATGAGCAGCTTCGGCTATGGGCTTTAAATCAATGATGCGCCCAAATAAGTCGGGGGTCTGCACCACGACGCAAGACGTCTTGTCATCAATCAAGTCCGTAACACTGGCGGCTAAGGCGGCATGGGTGGGGTCAGAATCGGGACCAACCAATTCGATGTCTAAGAAATGTGCGCTTGTTTCAGTCACCTTGCGGTAATGCGGATGCAAGCCGCCAGCAAGGACAGCACGGTTTCTGCGGGTGGCCCGGCCTGCCATCAAGACGGCTTCGGCACATGCTGTTGCTCCGTCATACATGGAAGCATTCGCCACATCCATGCCCGACAGCATCGCGACTTGGGTCTGAAATTCATACAAGTATTGCAGTGTGCCTTGAGAAACTTCAGGCTGATAAGGCGTGTAGGCGGTCAGAAATTCACCGCGTTGCACCAAATGGTCCACGGTTGCCGGTATGTGATGGCGATAAGCCCCAGCCCCTAAAAAACAAGGTGCAGAGGCGGGGGACAGATTTTTTGCCGCCATGGCCGAAATGATCTTTTCCACTTCCATTTCACCCGTATGGCTGGGCAGATCAATGGGGGCCTTTAACAAGGCGTTGTCTGGGACATCACAATACATGTCATCAGCAGACTTCGCCCCTATGGCAGAAAGCATTTCAGTCCGGTCGTCATCGGTAAGCGGCAAATAGCGCATCGCTTGTATTCCTTAAATTAGGCGTCGATATGGGCTTTGTAAGCATCTTCATCCATCAGGCCGTCAAGCTCGGATGCATCAGACATTTTGATTTTAAAGAACCAACCATTGCCCGCAGGGTCACCCGACACAGCCGCAGGATCATCGGCAATGGCAGAGTTTCCTTCGACAACTTCACCTGTCACCGGGGCATAAACTTCGGATGCCGCTTTCACAGATTCAACAACAGCGGCTTCATCGCCTTTTGTCAGGGCGCGTCCAGCCTCGGGGACTTCGACAAAAACCAAATCGCCCAATTGTTCTAGGGCGTGGTCGGTAATGCCAACGGTGGCGACATCGCCGTCTACAGAAATCCATTCGTGGTCGTCGGTGTATTTAATGCTCATAGGTGTTGGTCCTTTATTTGGTTTTATAAGTTTTTTTCGTGAACGGCATTTTGACGACCTTGGCCGCCAAGGGCTTGTTCCGCACGATCAGGTTGATTGAAGTGTCTGGGGCCGCAAAGTCCGTTTTGACATAACCCATAGCCACGGGCCCGCCAACGGATGGGCCATAGCCTCCGCTGGTCACCGAGCCGATAACGTTGCCGTCTAAGTCTTGGATTTCGGTGCCTTCGCGGGCCGGGGCGCGGCCTTGGGGCAAAATGCCGACGCGGGTGCGATCGGTTCCATTTGCAAGCTGGTCTAAGATTACATCGGCACCGGGAAACCCGCCTTCAGCGCGGCGGCGTTTATTTACGGCCCATTTGATGTCGGCTTCGATGGGCGTCGTGGCGGTGGTGATGTCGTGACCGTACAGGCAAAGTCCGGCTTCTAAACGTAAGCTGTCACGCGCGCCTAATCCTGCGGGTTCTACGTCTGGCTCGTTGAGCAAAATCTTTGCCAATTCGACGGCTTGGTTCGCGGCTACTGAAATTTCAAACCCATCTTCTCCGGTATAGCCCGAGCGCGTTGCAAAGCAAGGGATGCCTGAAATTTTGACTTCTTTAAACGTCATAAACGTCATGTCAGCGGTATCGGGCGCTAGGCGTGCGATGATTTCACCCGCCTTGGGGCCTTGAATGGCGAGCAGAGCGCGATCCGTCAGAACGTCCAATTCGGCTTTGTCTTCGGTATAGGTTTGGATGTGGGCAAAGTCTTGGGCTTTGCAGGCGGCGTTAACCACCAAATATAATCCACCGGGAATACGCGTGGCCATCAGGTCGTCAAGGATTCCCCCTTGGTCGTTCAGCAACACAGTGTAGCGGGTTTTACCCTCGACCAAGATTAGATAATCACCGGGAACAAGGCTTTCAAAGGCTTCAATGGCCTGATCACCTTTCAAGAAAGCCTGACCCATGTGCGATACGTCAAACAGGGATGCTTTTTCGCGGGTGTGCAGGTGTTCTTTTAATATCCCAGCTGGATATTGAACGGGCATGGCATAGCCCGCGAACGGAACCATTTTGGCACCCAATTGGCGATGCAAAGCATCGAGAGGTGTGGTGAGTGGTTTTTCTGGATCGTCTGACATTTTGGTTCCCAACATGAGTCCAGCAACGCCCAAACCCACATGGATTTGGTGCTGCCCCACCCTGTCTTGGAACCTGAAAGATTCCCCGAAAAAAATCGGGTTACATCTTCGGTGAGGCGCTGAAGTGTCAGTCGCCTACTTTCCAGAGCCTCGTCGCCACAACGGTCCGTTTGCCTGAGAGTTTCCGGGGCGGTTGCTCCTTCGGCGCTGATAAGGTCTAAACCGTGACCGGATCAGTCTCTCCCGTGGTGGCTTAAGTCGAGGAATTTATGTTCGTTTTAGATCGTAACGACAAGCATTGTAAATAAGCTGACTTGAAGGTCAATACGTTCATTTTTTAGGGATGGTCTTGATGGTACTTCAATTCATCACGTGTGAGCTGCAAGCCGATAAACACTTGGAAATCCTCGCCTGTTTGACCTGATCTTAGGGGGATTCTCAATGTATTTGGTTCTTTGAGAGACCATGTTACTTGGGGAAGGTTTTGGGCATGTGCAATTTCGATAGGGAATCGCTGTTCATCAAGTAGGTTCTTTTGCGTATCGGAAACAATAATAAAATATTCCATCCGGGCGACGTTTCCAGAAAATGCAGGGCCACGCGTACTTTGGATTGTGGGGGCTAAATAGACGCTCAGTTCTCCCGCTCCCGTTTCGTCGATATCGTATATGCATCCTGATAAAAACTGAGTCAGGGCATTATCGTGCATGACGTCAATAATGTCGCGTCCGGGGCCCGGTTTGAAACGGGTGAGTTTTGCGGCGGCACCAAGAATTTGAATTTCAGGGCAAGGCGGTGGTGGCAGGTCTGAACTACAAGCGCCAAGTCCTAAACCCAAGAGGCTCAAGACCGTAATCGCAATGCTTTTCTTCAATACTTGGATGGTCATTTAATTTTCCGAATGTTGCTAGGTGTCTTGGCTCGCACTTTAGGGGGTCTGTCTTAAAGGTACAAGAACCTAACGTCGGGTTGCGATTTGACTAGATCGATCAGCCAGCAAGGTCATGGTTCCCGCGACTTTCCCCAAAGCCCGTGCACGCCCCCAAGGGTGTGTAATGGACTTGGCTTCTTCTAGGGCTTCATTAAACAAGGTCCAAGCCGCATCAATGCTCCCGCGGTGGGCACGTTCTTCGGCAATATCGCAAAGCATCCAGACCCGTGAAAAAGGACTTTTAATATCTTCGGTCGCTGTCTTTGCTTTTTGTTGAGCGGTCGTGCTGCCTGTTGTATCACCAGCACCGCTACGGGTATCGGTAATGGTCCAAAAAATGTGGGCTTTAAGCCGCTCATCTCTGATCAGGGCCGTGGTTTTTAAGGCTTCATCTAAAAGTGCAGGATCATTGTCGGCCGAGATGCTGACATCGTTCAGGGCAAGGGCGATGCGTGAATAGGCATAAGCTTTTGCAAATGGAAATTTAATGGTTTTTGCGGCCTTTAAGGCTTTGTCCATGGTGGTGCGCGAGCTTTCTAAATCACCAGCACCAGCTTGATAAGAGGCGATGCGGGCAAGAACCAAAGCCCGGTAACGAACGGCTTCAATATTGTCAGCCGTGATCAAAGCTTCTCCCGCTTCTCCCACTTGCGCTAGTTTTGTTGCCGCCTTGATGAGAACCGGCGCGTCGTCTGAACCATTTTTGACCGTTTTTAAAATTTCCATGGCCCGAGAAGGGTCGCCACTTTCTGCATAAGCTCCGGCGATGTAACGCTTGGCTTCGTCTCGGTCTTTCTCAGATTGTGTCGTGCGAACTAACTCTTCCCCATATTTAATATGGCGGGCGGCAAGATCGGTGTGTCCGGATTTGTGCATGATGACGGCAATGCGGGTGTGAAACGTTATTCTGGTCAGGGGGGATTCAATACGTTGCAAATATTGAATCAAATGCTTCCCCGTTTTTGCAGCGTCTTGAACTTGCCCAAGATCAGCCTGAATTTCAGCAATCTGAATATAGGCTTCAATTTGTTGGGGGAGATCGGGGATGATATCCACAGCCGCCATGGCTTCTTCGGTTTGTCCTGAAGTTGCCTGAGCTTTGGCAATGTCGCGCAGCGCCACCATGATCAGCCGCGGGTCATGAATACGCCGCGTGGTGCCGATGGCATCATCGGCGAGACCAGCTCGGGCTTGGGATGTAAGAATTTCACCCAAAGCCCAGTCGCGCATTTCCGCTTTGTCGATATCCCCCGCACTGTTTGAGGCTTCGACCAACAAGCACTTGGGTTCGGGTTTTGCCATGCAAGATTTTGTATTATGAGGCGTGATGTTAACGGTATCGACGCCGTCTAATAGGTTTCGTGTTTCAGGACGGGACATCAAAGAGGCGCGTGCGGCTTCGGTTGAAGCTTTGCGCGTTTTTTTAAGGCGTTTGAGCAGTTGCCCAACTTTACCACCCGTTTCTAAATCCAAAGCCAGTTGGTTGCTGGGGATGCCGTCAATATAAAGGTCCGCACTTTTTTGATAGGCGCGAATCGCTTGTTCCGTCTTTGGCCCATATCGACCATCAATGATGCCAAGGAAGAATCCCTGATCGGCGAGGCCCTGTTGGATTTTACGGATTAGACTGGCGGGGTAATTGTTGCGGGTCCGAGGGGCGGACGTTGCGGATGGAACACCCGCAGCCGTTTCAAACGTGGCAAGGCCTTCAGAAGCCATAAGGAACGCGCCATCATCCGTCGCAGCCCAACTGGTCTGGCCAGCGAGGAGTCCGAATATCAAGGCGGTTACACCTAGTTGCCCAAATGGACGCATTACAGTTCCTTATATTTTGTTCTATTCTGGCATACTATCCCCACAATCGTTGCCAGACCCCTAACATATACGCTCAAAATAGTGGATGCGAAATGGCTGTATACACCGAAGTGACTGATGAAGACCTGACGACGTTTGCTCAAGATCTAGATCTTGGTGAGGTTCTGTCGTGCAAAGGCATTGCTGAAGGGGTGGAAAACTCGAACTTTCAGCTGGTGACAGAGAAAGACACCTACATACTAACTCTCTATGAAAAAAGGGTAAATCCAGCGGACCTTCCGTTTTTTTTAGGTCTTCTCGAACATCTGGAAGCCAAGGGTGTACCGTGCCCAAAGCCCGTGCGGGCGCCCAACGGTGAAGTCTTAAATGAATTATCTGGAAGGCCCGCGGCGCTGGTCACGTTTTTGTCAGGGATGTGGCCCAGGCGAATCCAAAATCATCATGCCTCTGAATTGGGGACTGCTTTGGCCAAAATGCATGTGGCGGGGGCCGATTTCAAATTATCGCGCGCCAATGCCTTAAGTGTTGAGAGTTGGCGGCCGATCTTAAATTCCTGCGAGGGCCGCGCCGATGAGATCGTCAAGGGCATCACCGAAGAACTCAGCACCGAACTTGATGAATTAGAAGCGCGCTGGCCCAAGGACTTGCCGACGGGCGTTATCCATGCAGACCTTTTCCCTGACAATGTTTTCTTCAGGAAGGAAAAACTTTCCGGCCTGATCGATTTCTATTTTGCCTGTAACGACGTGTTGGCTTATGACATTGCGGTGTGTCTCAATGCGTGGTGCTTTGAGACGGATGGAGAC
>Ga0316189_10004670_pt1 | contig 13163 bp, 5 predicted proteins | sample LowCovwburrow_MG_FD_204930 | JGI IMG/M metagenome (GOLD analysis project Ga0316189, IMG submission 204930) | Coastal sediment microbial communities from Maine, United States - Lowes Cove worm burrow | ecosystem: Environmental > Aquatic > Marine > Coastal > Sediment | place: USA: Maine... | reverse complement strand
CCAGATGGTGCCGGTTTTCTGCACTAATGAGAGCAGGTCGTCATGGAGGTGCCGCTGCAGGTGCGTCAATCCCGAGTAACCATGAATCATCGCTTTGACGGTTTCATCAAGCGTAATGCCATGGGCATAGACGGGCATTCCGATGCGGTGCGCCTCATCCACCGCAGCACGTTGCAGGCTCGAAGGCATCATCCAGTAAAGTTTCACGAAAGCCGCGCCATTTTCCTTCCACTGGCGCACCCAGGCGCGTGCTTCTTGTTCATTTTGTGGGTGCACAAAAAATCCAACACCAACACGCCCGTGTTCACCTTCAAAGATTGGGCCGCTGGTGAAGCACCGCGAGGCCGGGTCACCCATCAAATCTCCCTGATCAGCCTGGGCGTTTCCGGCAACCAGCGAGCCACCCATATTGCGTACAGAGGTGATGCCGTAGGCGAGGTATTCCTCCACACCACATCCGCCACCGTGGCCGTGCCCTTCGATCAGGCCGGGGATCGCGAATTTTCCGGTGGCATCGATAACTTGAGTTCCCTTAGGCAAACTTCCCTTGCCGATACGGCCAACCTTCTTGATCCGTCCTTTGTCAATCAGCAAGGACACCTCTTTGCTGAATCGTTTATCCTTGAAATCAAGGACCCGGGCATTTTTCAGCAAAATGGGCCCGGGTGTTGGCGCCTCAATCTTTAATCGCACCGGAATTTCCTGGCGTTCGCCCCCAGACAGCGGTTTACGCCAGATCCGTCCGTTTGCAGCGTAAATAAGCGCTTTGCTGTCAGGGGTAAAATTAAATTCGGTAAAGGCATCCCTATCTAACACCTGAAAATCCACAGCAGAGTTCGAGTTCCCAGTAAGCGCAGCTACCACGACACCCGGTCCGTTACTGGATGGCAAAGCGGCCCACTTTCCATCGGGTGATATCCGCAACTTCATGCTGGTCAGCACCGGAAACAGAATCTCTGGTTCGCTCTCACCCTCTACACGCACTTTGCGTGCGTGCCCACGATCGAAGATGGGTGGAATGCCCTGGTCGATGTAATAAAGCGTGTTGGCGTCAGTCGTCAGCTGCGGGCTCGCCTCGGGGCCCTGGGTGTCGACCAGGTCTTTGATCGCGCCACTAGACGCATTAATGATGACCGCCTGCTTATCGCAGCCCCCGGCCACAAGCACATCGGGATTTACCCAGTTCAGATGCTCGAAGGGGCAACCCTTTTCGGACACCAGAGTTCGTGTCTGGCCGGTAGTCGTGTTGTATATGTTGATCTGGTGGTCAGCTGTCGCCAGATAGTCGCGTTCTTCTGCGGGTTTGCCGGCGATATACGCTAGTTGACTTGCGTCGGGAGAAAACGCCGGACCAAAGGTGAGCTCGTCTGCTACTTTCGTCGCTTCACCGTCTGGTAGGGTTTGCAGCCAAACCCTGCCTGCGGATCGGAATGTGAGTTGGGAACCATCCGCTGAAATCTGTGGGTCTTCCAATGATCTCGGCCGCGCAACCGTGCCAGGCTCAATCGGCTTCCAAGGGGGCGGTTCCATGCGCCTGCGGACCGCTCGCGAGATGTCCGCGCGAAATGGCACGGGCGCGCGCAGGCCGGCGGGTGGCTTGACTTGAAACAGTCGGCCAAAATTACCGGCGTACAGGGCCTGGCCATCAGGGGCGACGGCGAATTTAGGTTCATGATGAGACAGCATACCCTCGCCGGAGATCGGCATAATCACTTGGACAGGACCGTCGTCGAAGGGGAGCAGTACGATGTTTTGCTCTTTGCGGTAGTTGTATAAGAAGTCGGCCCGAAAATAGCGCAGCGCGTACAACCCAGAGCCATCGGGCGCTGGCGTAACCGAGTCGACAAAACCCTCCACGGTTTTCAGTGTGGTGCTCTGACCGTCGGGGCCCATCACCTGGATTCGGCTGGTGGCATTTGTCGTGAAAGGCACGCGATCCACGACAACCCAACCCAGACGGCCGTCGTTTAGATAAAAGGGCGAGCGCACATCAGCCGGCGCCTCGGTCAGGGCCGTTGTTTCGCCGCTGTCCAGGTTGAGCTTCTTCACCACGCCGACCGGTGGGCCGATAAGAATCGGGCTCCAGGGTTGCCAGCTATTGCGGTCAAAGCTCACATAGACAAGCTCACGGCCATCGGGGGACCACACAGGAACGTCCGCCCAGGGTTCCTTGGTTGCCTGCTGAACGTCGCCGTTTTCCAGTTCCAGTAAAAAGATATTCCCTTCGCTTCCGTCACGGTCCGATTGAAACGCCACGTGCTTGCCATCGGGTGACACGCTTGGTCGTGCATCGTAGCTGCCGCCGAAGGTCAATTGTTTTGCCTTGCCGCCAGAGACGGGAATTTGGACCAGATGGCCGAGAAGGGTGAATATCAGCTGCCCGCCATCGGGCATAATCGCCACGTCCGGCCAGGTGACTTCATTGGTTTCGATAGCCAGATCTATCCACTCACCGGATTTGGCTGCTACAGCGTGGTTGAAGGACTGCGTGAGCAGGGTTGTTGCAACGAGTAATCTGATTACACAATGAAAAAACTGCCTGCAAAGGCCCTGGCAAATATGCTTGAAACTCGCCACAAGAAGCTCCTTATCTAATTAGTCTGACCGAGGAAGCCGAATACGCGTTGAATTGTTGCACCAGCATTGCCTATTGCTCGCGTTGTGCAATAAATTCAGGAAGAGTTTTCGACAGTACATCCAGCAGAGCCATGGCAAGATCATGGGCGCTGGAAGGGGTGTTATCGACCTTGGCATCACTGTTTGCCTGCACTGCAATGGCAATCTGCATCTCGGGCAGATAATACATGACGGTGCGATAACCCGGCGCCCAGCCGCCATGGCCGTAGCGTATACCGTGTTCGGTCTGGGCGATATAGACGCCCAGCCCGTAGTGTCCTGTGTTAGCCCCTTCGGCGGGTGGGCCCGCTTGCAACATGTTTTCTCGGTAACTTTTTTCCATTACCTCCCCGCGATATAGCATCCACGCCCAGCGACTGAGGTCGGCCGGGGTGGTAACCAGACCGCCGCCGGTCCATTCGGAACCTGGGTGGTAGAGGGGGTTTCCGTCCATATCCAGCATGCGACCGGCGAGTATGCTCATGACCTCGGTTGCCACATAACCTGTGGCCAGGTTGCGGTGTACCATACTGTCTGAAGGGCTGGTATCGGTGAGTTGCAGTCGTTCCAGGAATACGTCATCAAGCAGGTTGTAGTAAGTGCGGCCGGACGCCTTTTCGATAACAAGGCCCAGCAGGATATAGCCGGTATCGGTATAGGAATAGACCTCACCTGGCGCAGCAAGCGCGGGTTTGTCCAAAATCAGGGCTATTGTCTGTGTGGGAGTCAGAGCTTTTCGAGTGGTACCCGATGCCAGTATGGCCTCGGCAAATTCCTGTAGATAGACGTGGTCAGCCAGGCCGCTGCTATGATTGAGTAACTGCCGCACGGTGATTTGGTCGGCATTGGGCAGACGGGAAAAAAAAGGCTCCTCGCTAAGGTATCTGGAGATTGGATCGTCTAACTCCAAAAGCCCCATACGTTCCAGGTACAGTGTGGTAGCGGCAACAAAGGTTTTTCCCGTGCTGCCGGAAAAAAATCGATGCTTTTGAGAGAGTGGGACATTGCGTTCAATGTCCGCAAGCCCCACGGTTATTCGGCACTGGGATCTGTCTGGCAAAATGACCGCAGTGGATATGCCCGGCAACTGCCGGGCTTGTGGTGATTCTTTCACAGCGGTTTCGAGACGGTCACAGATGGCGTGTTTATTGATTGGCCCAAACTGGGTGGGGTTGCCCGCATCAACAGTGTGCGAGCTTCCCCCCAGGGTCACCGATAACAGCAGAAGCTGAGTAAAGCGCAAGCGCATCATATCCAGTACTCGTTATCGGTTTTCCGTCCCCCTACGCCTTCGCCTATCAGAACTCAAACCCGGCGCGCAGGCCAATGGTTCGAGGCTGGTTAACACTGACCTGATTGCTGTAAAAATCCAGGTAGGCGAGTTGCGCCCGCTCGTCGAACAGGTTATTGGCATATAAGGCCAGGTTGAAGGTGGAGCCACTGTTGTTTTTGCGGGTGATACCAACGACGAAGTTGGTGATGTCGTAACTGGATAAACTGACAAACTCAGGGTGTCCGAGGGCCACGGCATTGCCGGGGTTGAAGTCGATAGTTTTGTCACCGACATAGCGATAATTCAACCGGGCGTACAGGTCGTAGTTGTCGGCCAGGGATTGTTGCCAGTCGATATCCGCAGCAAAGGTATTTTCCGCTGAACCGGGCAGTCGATCGCCGGCCAAACCTTCATCGCCCACCAGGAAATCCACACCTGTTACCGGCTCCAGGGAGGGATTGTAGTGTTCGTCCAGTTCACCATCAATGTGGGAGAAATTAACCCCAACAGCGAAGTTGCCAGACAGTTGCCAGCGAAGTTCAGCCTCAAAACCTTTGATAACTGCAGCACCTACGTTATCAATTTCGTTACTGCCACCGGGCAGAATAACCTGCAGCTGCATATCCTCCCAGTCCATTTGGTAAATTGAGGCAGCAGCGGTCAGGCGGCCATCGAGCATAGTGCTTTTGAAGCCGAGTTCATAGTTCCACAGGGAATCCGACTCGTAAACAATCCCCTGGGCTCCCAATACGGTGGGGTTTTTACCGCCGGCACGATAACCGGAGGTGGCCAGGGCAAAAATAAGCCAGTCCTCTGCCGGGCGATATTCCGCCAGGATTTTGTACACATCAGGATCTTCATCAGCGCCGTTAACCAGGCCAACTACCGCCGGGTTGCCAAAAGAGCCGCCGTTGCGGGTGGTCACGTTAAATTGTTCCACATCCGCCTTGCGGTAACCAAGAGTCAGGGTGAATTGATCACTGAAGTCGTAACCGACCTCGCCGTAGAAGGCCAGTTCCTCGTTGCCGGTTTCAACCCGAGCGTCGAGGCCAACAAAACCCACTTCAAAGCCGAAAAAGCCGCCAAAAATTTCACTGGCGCGTATCGAATCGTTGACGCTTAGCAGCTCTTCGGAGCCATCACCGTCTTCGTAGTAGGCACCGGCAATCCAGTGCAGGCGGCTGTCACCTTTGGATACCAGGCGCAGCTCGACGGTGGTGCCGGAGAAATCAAAGGGCCGGCTAGCTAGTACTGCGGGAATATCAAAGCTGGGTATGCCGAAAAATGCCTCACTGAGGAACAGTGTCACCGTATTAAATTGAAAGGAATCAATTTCCGTCTGCGCTGCGCTCAAGCTCAGGTCGAAGTTGTCGAATTCCATTTTCAGGGTCAGGTTGTACTGATCAAAGTCGTTGTCCCGGGAGAACTGTGGGTAAGGGTGTACCGACAGCAGGTCGTCAACGGCATTGGCCCCGGTCCAGGGAGTCAGCGGATTGGTATCGCTGGTGCCACCCGAAGTCAGGTTCTGATTTATCCACATACCATCCAGTGTGGCAGTATCGCTAAGGTGATAACGAAAAGACAGCCGTCCCCCGGTGTATTCCGAATCGTTGATACCCTTGCGCGCCGGATAGAGTACTTCACCCGGTTGAGCGCCGCTGGGTAAAAAAGCAAACATTCCCAGACCGGTGATAGGCACCGAGTCGATATAGCCTTTATTTTCGTAGCGGTAGCCCACGGCACGTATTGCCAGCTTGTCGTTGATGGGCAGGTTCAGGTAAGCACTGATGCTGTAGTTGGAGCCGCTGGCCTCATCAGTGTTGGATAACTCAGCATTAATGCCAGATTCAAAACCCTCGGTGGAAGGTTTGTTGGTGATATAGCGTACCGTGCCACCCATGGCTGATTTGCCGTACAGGGTTCCCTGGGGGCCCCGCAGAACCTCTACGCTCTGCATATCAATAAGCTTCTGGCCTTCGCCGAGGAAGCTGTTGATAGGGAACTCGTCGATGTAACGGGAGGTGGTGGGGTTGCCTTCGTTGAAAATTGAGTTGCTTAGGCCGCGGATGACCAGGCGTGTAGCGCCCGCGCCGTAGGAAAGTGCGGTTACTCCAGGGACTGAACCAATAAACTCCTCGATATTGGTGTAACCCATGGTTTTTAGCGTATCTCCGCTGAAAGCGGAAATAGCCATAGGGGTATCTTGCAAACTGGTTTCGCGCCGGGTAGCAGTGACCAGGATTTCCTCTATGAGTCCGGCGGTTTGTGTATCTTCAACACCCTGCTGGGCGTGGGCGGTTTGAAAGCTTATTGACCCCGCTATCACGGCGGCGATGCTGGCAAATAGTCCTTTTCTTTTCATGGGTTTTCTCTCCGGTGACCTTTTATTTTGCGAAATCGTAATGACTCCGCTCTCGGTAAGGCCGCCGGAAAGATCGAGATCCCCAAGTAAAATGTCCAGGGCTTGCTCTACGGTGTAGAGTCCATCCACCGGATTGACTCCACGGATATCGGTCAGACTGTGGGGGAAGAACAGGCGTCTATCGGTTTGCCTGGCTAGCTCCAGCATCGCTTCACCCAGGGTTTCACTGGCAATGCGAATAGGATACTTCTCCCCGGGTTCCGCTGTTTTTGCACCCGTTGCAAGGACTGCCAATAAAACCACGGAAATACCAGATTTTATCAGCCATCTGAACGGGTGATTGCGGTACCCTTTGTCTGGTCGTGTGATCCGAATAACCGTTGTATCTTCACGCCAACCTCGAAGACTAAGACAAGTCAGCGCAAAAACACCCTCCCTTGCAGTTGAAATTTTAGCCGGTTAGCCAGCTAATAGTGTTATTTTAATGCCCAGTTTAGCAATGCCTGTTGGCACATACACCTGCATTTGGTAGACAAATGTTATGCAGCAGGCGCTGTAAGTAAGGCTGGTCAATGCGCTCTGGTGCTTTAGAGATGGTGAGATGCCTGCTCTGAAATTACAACCCGGTCGCTATCCAGAGTGCTGATTTGCAGCCCCAGGCTTTGTTCCAGCGCTTCAAACAGTGCCTCTATTTCGCCCACCTTAAACAAACCGACCACGGGTAATTCTCTGATGGAGGCATCATCGATGGTGATGGTGAGGTCGGTATAGCGGGCAATGTTCTCAACGACCTGCTCTAGGGGCTCACCATCAAATACCAGCATACCCTGATGCCAGGCCAGTTTTCGATTGAGCTCCACGATGGGTATTTCCTCTATTAGCTCAACTACCTGGCTGAATACGGCATTTTGTCCTGCCAAAATCAAGGCGGGCTTTGAAGCTGTATCGGCGGAGTCTGCTGTAGTGACCTCTACCTGGGTTGGCGTTGTTGCTACCTCCACCGGTTCGACTCGTACTTTACCCTCGGTCACGGTGACTTCCAGCTTGGTTTCGTACAGGCGTACGGAAAATGCCGTACCAACCGCAGCCACCGCCATGTCCCTGGCGCTAACCACAAATGGCCGCGCAGGATCTTTTGCTACTTCGAAGTGTGCTTCACCCCTAATCAAACGGATACCGCGTTGCTCGTTGGTGTAAGACACCTCAACAACACTATCGGTGTTGAGCAATATGCTGGAGTTGTCAGCTAACTCAATAGTTTGTTGCATGCCCACTTCTGTGGAGTAGAGATGGCTAGAATTAGATTCTGGAAATAACACTCGCATGGCTACCAGGGAAGCGACAAGCAGCGACATTGCCAGGGCACCGGCGACAAAGGGTGTTTTGACGTCGAACCAGCCTGTTCTACTAATCCACCCACTGACAGCATCTAAAGGCCGGATACGCTGCGGCACGTTTTCTTTGGCCAGCACTTCAAATTCCCGCAAGCAGTCCAGGCCTCCCCAGAATGTGGTGGCGCGCTGAAGAGCCTCACGGTGGTGGTGGCTGCTCCCTTTCCAAGTGTTAAATTCCTCGCGTTCGCGCTCGGACATGTCACCGCTATCTAGCTTGACAATCCAGGCAACCGCCTCGGCTTCAAGTTCCCGAATTGCCGGGAAAGAAACTACTCGTTTGCTGTTACTCATCGCCGCCTCCTGGCGGGGGAACCGGGCTGCCTCTGGAGGGACGATGCTCCGAGTCGCCGGTTGGGCTGTTAAAGCCGCCGCTTGCAAAATTGACCGGATCATACCCCTGGGTGCGCACATAGACCCCGCACTTGAGGGTACCCGCGGTCAGGTGTTTTTCGACAGTTTTTGGAGAGATTTTCAACTCCTCGCTAATCTCTTTGTGGGTATAGCCGTATATCTTGCGCAATACAAACACCCGCCTGCACTTGGGAGGCAAGGTGGCAATGCCTTTGGCCAGAATCACGAGTCTGGCGCGCGCATCCAGGGAGCCCTCTACGACATTGGGGCCCTCCTCCTGTAAGACATCCAACGCCCCGGAATCCCCCACATACTCCATGGCATTGGTGGATTTTCGCTTCAGTTCATTGAGGGCAATATTGCGTGCGGTCTGAAACAGGAACGCTTTGGGTGTCAGGATTGTGCGTTTGGTTTCGGCGGCAAATGCCCGCAAAAACACTTCCTGGGTAACGTCGTCAATATCCTGGCGGCGCTTAAAATAACGCCCCAGTAGCCGCTTGATTGCGGCTTCATTGGTCAGGAATGCTTTAACAATCCGCGACATAGCACCAAATCCTGGGAAATACCCCACCTCCATCATAACGTAGACAACTTACGGCAACAAATCCCTCCGTTGTTGTGATATTTTTATTGAAAAAATTTTAAGTCATTGATTCAAAAAAGATAATTATTAAGGTTGTTGGGTTGTCTTGTTGTGGTTGCAACTCGGTATCGCCGAACAATCGGTGGGGAAAACGGGTAACGGTAGGGAGTTCAGGGCAACAGTTGTCTATAACATCATCACAATTATCAAAATATTTCCTCCGAGGAGCCCACATCGTATGAAAGCATTGCCGAAGCCCATCCTGTTGAAGTTGGTCCCCATCATATTATTGAATTTGGTTCTGGCCGGTGCGGTGTCTGCGCAGCAAGCCTGGGATATCACCGATACAGGTATACCATTCAGGGAAGTCACCATCTCCACCAGCGAAGGTTCCTGGATGAGTGTGGATGTCAGCCCCGATGGCAAAACCCTGGTCTTTGATATGCTCGGTGATCTGTACATCATGCCGGTCAAAGGAGGCGAGGCGACACTGATCAGTGGTGGGCCGTCCCTGGACAGGCAGCCCCGCTTCAGCCCCGATGGGTCTCGTATCGTGTTCACCAGCGACCGTTCGGGACAGTACAACATCTGGGTCAGCGATACTGATGGCCAAAATGCGCGTCAGGTGTCGACCCAGACCATGTTCAAATTGAGTAGCGCCAACTGGTCTCCGGACGGCCAGTATATTGCGGCTCAGCGGTTGGGGACTGGGCATCAGGCTCCGGACTATTTCTTTACTATTGCCCTGTACCACATCGATGGGGGTATCGGCAGGGAGGTGGTTGCAGCACCGCACCCGGGACTGACCGTTAATGAAGCGGTTTTTGGGCCCGAAGGAAAATCGCTCTATTACACACGGGCTGTTGCGCCGGTGAAATGGGATTCCGACCCCAACAATCTCAACTATGTTATTAAGCAATTGAACCTCGGTAGTGGTGAAAGCGAAACCCTTCTGGGTGGTTTTGGTAGCGCCACGGCACCACAGATTTCAAGGGATGGCAAACGTATTGCTTTTGTCCGTCGGCTCAGAGATAAAACCGTACTGTTTGTTTACGACCGGGAAGCGGGCGAGGAAACGCCCATTTACCAGGAGCTTTCCAGTGATCTGTTTGCCTCTCCCGGCCAGGATGGCTTTTATCCCCAGTACAGCTGGTTCCCCGATAACCGTTCTCTAGCCATTTGGGCCAAGGGTAAGCTACGCCGACTTTACGTCGATGAAGCCCGGGCCGAGGATATACCGTTCACCGCCACCGCGACCCACAAAATCAGTCAGGTTGCCCGTTACCAGCGTGATGAATTGGTGCCGGAGGTATTTGATGCCCATGCGATATTTCAAATGACCACCGCTCCCGATAAACAATCCATTGTTTTCAGTGCGCTGGGTTACTTATGGAAAAAGGCGCTGCCTGATGGTAAACCCCAGCGATTGACCAAAGGTGATGAGCTGGAGTTTGAGCCCAGCTTTTCACCTGATGGAAAACGAATCGCCTATGTGACCTGGAGTGATGAGACGGGCGGCAAAGTCAAAGTCGTAAGCAGCCGCGGAGGCAGAGGAAAAACAATTGGTAAATCGTCAGCGGCACTGCGCGAACCGACCTGGTCACCCGAGCAGAAGAAGATCGCCTGGTTTGTGGGTGAGCCCGACGACATGGTGGGGGGCTATCACGTTAAATCTGGCGTGTACTGGTCGAGCGTAAAAGGAGGCGAGTCAAACTATGTGGCCAAAGGTACTCATCCCAGTTTTTCGGCCGACGGCAAGCGGCTTTATTATTCAGTCTTCTGGGCAGATGCTAATCAATTGAAAAGCGCGCTGTTAAGTGGTCATGAAGAACACACCCATGCCAAGTCTGCTACGGCCAGAGACTTTCGCCTGAGCCCGGATGGCAATTGGTTGGCATTTTCGCAATACCGCCAGCTCTACGTTATCCCCTACAAAGAGGTGGGCAAAGCGCTCTCGGTGGCGCCCAACAGCCCGGAGCTGCGCGTTGCAAAAGTAAGCAAACACGCAGGCTGGGCAGCTCATTGGACAGCAGACAGTAGCCAAATAAGCTGGATGCTGGGGGATGAGTATTACAGCGCCTCGGTATCCAATCTGTTCTCAACCGGCAGAGGTCCTGCGGGGCAGTACACTGCCCTGGATCAGGGTACAGCGATTGGTTTACAGGTAAAGAGCGACATTCCCGAGGGAGCACTAGCCTTTACCAATGCACGCATTATCACCATGGAGGGTGATGAAGTTATTGAACGTGGTACGGTCCTGGTAGAGGGCAATCGCATTGTAGAGGTTGGCACATCCGTTCAGGTGCCGGATGACGCGACGGTTATGGATCTATCTGGCAAGACCATTATGCCGGGTTTGATCGATATGCACGGTCATCTGTTTTTGCATCGCATGGGTATGACCCCGCAACAATACGCACCTTTTTACGCGGCCCTTGCCCATGGGGTGACCACGGACTTTGATGTATCAACCGACGACTTCAACGCTGCTACCAGTATTGAACTGGTGAAATCGGGGCGTATGGTTGGACCCCGCTATACCGGAACAGGTACAACGACCCTTGGGCCTCCCGGTTCCAAAGCACACGTTCCCATCAACTCGGTAAGTGACGCGCAAAGTGTGATGCGAACCAAACGAGAGCTGGGATACCCGGCAATTAAAAGTTACCGCATGCCCACTCGCCGGCAGAAACAGCAATTGATCAAGGCTGCCCTTGAGAATGAAATCATGGTGATGCCCGAGGGTGAATTTAATGTGTACAACCGAATTGGCATGATACTGGATGGGCATACCACCATTGAGCATCACAATATCATGCGCACTTACTATGACGACTGGGTGCAACTGTATGCCGAGGGTGAAACCGCGTTAACTCCTACCATGATTGTCACCGGGGGTGAGCTGTTTGCGGAGAATTATTTTTATGCAACCACCAAACCCTGGCAGCTGCCCAAGGTGAAAGATTTTGTGCAGTCCACCTTCAGCTTGTACAACCCCTACCACGGTACACCTTCGCAGCCTCCCTGGGTGCGGGGCATGCGCACGGTGAATATAGATGAGTCGCTGTGGGAAATTGGTGTAAGACAGGCCGCTCGATCGATGAAAAAACTCAGTGACGCCGGTGTGTTGATCAACACCGGTGCCCACGGCCAGATCAACGGTCTGGCCATGCACTGGGAAATCTGGTTGTTGGAGCAAGGTGGTATGACACCTCTGCAGGCGCTGCGCGCTGCCACTATGAACCCGGCAACAACGATGGGTCTGGAAAATCAACTTGGCAGTATCCGCGCGGGCAAGCTGGCGGACCTGATTGTGCTGGATGAAAACCCGCTTGAAAACATCCGCAATACCAACAGCGTGACCCATACCATGGTCAACGGCCGTCTTTACGATGCTTTTAGCATGGATGAAGTGGGCAACTATAACAGGCCGCGTTCCAAATTCTTCTGGGAGATACCCAATTACAATGGTATTGACTGGAATAAGACGGAAGCGGGGGCTGATGGCACCCACATGCAGGAAGCTTTGGAAAATCCCAACAACAACGCATGGCATCACTGATGAAATCAAAAAATGTGAGTTCGACAATAAGCCTTATGGCGTTATGCACCATGCTGGGTTGTTCAGGAGATGTCGGTGATTCGGCACTCAAAGCAGTGAATGGCACTGATTCCAGCTCGAGTGCAGATAAGTTTGCAACGTTATCAGGCCCTGACAAAATGGTTGAAATTCAAGACGCAAGAGAGATTGGCCTGGGTCTTAATATTGATCAGCCAGCGCTGAAGTACCCTAAGATCAAGATCGAAAAAAGTGTGATGATCCCAATGCGTGATGGTGTGCGTTTGTCCGCTGATATTTATTCGCCGGTTGGCGTCAGCGAGCCGTTGCCGGTCATACTGATGCGTCTTCCCTATAACAAAAATGGTATGCGACATAAGGAGTTTACCAACCCCGGTGCCATAGCCCAGTTTTTTGCCAGCCAGGGTTATGTGGTGGTAGGACAAGACATGCGAGGCCGGTGGGAGTCGGAGGGGGCCTACACAGTTTCCAAAGCCAATCGGGATGACGGTTATGACACAGTGGACTGGTTGTCAAAACAATCCTGGTCTACGGGCAAGGTGGGCACCTACGGGTGCTCGTATCTGGGCGAAAGCCAGCTGATGCTGGCGGCAACCCGTCACCCCAGTCACAGGGCGGCAATTCCACAAGGCGCTGGCGGTGGCTATTTGGGTACTTATCGGCCTTTTGGAGCAGCCCAGGGTGGCACTTTTGAGTTGGCGTCTGGTGGTGGCTGGTTCTGGAACTTTGGCACCAAGATTTTCTATCACCCGCCCCAGGGGCTTTCTAAACAGCTAAGACGCAGTTTGTCGGGGTCTGTTAACACCAAGCCAAAAAATCCCCTGGTGGACCTAAAGAAAATGTTCTGGCATCTGCCTATCGTTGATATGTTTGATCACTATGGCGGCCCGGTCACAGATTATGAAGATTTTGTTACCCACAGTCCGGCGGACCCCTATTTTACATTGCTGAACTACATCAATGATGAGGACATTTTTGATGTGCCCGCGTTGCATATCAATTCC
>Ga0316189_10004669_pt1 | contig 13163 bp, 14 predicted proteins | sample LowCovwburrow_MG_FD_204930 | JGI IMG/M metagenome (GOLD analysis project Ga0316189, IMG submission 204930) | Coastal sediment microbial communities from Maine, United States - Lowes Cove worm burrow | ecosystem: Environmental > Aquatic > Marine > Coastal > Sediment | place: USA: Maine... | reverse complement strand
CAACGCCGGCAAGCAAACGGTCACCGAGCTTCCGACCACGAGCTTCTTCTCCAGCGCCGAGTCGTTCGCAATGATTCGCGGCGGTCACATCAACCTCTCGATTCTCGGCGCCATGCAAGTCGCGCAGAACGGCGACCTGGCGAACTGGATGATCCCCGGCAAGATGGTCAAAGGGATGGGCGGTGCCATGGATCTCGTCGCAGGCGTTCCGAGAGTCGTCGTCGTCATGGAGCACACGGCCAAGGGCAAGCCCAAGCTCCTCAGGAGCTGCACCCTGCCCCTGACCGGCACCCAGGTCGTGGACCTGGTCATCACCGACCTCGGCGTCTTCGAGATCGACAAGAAGGGCGACGGGGGCATGACGCTGGTCGAGCTAGCCGACGGCGTGACGCTCGAGCAAATCGCCGAGAGCACCGAAGCTGCCTACAGCGTCGCGGCGGGGCTCTAGCCGAAGACCAGCAGGACCAGCCCTACGTACAGCCCCATGCCGATCGCAACAATCACCGTGTAGCCGGCGATCTGCCGAGCCTTGAGGCCGGTGATCGCGAGGAGCGGCAAAGCCCAGAACGGTTGCAGGAGATTCGTCCACTCGTCTCCGTAGGCAAAGGCCATGACCGTACGCGCAGAGTCGAGCCCAAGAGTCGAAGCGGACGTCAGGAGCACGTCGCTTTGCAGCGCCCATTGTCCACCGCCAGACGGCACGAAGAAGTTCACCAGGCCGGCGCTTAGAAACGTCAGCAGCGGAAAGGTGCTACTGGACGCGACGGATGCCATTGCGGATGACAGCGCTTCGATCATGCCGCTCGCTTTCATCACGCCGAGGATGCCGAAGTACAAAGGAAACTGAACGATGATAGCGCCGGCGCCGCGAGCGCCTTCCGACACCGAATCGAGAAAACCCCGAATCGATCCGTGCGCGGCGAGCGCTAGCGCCAAGAAGAACAGATTCACCGAGTTGAGATCGAACGCGACTTCGCCACGAAACCAGCCGTAGGCGACCAGAAGCACCGCTAGGAGACCGACCGAGAGGCCGAGGAGCGATCGCTTCGCTTGCGTCGGGCTCGGAACAAAGACCGTCGGCGCATCCGGAACCGAGGCGACCTTGGGCGCGAGCGCCATGCACATCAGCGGTAACAAGATCAGCAAGCCGCCGCTAACCGCGAGATTCAGCGACGAAAACAGAGTTTCGCTCACCGGGATCGTCTGGGTCGCGCCTTCGGTGAACTGCGCCGACTCCGCGGCCTTCAAGGGAGCCGAGCCGCTGAGCCCGCCGTGCCAGACCGCAAGCCCCGTGTACGCTGCAGCGCCGAGGACGGGAATGTCCATCGGACGGTGCTCCTCTGCCGCGATGTGCGCGATTTCACGAACGACGAAGGCTGCAACCACAGCACCGAGGCCCCACTGGATCAGGCCCGTCAGGCAGGCGATGAGCGCGACCAGGCCCGCGGCCGTCGAGGTTCGCTTGGGCAAGCGGGCGACCGCGCGGACGATCCGCTGAACGGGCGGGCTACAAGCCAGGGCCTGCCCAGTCACCAAGATGAGGCACATCTGCAGGGCAAAGGCGAGTAGCGGCGTGCTCGAGAAGCCGCCGTACCAGCCTTGAAGCACCGCGGCGACCGACCCGCAGAGCGCGAAGCCTCCGATGAGCGTCATCGAGGTCAGCACGAGCGCGAGCACGAACGGATCGGGAACCCATCGTTCGGCCCACCTGCTGAAAACCTCACCAAGCCTGGCCAGCATGGCGCGGACCATACCACCAAGTTCTACAACCTGGCCCATGCTTGCCGGTCGAATTCCTAGGGACTAGCGACGACGCCTGATCGCGATGAACGTGAGGTCGTCGGGCTTCGAAGGGGCCCGCTCGCTCGGCGCCTCCATGCGTTTTCGCCCGAGGGCCGCCAGATCATCGACCGCCCTTCGAAGCGGCCCTTTGCGCAGCCGCTCCACGATCTCTTCCAAATGAAGGTTGTCGCTGAGCCCGTCGCTCGCCAGAACCACCGTATCGCGCCGGGCCAGATTCAGAGTCGCCCCGAGCTCGATTCGCATCTCCTTGGCGCCCAGTAGGTTAGAGACGATGTGCAGGTCCTCGTGGTGCAGGGCTTCTCCTGCGTCCAACAGGCCCGCTTCGACGGCGTACCCAACCGGCGAGTGCGGAATGGTCTGCCACTTGATGCGTCCGCGTTGCCCTGTGACGAGCACCATCGAATCGCCCGCGTGGTAGGAGCGCATCTTCGCGCCTTGGATCTCGACGGCAGCGAGAGTGGCAGCGGCGCCCGTTCCAAGCGCGGAAATCGCGCGATCGGCCGACTCGAAGCCGTTGATGATGGCACCGCGCAGATTCTCGACCTCCCCTCCGAGCTCCGCCACCGAGTCACAGACTGCCCTCACCGCCAGCGTCGCAGCCTCCGCTCCGCCTGGATGGCCTCCCGCACCGTCAGAAACCACGGCTACGCCGGCCTCCTCGCCGACGGAGATCAGCGCCGCTGCGTCCTCGTTGGGGCCGTCTCGTCCCGGCTTACGAATGCTGAGCACCACAGCCTCGCAGCCGCCAAGCTCGAAGCGCTCACCCTGCGCCATGTCCACATCCGTGAAGATGTGGGGCTTGCTCACAGCGAAGCTCTTCTGCTGCGTGTTGGACTCCGAAGGGCCCTGGGCGCCAGCGCTTGAAACGCCCTTTGCATCTGCACCCCATCTCGAAACCGTTTGCGCTCACGGACCTCGATCGAGCGTCGAAGAAAGCTGACGAAATCCCGGCTGACGGTACGGCGAAGCCGTTCGGCGCCCGGCAGCGGCCAATCGAACGGCCAGGCAGGGAGCTCACCGGAAAACATTCGGTAGATCAGCAGGCCCATCGAGAACACGTCGGAGCGAAACGAAGGCTTACCCATCGCCTGCTCCGGCGCGATGTAGCCGACGGTGCCCTGCCCGGAGCCCATGATCGTTCGGGTTCGGAGCGAGACCTTGGCAATCCCGAAATCGGCCAGACGCGCCTGCCCTTCCGGGAAGAGGATCACGTTGTCCGGCTTGATGTCGCAGTGAATGACCCGCACCTCGTGCGCGTACGCAAGCGCGTCGATCAGTTGCTCCGCGTAGCAAAGAGCGGTCTTCGGACCCAGGCGGTAGTGCAGCCGGTCGGTGAGCGTCCGCTCGCCGAGCGGAGTGGCGATGACGAAGTGGCCGTCGATCATCATGGCGTTTCGGAGCGGCAGGATGTTCTCATGGTCCAGGCGCGCGGTAAGCCGGACCTCGCGATGGATGGCGCTCAGACATTCCTTGTCGAGCTGATCCAGATTGGGAACTTTGAGGGCGATGGGAATCCCCTCGATCGTGTCGTACGCCTCGTATACGGTCGCAAACGCACCGGCTCCAATTCGGCGTCGAATCCGATATTTGCCGAGCATCTGGCGGGCCTTGAGAGGCTGATTTTGAACGGCAATGTTCTTGCCGTGAAGAACGTGTGGTCTCATGGGCTGAAGGCTCAGAAGGTTTTACGGATCGCCTTCAAGAGTGCAACCCCTTCCGGGCCCATCTCTTTGGCGATGCGGTCTGGAACGCCCTTTTGCTTCGCCTTGAACGCCGCGAGCTCTTCAGGCGTGGGTTCGTAAATCTCATACCCATAGCGCTTGAGGTTTTTGAGCAAGACCGGCTCAATCTTTCGAACTTGCTCCCGCCCCCAGATGGTCAGGTCGTGAGGCATCGTCGTGATGACTTCCTGAATGTCCTTGGGAAGCGTATCAAACCACTTCTTGGAGTAGACGAGGAGCGCAGGCTGGTAGCAGTGGCGGCTCAGGAAGATGTGACGCTCGCCTTCCTTGAGCCCCTGGTACCAACTCGCGGCCATCGCGAACAGCGGCGTGTTGTCGAAGCCGTCGACGACGCCCGTCTGCACGCTCATCAGCGTGTTGCCGTTGTCGATGGGGACAGGGGTCGCGCCGAAGGCCTCGTAGGTCTCGACGTGAACCATCGACTCCTGGGAGCGGAACCGGATCCCCTCCATGTCGCTCGGTTTCCGGATCTTCTGATTGCTGAAGTACGAACGGTATCCGTTCTCAGCCCATATCCCGAAGATCAACCCACGCTTCGAAAGAACCTTCTTGACCTGCTCGGTGACCTCTGGTGTGTCGAGTGCCTTGTCGGCGGCCTCGGAGCTCTCGAACAGGTACGGAGTTTCGATGACGTTGACCTCTCGAACGATGGAGCTCATGCCGCCGACCGAACCGGCAAAGGCCTGCATACTTCCCATCTGAACCCGGCGCGCCATCGATCGCTCGTTTCCTCGTCCGAGCCGCAGCTTCACCTTGAGCCGACCGTTCGTCTTCTCCTGGACCTCGGCTTTGAACCGTTGGAGCTGTTCGGCCCAAGGACTTCCCTTGGGGGCGACCGTCCCGACCTCCATGACGAATTCGGGGTCGTCCGCGATCGCGGGTCCGACGACGGCCAAGGATAGAGCCAGCAGCGCTCCGAGGATAAAGATGGATTTACGCATTGAGGGTCTTTCTAGTCAGTTGGGCCCCGAAAATAAAGGGCGAAAGTCGTCTCGCTCCTCAGAGAGTTTGGCTGACCCCGGACGAGCGGCGAGATTCGGACGCGGACATGCCGTCAGTAGTCGCCCCAGCTGGTCGATACCCAGCCACAGCCGGGAGCGACCTCGACGAGCGCATTTCGCTCCGGCCGATGGGCCGCGTGCTGCGCGATGAATCCAGGCAAGGTGACGGGCTCGGACATGACGGGCTCCTCGGAAGGTCTCGACAGTACCTGAAATTCTCGAGTGAGTCTCCAGCCAAGAGCGCTCCCTGAGCTGCTGGTTTGACCGTCGCGGCAGGGGCCTCAGACTCCGGTCATGCATATCTCACGAGCAGTCATGACGGGCCTCGCCCTGCTGGTCCTCGCGACCAGCACTCCGGCGGCGGCGAAGAAAGGAAGCGACGAGCAATTGGCGGTGGACGTCCGCGATGCCATGGAGCGCTTCGAGGAGAAGGACAGCTCATTCAAAGCCACACTCGGGAAGCTCGCTGGATATGCGATCTTTCCCGAAGTCGCGAAGGGGGGGTTCATCGTAGGCGGGGCCGGCGGCCGCGGCGAGGTCTACGCGGGCGGAACGCTCATCGGATACGCGAAGCTCTCCCAAGGGACAGTTGGCGCACAGATGGGGGGCCAGAAGTTCGCAGAGATCATCCTGTTCAGGACGAAGTCGGCGCTGAATCGCTTCAAGAAGAACAGGCTGGAGCTGAGCGCGCAGGCAACGGCCAACGTGGCCGACCAGGGTGGCGCGGCGAATGCGAAGTACGCTGACGACATCGCCATCATCGTTGTTCCGACCTCGGGTTTGATGGCCGAAGCGAGTATCGGCGGCCAGAAGCTCAATTTCACCCCGCTCCCGAAGTGACTGCGATGACTGAGTCAGTGGAAGGCAGCTGCGTATGCGGCGCCGTCGCATTCCGCATCGAAGGCCCGTTCCGCGGGTTTCAGTATTGCCACTGCAGCCGGTGCCGGAAGAAGACCGGCTCCTCGCACGTGGCCAACATCTTCGTTCCGGTCGACCAGTTCAGCTGGCAGCGGGGAGAGGACAAGATCCGACGATTCGAGCTCCCGACGGCCAAGTATTGGTCGACCGCGTTTTGCACGGAATGCGGCTCGGCGATGCCCTGGCTCACGAGAAACGGCAAAGTGATGGTCGTTGGTGCAGGCGCGCTGGATGACGACCCAGGCGTCAAGCCAAGGTTCAGCGTCCACTACGATTCACGGGCACCTTGGTACGTTCACGTCTCCGACCTCGAAACGCACGGGACGATCCCTCAATCCTAAGCTACCCTGGCGCTTTGATGTCGGGTGGAGGTGTGCAGATGACGCATGTGCGTGCAGGATGGGTCGGGTTGCTGATCCTTGGGATTGGCTGCGGGTCTTCCTCGGGGGCGGCTCCGATCGACCCCGTGGCAACCGAATACTGCGCGGCGTGCTCGGAGGACTCGAGCTGCGAGCGGGTGGTCAACGAGACGATCAACGTCTTTTGCACGGATGAAACCCGCGCCTGGTACTCCTGCGCGGCCGAAAACGCCTGCGATGACACGGCCTGCGACACACAGTGGAACGAACGGGAGGTTTGCATGGGGAACGCGCCGGCAGACAATGTGCGCGATCGGATCAGGCTCTTCGCGCCTTCCGCCAATCTCGGTCATCGCGGGACCGGGCCGACTCGAGAAGGCCATCCCTTTCCGGAAAACTCCATCTCTTCATTCGTCGCAGCGATGGAACAAGGCGCCAATGGGATCTCTTTCGACGTGGAGATCACCAAAGACGGACAGCTGATCATCATGCACGACGACACCGTCGACCGAACGACCGACTGCACGGGTTGCGTCAGCGAAATGACTTTGGACGAGGTCCGAGCATGTCGCCTACTCGATGGCGCCGGGGAACCGACGAACGAAAGGCCCCCGACGCTGCTGGAGGCGTACAGCGAGATCGCTGACAACGCGATCATGGACCTCGAGCTGAAAGTCTTCGGCGCAGACTGCAGCACCGACTCGACGGGACCCGAGCAGCTGGCTGCGGCTGTGCTCGACGAGGTGACCCTGATTGGCGGCGAAGATCGCACCATCTTCTCTTCCTTCGATGAAACCGTCGCGGATTTCGTGAAGACGGCGCGCCCCGGATACTACTCCGCGCTTCTTTCGGCCGATCCCGGGGCAGACCTCGTCGACGCAGCGCTTCGCCTCGACCTGGACGCGATCCATCCGCTCTTCTCGGTTTCCGCCGATACCGTTCAAGCGGCGCTCGATGCCGGACTTCAGGTCAACGTCTGGACGGTGAACACGACCGAGCTCATGCAGGCCCAGCTCGACAAGGGCGTAACGGCGATCATCACCGACGACCCGGCCATCTTGGCCGAGCTGCTTGGCCGCTAGCCGATTGCCGTAGGCCAGGGCGCGGCAGCCTCGATCTCGAGCGCGAGCTCGAGAAGTGTTCGCTCTTCACCAAGCGGCGATGCGAGCTGAACGCCCAGGGGCAGTCCGTCCTTGCTCCGGCCGAGCGGCAGCGAGATGGCCGGACCACCCGACACGTTCTGGGTCGGGGTGAAGGGGATGAACCACTTCAATCGCTCCAACGCGGTTTCGAACGGAACCCCGGGGTCGATGTAGCCGTGCTCGGGCGGGGGCATGGCGACAGTGGGGTTCATCAAGACGTCGTATTCCTCGAAACGGCGCGCGTACCGACGGGCAAATTTCCTCAATCGCCAAATGGCCGCGGGAGCCCGTCGCGCGTTTTCCCTGAAGTAGTCCGCGAGCCCCTTGGTGAAGTCCTCGACTTTCGTTCGATCGAAGTCGGGGTGCACGAGCTGCGTCCCAAAGCGGGTGACCGTAAAACCAAGCATCGCCCAGAACAAGAAGAAGTCCTCGAGAAATGCTTCGTCGAACGGGAGTGGCACAGGCTCAACCGAATGACCGAGATTTTCGAGCAGCTTCGCTGCGTCCGTGACGGCCGCTACGCAGTCCGGATGTGAGGGCGTCGCTTCGTCGAGGTCCGTGAAGAAGCCAACGCGCAATCGCCGGCCGGGCCGCGTCACCAAGCCGATCTCCGGCAGCTTGGGATTCCGATAGTACCGCTCGGCGCCATGGTAGAACGCCGCCGTGTCGCGCACAGAGCGGCTGAGCATCCCTTGGTGGACAATCTTGACTGGAAAATACGCTGCACCTGCCATGTCGATGAGTCGGCCGCGCGAGGGCTTGAGGCCCACCAGTCCGCAGCAAGACGCCGGGATCCGCGTCGACCCTCCCCCGTCGTTCGCGTGCGCAATCGGAACGACGCCCGCCGCCACGAGCGCCGCCGAGCCGCCAGACGAGCCGCCGGGAGAGAATCCCAACTTCCACGGATTGTGTGTCGGACCATAGACCAGCGCCTCACTGGTCCCAGTGAGCCCGAACTCGGGCATCGTGGTCTTCCCGAGGTTGATCAGACCGAGTGACAAGAACTGCTCGACGAATGGCGAGCTCTCGGCCGAGGGCAGCTTCGGAAGCCCGCGCGAGCCGTGCAGCAGCGGCGTGCCCAGTACGGCTTCGTTGTCCTTGATGAACGAAGGCACGCCAGCGAAGACCCCTGAGCGGGGCCGGCCGGCTTCTTCGCGCGCTGAATCGAAGCACGCGAATGCGATCGCATTGAGAGACGGGTTCACACGTTCTGCCCGTGCGATGGCGGCATCGACGGCCTCCTGAGGCCGGATTTCCTTGTCTCGGATGCGCCGCGCGATCTCGACGGCATCGGCGGTCCCGAGAACGTCGTCGCAGACTGCGCTCACCGACCTTGCTTCCATCACGCGCTCAACTCGCACATCGACATATTATCGCATAGCCTCGGGCCATGGCATCCGGATCTACCAAGGCCATTTTGGCGGCTCTTTTCGCGAATCTCGGCATCGCGATCGCGAAGTTCGTTGGCTATGCGTTTACTTCATCCTCGTCGATGTTGGCCGAGGCCATTCACTCTGTCGCTGATACCTCCAACCAAGCCCTTCTTCTCCTCGGAAGCAGACGCGCTGCAAGGGACGCGACCCCTGAGCATCCATTTGGCTTCGGTCGGGAGCGATACTTCTGGTCCTTCATCGTTGCGCTCGTTCTCTTCACGCTCGGGGGGCTCTTTGCGATCTATGAAGGCGTGCACAAGCTCGGAGAGACCAGTCACGAGGTCTCCAACGTCGGCTGGGCAATCGGGATTCTCGTGCTCGGCATCTTTTTGGAAAGCTACTCCTTTCTCACCGCCGTGAAGGAATCGCGACCTCTCAAAGGGAAGGCCTCCTGGTGGGAATTCATTCGCCACTCGCGTACACCCGAGCTCCCGGTCGTGCTCCTCGAGGACTTCGGCGCGCTCATGGGCTTGGTGCTCGCGCTTCTAGGCATATCGACTGCGGCAATCACCGGCGATTCGCGCTGGGACGCTTACGGCACCATCGCGATCGGCGCGCTCCTCGTCGTCATCGCCGCCGTTCTCGTCCTCGAAATGAAGAGCCTGTTGATGGGCGAGTCTGCGCTGGCGCCGATGCGAGCGACGATTGTGAGCGCGATCGAAGAGAGCGCAGACGTGAAACGCATCCTTCACATGCGCACGCAGCACATCGGGCCCGATGAGCTACTGGTCGCTGCCAAAGTGCAATTGAAGCAGGGCCTCGACACGGCCGGTGTTGCGGCCGCGATCAACCAGGCCGAACGGCGCATTCGAGATGCCGTCTCGCTCACCTGCATGATCTACCTCGAACCTGACTTGTTTGATCCTGCCCACCCAGACCTCGCCCAGGTCTGAGCCGAGCTACCAGTCGATAATCGCAGCGCCCCAGGTGAACCCAGACCCAAAGGCCACCGTGGCGATCTTCATTCCGCGCTCGAGGCGGCCCTGCCCCTGCGCTTCGGCGAGCATGATCGGGATGGTCGCTGCGGTGGTGTTGCCGTAGCGCTCGATGTTGTGGAAGAGCTTGTCCTCGGGAATGCCGACTTGCGTGGCGACGTACTGGTTGATTCTCAAGTTGGCCTGATGAAAGAAGAACAGGTCGACGTCGTCGAGCGTGAGGCTCTGCTTCTGGAACTCTTTGATCAGCGCGCCGATCATGCGCTCGACTGCGTTCTTGAAGACCAGACGCCCCGCCATGCGCGCAAACATGTGATCGGGTTCTACCTGGCCGACGCCTTCTTCATTTTGCGGAATGAACGGTCGCTTGCTGATGTCCCAAATCTTCTGAGAGAGCGCGTCCGCGTGACGACCATCCGCCCCGAGGTGCCAGCTGCGAACGCCGCGGTCCTCGCTCGTAGCGCTCACGATGACGGCGCCCGCTCCGTCACCGAAGAGCGATGCGACATCGCGCCCCGCCGTTCTGAGGTCGAGTGCCGCCGAATGCACCTCCGCTCCGACGACCACGACGTTGTCGACGGAGCCGGACTGTACCATCGCCGTTGCGGTAGCGAGGCCGTACAAGAACCCGGAGCATTGATTGCGCACGTCGAGACAGCCGACGAAGTGGCCCACGTCAGCGTCGGTCAGCCCGAGCTTGGCTTGAAGGTAGACCCCCGACCCAGGAAAGGCGTGGTCTGGCGAGAGTGTCGCGAAGATGATCATCCCGATGTCGGTCTTGGCAAGCCCCGCGCGCCCGAGCGCCATCTCCACGGCGGGAACGGCCAAGTCCGATGTTCCGATGCCCTCCGGCGCGAATCGCCGCTCCTCGATGCCGGTGCGCTTCTCGATCCACTCGTGCGTGGTGTCGATCCCGTAGCGTTTCGAGAGCTCGTCGTTACTGACGACGTCTTCCGGTACGTAGAAGCCGGTTCCAGAAATGTACGCGTTTGGCAAGAGTCCTCCTAGGCGCAATTCGGCGGGAGTATGCCAGCAAATGCCGCGCCCCCAACCACAATTCTCACTAGTCGACGGCGCGCAGCCGGTCTGGCAGGATTGCGGCTCTCGCGAAAGAGGTAGGGTCGTGAAAAGCTTCGAAAACAAGGTAGCCGCCATTACCGGCGCGGGGTCCGGCATCGGCCGCGCGTTGGCGATCGAGTTGGGGCGCGCGAATTGCAATCTGGCGCTGTCCGACCTGAACGAGGAATGCTTGCAACAGACCGTCGAGCAAGCGGGCGAAGCTGGTGTTCATGTGACCTCTCGAAGAGTCGACGTCGCAGACCGGGAAGCCGTATATGCCTGGGCCGACGCCGTGCGAGAGGACCACGGAAAAGTCAATCTGATCTTCAACAACGCTGGCGTGGCGCTTGCCTGCACGGTTGAAGGCATGAGCTACGGGGACTTCGAGTGGCTGATGGACGTGAACTTCTGGGGCGTCGTCTACGGGACCAAAGCGTTTCTGCCGCATCTCAAGGCTTCGGGAGACGGACACATCATCAATGTCTCGAGCGTGTTCGGACTCGCTGGAATCCCGAGCCAGAGCGCATACAACTCGGCCAAGTTTGCCGTGCGCGGCTTCACCGAGTCGCTCCGCCAAGAGCTCGACATGATGAGCTGCGGTGTCAGCGCATCGAGCGTCCACCCTGGAGGAATCAAGACCGGCATCGCCCGCTCTTCCCGGATCGACAGCAGCGTTCGTGACCTGGGCATCAACGACGTCGATAGCAGAGAGAAGTTCGAAAAGGCCTTCATCACCGGCGCCGACAAAGCTGCCCGCGAGATCCTCGACGGCGTCCGACGCAATCAACGACGCATTCTGGTCGGACCAGACGCCCGCGTCTTCGACTGGGTCGTTCGACTGCTGCCCTCCGCCTACCAGCGAATCGCCGTCGGTTATTCCAAGTTCAGCGCCAAGTAGCTCCGCGAGTCCCTCGTGAACCCCAAGTACATCCCAAACGCGATCTGCATCGTGCGCATCATCTTGGTGGCGCCGATCGTCTGGAGCCTGCTCGAGGGGCGCTACGGTCTCGCCCTGGGTTTGATTCTGATGGCAGGGCTCTCGGATGCTCTAGACGGCTTTTTGGCGAGGCGGTTCGACTGGCGGACACGCTTGGGAGGATTGCTGGACCCAGCCGCAGACAAGCTCCTGATGTTCGCCGCATACGTCACTCTCGCTGTCATTGGATTGGTTCCGGTCTGGTTCTCGGCAATCGTGGTCGGACGCGACCTGGTCATCATCACCGGAACCATCGTCTACCAAGTCTACGTCGCCCCTGTCCACGGCGAGCCCACCAGCGCAAGCAAGCTCAACACCTTCCTCCAGATCCTCTTCGTCCTGCTCACCATCAGCCACGCCTGGCGCGGCCAGCCCCCCATGCTCGCCCTCCGAGTCCTAGGCGCCGCCATCCTCGTCACCATCACCATCAGCACCGTTCAATACGTGACGACTGGCCTGAGCCGAGTCCGCGAAAAACAGTCACGCTAGGCGCTAGGGTTGCGGCAGCGGGGTGTTGGGGGTCTTGCCTTCCATTCGATGGGAGACGAAGTCATCCAGGGTCGCGTGCTGGAGGTAGGGGTTTTCTTTGAGCTCTTCGTCTAGGGTCGAGACGGTGACCGGGCCGTAGTTGTGGCCCGGGTACATGCGAGTTTCGCTGGGGAGCCCTTCGGTCAGCGTCTTCAGCGTTCGGTACATGACCTCCGGATCACCGCCGACGAAGTCGCAACGGCCGCAGCCCTGAATGAAGAGGGTATCGCCGGTGACGATGGCGTCGCGGATGCGATAGGTCGTCGAACCAGGCGTATGCCCGGGGGTGTGCAGCATCGTGATCTCTAGATGCTCGCCGACGCGCAGGACGTCGCCCGGGCTCTGGCGCTGCAGGTTCTCGCAACGGAAGCCCGAAAAGTCGATCTCTTCGCCGAGCATGTGCACCGGCACATCCCGCTTCTCGAGAATGGCCTCGACACGATTCACGTGGTCGAAGTGACTGTGCGTGCACAGGATCTTGCTGATCTCGACGTCGAGGCGCTTTGCCTCTTCGAGAATGAAGCCCGCGTCCCAGGCAGGGTCGACCACCGCGCATTTACGCGTCCTCTTGTCGCCTACGAAATAGATGAAGTTGTCCCAGGGGCCAAGCTCGAACTGATGAACGAAAATCTCCGACTCCGCGCTCATCTCAGAACTCCACCACGCTGCGAATCGACTTTCCCTCGTGCATCAAATCGAACGCCGTGTTGATCTCCTCGAGCGGCATCTTGTGCGTGATCAAGTCGTCGATGTTGATCTTGCCCTCCATATACCAGTCGACGATCTTCGGGACGTCGGTCCGCCCCTTGGCGCCGCCGAAGGCCGTCCCGCGCCAAACACGGCCGGTGACCAATTGGAAGGGACGCGTGGCGATCTCCTCACCCGCCCCTGCGACTCCAATGATCACGCTCTCGCCCCATCCCTTGTGACAGCATTCCAGCGCCTGGCGCATCACCTCGACGTTTCCGATGCACTCGAAGCTGTAGTCCGCGCCGCCTCCGGTCAGATCGACCAAGTACGAAACCAAGTCTCCCTCGACGTCCTTGGGATTGACGAAATGGGTCATCCCGAACTTCTCGGCTAGCTCGCGCCGTGCAGGGTTGAGGTCGACTCCGATGATCTTGTCTGCACCGACGATGCGGGCGCCCTGCACCACGTTGAGCCCAATACCTCCGAGCCCGAACACCACCACATTGGCGCCAGCCTCCACCTTGGCGGTATTGATCACGGCTCCAATCCCCGTCGTCACCCCACAGCCGATGTAGCA
>Ga0316189_10004667_pt1 | contig 13166 bp, 10 predicted proteins | sample LowCovwburrow_MG_FD_204930 | JGI IMG/M metagenome (GOLD analysis project Ga0316189, IMG submission 204930) | Coastal sediment microbial communities from Maine, United States - Lowes Cove worm burrow | ecosystem: Environmental > Aquatic > Marine > Coastal > Sediment | place: USA: Maine... | reverse complement strand
TCTTTATTACTGGAGGACAGCTTTATATCGACATCTTTTTTTGCCAGGGTAAAGCTGCTCTCCGGAGTGTCATAAATAACCGGTGTTCTGAAGTAATCCGTTATTACTTTCGCACAGGGCGGTTCTTCATGGGCGAGGCAAATTTCAGTAGCCAGTAACTCGTCACCGTAGTTAAAACGGCACATATGCATCAGCACTGATATAACAACATCATGATGCTGGGGCAAGGTAAAAATAGACTTCTCAAGATCAGCGATGATTTTCAAACCAGCGGGTGTTTCGGCCAGTTTTATGTTGAGATCTTCCGTGACCACATGAATGTAGCGAACGACCCTGTCAAGTGCTGTTCTCAAGCTTGAGCTCGCGCACCATGCGTAACCCAACGCGCCAACGTATGACGGATGCCAGTTCTCGGTCATTGTTATACCGAAGCAGGGGTCATCGAGCAGCTCGGCTGCAAGGCGCCAGAGTTCATCTACGTGCGAAATATTGATTCGCGCGTCAGATCTTTTTAATAGCTCGGGATTGATGCCCGCTTTTCTGTACAGCGGTGCCGGATCATAGCCGCAGCTTTCGATGTGTTTCCACAGCATATTTGTTGCGGGGGCAAAGTGAGTGAGTTGCATGGGTCTATGCCAATGATGTCTGTTCGAAATACGTTAAACGGATGGCGCGGATTGTCAAGCCATAATGCCCTGCGGCTGCTAAATTTCGATCGATAACTATCAAGCCAGGCTGTATTCAGATTACTGATCGGACCATGTTGTCATTATTTAAATCGCAGGAGCTAAGAGACTTCGAAAAGGCCATGGATTTTCTGGATTGTTCCAGAACCTTGATGGTCAGTGCAATCGAAACTCATCGCACAATTGTCGAATACCATGGCGATGGTTTAACAGAGTTACTGGCGCTGGCCGCAATCGTCAAACCGGTTGATACTTTTTTGAAGAAAAATCTTCAGTCCATCAGTAACAAAATTGAGGCATGGAAATTACACATGCTGCTGAGCGAGCCTGAGCGCTACAGGAAAATCGAGCATATTGTTAATAATGCCGAGAAAAATATAAGGGTGGCCAGGCAAAAGGCCATTCATATTGATTACTGGGTGCAATTCGATATGTCGGTTAGTTCCCTGTTTTCCTGAACAAAGCCTGTTCTATATGACTACCGGTTTTCATTCATTAACTACAAGCGATTATCGTTGTTCTGGCTAAGAGGCACATGATGCAAAAGTATGACAATTCGACGGGCCAAATTATTGCAGATATCGATGGCAAACGTATGCTGGTCGATACGGGCGCGGCTAAAACATTTTATGATGAATATCAGGGTGTGCGTGTTAATGATCTCTCGAGCATGCTTGGTCAACCGCTTGATGGTGTATTGGGAATGGACAGCATCGAGGGTAAGGTTTTATCAATAACCAGGGATTCGATTAATTTTAATGCAGCAGCGCCCGATCAAAAGGGCGTGCCGTTGAAGTATATTTGCGGAATTCCCTGTGTTGATATCAAGATAAATGAGGTCCCGTGCTGTGCTGTAATCAAGACCGGTGCAGCGACATCCTACATATCTGAAGAACTGATATCGAAGGATAAATATACGCGGTCTGTAAACGATTCACATCCACACTATGGAAGTTTCCCTGTCAAGATGTTTGTGAACTATTACAGCATCAGTAATAAAAATTATTTTGCAGATGCCGGTGAGTTGCCGGCTGAAATTGCATTGCTTTCATTTGCCGGTGTCGATGCGATTATTGGTACTGATGTGCTCGATCGTTTTGATTTGGTCATGGACTTTTCCGATAACAGGTTGCACCTCATCAGCAAATAACCGGGCTGCAGCCAACAGGCTGGCCCGCAGGGTGAAGGGCAGGACGCCCGCAGTAATCATAGCCATAGCTATGGATCAAGGGGGATCGTTCAAGATGCGACGCCAGGTTGTTCGTCTCATCCATGAGACTCACCCCTTCGGGGCTTGTGCGATATTTTTTTCCTGAAAAAATATTGTTCATAAAACCACACGGACAAACTGTAACCTTAATATACCCTTTTGGTTCTTGTGCAGGTGTTTAATATGCAAACTAATACTGGGATTCTGTGTCCGCCTTGGTGCAATATGCGGGTTAGCACTGTTGTGTTATATCCGTTAATATGCCGCCTGTTTTTCATGATCCAGAATCAACATGCTGCATATCTACAACAGTCTGACCCGTAACAAAGAAGTCTTCACACCGATAGAGCCTGGAAAGGTTCGCATGTACGTTTGTGGCATGACGGTTTATGACCTTTGCCATCTGGGGCATGCGCGTGTTCTGGTGGTATTCGACACGGTTGTTCGTTACATGCGTTATACCGGACTTGATGTGACCTATGTGCGCAATATTACCGACGTTGATGACAAAATCATTAACCGCGCCAATGAGAATGGAGAAGATATTTCGGCGTTGACGGAGCGCTATATCCAGGCCATGCATGAAGATACTGCGGAACTGGGTGTGCTGCCGCCTTCCGAAGAGCCAAGAGCAACAGCGTCGATGGATGACATTATAGACATGGTGCAGAAGCTGATTGACAAGGGCCATGCCTACCAGGCCGATAATGGCGATGTCTATTATGATGTCAGCACCTTCGAAAATTACGGTCAGCTTTCAGGCAAACAGCTCGAAGACCTGCGGGCTGGCGAACGCGTAGCCGTCGATGAATATAAGGATGATCCGCTCGATTTTGTGTTGTGGAAAGCAGCCAAACCTGAAGAGCCGGCATGGGATTCACCCTGGGGTCCGGGGCGGCCCGGCTGGCATATCGAGTGTTCTGCAATGTCGACCTGCTGCCTGGGCAATCACTTTGATATTCATGGTGGTGGCCAGGACCTGCAGTTCCCGCACCATGAAAATGAAATCGCACAGTCCGAGGCGGCAAGCGGCGAGCATTTTGTAAACCTGTGGATGCATAACGGCTTTGTGCGCATCAATGACGAGAAGATGTCAAAGTCACTGGGCAACTTCTTTACTGTGCGTGAAATTCTCAAGCACTACCAGGGCGAGGAAATACGCTACTTTGTACTGGCGAGCCATTACCGCAGCCCGCTGAATTTCTCTGATCAGTTGCTCGATAGTGCGCGTGCTGCATTGACCCGGCTCTACAACAGCCTGCGCGGAATCGAAGCGGCGACAAACGTGATGGGTGGGGATGAGTACACGCCGCGTTTTGAAAAGGCCATGAATGACGATTTCAATACGCCGGAAGCGATTGCCGTGCTGTTTGATCTTGCCAACCATGTTAATCGTGCGCGTGATGAAGGTAATGCAGCGGAAGCCTCAAGACTGGCAGCGATCCTGAAAAAACTGGCGAATGTGCTGGGCCTGCTGGAAGCCGATCCGGACAGTTACCTGCAGGGTGGGGCCGGTGCCGGGGATAATGACAAGATCGAGGCGTTGATACAGCAACGACTGGACGCCAGGGCAGCAAAGAACTGGGCCGAAGCGGACCGTATTCGCTCTGAGCTGCATGAGATGGGCGTCGAGCTGGAAGATAAAGACGGCAAGACGATCTGGCGGCGGTCGTAGACAGGGTTTTCCTGTTACTGGATATAATCTTTTCTATTTATTGTCACGCGCAAGTGAGCCTTTATTTCGCTCCTGTTGGAGCGAGTTACCTTTTTTTCACGCAAAAAAAACGTAACCCAAAAAATGCGTCCCGGGCGCTCGTGCTGCGCATACCCTCAGCCATCTTCACTGCCAACGGGTCGTCTTGACTCGCATCCATGCTCGACAAGACTCGATTGACCATCCCTGGTCAATCGACCCTGTAGCCCGGATGTAACGAAGTGCAATCCGGGGCTTTTCAATGCTGCCAGAATTTCCCGGATTACGCTGCGCTCCATCCAGGCTACGCAGCTTGACGGGAGGAGTTCTCTCCCCGTGAAGTTTGCCTCACCATTCAACTTTGGTAGGGAAAATCCGACAGGGACGTCGGATTTAGTCCTGTCGAGCCCGGACGGCGAGTCAGGACGGCCCGTAGGCAAAGTTGAATGGTGAGGGAACCCGAAGGGCAAACTGTTCGGGGCGGCGTTCTTTTGGTTACTTTTCTTTCGCTGTTGAAAGAAAAGTAACTCGCCATCAAGGCGAAATCAAATGCCTGGTATTAAGTGGTAATAAAAAGCCGTGATATCCCGCTAGCCATCAAGGCAAAACCAAATGCAAAAATACCCCAAACAGTTGCATCTTGTCTCAATCTCGATCAACGAGAAGAATTACTTGTTCAATACCTTGTAACTAATTGAATCCCCCTATAGAATACGCCGCCTTAACAAACAGATCTCCTTGCTCCACTGCCAGACAGGGGGCTTAATCCAAGAGGAAAATTATGCGTCACTACGAAGTCGTATTTCTGGTGCACCCGGACCAGAGTGAACAAGTTGCCGGCATGATCGATCGATATCGCAACATGATCGAATCTAATGGTGGAAAAATTCATCGCCTGGAAGACTGGGGTCGTCGCCAGCTTGCTTATCCCATCAACAAAATCTACAAGGCTCACTACGCGCTGATGAACATCGAATGTGATCAGAACGTGCGTGATGAACTCGAATCTGCCTTCCGTTTCAACGATGCGGTTATCCGTAATCTGATCATGAAGCGTGATGAAGCGATTACAGAGATGTCGGCTCTGGCCAAGGAAAAAGCCGAAGAGGTTGAGACAAAACCTCGCGTTAGTGAAGAAGAAACCAGCGCTGATGACAGCGCTAAGCCTGAACTCGAAGCAGAAACTGATGCCGGAGCTGATGAAGTGTCCGAAGTGGTTTCCGAAGAAGTTCCGCAATAATTGAGAGGATTGAAGCATGTCTTATTTTCGACGTAAACGTTATTGCAAATTTACTGCGGAAGGGATTACCTCGGTTGACTACAAGGATATCGAGCTGTTGAAAGGCTTTGTAACCGAATCAGGAAAAATTGTACCGGCTCGTATTACCGGTACCAAGGCTAAATATCAGCGCCAGTTGACCAAGGCTATAAAGGTCTCGCGTTACCTCGCGCTGATGCCATATACCGACAGCCATACGTAAGCAAAGTATCACTTGGTTTGGCACCAGGCGTGCCGACTGAATGAGTGCTCAGGCATGATTTCACTGGCCAGATTTATTCTGAAAGGTTACAGCCAGGCTGCACTGGTTGCAGCAAGCATGGCAATGCTGGGTTTGTTGTTACCTCCGGTTGCATGGTTGAGTGGTGCAGCGGTTGCGCTGGTAACGTTGGTCAAGGGCCACAGGAACGGCCTGCTGGTGACGGCAATCGCCGGTATCGGGACAGCTGTATTTTCCGGGCTGATACTGTCAATACCCGAGCTGGCAATCTATTACGTTTTGCTGGTATGGCTTCCGGTTGTTATGGTGGCCGTGGTGCTAAGGCAAACAATGTCGCTGGTATTGAGCCTGCAGCTGATTGCCGGCGTAAGCTTGCTTGGCATTATAGTTTTGTACGTGTTTTTTCCGGATTTCGGTGAAATCTGGAGGTCATCACTGAATATGATGGCTGATGACCTGATCGCGAATTCGAACGGTACGCTCGATAAGGAGCAGTTGCAGTTGATTATCGACCAGGTCGTGAGTTTATTGCCGGGCTTTTTTGCCAGCAGTTTCATGATCGGTACTATGCTCAGCCTCTACCTGGCGAGATGGTGGCAGGCAATTATTTATAATCCGGGCGGATTTGGCAAGGAATTTCGGGCCATCAACCTGGGTAAAGCAACGGCGTTCATCGCACTTGCGATCGCGATAACAGCCTCGCTTATCAAGGCGGATATCTTCAATGCGATGTTGCTGGTGGTGTTTGCCCTGTATCTGAACCAGGGTGTCGCCGTGCTTCATGCCGTGTTTGTCGGTAAACAACTCAATGCGGTTTGGTTGTTTATGATTTATCTGCTTATGTTTTTTGTACCGCATATAGTGGTTCTGCTGTCCCTGGCCGGGCTTGCGGATACCTGGATAGACTTTAGAAGGCGATTGGTCGCCTGAATAACGTTTGAGGTTATTACGATGGAAATCATCCTGCTTGAAAGTATTGATCGTCTTGGTGGATTAGGTGATCTGGTTAATGTGCGTCCCGGTTTTGCCAGGAACTACCTGTTGCCCAAGGGCAAGGCCAAGCTCGCGACTGCTGCGAACATCGCCGAAATAGCAGAACACCGCGCAGAACTGGAAAAACATGAAGCAGACGTACTGAAGGCTGCAAAGGCGCGCGCAGAACAGCTCGAAGGACTGGAAATCAGCATCACGGCAAAATCGGGTGGTGAAGGCAAGCTGTTCGGTTCTATCACCAATGCGAATATTACAGAGTCAGTCAATGAGAAAGGCATCGAACTTGAGAAAAGTGAAGTCCGAATGCCAGAAGGTCCGATTCGTCTGGCTGGTGAATATGAAATCGATCTTCATTTACACACCGAGGTCAATGCGACAATCAAGCTGACAGTCATCGGCGAAGAAGACTGATAAACAGGTTCTTTTCAAAGTTTGATTATTTGTACTGGTCGTGACCTGATCTGACAGCGTGTCTGATTTAAATGCTCAAGACAATAAAATCTGTCCACAGATGAACGCAGATGTATAGAAGCTTATTAACATCATTGTCTGTACTCGTTTCGACTTATTCTGACACGCTGCAATTTCCCACATAGCCGGTAAAACGGCCTATGCTGATGGCTTGATATCCTGTTTTCTCGCAGAGGCGCAGGGTGCGCAGAGGTAACATGAGTTTTTTGCACAGAGAGTATTGTCTTAATCATCTTTCTTTGCGTTCTCTGCGCCTCTGCGAGAGTAAATAGCTATAGCCTTTTCTATCAAGCCAATCTGGCTGAACTGACAAAAAATCTTAATCCGGGTTTGGATAATATGACGCGGACTGTCAGATTGAATCCTCTTTCAGATTGTTCTAAAAAGGCTTTCCAGGTACAAATGCTTTTCTATTTTCTGTTGCTAAACACTTGCCTCAAACGCGTGCTCGTGTAATTCTTGTGACTTGCAAAACAGACCCCGACACACACTGATTTATGCCAGATACCGCCACATTCCCAGCCAGCGCGCACCAGGATAATTTGAGAGTTCCACCGCATTCTGTCGAGGCAGAGCAGGCAGTCATCGGTGGTTTACTGCTCGATAACCGTGCCTGGGAACAGATCGCCGATCGTATCTCGGAAAGTGATTTTTATCGTAACGATCATCGCATTATCTTCAGTGCCATTCGTAACCTGGAAGAAAAATCACAGCCATTTGATGCAGTGACTCTGTCCGAGTGGATGCAGGCGCACGGACAACTCGAAGATGCTGGTGGTCTGGCCTACCTGGGGCGTCTGGCCAAGGAAACGCCAACAGCCGCCAACATCGTTGCCTATGCTGACATCGTGCGTGAACGCTCGGTGCTGCGCCAGCTGATTGCCGTTGGCACCGACATCGCCAGTAACGGTTTCAAAACAGAGGGCCGCAGTAGCCGCGAATTGCTGGAAGACGCAGAAAAACGCGTATATAAAATTGCCGAACAGGACATGCGCGGTCGTGGCGGCTTTCAGGATATCAAGGATCTGCTCACCAAAACGGTCGAGACGATTGATTTCCTGTTCCAGTCGGAAGGTAATATCACCGGTATCTCGACCGGTTTTGACAAGTTTGATGAAAGCACCACCGGACTGCATCCCGGTGAGCTTATCATCGTCGCCGGCCGCCCCTCGATGGGTAAGACAACCTTCGCGATGAACATTGCCGAGAACGCCGCTATTGGATCGAAAGTGCCCGTGGCGGTATTCAGTATGGAAATGCCGGGTGAACAGCTGGCGATGCGCATGATTTCTTCGCTCGGACGTATCGATCAACACCATATCCGCACCGGCCAGTTGACCGATGAAGACTGGCCGCGAATCACATCCGCGGTGCACATGCTGTCTGAAGCCAACCTGTTTATAGACGACACCCCGGCGATGTCCCCGAATGAAGTACGTGCCAGGGCGAGGCGCATGAAACGTAAACATGGCCTCGGCCTGGTCGTAGTCGATTATCTGCAGCTGATGCAGGTTCATGGCGCTAGCGAGAACAGGGCGACCGAGATATCGGAAATCTCGCGTGGCCTCAAGGCGCTGGCGAAAGAACTGCATGTTCCGGTGATAGCGCTTTCGCAGTTGAACCGGTCACTCGAGCAACGTCCTGATAAACGACCGATTATGTCTGATTTACGTGAATCCGGTGCGATCGAGCAGGATGCCGACCTGATCGTGTTTATCTACCGTGACGAGGTTTATAACGATGACAGCCCGGACAAAGGCATGGCGGAAATTATTATCGCCAAGCAGCGTAATGGCCCGATTGGTAAATCCGTGCTGACATTCCTTGGCAAGTACACCAAGTTCGAGAATTATATTCCGGAAATGTACATCAACGACGGACCATGAGTGTCCAATGAAGCAGGGACTAACACGGCACAGGGAGCGTAGCGCACGCATTCAACTCGATGGTGAAGCCCTGCGGCATAATCTTGGCAGGGTAAAGGCCTATGCGCCATCCAGCAAGGTAATGGCCGTGATCAAGGCCAATGCGTATGGCCATGATGTCTTGACCGCCGCCAGTTACCTTGACGCGGCTGATGCATTTGCGCTGGCGATGCCTGCAGAGGCTGTCACACTCCGGCGTGCCGGGTGTTCCAAGCCATTGATCGTACTTCAGGGCTTTGCCAACCAGGAAGAACTCAAGCTGTGTGCCAAGTATGACCTGCAACCGGTGATTCACCAGCAGTGGCAGGCCGAGCTGCTGTACAGCGCGAGTCGCTTCAGTCTTGAAGTCTGGCTCAAGATCGATACCGGCATGCATCGTCTGGGTGTGCCGCTGGAAGCTGTCGATCAGGCATACCAGACGCTCAAGTCCGCCGCGGTGGTTCACAACATCCGGTTCATGTCACACTTCGCCAATGCGGATGACCCGAATCATTCATTAAATAACAAACAGTTAGAATCTTTTATTAATGTAATATCTAAATTAGATGCGCAGCGCAGCATCGCCAATTCTGCAGCTGTCGTCAGCAATACCAGCAGCCACCTGGAGTGGGTCAGGCCCGGCATCATGCTTTATGGCAGCTCGCCTTTGCTCGAACGCAGTGCGGAAGAACTGGATCTCAGGCCGGTGATGCAGTTCGAGTCACGGCTCGCAGCCATACAGCATGTCCGCAAAGGTGAAACCATCGGATATGGCAGCACATGGCAATGCCCGCAGGACATGCCTGTGGGTGTGGTTGCCGCCGGCTATGGCGACGGTTATCCACGCCATGCGCCATCAGGCACGCCGGTGTGGATCAATGGTCATCTGTGTCCGAGCGTCGGCAGGGTTTCTATGGACAGCATCTGCGTGGATCTTCGTGGGGTCGATGCCACACACGGTGACCGTGTTGTATTGTGGGGCAGGGAACTTTCAGTCGATAGGGTGGCCAGCCATGCCGGTACCATTTCATATGAAGTGCTGTGTCATGCCGGTAATACCGCAATTTTGAGCTGAATAAAGAACGAATTAAACGCAAAGACGCCAAGGCGCAAAGATCGCAAAGGAAAGTTTTGATGTGTATGTAACTAGTGCCTGATCTCTATGTTGCTTGTGTGGTTGTTGGAATCTGCGTAAAAATACGTACGTAGAGTGCGCTGTGCGCACCGAGATCTATCCAGCCAACCCAATGCTTCATGGTTCTTACGGCGTACCCTATGTGTCTACCATCACGGCAATTGTACCTTACTGTCCGGTACCACCTCGGTTCTATCTCTGCGCTCTTTGCGCCTTGGCGTCTTTGCGTTGAACTATCTTAATAGGTGCAATATTTGGATGAAAAACGGTCAAAAATATAGCGTTTTCAACTCCGTGCGCTATTCTTTTACTTAATAAAACCAAAGTTCCAACCGGGCTAATAAGACTATAAAGTAATTCAGGAGTTAACTATGTCTAACAGACAGCTGTTAATCGCTGGCGTGGCGATTTTACCTCTATTATTAACATCATGCGGTTCGGGTACGACTGCCATGTTTCGCGGTGATCCGACACACAGCGGTTCCATGAGCGATGCAGGGCCGACCACACTGGATACGCTGAAGTGGAAATATACCGCACCCGATAAGGTTTATTCATCACCTGTCGCGGGTGACAAGGAAGTTTATCTGGGCTCCAATGATGGCTATCTCTATGCAGTGAATGCGGATACAGGGATACTCAACTGGAAATTCCAGACCGAAGGCAATGTTGAATCAACTCCTGCGCTGGTCGATGGCGTTCTCTACGTCGGCAGCTGGGACAACAGCCTGTATGCAATTAATACTGAAACTCATGGCACCAAATGGAAATTCCCAACCCAGGGTCCTGTTTCATCATCGCCCGTTGTGGTTGACGATGTAGTCTACTTTGGTAGCGAAGATGGCCATGTTTACGCTGTCGAGGCTGAGACCGGTTATGAGAAATGGCGTTTTGATGCCAAGGGCGGTGTCTACAGTTCGCCGGCTGTATATGGTGACCATGTCTTCTTCGGTACGATGGCCGGATACCTGTTTTCTGTTGATATTAAATCAGGCCAGGAATTCTGGCGTTTCAATGCGCAGCAGAAAATTCATTCATCACCGGCAGTTGATGGGGACAGGGTCTATGTGGGTACTGATGCCAAAGTGGTACATGCAATCAACATCAGAACGGGCCAGGAAATCTGGCAGAAGAAAACAGCAGGCCAGGTTCTTTCATCGCCGGCACTTGATAATGACAGAGTCATAGTGGGCAGCAAGGATGGCTATGTTTATTCATTTGATGCAGGTAATGGTTCCCGCCAGTGGGAGTTCAGAACAGAAGGCCCTGTGTTTTCCGCACCCGTCGTCGCATCAGGTACGGTATATATAGGCAGTACTGATACGCATATGTACGCACTTACAACAGCCCGCGGTAACCTGCGCTGGAAATACCGTAGCGATAACAAGATCTATTCATCGCCAACCGTCAAAGATGGTGTCGTTTATTTCTCGAGTGTGAATGGCTCGCTATACGCCATACAGTAGATATATTTTTTTCGTGTTACAGAAAGCCGCTGTGCCCTCAGGGCCGGCGGCTTTTCATGTTATTCCGCCCCAGACTTTTTTTCGGCACAGCCCTGTAAAATCACAGTAGCTGCATGTTTTCTCATCACCCCAGGCGGGCAGGGGCTTACCTTCGCGTCCCATGCTGACGACAGTTTGCAGTCGCTCACGGACATCATGAGTCAGTGAGCGCAGGTCTTCGCCTTCAAGGCTGGCCCTGGTTTTGACTGCACCGTTGCCTTCGTCCAATGACAGGTACATCACTGAGCTGGTATCGCCGGCTAACAGCGCATAGCTGGCAAGCTGAACATCTTCACCGCAATCAACATCGGTCTGCCGTGAAGTTGATCCGGTTTTGTAGTCGATGATGCAGTGATGATCGTGTTGTTCAACATGCGTATCGATGCGGTCAAGCCGGCCATACAGTGTCAGATCGATATCATTCAACCTGGCTTCGCACTGCTTTTCAGTTTCACTAACGCTCCAGTCCTGCTGTTGTTTAATCTGCCAGTTGATATACGCGGGAATATGCTGCATCCATCGATGCAGCCAGCTGCGATGCAGGGTGTTGTCCTCCATATCCTGCTTGAATACCGCTTCTGAAATCATCACCAGGTGATTGATCGCCTTGTCCCTGTTTTGTTCAGTGAGCTTATCTGTAAAAGGCCCGGGCAGATTTTTCACCGGCCTGTGAAAGGCATTAAGGATTTTATGTACTCGTTCGCCATAATCGGATTTTTGCAGTTCCTCGCGGATTTCATCAGGCGGCTTCAGCTTCATGCCATCACCTGCAAAATATTTATAAGGGCAATCGATCAGCCGCTGATGCGCACTGGCAGACATCCTGTCCGGCATCGCTTCGAGTGGCAACGATGGGGCAGGGCGTTGCGGTATTTCGGGCAAGCTTTCCGTGTCACATATAAAGACCGATGTGTTTTGATCCAGTAAGCGTTGCAGTTGCGTGTTCTGTAGCGAGCTGTCATGGGTCAATGCATGGAATGTTTTCAGGGTTTCAACCCAGGGGGACAGCGGCACCGGTTCGCCGTTTTCTTCGTGCTTGCATGTAATCAGAACTTCTTCTGCTGCTTGCAGCAGGCGTTTGAATTGTTGAAGTTTTTGTTCACGCTGTTGCTGCCAGTCTGAAAGCCCTAAAGACAGGCGCACGGACTGGTTGAAAAACGGTGAGCTTTGCGGTTTTCCCGGTAAGTGCTGTTTGTCAGCTGCAGCGATGATCAATGCATCGAAGTGCTGACACTCGGCCTGTGCCAGGCTCATCAGCCTGATGGGGGACGGGGTGGTCTGTGGACTGAACAACTGCTGCTCCAGCGTCATGCCCAGCCATATCCTGAAATCGATCCACTGCATCTCCGGTGTCGACTGCAGCAGACCATTGCGCATGTCTTCGAGGGCATTGAGTATTTGTATGCCCGCCGCATCGCCAGCAAATGATGTGATTACGCCGAGCTGTTGAAGACTGGTGGTGAGTGCATCCAGGTATTTTTCCAGGCTGAATTTGCTGTTTGAGCGATAGAGTTGCTGCAAGTAGTGGGAGGCTGAATCCAGCTGGTCGAGCAACTGGACAATATTGCTGTAGGTGTTTTTTGGCCAGTTTTCCAGGCGATGCAAGCGGTATTCAAGCTGTTTTCGATAACGCTTGATACCATGCCCGACGTTTTCATGCAGGATGATGTCGTTTTCCAGGCGGTAGACGCTTTCGAGCTGTTCATCATGATCCAGCCCGGAATTGAAGAAGTGTGACTTGAGGATGTCGAGCATCGGCCGGTAATCAAAATCTTCTTCGATACATTCAAGCCAGCGTTCGAGTACGGCGGCGGCACTGGTGGTCGATAACGACCAGCCGGCCATGTCCTGAATAAACACATCCGCTCGTTCCAGTAGGGCGCGCACCCTGCGGGAGAGTTTGCGATCCTCTGAGACGATGCCTATATTCTGTTTACCTTGCAGCAGCCATAAACGCACCTGCAGATCGACTGCGCGTGCTTCCGTTTCCGCGTCGCTTGAATAGAAGATCGAGAATGGCAATGTTGAGTTGTGGGCCTGCCTGTAGTCATCGGCTCTTTGTTTTATCGG
>Ga0316189_10004666_pt1 | contig 13166 bp, 12 predicted proteins | sample LowCovwburrow_MG_FD_204930 | JGI IMG/M metagenome (GOLD analysis project Ga0316189, IMG submission 204930) | Coastal sediment microbial communities from Maine, United States - Lowes Cove worm burrow | ecosystem: Environmental > Aquatic > Marine > Coastal > Sediment | place: USA: Maine... | reverse complement strand
GTTCTTTTGTCGACGGTGTCAGCATGGGGTTTGGTTTTCTTCTGGTACTGGTAGCACTTGGCAGCTTGCGCGAAATCATCGGTCAGGGCACCCTGTTTTCTCAGGCACAACTGATGTTTGGTGAGGCAGCCCGCTCCATGACCATCACTTTCGTCGATGGTTACGGTGGCTTCCTGATCGCGGTACTGCCACCGGGGGCGTTTATCGGTCTGGGATTGCTGATTGCCTTGAAAAACATTATCGACAAACGCCCGGAAAGCAAGGCTGTCCCATCGGTTACCAGTACTGAAGCAGCCAGAACCGCTGGGTAGATGAACAAACAAAAACGCATCGAAATATTCACCCGGCTGCGCAAGGAAAACCCCCACCCGACCACCGAACTCAACTACGGTAACCCTTTCCAGCTTCTGGTCGCTGTCACGCTCTCGGCACAAGCGACCGATGTGGGTGTCAACAAAGCCACCAGGGCGCTGTTTAGAACAATCAAAACCCCGCAAGCGATGCTCAGGCTGGGAGAACCCGGTTTAAAGGAACACATCAAAACCATTGGCCTGTATAACAACAAGGCCAAAAACCTGATCGCTGCCTGCAGGATTCTGGTCGAACAACACGGCGGCAAGGTTCCCGATCAACGCGAGGCGCTCCAAGCACTGCCGGGTGTCGGTCGAAAGACCGCCAACGTCATTCTCAATACGGCGTTCGGCCAGGCCACGATTGCGGTCGACACTCATATTTTCCGGGTGTCAAATCGAACCGGTATCGCGCCAGGTAAGAACGTCAACGAGGTCGAACACAAACTGCTCAAGTTCGTAGCGGAGGAGTTCAGGCAGGATGCACACCATTGGCTGATTCTGCACGGCCGTTATACCTGCGTCGCACGAACCCCACGCTGTGGAAGTTGTGTCATCGAGGATTTGTGTGAATATCGGCATAAACCGGAAGTTTGACAATATGTTGACGAAGGCTAGCCCCCTACCTCACCTTCTGCCCTGGGGCATGTGGTTTAGGTGTTAAGAAATACCCGCTGGCACTTGCAAGCGCCGCCGGGAAATGCGTATTCTTCGCGACTGTCAATCTGTTGGATATGGAAATGCTGTTTGGGCAAGATCGAGACCAGCTGCGCAAATTCTACTGCAAGGCCTGGGAATCGCAGCGTCAAGGTAAGCCTCTGGAGCCCTTACAGGCCCAGATTGTTTCGGTAATCGAGAAACACCCGGAATATCAAGCATTAATGGAAAATCCAGAGCAGGCGCTGGGCAGGGAGTACCTGCCGGAGCTGGGCGAAAGCAACCCGTTTCTGCATATGTCCATGCATCTGGCCATTCAGGAACAGGTCGACACCAATCGTCCAACCGGCATCCGTGATCTGTACAACAGACTGCTGATAAAAACCGTTGACAATCATCAGCTTGAGCACAAGCTGATGGAATGCCTCGCAGAAATGATCTGGCAGGCACAGAAAGACGGCAAGGCTCCCGATGAAGCACAGTATCTTGCCTGTATAAAATCGATCGCTGAGGATGTCTGAGCTGAAATACAGACGCCACCGCTGCAGTTTCCCGATAATTAAGATATTTCCGGCCTGAGCAGTTCTGGAAACTTTTTCCATACCGGCGGGTCGTAGAGGCTGTCATTCACAAAGAATGATAGCTTGAATGACGATGTTACAACGCTACCAGGTACCCTGGTTGTTACTAAAGCCTTAAGGAGGCGTATCCAATGTCCAATAAATCTGTTATCAAACCTCTCGCTATTGCCCTTGGTGCTACTTTTGTCACCTCCCTGGCTGGCACCACGATTGCCAACGCCGCTGAAAACCCGTTCAGCATGACCGAACATTCCGGCGGCTACATGGTGGCCGAAAAAGCCGAAGGAAAATGCGGCGAAGGCAAGTGCGGCGAAGGAAAAATGAAAAAAGAAGCTGAAGGCAAGTGCGGCGAAGGAAAATGCGGCGAAGGAAAAATGAAAAAAGAAGCTGAAGGCAAGTGCGGCGAAGGCATGGCAAAAGAAGCTGAAGGCAAGTGCGGCGAAGGAAAAATGAAAAAAGAAGCTGAAGGCAAGTGCGGCGGCAAGTAAACCGCTTCAGCCATGAAGGAGTCATGTTATCCTGTTCATGGAGCCGGACTCGGACTGCGGCGGACCCTGATGGGTCCGCTCGCGGACCAGCCTCCAGAACAGGTGAGCTTCTATGAAGTCGCGCCGGAAAACTGGATCGGGGTGGGCGGCCGGTACGGCAAACGGTTCCGTGCATTTACCGAGCGCTATCCATTTGTGTGCCACGGACTGTCCTTGTCCATTGGAGGCCCCGGCCCGCTGGATGAAACCTTTCTGCAGCGCCTGAAACAGTTTCTGGACCAGCACCAGATCAAGGGCTATTCCGAACACCTGAGCTATTGCAGCGACGACGGTCATCTGTATGACCTGATGCCGATTCCCTTTACCGAAGAGGCCGTACACTATGTCGCGGCGCGGATAAGCCGCACCCAGGATATCCTCGAGCGGCGTATTGCCATGGAAAACGTGTCCTATTACGCAGCACCTGGCAAGGAAATGGAGGAAATCGACTTTATCAACGCAGTCCTGACAGAAGCTGACTGCGACCTGCTGCTCGACGTCAACAATATCTACGTCAACAGCATTAACCACCACTATGATGCTGATGAATTCTTAACGGCATTACCCGCTGAACGGGTGATGTATTTCCATGTCGCCGGTCATCGTAACGAGGCTGAAGACCTGATTGTGGATACTCACGGTGCCGATATTATCGCCCCGGTCTGGGACCTGCTGGACAAGGCCTACACACAGTGTGGCGTTGTTCCCACCCTGCTCGAACGCGACTTCAATATCCCGCCCCTGCCGGAGCTGTTGACCGAAGTCGACCGAATCGTGTGCTTGCAAAACAAGTGGTATCAACAGGAGGCTTCCTGCCGTGCCGGACGCGGCTAAACCCGGCTTCATGCAACGGCAGTATGAATTTGCCGCGCATATTCGTGACCCTGAACATAAGCGGGCACCGGATAATATCGAAGATCGCCGCATGGGGATCTACCGGGAACTGTTCTACAACAATGTAGAAGGGTTTCTGTCCAGCAGCTTCCCGGTATTGCGCACGCTGATGGATGACCATAGCTGGCACGCCATGGCCCGTGATTTCTATGCCAGACACCAGTGCCATTCGCCGCTGTTCCTGGAAATCCCCCGCGAGTTTCTCAATTATCTGCAACAGGAGCGAAGTGATCGTGCAGACGATCTGCCGTTCCTGCGTGAGCTTGCGCATTATGAATGGGTGGAGCTGGCGTTGTCGGTTGCGGAAGCCGATTTTACAGCCTCAGGGGGTGATTTACTGGACGCGATCCCCGTTGTCTCGACACTCGCCTGGCCATTGTCCTACCGCTACCCGGTGCACAAAATCAGCCCGGAATTCATCCCGGCGACACCCGCTGAGCAGACAACTTATCTGCTGGTTTATCGTGACCCTGACGATGAGGTTGGATTTATCGAATTGAACCCCGTCAGCGCCCGTCTTCTTGCGCTGCTCCAGGAGAATACAAAACTCAGCGGGCGCCAGGCTCTGGAACAGATCGCTGCTGAACTCCAGCACCCGACCCCTGACGTTGTCATTGATGGCGGGCGACAGATTCTGCAGGAGTGGCAGCAGCGCGGGATTGTGCTCGGCATGACAACCTGACATCAAGGTACACAGACAACAAAGGAGACAGCCTAATGTACCCCCTGGTCCTACTGCAGCGACTGCTCGACATGACACGAAGCCTGGATTTTCTGGGCCCACTGGCATTACGCCTGTATCTCGTCCCCATATTCTGGATGGCCGGAAGCAAGAAACTGGCTGACATCGACAGCATCATAGAGTGGTTCGGAAATCCGGACTGGGGACTCGGACTGCCTTTCCCGGAATTCATGGCCTGGGCTGCTACATTAACCGAAGTCGGTGGCGCGGTGCTGTTGTTGATCGGTTTTGCGGTACGATGGATATCAATCCCACTGATGGCCACCATGGTAGTCGCAGCGGTAACCGTGCACATGGAAAATGGCTGGCTGGCGATTGCCGAAGGTAGCGGACTGTTCGCGACGCCGCGTACGGAAGGTGCCATTGAACGCCTGAACCAGGGTAAGGAAATCCTGCAACAGCACGGTAACTACGACTGGCTGACCGAAAACGGCAGCTTTGTCATGCTCAATAACGGCATCGAATTTGCGACCACCTATTTTATCATGTTGCTGGTCCTGTTTTTCATCGGTGCCGGACGTTTTTTCAGCATGGACTACTGGATTCGACGCGCGTTTATGCGTTAGCCTGACTTTCTCACACGCTTAACCACCGAGGGCATAAAGTTCACCAATGGGGGCCAGCACTGACAAGCCTGGCCCGCCTGACAGGATAAGCCCAAGCGGACAACCGCCCGTGTCTTTTCAAACAGAAACGTCTTCATCCACTAAACGCCCCGACGGCTATAAACTGGCTGTTGAGGACATGAGCTGTGCAAGCTGTGTGGCCCGGGTCGAAAAGGCCATTCTCGCCGTCGATGGCGTGACCGACGCTTCAGTGAACCTGGTAGAAGCTGCGGCCTATGTCGTCGGTGGCGATCCCGAGCGTGTCGTTGACGCTGTCACCGATCAGGGTTATCCGTCTCACCTGGCAATACGACAGACCACTAATAATATTCTACTGGTTTTCGAATCGCCGTTAGAGGACATCGAACAACAACGGGCAAGCGATACCCTGAAAAGATTCAGCCCGGAAGATCAAATTCGCTGGAGCGATCCTCAGCACTGCCAGATAAGCCTATCGGCTCATCCTGCTGATGCCCTGTTGGCACTGAACGTTGCGGCATTTACGGTACGCATCGTCGAGGACACGGAAGATCCCTATCGTGTTCAGGAGCAGCAGGCACGGCATCATATTCGCCAGTCCATTCGGCGTGCCACGCTTGCTGCTGGCGTAGGCTTTGGATTGATGCTCGCCATGAGTCTGGGCTTACTGCCGGCTGTTGACAGTGGCTCGTCACTGACGGACCTGCACGGCCGGGGATTCTGGCTTGGCATTGCCCTGCTGTGCCTGTTTACCATGGCCTACAGCGGCCACAGCTATTATACCGGCGCCTGGAAACAGGCACGCCATGGGCACGCCAATATGGACACCCTGGTAGCGGTTGGTACCGCTGCCGCCTGGTTGTCTTCTGTGCTTTTAATACTGGCCCCCGATTTTATCCCTGAGGCTCAACGGCATGTCTACCTGGAAACGTCGGTACTTATCCTGGCCTTCCTGCAGTTCGGGCATGCCCTGGAAATCCGCGCCAAAGCACGTACCGGTAAAGCCATCGGCGCACTCATAGAACTGGCTCCGAAAACCGCACATATTCTGCGCCACCAGGAAGAAGTCGCGATACCGGTATCGCTGTTGCAGGCGGGTGATGTGTTCATGGTGCGTCCGGGTGAAACGATTGCCACCGATGGAACCGTCATCGACGGAACATCCAGTGTGGACGAGTCCATGATCACCGGCGAATCGCTGCCGGTTGCCAGATACACCAATGATAGCGTCACCGGCGGCACCCTTAACCGGTCCGGCCTGCTCAGGGTTCGTGTTGATCGTGTCGGTGACGATACCACACTGGCCAGCATCATTGAGTCTGTTAAACAGGCACAGATGAGCAAACCACCGATCGGCAAACTGGTCGATCAAATCGCTGCTGTCTTTGTGCCCGTAGTTCTGCTGATCGCCACCCTTACCTTTTTAAGCTGGCTCAATTTTGGCCCCGAACCGCAACTGCCATTTGCCTTGACCACAGCCATCGCTGTACTGGTCATTGCCTGCCCTTGCGCGCTGGGACTGGCGACACCGATCGCCATTATGGTGGGTATGGGACGCGCGGCGCAGCTGGGTATCCTGATCCGCAACGGTGACGCGCTGCAGTCGGCGGCGGGCATCAGCCATCTGCTTGTCGATAAAACCGGCACCCTGACTGAGGGACAGCCGCGCATTACCGAGTTTCATTGTATTGAATCAGTCAATGAAGACCGTGTTTTGCAGTGGGCAGCCAGCCTGGAACACGCCTCTGAACACCCCCTGGCACACGCCATTGTGGCATCGGCGACCGAGCGGGCATTGCAAATCATACCCGTGCAATCATTCCACGCCGAGTCCGGCCAGGGTGTACGTGGATCCGTTGAAAACAGGATGCTCTACATCGGCCGCCAGGAATGGATCGAATCCCATCATGTCGGTATAGATGGCGCCCTCCAGGAACATGCCCGGCGTATGGCACAGCACGCGATGACACCGGTATGGCTTGCCGACCAGACTCAGGCTCTCGCGGTACTCGGGCTGCGTGACCCGGTCAGGAAAGATACCCCGGCGGCCCTCAGAAAACTTCGCGCTCAGGGCATCGATGTGGTGATGTGCACGGGTGATCATGCGCAGACCGCGCAGGCTGTGGCACAGGAACTGAATATCAAGTCTGTACACAGCCGCGTATTACCTGAACACAAAGCGGATGTTATCAGGGAACTGCAGCAACAAGGGTTTACCGTGGGCATGGTGGGTGACGGCATCAATGACGCACCCGCCCTGGCACAGGCCCAGGTGGGGTTTGCCATCGGCAGCGGCACCGATGTCGCAATAGAAAGCGCCGATGTCACCCTGGCCAGCAATTCACTGGCCAGCGTAGCCACCGCCATATCGCTGTCGAAAGTGACACTGCGTAACATCAGGCAGAACCTGTTCGGCGCCTTTATTTATAATACCACCGGCATCCCGCTGGCTGCCGGCATGTTCTATCCCTTGAGCGGCTGGCTGTTGAGCCCGGTATTTGCGAGCGTGGCCATGGCCCTGTCTTCTGTTACCGTGGTCAGCAATGCCAACCGTCTACGACTTTTCAAACCTGTGGAGTAAATCATGAGTGATACGATTCAGCTTACCGTCAACGGCATGACCTGCATGCACTGTGTGGCCGCTGTTGAAAAAGCACTGGCTGCGGTCGAGGGTGTCGACGAAGTAATCCAGGTGACACTGGAACCGGGCGGCGCGGCGGTTACAGGCCATGCCTCAACGCAGGCGTTGATTGCTGCGGTTAAGGAAGCGGGCTACGAAGCGACACTGAGTTAATCAGGATCAGGAGTTACTAATTACCAATCAGGTGAGTTCAGCAGCGGCTGTGCCTTACCGGTGGGCGGTGGTTCCGGTAATTCTTCCGGTACAGTTTCGGCATCCAGCAGACGCCCCCAATCGGTTCGCTCTTTCATCTTTTCCTGACGTGGTTCAGAGACAAAAGTGCTTCCGGCACGGATCTCCCAGCCACCACCCAGCGCCTTGTAGGTGGCAACCAGCGAACGAACGACATCACCGCGTACCGTTGTATGCCTGTCCTGTACTGCCAGCAGTGTCTGCTGGGTATCCAGCACACGCTGGTAATCAACCGCACCTTCGCGATACTGAACCAGCGCCAGATTTACGGAACGCTGCGCCGCATTGACGCTGTCCGCCAAGTACTTCTCCTGGTCACGTGAGCCGAGATAGCCGCTGATACCGTCTTCGACTTCCTGGGCGGCCTGCAGCACCGTGTTCTGGTAATTCACCAGCAACTCTTCCAGCCGTGCATCCTGCACCCGAACCTGGTTTTTCAAGCGCCCGTAGTTGAAAATATTCCATGAGGCCTGAGGACCAAAGTTATAACCAATGCTGTCGGATTCAAACAGGTCACTGTTGTCATTTGAGCCGGTGTCGGCGTTTAACAGACCGATCGAACCAACCAGCGCGAACCTCGGATAAAGATCCGTTCTGGCGACACCAATCCGCGCGCTTTGCGAGGCCGCCTGCAGTTCGGCGAGGCGAATATCGGGACGCCGCCGTAACAGATCGGCGGGCACACCGACACTTATCTCCGCCGGCGGTTGCGGGATTTTCCCTTCGCCGTGCAGGATATCCTGCAGATCGTTCGGCGGCATACCCAACAGAATGCTGAGCGCATATTTGGCCTGACGAATCTGGCTTTCGAGCAGCGGCACGGTTGACTCGGTCGATTTCAACAGACTCAGGGCCTGGGAAGGATCCAGTTCACTGACCGCACCGTTCTCGAAACGAACCCTGGCAATTTTGTAACTGCGCCGCTGGGTCTTGGTGTTATCGAGTGAGATCGCCAGGCGTTCTTCCAAGGTTCGCAGTGTGACATAGACCCGCGCAACTTCTGCGGTCAGCACCACCAGCGCATTATCGTAATCGGCAATCGATGCGCCCAGGTTGGCACTGGCGGATTCGACACCGCGGCGGAAACGGCCCCAGAAATCCAGTTCCCAGGCAGCGTCAAAGCCTATATCACCCTGGGTATATTTATCATCGGCAAAGGATGAATCAAAATTCGCTGTATTGTCGCTCAAACCGATCCGGGTCAGGGCGCCATTCACCTGCTGATCCTGCGGGTATTGCTGACCGATGGCGATGCCCAACTGAGCCCTTGCTTCCAGGATACGCAATCCGGAGATCTGCAGCGGCAGATTCTGTTGGTAGGCTGTCTCGACCAGTTGATCGAGAACCGGGTCATTAAAGCTCGCCCACCACTTCTCTGGCTCCTGAGTCACGGACAGGCTCTGGGCCTGTTCGTCCCAGGTTTCCAGCACATCCGCCTCGGGCGTTTCGAAATCAGGGCCCAGCGTTGTACAGGCCGAAACGGCTAGAAAACCGGCACCCAGCAGGGCGCGCACGATCAGGTTCAACGACGGCACTTGATTCACCTTATTCACCTTTATTATTTGGACAGCAGTTCCACCATGCCCTGCTCACCCGCGAAAACCACACCATACACAAAATCATACTTTTTATTAAGCTCCAGGGGCGATTATGTGTAAACTGCCACACAGCCCTGTCAACAACAACAGGATTCCCTTGACCGACATCAATGTCGTGTACCGCCGGCGCCATTAATCTGCAAGCATGGAACTGGAACTCGTCAGTTTTAAAATATGCCCCTTTGTGCAGCGCGCAGTCGCCACGCTGCGTCATAAGCGGACAGCGTTCAAGCTGACCCACATCGACCTGTCCGATCCGCCGCACTGGTTCAAGGCTGTTTCGCCCTTCGGCAAGGTGCCGCTACTCAAAGTCGATGAGCAGAACGTGATTTTCGAATCCGCCGTCATTAACGAATTTCTGGACGAAATCACAAGCGGAAGCCTGCTGCCGGACGACCCGCTGCTGCGCGCGCTGAATCGCAGCTGGATAGAATTTGGCACAGCCTGCCTGCTGGATCTGTCCGCACAGATGCACGCTGAAGACCAGCAAACTTTCGACAGCAACAGGGACGAACTCAAGTCGAAACTGAAGTGGCTGGAAGCCACGCTGGATCGGCCGCCCTACTTCAACGGTGACACACTTTCACTGGTCGATTTTGCCTGGGCACCGCTGTTCATGCGGGCCGAGATCCTCACACTCGACGACCAGCTCTATCCTGCCGAACATCTCCCCAGGACCGCTGCCTGGGCCCGGCAGCTGCTGGAACTGCCGGCGATCCGCGACTCGGTTGTAGCGGACTTCCCTGAGCTCCTGCGCGACCACATCCGTGCCAAAGCACCTTACGCGGCACAGCAGTTCGGACTGTAAGCAGACTCAAACCGTGCGTTGCAGCACTAGGAATCTTTGAGTAACCAACATCTTTACAAATGAGTCAAATTTCAATCATATCTCTCGCAAAGTCGCAAAGCCCGCCAAGAAAATCCTTCGCATCTCTGCGTCTTTGCGAGCACCTCACCCCACTGCGCGGTCAAGAATCGGAGAAGAAATGTGCTAGCAGTTAAGCTCTTGAAGAGAGATTAAACGGATCTTCACGTCTCGTCAGTCTGAGACTTGGTCTCGCTAGAAATGACGCGCCAGCCGCAATGTCACATTGCTGTCCTTCTTGAATGCCACCGATACATCGTTGCCTGAATTGAGAAACCAGCGGCTTTCCAGTTCCAGCTTCCAGTGATTGTCCAGCCTGCGTTCAGCTTCAATCGACAGCTGCGAGGCGTACGTATCGCGATCGATAACAAACCCCGCCAGCAGCTCGGAATTCTGTACATCATTCAGCGTCAGGCGCGTCCCCATGAAAAAGTCATCATCGAACAGGATGGGGGGAGCCTCGGCCGGATCATCATCGCGGCCGTCCCAGGAGTATTCAAGCAACAGGCCGAGATCGGCGTTCGACTCGACGATCTGGTAGAGCGTATATTCGAATCCCCCCACCGTGGCCCAGAAATGGTCATTGTTCTGCGAACGCCAGAGTCCTTCAAATTTCCACAACCAGCCTTCATGGGTAAACTGAATATCCGTCCCGACCTGTTCAATCAGGTCGTAGAAAGGTACCAGCCGTGTGCCGTTATCGTTGACGAGAAACCTCGGCTCCCGTCCGGTGCCGTTGAAATAATAAACGCCGAAGTCCCAGTCACCGACATAGTGGGAATACCGTAGCGCAACATCAACATGGTTCTGGTCATTGCTCGCATCGTAGTCCGGGGCGCCATCCGTCACCAACGGGAAACGCAGACGCCCGTCTTTGCCCGCAAAGGTCCGCTCCCTGAACCAGGGCATCACGAACAGCTCGAGCGAGCCCCAGTCCTGATGGGTAGCGAGATCGATCATCGGCTGCCCCAGCTTGTCCTCGCCGTCAATATCTTCGACAAAGTCGGTCTGGTTGATGATATCGACCAGGTGACGGGATTCAGCCACGCCCCAGAAAACCCGGTTGACCCCCACCAGCAACTCGTACTCGGCATCGACGTGCAGCCAGTAGGCTTCGCGAATGTCAAAATGGGTGCGCCGGCTGTCACGGCTGTCGAGCCTGGCAAAAGGGATAAAACTGATCTGGTCATCCCCTTCCTCAGGAAGAACCGTCCACTCGGGCTGAATAATCGCTGAAGGCTGCAGACCGTCAAACTGATCTTCGAACTGCGAATCATTGACGAATCCACGCAGCTCGGCACCGACAAAGCCGGACAGGCGGGTATCGTAGGCCCCTACAAACGCCGGAAGGATTGCCAGAAGCCATATCAAGCTGCGCATGTTTACTCTAACTCGAAATTCTCATCACAGGCCCCAGGCATCGTTCACATCTTTACATCGCGCTCAATGCCGCGCCATGCAATCAGTCCTGCCAGCGCAGCCGTTACGGCTGCCGCCACATACATCCACTGGGCGCCGGCACCCTCCCACAGGTAACCGGCAATCAGGCTGCCCGCAGCACCGCCTGCTCCGAAACTCAGACTGCTGTACAGCGCCTGACCACGGCCCTGGTGGCGACCCGTGAACAGTTGATGGGTAAGATGAATCGCTACCGCATGATAGACACCGAAACTGGCAGCGTGCAGTGTCTGTGCGAAGATCATGATCCATAACTGATCGACAAACAAGGCGATCAGTATCCAGCGCAAGGTTGTCAACAGCGTGGCAACCAGCAGCAGGCGGCGTGCCCCGAATCGTGGCAGCCAGCCATGCATCTTCAGAAAAACACCGATTTCCGCCACCACCCCCAGAGCCCACAATTGCCCTATGGCGCTTTCGCTGTAATCGTGCGCAGCCAGGTAAAGACTGTAAAAGGTGTAATAAGGGCCATGGCTGGCCTGTACCAGAAAGCAGACCAGTAACAATGAAACCACGGCAGGCTGCGTCAACACTTTTCGCAACGGTTCATTATCGACCTGTGGGTGAGGCGTACTGCGCTCCGGCACCAGCAGGCTGGCAATCCAGATCCCGGCAAACAGGGCAAGCAGTACGGTGGGCAACATCCCGGTTCCGGTTCGTTCAAAAATGCCGCCCAACCCGGCAACCGCGACAATGAATCCGATCGACCCCCATAAACGGATACTGCTGTAGCGATGGGTCTCGGTACCCAGGTGGTTAAGGGTGGTGGCCTCGAACTGAGGCAGTGCGGCATTCCAGAAAAAGCTGAACAGCGACATCACCAGCACCAGCAGCCAGTAGCCGTGCCCGATAAAGACACCGGCAAAGCTAAGCGTTGCGAGCAGGCAGGCAATACGCACAATCCGCATGCGCCGGCCGGTATGATCGGCAATCCAGCCCCAGATGTTGGGCGCGATAATCTTGGTCGCCATGATAATGGCCACCAGTTCGCCGATCTCCACCACCCCGAAGCCCAGCGACTTGAGGTACAGTCCCCAATATGGAATCAGCGCGCCGAGCGCGGCGAAATAAAAGAAATAGAACCCGGACAGGCGCCAGTACATGACAGTCAGTAGACGTCCAATCTAATTGCCACGAAGGTCACGAAGGACACGAAGGAATTAGATTTGATAAGACTTGCGCAAGTTAGGCGACATGAGCTTGCGGGGCACGCTGTTAATACGTCCCTGTACGCTCGACGGCCGCTTCCCTGCGGCCGACGGTCCCGCAAGCTCATGTCGCCTAACTTGCGCACTGATTAATTTCGTGTCCTTCGCGGTTAAGCTTATGAGAAATCCAGGCCGGCCAGACTTCCGTGTTATTCCGTGGCAGTTTCTCAGTCTGTGCTGGCTGGAATCACTGGCGTTCCCGACTCCACATCCGCATTCTGCGCCCTGTGCCGCAGGTAATGATCCATCAGCACAATCGCCAGCATGGCTTCGGCAATCGGGGTTGCACGGATGCCGACACAGGGATCGTGGCGTCCGGTGGTGACCACTTCAACGGGATCACCGTCCAGGTTGACCGACTGCCCCGGCAAACGCAGACTGGAGGTTGGTTTGAGCGCAATGCTGACCAGAATATCCTGCCCGGAGGAAATCCCGCCCAGTACGCCACCGGCATGGTTGCTCAGAAATCCCTGCGGCGTTATCTCATCGCGGTGTTCGGTACCCTTCTGGACAACGCTGTCGAAACCGGCGCCGATCTCAACGCCCTTCACCGCGTTGATACTCACCATGGCATGGGCAATATCCGCATCCAGGCGGTCGAATACGGGTTCGCCCAAACCGATGGGCATGCCGCTGGCTACCACGTTCACACGCGCACCGATCGAATTGCCGTCCTTGCGCAATGCGTCCATGTAATTTTCAAGCTCCGGCACCCGCTCCGGGTCAGGACAAAAGAACGGGTTATCCTCCACACTGGACCAATCCTTCAGCGCCAGCTCGATAGGCCCCAGCTGTGACAGGTAACCGCGGATTTCGACACCCAGTTTCTG
>Ga0316189_10004665_pt1 | contig 13168 bp, 10 predicted proteins | sample LowCovwburrow_MG_FD_204930 | JGI IMG/M metagenome (GOLD analysis project Ga0316189, IMG submission 204930) | Coastal sediment microbial communities from Maine, United States - Lowes Cove worm burrow | ecosystem: Environmental > Aquatic > Marine > Coastal > Sediment | place: USA: Maine... | reverse complement strand
ACAAAAGATTCTGATGTCCATCAACAGGCTCGATCTGGAGGTCTTCAACGAAACTTATAAGGAACCCCTGACTCTTCCGGGGCTGCGCCTACGGGTACGTATCGGCTTGGGCCAGTATACGAAAAAGATGAAGGACCACCCTTTGAGGGACACGATTTGCCTTTCTGAAAAGAACCACTTGACGGTCTGGCCAGGAGCTACCTGGCAGGAGGTGTACCTGGCAGACGAGAAGAAGGACGGTAAGACACGCCGTTTCGCCTTCATTGTGAAACGCCTGGTGTCGGCTTGCTTGTATTCGGCAGGTCTGATCGCCCAAGAGGTTAACCGGGCCGATCTGGTCGCGTTCAAGAAAACCCATTGTCAACAGCTGACCCTACCAGAGCTTCGCTCGCGGGGTCGTATCGCTCTAAGGCAATGCACGCAACACATTACGGCGCCCGCTTCCCGTCTCGGCTGGCCCGGAAGGATATGGAAAGAGGCCTATGGTCAGGTCCATTCGCCCTCGCCGCACCTGCTTCGCGTTGAAGATTTGCGGCGCCAATCAAACCACAAGGACATGGCCAATGCTTTGGCCGAGAAGGATGAGGGCTGTGAAGAAACACAATAATACAACGATCACGTTGAGTATTCCCCCTGATACAAAGGCCTTTCTCGAACAGCTGTATGCTGATGGCTACAACCGCAGTAACCTCATGCAGAAGATGATCGACATTATTGAGGTCCTTTATACCAACTATCCTCAAGTGCCGCTGCCCTGGGGTCTTACCCGCTTGCAGGTCTTGGTGGACGAGGGTTTGTTGCTGACCCAGTTCAAGGATGGGTTGGTCAGGCAGGAGGGGGTGCCAGTACGTGGCAGTCCGAAAGAACTGAGTTGAAGGGGATAGGAAGCGGGGCCTGGGCTCCCGCTTCCTATCCCCTTCGATGGGTGCTTGTTCCACTATACTTTGACGCAAGTAAGGAAGGGCAGCTGGCGAAGCGTGGTGGCAGGGGCCAGCTATGTTCCCCCGTACGACATCTCGCACGTTCTTCGTTTGCGGTTGTCAGCAATAATTCGGTATGATGGCGCTATATGCGCGGAAGCGAGGGATAATCGGGCCAGGAACTGGTGTTGATGATCTGCTGAAAGAAATGCTTTCTGTCTAGGCTTACACGGGACATGCTCCCAAAAATGAAGACCGCCTAAGGTTCCTGAATTTGTCGGGATTGATCACCAGGGCTAGAGAGAATCACATGAAACACATTTCTTTTAAATTTCTTTTGATAATTTTGTCGGGTTGTGCGTTCGCCGCCGATGAATGGCCGCAATATATGGGACCGAATCGAGACGGCACTGTGGTGGCGCCAGGCCTCTTTGATGGCGAGGTAGCCTTGGAGCGGATTTGGACCCAGCCGCTTGGTTCTGGCTTCTCAGGGATCGCTGTGGGCGGCGGCAAGCTCTACACAATGCATTCGGCCGGCAAGATGGATGCTCTTTCCTGTTTCGATGCGGCCACGGGCAGGAAGCTGTGGTCCTTTGATTACGGTGTTTCTTTTCCCCAGGTGGGCGGTTCCGAGCCTGGCCCGCTGAGTACGCCTGTGCTGGACGGGAACAGGGTCTACGGACTGGGCGCTCGGGGTGAGCTTTTCTGTTTGGAGGCGAGCAGCGGGAAACGGGTTTGGGCCCGCGATATGGTCAAGGAACTGGGGGCGGTTCAGCCGTGGTGCGGTTTTACCACTTCGCCTCTGGTCAGTGACGGTTTTTTGATCCTGAATGCGGGTGATAACAAGGATAAGGGGATCGCGGCGTTCAATAAAAACACGGGTGTTTTGGCCTGGCATCTGGGCGCTGAGGGTATTTCTTTTCAAAGCCCTTCTTTGGTGACCCTGATGGGTCGCAAGCAGGTGGTGTCCCTCTCGGAATCCAAGATCCGGGGCATTGATCCGGCCACGGGCGAGGTGATTTGGGAGAAGGACGGTAAGAGCTGGATTCAAATGATTACCATCGGCGACGACCTGATGCTCTTCGGCCACGCTCCCGGCTTCACCCTTCAGCGCATCGGCGATGCCGGTGTTCTCAATCTTACTGAGATTGGGAACAGTCTGGCTTTCGGCGGCGATGCGGGTGAGATCAAGGTCATTGAGAAGTGGAGCAGTCTTATCTTGAATCTGGAATATGATATGCCGGTTCACCACAAGGGTTATCTGTACGGCTTTAATGGGTTTTACGCGCACTGCCTGAAGCTGGAAACCGGGGAGTTGGTTTGGTCATCTGGGGATGCGGGTCGTGGCATGGCGATCCTGGTCGATGGTCACCTGGCCATTCTCAGCTCAGACGGCAGTTTCAGAGTTGCTCGGGCCTGGCAGAAGGGATATGAGGAACGAGCCTCAATCAAGGTTTTCGAGAAGAGCGGCATTACCGTACCGAGCTATGCCGATCGGGTTTTCTATATGCGGAATTACACGAACCTGGCGGCGGTGCGGGTTAAATAAGCGGGTGTTAAATCCTGGTGCCATGATCGCGCTGTAGCTTCGAAGTAGCCGGATCTTTTTTTTAATAACTTTCGTGACCCCTGCGGAGCGGCTCGCTTTGCGGTTTTTTCCAAATCCACCTTGCCGCTTGGGTCAGTCTTTGGTTCTGGTCAGGGTTGAACCTGGAGCGCTGTATTTTTATTGCGGGCTAACCAGTTTTGTATCAATCACTTAGAAAATACTTACTCCATTCGGCTTGACAAAAGGAATTTTAGTGTACAGATTACACATCAAGAGGTGTCCAAGTGACACTAAGAAGCTCTTGGAGGGCAATCATGAAACAGACTCACCTGCTCGTCATCGATCCTCAGAACGACTTCACAGATCCCAATGGCTCGCTCTATGTACCGGGCGCTGATCGCGACCTGGACCGTTTGAGCGATTTTTTGGAACGCCATACTAATGAAATCGACGATATCCATGTCACCCTCGACAGTCATCGCGAGGTAGACATAGCCCACCCTATTTTCTGGGTCGACAGCCAGGGCAAACACCCCGCACCCTTCACCAACATCTCGCTTGCAGATCTCGAAAACGGTCGTTGGCAAACCCGCATCCCTTCTTGGAACAGCCGGGCCCGAGAATATGTGGAGAAGTTGGAGGCCAACCAGCGTTACGATCTCACGATCTGGCCGCCGCACTGTGTTATCGGCTCCTGGGGTCATGGGCTGCATGCCGGTTTCTCCGACCAGTTACGACAATGGGAGCGCAGGCATTTTGCCATTGTCAACTATGTCACCAAGGGCAGCAATATCTGGACCGAGCATTACAGCGCGGTCCAGGCAGAGGTCGAGGATCCCTCCGATCCGACGACACAGCTCAATACCGAGTTGATCGAAATGCTGCAAGACCCTGAAATAGATCGTATTTTTATCGCTGGCCAGGCACTCAGCCACTGCGTTGCCAATACCATCCGCGATATCGCCAATCATTTCGGCGAAGAGAACATCACCAAATTTGTCCTTCTTAGGGACTGCTGCTCCAGTGTCCCTAGTTTCGAACAGCTGGGCAGCGAATTTGTTTCGGAAATGCAGGTTCGCGGCATGAGGGTTATTCAAGGGGCAAGGTTCAAGGCTCAAGTCTCAAGTCGCGTCGGGTTGGCGCTATAACACCCTCCTGCCTACCGCGCGTGGGGCAAGGTTCAAGGCTCAAGTCTCAAGTCGCGTCGGGTTGGCGCTATAACATCCTCCTGCTTACCGCGCGGGGGGGCAAGGTTCAAGGCTCAAGTCTCAAGTCGCGTCGGGTTGGCGCTATAACATCCTCCTGCTTACCGCGCGGGGCTTCACCGATTCGTTTTTTTCCACCCCTGTCGCGATTTGGCTTTTTCACCAACTAATGATCAAGGACAGGTGATTTGGACCGTTCGCTCTTTGCGATTCTTTGACACACCTGTACATTACGATGCCATGGTTTGCTGTGGCCTTAGAGGAGGTTTTCCATGCCTAAATTAAACGATTCTATGAAGGCTGTCACCAGCGCCAATAATTACCATTTTACCGCTACACGCGTCCAGGATCTCGGCGCCTCTGAATATACGCTTGTCACCATTATCTGCGATGTCTCCACATCTGTGGCGTGCTATCGAGACCAGTTGGAGGCGTGTATCAAGGCGGTCTTGGGCTCTTGCCGACTGAGCCCGCGGGCAGAGAACCTGATGCTGCGTCTGTGTGCCTTCAATAATAGTTTGACTGAGCTTCACGGCTTCAAAGAGTTGCGGCTCATTCAAGACTCAGACTACAACGGCATCATTAAAGTTAGTGGCGCGACTGCGCTTTACGAGGCAAGCTTCGAGGGGATCGACGCCACTGCGGGTTATGGGAGGATGCTGGTTTCAAGAGGGTTTTCCGCCAATGCCATCGTCTTTGTCATCACGGATGGCGAGGACAATAGCTCGCGCCGGAATCCGAAACAAATCGCCGATCTCTTGCGCAGCATCCGAAGCGAGGAAAACCTGGAGACGCTGACAACCCTACTTGTCGGTGTCACCCAAAAACAGGCCATTACGCGATATCTGACTGAATTCCGCGAACAGGCTGAGTTGGACCATTACCTGGACCTGGGAGCCACGAGTTCGGATGCGCTGGCCGGTTTGGCGGGCTTCATGAGCCGCAGCATCAACATGGCCTCCATGTCGCTGGGTTCGGGCCTGCCCAATATGGCGGTTCCCCTGCAAATCTAAGCGAGGTGTTGGCATGTCGAGAAATGTGTTTCTTGAAGGGACGGGTCCCCTTACCCTGACCGACCGCGACTTTCTGGGCGCGGGTGGTGAGGCGGATGTCTATCGAAATGGCGACCAGGCGCTTAAACTCTTTCGAGATACAAGTCGCATGGTCGCCGCAGGCAAGGTCGCCGAGTTGGCGCGAATCGACGCGGCCAATGTGCTGCGACCCCAGCGTCTGGTTTTCGATCCTCGGGACCGAGTCCCAATCGGCTACGCCATGCGTTTTGCAGGGGATGCTATACCGTTGGTTAAATTCTTTTCCAGCGGTTTCAAAAGGACGCGTGGTTTGACCCAGGATGCAATCTTCACCCTGGTCAACGCCATTGCGGGCACGCTTTCCCAAATCCACGCCGGCGGCTGTCTTGTCGTCGACCTCAACGAACTCAATATTCTGGTGGGATCCAAACTTGGATCCCCCTGGTTTATCGATACGGACAGCTATCGAACCCCTTCTTTCCCGGCCACCGCAGTCATGGCCACGATCCGCGATCCCCAGGTGATTGGCGATGGTTTCACGGTTCTGTCTGATTGGTTTGCTTTCGCGATCCTGGCTTTTCAGTTGTACGTGGGAATCCACCCTTATAAGGGTGGTCATCCGGCCTACAAACCGGGCGCCTGGCTGCAGCGCATGGCTGATGGAGTCTCCGTTTTTGACCCGGACACGATTCTCCCCCCAGGCATTGGCGGTTTCACATCGATCCCCAGTGCCCATCTCGCCTGGTTCCGTGCGATTTTCGTGGACAACAAAAGACTGCCGCCACCCAAACCATCCGCTTGTTTGCCCCTGCGTGCAAGCGTTGTGCCTCGCCCGGCCCAGGCGGACAGCCGGTCTTTCCAGGTATCCCCGATTTTGGAGATCGACGAAGAGATTCGCGACATTTTCAGTCTTTTTGGCGGACTCTATGCTGTCACCGCCCGTGCGGTCTACCGCAACGAGTTATGTCTGGCCCGGTTCCCGGCTGAGACACGTCTTGTGGTCACCGAAAGCGAGCAAGGAGAACCGGTAATCGCCGTTTTCAGGGACGGAGTGGTGAACTTCGTATTGCCCGACGGGACCAGGGTTGACGAGGTTCCCGCGCTGGGTTTCTTTGTTCGCTCCGGTCTGGTCTACACGATCGATCAAACGTGGATGGTCAGTCATCGCTTCACCCGAATCGGCGGGAAGTGGGTTCGCAAACACCAGATTGAAGGCCGACCCGAGGGCCAGGCCACCGCCATCGGCGATGGTGTTGTTTTCAAAACCGTACTCGGCAGGACCTGGATCATGGCACCAATCAAACCGGGCCGTTGCCTTTACACTCGGGTCCCCGAACTGGAGGGGTATCGAATTATATCGGCCAGGGCCGAACGCCACCTGTGTGTGGTGCTGACCGAGCTGGCCGGTTGCTATTTCCGTTTTGTACTCTTCTTACATGCGGGGAAGGGTAAGGTCTTCGTTCGCTGCGAAGCCTGTGATTATGTGGAACCGAACTTTGCGGTCCTGCCCAATGGGGTCTGTGCCATGCTGACCGCTGCCAACCATTTTGAGTTGTTCACCACCCATGATCGGGTCAAGACCTATTCCGATCCACCTTTGGATCCGTCGATGAAACTGGTCGAGGTTGCTGGGCGTGTGGCTTTTATCAGTGGGACACGCGTGCTGCAACTCTCCACGGTCCAGAATCAGGCCATGAGTCATGCCAACTGAAGGAACGACAAAAAAAGGCGACGGTTTTAAGTAACCTTTTGTGGCGCTCGCGGTTGTACTCATTGATCGAACGAATTCTGCCCTTGGAGGATATCATGGGTCTGCGAATGTTTCTTTTCAGTCTACTTGCTTTATCTCGCATCAGTTATTACCCGGAGGAAACCATCTCCGGAGATTGGGAAGCAAGAGTACGCACGGGAAAACTTCAAATGGAACTGGAGTTTGACGACCATCACTCTTGGATGCAAACCATGAGTCAGAATTCCTTCCAAGGTCTCGGTTCCGATCTGCGTTCAAAACGAAATCACCAGCTCAGATTCAGCCTGATCCGGGACGCTGGCACCATGGCCTTCGAAGGCTCTTTTGATCGAGGTCGCGGTTGGGGCACGTTTGTTTTCTCGCCCAGTGTTGATTTTGCCGATGCTCTGGAAGCACGCGATCTGGGTAGGCCCGATACAGAGGATGCCATCAACCTGGCGATTCACGATGTGAGCCTTGCCTTCATCGACGGGATGCGGGAGATGGGCTATACCGATATCTCCCGCGAGCGATTTACCGAGATGCGCATCCACGGCCTGACCACCGACTATGTTAAACAGTTGCGTTCCCTGGGGTACGAGTTGTCGGCTTCGCGTCTTGTGGAGTTCCGCATCCACGGCGTCACACCGGCCTATATTACAGAGATGCGAGACCTCGGTTTCGCGAAACTTTCCAGTCAGCGTCTGATTGAGTTCCGCATCCATGGCGTCACCCCTGCCTATGTGGACGATATGAAGAAACTAGGCTTCGAAGAGCTGACCGGCGAGCGCCTGGTTGAGCTTCGTATCCACGGCGTCAAGCCAGAATTTGTGGAGAAAATGGCTGACCTGGGGCTTTCGGGCCTTTCTTCGGACCGCCTGCTTGAACTGAGCATCCACGGTGTCACGCCTTCCTTTATTAAAGGGATTCGGGACTTGGGTCTTACAGACCTCAATGCAGAAGATTTTACCAATATGCGTATTCATGGCGTCTCATTGAGGTACATAGAAGACATGTACAAGGCCGGTTTCAAGGATCTATCGGCTGATCAATTGATGGAACTGCGTGCGCATGGCGTTAAACCAGGTTTCATTAATGACCTTGCTGAAATGGGTTATGCCAACCTGTCGCTGGAGAAACTCCTGGAGCTGCGTAACCACGGTGTCAAGGTCAATTACATCCAAGACCTGGCCAGCGAGGGTTACGCCAACCTAAGCATTGAGACCCTTTTGAGGTTGCGCAATCACGGCATAAAGGTCAGCCATATCAGGGATTTCGCCAATGTGGGCTACGATAATTTGACCGTCGAAGATCTGGTAAGGTTGCGCAGTTATGGCATCAAGGCATCCTTCATTGAGGACTTGGCAAATAAGGGTATCGAGGGGCTGACGATTGACCAGCTGATCGAGAAACGCAACAACCGCTAGGCAAGCATTATTCATCACGACTTCGAGGCTTCGGCGTGTAGCGGGTGGTCCGCCACAAAACCCATCATTACCGCCGAAGCTTTTTTGGGTAAGCAGTCTGCCCATTTTTTAGCGAGTTGCACGTTCCGATGAAGGTCTGACTAATATCGACCGAACACTCCGTTTCGGAGACAGGCCTGTTCGGCTACTTCGTGATCAGAATTTTCGGGATCTATGCGGTACATCGACGTAGAATAGACGGGACAGTCTTCTGGGAGGAATTCATGTCCCGGCGTCATATCCTTGTAATTGAAGATGACCCCAAGACCTCAGCCACGGTTGAACTCTACCTTAGCCATGCCGGCTTTAAGGTTTCGCGCATTTTTAACGGGAACGATGGTCTGGCCCGCGCGGAAAAAGGTGACGTGGACCTGGTCGTGTTGGACCTGATGCTGCCAGGCCTGGATGGATTGGAAGTGTGTAGGCGTTTGCGTAAAAGCCGAGCAGAACTCCCCATTATCATGGTCACCGCTCGCAGTACCGAGGACGATCGCATCACCGGCCTGGATCTGGGCGCTGATGATTACCTGGTCAAGCCCTTTAGTCCGCGTGAGCTGACCGCTCGGGTTCGCGCCGTGTTGCGGCGAACCGGCGAAGAGCCGGTCGATGACAGCAATCTGTCTTTCCAAGGGTTGGAAATCGATACTGCGGGAAAGTTGGTGGTTCTTGACGGACACGCCCTCGCCCTGACCCCAACCGAGTTCCGGATTCTGTGTACCCTGGCCGGATCACCGGGACGCGTGTTTTCTCGCGATGATCTTATTGGACGGGTTTTTGATCGTGACTTCAGCGGGACGGATCGAACTGTTGACGTGCATGTAACCAACCTGCGCAAGAAAATAGAGACAGACCGAAGCAACCCTCGTTTTATCCACACGGTTTTCGGCATGGGTTATAAGTTCACGGGAGGTTTTCGTGATCTATAGTCTTCGCGCACGCCTGTTATTAGCCGTGGGAGCGGTGGTGGTCACGGCCCTCGTGGTGGTGGCGATCAGTTATAGTGAGACCACCCGGACAGAGTTTCACCGACATATGAGCGTAGAGGTTCAAATCGGTCAAAAACCGCAGTTGCCCGCCATGACCCCGCTCAGTGATCAGGTCCGCGAAGCACTGAAAGAAGTCAACAACCAAAACCTGGCTTCTGTCCTACGCGAAATGGCTGGAGACCTGGGCCAGGGCGAACTCTTGTTAGTTGATCCAAACGGAAATGCACTGGCCAGTTCCTTTCCTGAGGACCTGAAGCCCCAGATTCGAATTGAACCGAACCATCGGGTCCAAATAGATTTTATCGATGAGGAAGCCGGATCTACGAACAGGATGGTGATGGGTCTGGCCGATTCCTTCGCCCCGGTGAGAGATGAGTTGGGGGGTCTTGTCGGCAACCTGTATTACTTGCCCATGCCGGAAGAGGAAGCGATTGACAACGAAGAGGCATTTCTCGGTTCGGTGAATCGCCGCCTGATCGTGTTGGCAGGGGTGGCAAGCATCCTGGCCCTGGCTTTTGCCGCTGTAGCCACGCGTAAGATTCTGCGCCCCGTGGAAGAGCTGACCCAGGCCGTTTACCATATGTCCCAGGGTGATCTGGGTCAACGGGTTGCCAATGTTTCCAAAGACGAAATCGGCCAGTTGGCCAACGCTTTCAATAACATGGCCGACAACCTGCAGTCCCTTGAACGGCAGCGTCGCAATATGGTCAATGATGCCGCCCATGAGTTACGAACACCGCTCAACAATATTCGCGGCCAGCTGGAAGCGATCCAAGACCAGTTGCTGGAGCCGAACAAGGCGGTCATCGATTCTCTGCACGAGGATGCGGCAACACTGACGCGCGTGGTCTCTGATTTGCAGATGTTGGCGCTTGCCGAGGCCGATCGATTGAGCATTGAACCGACCCGATTTGCTATTGATGAGGAGATTGGATCTGCGGTTGCCGGGTTTCGGACGGTGCTTAAAAGTCGCAAGATTCAATTGGACTTGTCTTTTCCAAGCCTGGCACCTGTTTTTGGCGACCCGCAAAGGACGCGCCAGGTGGTTTGCAACCTGCTTGAAAATGCGATGAAGCACACGCCCGATGGGGGGCGCATCGAGGTTTCAGCGGCCCAAGCAGCGGGTTTTGTAGTGGTCAGACTTGGCGACAACGGACCGGGCATCGGACCCGAACACCTGGACCATGTCTTCGAGCGCTTTTACCGCACTGATTATGCCCGAACCAGTGGAACGGGTGGAAGCGGTTTGGGTCTGGCCATTGTTAAACAGCTGGTTGAAGCCATGGATGGCCGGGTCGGGGTCCGTTCCGAACCAGGCAGGGGAGCCGTTTTTTCATTTACCTTGCCTATTGCACGGTCGGAATCCGTCCCCGCTCAGCAGCAGGTAACCGAGGAAACGAAGCCTCTCTGAAAATGGGCCGTCCCCGCAGGTAGCCCAGTAAATCAGGTGCGTCTGGGGCCGACAGCCTTACCTGCGATTCTCAGTGATAGTCGCCTTGTAGGCGTAAGTCTTCGGCGGCGGCCTCCGCTTGGGTCGCTGCCGTTTCGTCTCCACCAAGTCGATGGTAGACGGCGACAAGGCGCAGATCCTCGGCTTCCAACCCGCCTTCGAGGGCTCCTTCCAAGTGTTCCAAGAGATCACCGGCCCGTTCAATTTCGGTTTCGTGGCCCAGGTACAAGGCGATCAGATAGCGGATGGATGGCAAGTGTTTGGGCGGAGCGGCGCAACCCACAGCACAACTCGGGGTGATCAGAGCTTCCAGTATCTTGATCGTTTCCTCCCAATCCCCCAGGTCATCCACAATGCGGGCCAGATGGTAGGGGAACCAGGGATTCCCTGGGAATTTTTTACGGGCGGGAGCCAGGATTTCGACGGCCTCTTCCTTCTGCCCATTTAACTCCAGAGCTAAGGCATAGGTCAACGTAAGATGGGGCACTCCCAGGTCTGGATCGGCGATTCTCTCCAGTCGTTCCACCACCCTGCCGGGATGGTCCAAGCGCATCATGACTTCGGCCCACAGTCCGGGAACAGAGTAAGTGCAGGCCAGATCCAGAGGTGCATCGCCAAAATGATTCCCGAGCCGATCCAGGTACTCGTTCGCCGTTTCCGAGGCGTTTTGAAAAAGTGCGCAACGCGCGGCTTCCAGCAATAAGACCGGATCATTGCCCTGCTCAGACAAAAGAGCTTCCAGCTCCTCCCGTGCTTCATCCAACTGATTGGTATTCAGTTTGATATAGGCCTTTTTAAAATCCTCGTCCCGAGATTGGTACTGGGCACCGACCTCTTCCCGCAGCATGGCGGTCAACATTAAAAAATGGGTTTCCATGTCGACTTCATGGTCATGAGATTCCACTTCTTCCTTCGGGGCCTGTTCCACTTCCCGTTCAACATCGACCTTGGCGTGTTCCCGTAATTCGGTGATTCTATCTTGAAGGCTCTCGGCTGGTTCCAGGACAAATTCCTGGGCTGCCGCCAGCCAGTCGGCGGCATCGGAAAACGCACCGGCCGATTCAGACCGATCCGCGTTGCTGATCAACTCTTGGATCAGGTCTGTGCGAGCACGATCAGCCAGGTCTCGGGCTTGTTGCGCTTGTGCGCCACCTCGCTTGACAATGCGTTCGGCAAGCTTCAGAGCACGTTCGGAATCACCGCGACCAAGCAGGTTTAAAACCCGGTCCAACTCCGCTTCCGAATCACGTTTAAATAATCGGCCTAGGAACCCCATATTCCTTCACCACCATTTCGATATACCGCAGCAATCCCCAAAAAACCTGCCGGGCAATCATTATAAGGAGATTCTGGGTCAAATCCCAAGAAAAAACCACAGAAAATAATCCAAATACCTTTCTTTTCAAAATGGTACGAAGAGAAGGCTATTCCCATAGAGGGAAGTGACCGGAGATTTTCGGCGAGCAGTAGCTCAAAATCGGGTTATTTACCGGCGGTGTTCGCTTCAGGAAACATAGCCGCAACATGGAACGTTGTTTCCGCCATCGCATCCCCGTTGATTAGGATCTTTAGTCCATGCTGGCCTGGATAATGCTTTCGGGTAGAAAAATCGCGGAAGAGCTGGTGTCTCTTGATCGGAGTGCTGCCCGCCGCATACTCCCGTTCGGAAATCTTGAAAACCTTGCGCGACCGTTTTGCTTTCGCCTTCACGTATTCAATCTCGTATTCAAGCCGCAGGCGGCAGGGATTCTCGCAAACCACCTCAAAAGAAAAGTGGGCGGTTTCACCAATGCGAATGCTTGGGTCTTGCATCTGCAAATTGGAGACGGTCACGCCCTGGGGTGGGCCAAAGCCGAAAAGGGCCAGGGCCTTGCCGTTGCCAGCCTTGAGCAAGGTGCGGCAGGCGTGTTTCACCAAGCGGTCGCGTTGGGAGTTGGCACCCAACCATTTTTCGGCTATGCCTAAAACCACCTCGGGATGGTCCTTGGCGATATCGTTGAGGTTGTTGGCAACGCTGCGCCGTACGTATTCCTCGGGATCATCCTTCAACTTCTCGAGGATGGGTAGGACCGGGGTTGGATCCCGTTTGAAATCTGGCAGGGCCATGGCCCAGGGGAGTCGGGGCCGGCAGCCTTCACTGGCGAGGCGGCGAACATGGTGGTTTTCGTCTTCGGCCCAGATTGACATGGTGGCCATCATGCGTTCGCTGTCCTTCTTGATAAAGGGACGCACGGCAAACTCGGAGCTCCCATAGCGCGTGAGCAGGGCAAGGGCAGGTAAAGATGCTTCCCAATCTTCCATGCCGTAACGTTCCACAAACTCGGGAATGAACATGCCGCCAAACCCGTTGAATTTGGATGCAACCTCGGTCAGGATGGCCAGTGCGGTGCGGAATTCTTCCGGAAGGCATTTTTGCAGGCAGCGGGTGATATGAGACATGCGTTCTTTGAGTTCACGTGCTTCCCATTGATCGTCCAAGACCAGCGCACTAAATTGCGCGGCGGGGAATTGGGGCGTAACCCCGGCGATTTCGGAAACCAACCGTTGGATATATGCGGCATTGTAATGGTTTTTTAATGGTTCAGGCATGTTCTTCCTTCCTTGGGGTTTACCCCAATAATCGGCCAGTCACACGACCGGCAAAGACAGCGATCAGGCCAAGGGTCACATTCAGCAAAATATTACCCATTGCCAGTCGCCAATCCCCCTTTTCAAGCAGGGTCAAGGTTTCAAATCCAAATGTAGAGAAGGTGGTAAGGGAACCCAGGAAGCCGACCACCAGGAGGAAACGCATTTGAGGTGTGATCCAGGTCCGGGTTTGGATAAGGTGCA
>Ga0316189_10004664_pt1 | contig 13168 bp, 9 predicted proteins | sample LowCovwburrow_MG_FD_204930 | JGI IMG/M metagenome (GOLD analysis project Ga0316189, IMG submission 204930) | Coastal sediment microbial communities from Maine, United States - Lowes Cove worm burrow | ecosystem: Environmental > Aquatic > Marine > Coastal > Sediment | place: USA: Maine... | reverse complement strand
GTCCGACTGACTGCATCATGCTTGAAATACCCTGCCTGGTGTTCGGCGTCACAAGTAAATGTACATGGTTTGTCATGTAGATATAGGCATGTATCACGCAATCAGATCGTTCCGCTGCCGCGCGCAAATGAGTGTGGAAACGGTAATAGTCCTGGTCTGTGAAAAAGATTGCCTGGCGATTATTACCCCGCTGGATAACATGCAGCGGAAGACCCGGAACAACAACCCCTGGCATGCGTGGCATAACGCAACTCCGTTTGCGCAATGATGAGATGAGATTGATGGGTGGAGCTGAAAGGGTAAGACACTGCCAGGCTGCAGTCTGTAGGAATTAGACTGGCGGAGGGGTTCAAGTACTCTGACCCCTTGAACACGTTGTGATATCTTTGCACTGATGAATCCGGCCCTGCCATCCGACACCCGCCTGAGGTGCAGCCTTGCTGCAGCCGCGCTGCTGCTCGCCATGCTCGCGCCCGGCACCGGTGAAGGCAACCATGGCACGGTGGAACTGACGCCGGCCGAGACACAATGGCTCGCCACCCTGCCCGTACCGGTCCGCCGCGGCGCCGATCCTGCCTGGCCGCCCTTCGAGTTCCGGGACAAGCAGGGCGTCTATGCCGGCATGTGCCAGGACTATACCAACATCATTGTCGAGCGCCTGCACCTGCAGCTCACGCTGGTACCGGGACTGGACTGGAACGAGGTGCTGGACGGTATCAGGAAGAAGGAGCTTGATATCATTTCCTGTATCTCCATGACCCCGGAGCGGGAAACCTACCTGGCCTTTACCAGGCCCTTCATCACCAGCCCGCAGGTCATCTTCACCCGCGAGGATTACCCCTACATCAGCGGGCTCAAGGGGCTGCAGGGTAAATCCGTGGCTGCCGTAAAGGGCTACTCGATTACCGTCATCCTGGCTCGCGACTACCCGGAGCTCAAGCTGGTCCTGATGGACAATACCCTGGAGGCATTACATGCCGTTGCCGTCGGACAGGCCGATGCCTTCGTCGACACCCTCGCGGTCGGCATCTACTATATCCGCAAGCAGAACCTGGCCAACCTCAAGGTCGCGGCGCCTGCCAGGGTCCCGCCACTGGAAATGCGTTTCGCTTTCCGCAAGGACTGGTGGCCGCTCGTACCGATCGTGGAAAAGGCGCTGGACACGATCACACAGGAAGAACATACCAGCATTCAGCAGCACTGGGTCAACGTCAGGTACGACCCGTTGATTGACCACAGCCTGCTATGGAAAGTCGGCGGCACCCTGTCGGTATTGCTGCTGCTGGCAGGGCTCTGGATTCGCCAGGTCCAGCGGCAGAAGCAGGCCCTGCAGGCCAGCGAGAAGCGCCTCACTGCGCAGCGCGACACCCTGAAGAAACTCACCGAGGACCTTGAGGTATACGGCGACCGGGTAGCGCGCGAGCTCAAAATGGCGCGTGAAACCCAGGCGGTGCTGCTGCCCGACATGGCCACCGTGCAATCCCTGCAAGAGACGCATGGCATCCACGTCGACTCCCGCTTCCAGCCGAGTTCCGAACTCGGCGGAGACTTCTGGGGATTGCGCTCACTGGATCCGATGCACGCAGCCATCCTGATGGTGGATTTTTCCGGGCACGGTATCAACGCTGCACTCAACACCTTCAGGCTGCATGCCCTGTTGAACAGTGAAAAGGAATTCGGCGGTGACCCCGCGAGTTTTCTGGAGCATCTGAACAAGCGTCTGGCGCCGCTACTGCCGTCGGGCCAGTACGCTACCATGTTCTACGGCATCATGGACCTTTCGCGGGACCTGCTGGTCTACGCCAGTGCCGCAACGCTAAGCCCGCTGCTGTTCCTGCCCGGCGAAGAGCGGCCGCTCGTCGGTGACGGCAAGGGGTATCCGCTGGGCATGTTTGAGGAATCCACCTATGAGAACCGCGAACTGCCGTTCCCGCAAGGCTGCTCCCTGCTGCTCTACAGCGACGCCATTACCGAGGGCAAGACACGCGACGGTGACCGCCTCGAGGAACGGGGCGTGATCAACGTGGCCGCCCGCTGCCTGAAAATGGCACCTCGCGAACAGTTGGTCATATCAATCGCCGGAGAGTTGGACAAGATCCTCAGGATGCCGCTGGCCGATGACCTGACCATCGTGTGCGCCACCCGTTCGTCAAAACCGGGTAGCACGACCTGAAATTGTAGTCTGGACAGGGCGGCATCCGGGAATGATAGTTTTGTCCGGGTTTATTCGCTTCGCTCATCCTGCGGGCTGCCCTTCGGGCGTTCAATGCGCCTCGCACTATTGCCAGATCTGCGGCCCTGCACCCGGGCGACCCGGATGTGTCAACGATATATGTCAGGCACAACAATCAGATAATGAAAAGTACAGCTGAGACAGCCCGCAACAGCACCATCAAGCATTCGGTATTGAACTGATCGTTCTGACCCCTGCCATGGGTCTCCTCGAGCCGGTCCTTGATCCGGTGAAGCCACTGCCGGGTCTTCGATAACTTACCGTAACTAACCGTGGACTTATAGGAAAAGGGCTTTTATTCTTTCTGTAAGCTCGCGCCCCGTTGGCCCGGGCGGCCGCATCAAGGGCTGGATACAGCACGGGCCGCACAGCGGTAAACCTCCCCACGAACCGGTTTTTTTCAAATGTACCGTCAACTGACCACCCCGGCCTGCTCAAGGCGACGCGACAGATACAGCCTGATATGGCTGCTGGCGACGCTGCTCGCCGTGCCCGCGCCGGCAGTGGTGGCGAATGATATGGGCGGGTATGTCTTCCCGATCACCGACCCCTTCGAGGCCACGGTGTCCGGCACCCCGGTGGAACTCAAGCACAGGTTCCGGCACAAGGAGCCCATGCGGCAAGACAGCTTCGAGCTGGATGTCTTTCCGGGACGCAAGCTGCAGCCGCTGTTCCAGCCGGTAGATACCCTGTGGTTTAGCCTGGCCTACCAGGAGAGTCCCGCACCACTGATTTTCGTGATATCCGGAACCGGCGGCAGCTACCGCGCCGCGACGGCGAAATACCTTCAGCGCGTTTTTTACCAGGCCGGTTTTCATGTCATCACCCTTTCCTCACCCAGCAGCTACGAGTTCATCACCGCGGCCTCCGAGTCGCAATACCCTGGCATCAGCGTCGAGGATGCCAGGGACCTTTACCGGGTCATGCAGATGTCCCTGGCACTGGCAAAAGACCTCGTGTCGGTGACCGATGTCTATCTCACCGGCTACAGCCTCGGCGGCCTGCAGGCGGCATTCGTCAGCCACCTGGATGAGCAGGAACAGGCCATCGGCTTCAGCAAGGTCTTGCTGCTGAATCCGCCGGTCAGCCTCTATACCTCGGCCACGCTGCTCGATAATTTTGTCGGCAGCGAGCCGGGCATGAAAAATGCCTACGATTACTACAGCAGGCTGTTTGTCAAGTTCACCGAGTACTTTGCGGAAAACGGCATGATCAGGCTCGACGACGAGGCCTTTATGTTCAAGTTCCAGGAAAGCAAACAGTCGTTAACGCGCGAGGAACTGATGGCGCTGATCGGTGCATCGTTTCGTTTCAGCTCCGCCGGCCTGGTCTTCACCGTGGACGCGCTCAACGGGACGGGCTATGTCGTCGAGCCACAGCAGAAACTGACACTCGGCACGCCGCTGGAGCAGTACTTCAAGCGGGGACTCTGGTGGCGTTTTACCGACTACTTCGACCTGCTGCTGCTGCCCCACTGGAAAGACCGGCAACCGCAGGGCAGCGAGAGACAGCTGATCGAGGCCATCGGTCTGCCGGCACTGCGCGACTATCTCGTGACGGCCAGCAAGATAGGGGTAATTACAAACGCCGACGAGATCATACTGCGGCCGGAGGATCTCGATTTTCTCACCGAGACCTTCGGCAGCAGGGCGACTGTCTTTCCCCTCGGCGGTCACCTGGGCAACGTGCGGCATCGCGATTATGTTGCGCGCATGCTGGAGTTCTTCGGCGCGGATGCCGGGGGAAGCTAGCGCGGGTATGCAAATACGTTCCTGGAGAAGGTTGCGCCGCCCGCTGACGGTTCTCGCCCTGCTCAGCCTTTGCGGCTGTGCCTCGCAACCGGCCCAGGCGCCACCCGCGGACCTGGACGGTCTGACCGATCCCGGATTCTATGCAGGCATGGAGGAGAGCTTCAGAGCGCCACCCGGGCAGCGGTCTTTCTTCGAGGTTGACGACCCGTGGGGGCCGCTCAACCGCAAGCTCTATGTCTTCAACAGTTACCTGGACAACTACGTGCTGCTGCCGGCCGTGCAGGTTTACCGCTACGCGTTGCCAGAGCCTGTCCGGCAGGCGGTGACCAATTTCTTCGCCAACCTGAACGAGGTCACGACCTTTATTAACCTGATACTCCAGATGAAGGGTGTGGAGGCGCTTTCCAGCGGCGCCCGTTTTTTCAACAATACGACCGTCGGTATCCTCGGCGTGATGGATGTGGCGACGCCAATGGGCATACCGAAGTATGAAGAGGACCTGGGCCAGACGCTGGGCCACTACGGTGTCGGCCCGGGGCCTTACGTGGTGTTGCCGCTGTTCGGACCCTCCTCCCTGCGTGACAGCACCGGCCTGGCTGGTGATTTCGCGATCAGCCGGGAAATCAACGTCTTCGGTGTCAGGAAGGCGATCTGGGCCTCGATCCCGCTGACGGCACTGGAAATCATCCAGACCCGCGACGACCTTGCCTTCTCCTATGGCGACCTGAGCTCGCCTTTCGAATACGAGATGGTCCGTTACCTGTACCTGGAAAGTCGCGAACTGGACATTCGGGAATAGTTCAATAGTTCAAGGGGTCAGAGTACTTGAACCCCTGACCCCTTGAACCCCTTGAACCGCAGGCCTGACACGCTTTGCAAACATTACCGCAACGGGCATACTCCTCGCCTGATTCTTGGCCCGGTGACTGTTCTGCCTCAGCAGTGCAGGGCTGAATAGATGGCAAACTGGAGCCAGTGCATGGAAATTGAATGGAGCACCTATGACCCGGGTGAATTCTATGACGAGATGATTAGCTCGCCTGGTAATCCGCGCCGCGCTGCGCGCGCCATTGCGAGTTACCTGCAGAAGCTCAGTGCCAGACAGTTGGGGCGCCGCCAGAACGCAGCCGACCTGGCCATCGCAGAAATGGGCGTCACCTTTACGGTCTACAGTGAAGGGACCAATATCGACCGCACCTGGCCGTTCGACATTATCCCGCGCATCATCCCGCTAAAGGAATGGTCACGTATCGAGGAAGGGCTGGAGCAGCGTATGACCGCGCTCAACATGTTCATCCATGACCTCTATCATGAGCAGAAGATCATCACAGACGGCATCGTGCCGAAAAAACTCATCAGCGGTTCAAAAAGCTTCCTGCCGCAGTGCATCGGCGCCAGTCCACGCTTTAACGTGTGGGCACACATCTGCGGGTCAGACCTGGTACGCGACAGGGACGGCACCCTCTACGTCCTCGAAGACAACCTGCGCGTACCGTCTGGCGTCTCCTACATGATAGAGAACCGCAGCATTACCAAGCGCGTGTTTCCGGAACTGTTCCGCAAGCATCGCATCCTGCCGGTTGATGACTATCCCGCACATCTGTTCGATATGCTGGCCTCCCTGTCGCCGCGGCCGCTGGATTATCCCGAGATCGTGGTAATGACACCCGGCATCTATAACTCCGCATATTTCGAGCACGCCTACCTGGCACAGCAGATGGGCGCGGAACTGGTGGAGGGCGGCGACCTGATGGTCAGCGCCGATGACTGCGTCTACATGAAGACCATCGATGGCCTGCAGCGCGTCGACGTTATCTACCGGCGGGTAAACGACGAATTCCTTGACCCGGATGTGTTCCTCGAAGACTCCGCACTGGGCGTACGCGGCCTGATGCGCGCCTGGCGCGCCGGCAACGTCGCGCTCGCCAATGCACCCGGCGCGGGCGTCGCGGATGACAAGGTGATCTATACCTATGTGCCTGCCATCATCAAGTACTATCTTGACCAGGACCCGATCATTCCCAATGTCCCGTCCTGGCGCTGCGAAGACAAGGTGCAACGCGAATACGTGCTCGCCAATCTCGACAAGCTGGTGGTTAAGCCGGCCAACGAGTCGGGTGGTTACGGCATGCTGGTCGGTCCGCATGCGAGCGCAGTCGAGCGCAGCAAGTTCGTCAATCTTATCAAGCACAATCCGCGCAACTACATCGCCCAGCCGACCCTGGGCCTGTCGACCGCCCCGACCATCTGCGGGCAGCATGTAGAACCGCGCCACCTCGACTTGCGGCCGTTTATCCTGCAGTCCGACCGGACCTATGTGACGGCCGGCGGCTTGACCAGAGTGGCGCTGCGCAAGGGTTCACTGGTAGTCAATTCATCGCAGGGTGGTGGCAGCAAGGACACCTGGATCGTAGACACGGGGGGCAACTGAAATGCTATCGCGCGTAGCGGAACGACTCTACTGGACGGCGCGTTATCTGGAACGCGCCGAAAACACTGCCCGCCTGGTCAGGGTATTCTCCTCCATGATGCTGGACCTGCCCAACGGGGTCGGCCTTAACTGGCGTCAGCTGGTGGATGTCAGCGGCGCCCATGAGTACTACGACAGCAACTACCGCTCTTGTGGCGAGCGCAATGTCATCAAGTTCATGCTCAGCGACATGGACACCCATGGATCGGTGATCTCCAGCCTGGCCATGGCGCGGGAAAATATGCGCACCACCCGTGACCTGGTGCCCAGCGAGGGCTGGGAGCATGTCAACGAACTCTACCTGTTTGCCAGGAAAAAACTCACCGGAAAGACACTCCTCAAGGATCGCCACGAGTTTCTGTCAGAAATCGTCATGCGCTGCCAGCAGATCACCGGGCTACTGGCCGGCACCATGAGCCACGGTGCGGCCTATCAGTTCGTGCGCGTGGGTCGCAACCTGGAACGTGCCGATATGACCACGCGCATGATCGACGTGGGTTCGGCCACGCTGATTGCGCCCGGCATGGAACTGGAACGCCTGGAGAATCGCCTCTGGACCTACGTGTTGCGTTCGCTGAGTGCCCACCAGATGTACCGCCAGTATGTGCGCCGTCGGATTCAGCCCGACCAGGTGCTGGCTTTTCTGCTACAGGACATGATTTTTCCACGTGCCGTTGCGCACACGCTTGGCGAGATCGCTTCCTGTTTACAAGATCATCTGCCGCACAGCGAGGAGCCCCTGCGTGCGGTATTGCGCCTGCAACGCCTGGTCGCGGAAGCCAATGCGGAAAAACTTCGCGCCGGGGGGCTGCACGATTTTATCGACCTGCTACAGCTGGAATTCGGCAACCTGCATCAGCTGATTTCCGGCACCTGGTTCTCACTGGAACTGGATGAAGCGGTATAAGGGCAGCTTATTCTTCTGTGGCGACTGACACGGACGTTGGTTCGTTCCAGTTGACCCGTCTGAGTTCCGCAAAGGCTTCTTTGATCTTCTCGTCCCAGGCCGACTTGATTTCAAGCAGGTAAGGGTCGTCGGCCTGCAGGACAAAATGACGATTCAGGCTTAAACTGTCTTTCGTATAAATCAGCACGTCGACTGGCGGTCCCACGGTGGCATTGGAGCGCATCGTGGAATCCATTGACACCAGGGCCGCGAGCGCCGCTTCCTCGAGATCCGTTTCGCGCGTGATAATGCGATCCAGGACCGGTTTGCCGTATTTGATTTCACCTATCTGCTGGTAGGGATTCTCTGCAGTTGCCGTTATGAAATTGCCTTGCGGGTAGATCATGAAGACGCGATGTGAACCGCCGCTGATCTGGCCGCCGAGTATAAAACTGGCACTGGCATCAAAGCCGCCACCGGCCACCGCGGTACTGTGTTTCTGCTGCTGGGATGCACTCAGCTGCCCGACGTACTCGGCGGCTTCGGTCATGTTCTCGACCGTCATCAGATTGGGGGCGTTGCCTTGCTTGATATCGCGCTTGATCTGGGAAATGACGGACTGCGTGGTAGCCAGATTACCGGCGGTGAGCACTACAAACGAGCGATCCCCGTCACGTCCAAAGGTGAATATTTTGCTATAGGTACTTAAACGGTCAATACCGGCATTGGTGCGTGAATCCGACACAAACACCAGGCCTTCGTCAACTCTAACTGCAACACAATACGTCATATTCAACAACCTCGCGCGGCCAGCGCCGCAAACTGTCTGTATGGTAGGAACTGCGGCCAGTCGCCGTCAACACATGTTTTAGCCGTCCGCTGGGTTCTTGACGGGGTATGCATTGCAAAGCCGTATAAACTCTTACATATCAATGTATTAACTACCGGGTTTGCTGTCGTGCGTACCCTCGCTGATACGGGTAACGCGATTATGATAATAAAGCCCTGTTTCACATACATCGCCGCTACCGCTGACCGGCGCGGCACTGCCGGCATCGGGGGTACAGAACAGCGGGATGTGTCCCTCACCGGCTAACATCCCCGAGGTCGGGTCGAGTCCGATCCAACCGGCACCGGGCAGGTAAACTTCCACCCACGCGTGCAGGTCGGTGACATCCTGTTCCGGACCGGACGACCCATCGTTGGACTGAATGTCAGGGGCCAGCTGGATCAGGTAGCCGGACACAAAGCGCGCGGCGACGCCAAGATGGCGCAGAACCTGCACCAGCAGCCACGCTGTATCGCGGCAGGAGCCCGTGGCATGTGCCAGCGTCTCCTCGCAATTCTGGAATCCGGGCTCCATGCGCTGCTGGTACTGGATAGCCTGTTGCAGCCGGCCATTGAGGGCAACCAGAAACTCGATGGTATTGGTGCGCTCACGTGGTATCTGCGCCAGCCAGTTGCGCAGCTCTGGCCCGGCGTCCTCACGCTCCAGGTAGAGCACCAGATCATGCCGCAGCTTCGGCTCGTATTCGAAGGGCCAGTACTCGGCACTTTCCTCGACAAAAAAATCGAACGGGTTGATGGTCGCCATCTCAGCGACCAGCTCAACATCGATGCGTAACAGCCGCATCCTGTCCGTGAACACCACGCGCGCCTGGAAGTTACCGAAGGGGTCCTGCTGCCAGTTGATGAAATAGTTTGCCGGCTGAATTTTCAGTGAATAGGACAGTATTGGCGTCCTACAGTGCGGCGCCGGACGCAGCCGCAGAATATGTGGCCCCAGGGTAACCAGCCGGTCAAAGCGATACTCGGTCTGGTGATGGATGGCAACACGGACAGTCATGGTAGTGACTGATTCAGCACCTGCGCGCGGCTGCCTGACAGTGCCCTGATGTTTGAGAACGATATATTGAGTAAGCGAATGGTCAACGGAATGTCTGCTGCAGGGTGATCAATGTGTGCGGAAGTATGCCTGATTTCAGCATCTGAGTGGTGAGCGATTGCATGATCGGGGACAGACCATGATTATTTTCTGTCTTTTACCGGCCGCCCGGGCGATACCCGGCACTGCAGCACGGTTTCGATTTAACAGCGAAATCGGGAATTACCCGGATTAGGGTAAACCAGCTGTTCGATGTCTAGCACCCTATACGAAGTGCGGCTCGACGGACCTCAATTAGTCCTGGTCAGAACCATTTCTTCAGGCACCAGTGGTAACTGGATCGACTTTGATACGTCGACCGGATTCCACTCGACATAGTGGAGGTGCATTGTTGTTACCGTGACAGTTTTTCCACTTCTTCCCGCTCCCGCAAGGGCATCTGTTATTTCCTGGCATCTTGCCATTGTGTAATATTTTACTATTGCCCTGCCTTTTTCAAAAGTTCGCGCCATCCGCTGGTTTCGTTCTCGAGTGAAAACAGCGGCTGTCTGGCTCTGCAGGCTTGCTCCAGCTTTTTGTAACAGGCAGAGTCAGATTCCGCTTTCAATAACAGCGTTGCCAGGGCTTGTTCATTTTCCACTGGATAGTAACCGGCATAGTCGTTACCAAGCAGTCCTGTAGATCCCTCTATATCGGAAGCAATCACCGGTACGCCAGCGACAATGGCTTCCGAGATCACATTGGCGCCGCCTTCCATACGGGACGGCAGCACCAGCAGGTGGGTGCGGCGGTAAACCTGCCTGATTCTGTAATGCGCGATCTCGCCATGCCATTGATAGCGTGTATTTGTATTCATTTCAGCCTGTGCCAGTTGCGCCCATTCCGGCGTGTGCGCCTTGCCATAGTGGTGGACTTGTATGCGGCTGCCGGGAGGGAGGTTACGTACTGCCATGGCAGGGCGTAGCGGGTCTTTTTCATCTCGTAGATGTCCCATCACCGAAACATGAAAATAACGTTTGTAGGGTTCACGTATACCAACCGGCTCAGCCGACTGGTATATCACGGACAGCTTGTGGCGTTCATGTTGCGGCAGTGTATTACCGATGAGATCATGCAAACCAACCAGGTGGTCGGCCAGATGGATGGATTGCAGGGTGGTATCAGGGTGACTGTGTATAAAGCGGTAGGCATCCGTACCGGTAATGGCCACGATCAGCGGGCGCTGGTGAAATGCATCGGAAAATTGCCGGATGGATTCTGCGCTGCGCCAGGCATGTAATGCGATCATCAGGTCAGCATCCTGGGCTGCATACCTGGTAGCGATCTCTACCCGGTGCCCCAGTGACCTTAATATATTCGCCCATCGGGTTGCCGTGGCTCGATTACCGGCTCTTGACCGGGGTGGTGCGGGTGTAATCAGAATAATGCGCATCGCTGTCAGGGAATATAAATAATAGTGTTACTGTTACTATAGCGAATCTTCAACGAGCCATACCTGACGCTGTCATTGCAGGGGTGGTGCTGCAGTTTTACACTATGTCCATTCGAATCAAGACGGCTAATTATCTGTTCCTCTTGTCCTCACTTAATGCCGTATCCAAGCATATACGAATGACCAGGCAAAGACTTAATCCAGATGCCATTGCAAATCAACTTGAGGATGCGCATCAAAGAACGATGGCATTGATTGATGGACTCTCCCGTTCGCGATTGACAGGACCATTATTGGCGACCGTTAATCCCTTGCTCTGGGAAATCGGTCATGCGGCTTACTTTTACGAATACTGGGTACTGCGCCATCATATGAATGAGCCGGCTATTCGTGAAGATGCCGACAGTCTGTATGACTCGATCAGCATCGCGCACGACGACCGTTGGGAATTACCGCTGCCCGGGCTGCAGCAGACCCTGTCTTATATACGGGCAGTCGAGGACAAGGTTAAAGCCAGCCTGACTACTGGTGATGATGCACGCAGAGATTACTTGGCTCAGTATGCGGTATTTCATCATGATATGCATAATGAAGCGTACACCTACACGCGCCAGACACTGAACTACCCGGAACCCGATATCGGCAGAGCAGGGCACAGCATTCTCGATGCGGGCGGCCTGAGTGGGGATGCGAGTATTCCTGGCGGTGCATTTCTGCTGGGCGCCACACAACAAGACGGATTTGTGTTTGACAATGAAAAATGGGCGCACCGTGTTGAGATTGAGCCGTTTCGCATAGCGAGGGCTGCTGTGAGTAATGGCGACTATCTTGAATTTGTACAAGCGGATGGTTACAGCAAACAGGAATACTGGGATAACGAAGGCTGGCAATGGTGCAAGCAGGCTGGTCTTGAGCACCCTGTTTTCTGGCGCCATGGTGCCGGTGGCTGGGAAATCAGGCAATTCGACCAATGGCGGGCGTTGCCAATGAATGCGGCCCTGATCCATGTCAGCTGGCATGAGGCCAGGGCCTACTGCCGCTGGGCCGGTCGACGACTGCCCACCGAGGCTGAATGGGAAGTTGCAGCCGCAGCTGAACCTGCGGCCGATGGACAATCTCTCGCTGCCACCAAGCGCCATTTTCCATGGGGGAATGAAGCACCTCGTGCGGATCAGGCAAACCTCGATGGTTATGCCCTGGGTACCGTTGATGTTGGTGCGCATGCAGCGGGTGACAGCGCTTTTGGCTGCCGTCAGATGATCGGTAATGTCTGGGAGTGGACGCAGGACAGCTTTGCGCCTTATCCCGGTTTTGTGCCTGATATGTACGGGGATTATTCGCAACCCTTGTTTGGTATCACGAAAGTACTGCGCGGTGGCGCGTGGCCCACGCGTGCACGCATGATTCGTAATAGCTGGCGAACCTACTACGGTCCCGATCGCAATGATGTTTTTGCCGGTTTTCGCACCTGTGCCATTTGAAGCTGATACCCTTGCGCGGCAAGCAGCTTTATATTCTGTCGATTAGGCATGATCCTTGAAAAAAACAGGTAAAATTCAGGATCCCTGGCTGTATGACTTTGAAGAAATAACGCGCTGGAACATGCAGAACGGCGCTAAAAACTGACGACCCCGATTTATTAATGATGCAACCAAACAACACCCCTGTCATAAAAGACCTTGTTCTCATTGGGGGTGGTCATGCGCATGTTTCGGTTTTAAAACGCTTCGGTATGAATCCGGTGCCCGGTTTGCGCATTACCCTGGTAACGCGTGATATTCATACCCCGTATTCGGGTATGTTGCCAGGTTTCGTTGCCGGCCATTATGACTACGACGATTGTCATATCGATCTGGGGCCGCTGGCTCGATTTGCCGGGGCGCGGCTTTATCATGCCGAGGTTGACGGTATCGACCCCGATAAAAAACTGGTTTTTGCACCGGCGCGTCCACCGATAGCCTATGACGTGCTCTCAATCAATACCGGGTCTCGTCCCAACAGCATCAATATACCCGGTGTTGATGAATATGCTCTTGCCGCGAAACCCATCGATATTTTTCTGCACAAGTGGCAACAACTGATTGAGCGAGTACGTGACAGTGAGGGTCCGTTTCGCATCGTCGTTGTGGGCGGGGGTGCTGGTGGCGTCGAGCTGGCGTTGTCTACCCGGGTGCGTTTACAGAATACCTTGCGAGCCGCGGGAAAAGATCCTGAGCTTCTGCACCATACGCTGGTCACCGCCAGTGATTACATTATGCACACGCATAACGCCGGGGTCAGGAAACGTTTCGAGCGTATCTTTGCCGAGCGTAATATCGAGATCAAGACCGGCGCGCGAGTCAACGAAGTCACTGCGAACAGCGTAGCCGCCGCTGATGGCGTCTCGATCGACAGCGACGCTGTTATCTGGGTGACTAGCGCTTCTGCGCCGGGCTGGCCTGCTCAGTCAGGGCTTGGCGTCGATACTGCCGGCTTTATTCATGTCGATGATCAGTTGCAGTCACTGTCGCA
>Ga0316189_10004663_pt1 | contig 13170 bp, 7 predicted proteins | sample LowCovwburrow_MG_FD_204930 | JGI IMG/M metagenome (GOLD analysis project Ga0316189, IMG submission 204930) | Coastal sediment microbial communities from Maine, United States - Lowes Cove worm burrow | ecosystem: Environmental > Aquatic > Marine > Coastal > Sediment | place: USA: Maine... | reverse complement strand
TCGTTGGGGTCGGTCATCTCGGTGACCTCGTCGCCGTCGAGCAGGCCGTCGCCGTCGGTGTCGTCGACCAGCGGGTTGGTGCCTCGGGTGACCTCGTCGCCGTCGAGCAGGCCGTCGTGGTCGGTGTCGGGGTCGTTGGGGTCGGTCATCTCGGTGATCTCGTCGCCGTCGGGCAGGCCGTCGTCGTCGCTGTCGGAGTCGTTGGGGTCGGTCCGCGTGTCGTAGACCTCCACGCCGTCGAGCAGGCCGTCATCGTCGCTGTCGGGGTCGTTCGGGTCGGTCTGCGTGTCGTTGACCTCCACGCCGTCCGTCAGCCCGTCGTCGTCGCTGTCGTCGTCGTTCGGGTCGGTCCCGAGCGCGTCCTCCTCCTCGTCGGTCAGCCCGTCGTTGTCGGAGTCGGGCGCAGAGCCGCCGTCGGTGTCCGCATCGGTGTCCGTGTCGGTGTCCGCATCGGCGTCCGTATCGGCGTCCGTCTCGGTCGAGCCGTCGATCGGCAGTCCGTCGAGGGTCTGGTCTCCGTCCGTGTCACCGGTGGAGCACGCGGCGAGGAACGCTAGGGCTGTCACGAAACGCATAATACCTCCGACGAAGTGGACTTACTCCATTCCGCGTCCACCCGCATCATCTGACATTCCTGTGAACAGCAGCCCAGCCCACGGCCCCGCACTACGGGATCGCGATGGTGGCCGCCCTCGTGTCTTGACGAGGAGATCTCGCATCTGTCGTCATTGCGACGTGAGATCGGGCAGCGCGCCCGCGGCGTAGTGCGCCGCCGCGCGACGCGCGTCGAGGCCCGGGACGACCGCGATCGTCGCGATCTGGACGACCGCGGCGATGCCGAACAGCGCCACCATGCCGAACCGATCGGCGAGCACGCCGCCCAGCGGCGCCGCCCAGGCGTAGGTCAGGTTCGTCGTCGCCATGTAGATCGCGAAGTGCGTCGCTCCGATCCGCGGGTTGCTAAGGCCCATGAACAACCCCAGCGTGCCCGTGCTGTAGGCGTTGATCAGCAGCGTCTGCGCGATCGTCCAGCCGATCAGGAACGTGTACGACGGCCACCAGACCTCGGTGAGCGAGAAGATGCCCAGCACCACCGCGATGCCGCCCATCAGGCCGCCCACTGCCGGCCGCGCGCCCAGCCGGTCCGCGATGACCCCGCCGATCAGCGCACCGCTCACGCCGGCGATGGGGTCGACCACCCCGGTCAGGAACCCGATCTGCTCCTCGGACAGGTGCAGATCGGCGCGGAGCATGCGCGCCATCGGCGCCGAGACCAACGCGTAGCCCACGGGCGTGAGCGCGGCGGCAGCGACGCCCCACCACGGGGTCACGAAGGAGAACGACCGCCGCATGGCGCCAAAACCGACCCGGTCGACCAGCGGCCAGGCCAGCAGCGCCACGAGGACCGCGGCGAACGGCTGGGCGATGGCGACCCAGTCGCCCTCGAACCGAGACAGCGCCCAGAGCACCCCGCCGACCGCGACGAACGGCAGCAGGAACGAGCTGTGGCGCAGCAGCCCCCAGGAGGCCGGCACGTCGCCGTCGCGCGCGGGGCGCTCGCGCAGGAAGATGGGCAGCAGCATGATGGCCCACAGCACCACCACCATGCCCAGCAGCAGCGTGCTCCAGCCAAAGTACTTGGAGATCACGGCGCCGCCGCCGCCGCCGAGCGCCACTCCCAGCGACTTGCCCGCCCACATCAGCGCGTTGGCCCGGCCGCGCTCGTCCTCCTCGAGCAGCTCGACGGCGAGCGCGTCGACGGCGACGTCCTGCAGCGAGGCGCAGGTGTTGTGCAGAAACAACAGCAGCGAGACGGCGGGCAGCGCGGTGCGCGGGTCGAGCGGGATCAGCGCGAGCAAGGTCAGCCCCATGCCCGCCTCGGCCGCGATGATGAACGGCCGGCGGCGCCCGAACCGCAGCGACGGCATCGAGTCGAGCAGCGGTCCCCACAGGATCTTGAACGACCAAGGCAGGTACGCCATGCCCATCGCCGCGCCGACCGCGGCGTTGCCGAGCCCCAGGTCGGCCAGCAACAGCGCGTAGCCGACCGAGATGAAGCCCCATGGAATGCCCTGGGCGAAGTACATCGCCGTGAGGGTCAGCAGCCGTAGCTGCCGGCTCTCAGCCAGCGTAGGCATAGGGGCCCCCGCGCTCCAGCGCGCGCTGGTAGGCCGGGCGGGCGCGACTGCGGTCGAGCCAGCCGCGGATCGCAGCGCGTCCGTGCGCCGGTGCGCTCGCTCGCGCGCTGGCGGCCTCGAGCCCGAACGACATCTGGATGTCAGCGGCGCTGAACGCCTCGCCGCAGAACCAGGGCACCCCGCCCAGGTGCCCATCGATGAACGACAGGTGCAGCTGCAGCTCGGGGTCCGTGTACGTCGCGTCGACGGTGCCGGCGATGCGCCGCACCACAGGCTTGAGGAAGAACGGGACCGGTGCGCTCGCGATCCGTCTGGTGATCAGCTTGACCAACAGCGGCGGCGCGAACGAGCCCTCGGCGTAGTGCATCCAGAACCGGTACCAGCGCGCCGCGTCGGTGCCCGCAGGGGGCGCGAGCTGCGGCCCGAGCTGCTCCACCAGGGTCTCCGTGATCGCGCCCGACTCGGCGAGCGGCACGCCGTCGACCACCACGACGGGCGCCTTGCCCAGCGGGTGCACCTCGCGCAGCGCTGCGGGCGCGCGCATCGTCTTCGGGTTGCGCTGGTGGATGACGAGCTCGTAGTCGACGCCGAGCTCCTCCAGCAGCCACAGGGTGCGCTGCGACCGGCTGTCGCTGAGGTGGTGGACGGTGATCTCGGACACGTCGACTCCCGCGGTGCGCGACCCTATCCCGGGACCGTCCCCACACACCCGCGGAGCCCCACGTCGGACAGCCGGTTGTTGGCCTGGCCCTTGTTGCGATGCGCGACCCGGCACGGGGTGTGATCGGTGTCCCAGGCACCCCCCTTGACCAGCCGCGAGCTGACTTCAGCGTCCGCCTGCACTGCAGGAACCACGACCCGGTTGCCGCGGACCAGCCCTTCCGCATCGAGGCACCAGTCCCGGACGTTGCCCCCCGCTCCGCGCACGCCGTACACGCTGACGTCGACGCCATGGCTGTCCACCTCCACCCAGCCGTAGTCGCCCTGTTGCCGCCCGCGCGAGGACGCCTTCATGCGACACCACGAGGGATCGAGGTGGTCTCCCCACGGGAACCAGCGCCCATCGACCCCGCGCGCCGCCTTCTCCCACTCGAGCTCTCCGGGAAGGCGCCACGGCCGATTGTTGTGCTCGCTGTACCAGGAGAAATAGGCGCGGGCCCCGTGCCAGTCCACGTGGATCACGGGGAAGTCCAGCTGCCATGCGTCTCCGTCGGTGTCGACCTGCACGTCGAAGCCGCCGCTCTGGGTCCGCCCGTACAGCATCGATCCCAGCTCGCCGATCCGGCCCGCCCGCTCGCGAGGCGCGAACCGTAGCGCCTCCTCCTCCTTCCCCGCCGCGACCAGCGCATCCAGGAACGCGATGTACTGCCGGTTGGTCACCGCGAAGCGCTGCATCAGCAGGCCGTGGCACCACAGCCTGCGCGCTGGCAGGCTCTGCGGAGTGGACAGGTCGCCACCGGAGCGGAACCAGCCTGCCGGCACATACACCTCGTCCTCGCGTAGCCAGCCCGCGGGTGGCAGCCACACCGGCTCCGGTTCGGTCTCCCCGGGCGCCACACCCGACCAGTGCCCGCACCGCCCGATCTCCACCGGGTACTGCACCTCTTCGGAGCCTTCGCGCTGCAGCACGCACAGGTAGCTGCCCATGGCCATCGGCACCTCCACCAAGGGCGTGGTCCCCAGGGTGTGCACGAACACCGCGACCAGTCGGCGGTTCTGCTCCTCGTACCGGTACAGCTGCACCGTGGCGCCGGCGGGCTCCGTCACCAGGGTGAGCGCACCCTGCCCGTTGAGGTACGCGGAACACTCCTGCCTCACGGGGTGCTCCACCGGCAGCGCCCGCGCGTGCGTGCGCATCTGTCGCTCGGTCCGCGCCATGCCCGCGCGATCCCGCTCCGCCTCCCGCTGCCGGTGCTCCTGCTGGTAGCGCAACGCCAGCGAGCCGTGGGCCTCCTCGAGCACCGGTGAGACCTGCAGCGCCGCGTGCAGTCCCTGATCCACCTCCAGCCGCTTGAGCTCGGCCGCAAGGCGCGCTTCTTCCGCCTCTGCGAGCTTGGACCACGCTGGCGCCTTCGCCTCCTCGGGCTCCCACGGCTTGAGCCCTGCGAGCATCGTGGACCCGGCCCGCTCCAGCACTGTCGCCAGCGACTCCAGCGACGCCGCCTCCTCCTCCAGGGCGTGCGCTCGGCCGGTCAGCTCCAGCCCCTGCTCGCGCAGCTTCGCCCCGGCGAGCCAGGACTCCACCAGCTCGGCGAGCTCCAGTGCGCTCGAGAACCGCTGAAAGGGCTCCCGCGCCATCGCCCGCCCGCAGGCCTGCACGAGCTCCGCAGGGAGTGCGGGACCCACCGGTCGATCGGTCCCCGCGCCCAGCGAGCTGAACCCGAGCGGCATGGCCGGCGCGGCATCGCCTACCGGCAGCGGCGGACCGGCCAGGACCTGGTGGAGCACCGCGGAGGGACGGCTGCCCTCGTACGGCGCCCTTCCCGACAGGATCTGGTACAGCAGCGCACCCAGTGCGTACACGTCGCTGCGCGTCCCGATCCGGTCGAGCTCTCCCCGCGCCTGCTCCGGTGGCATGTACGCCGGTGTCCCGACCACTCGACCCGCCCCCTCGGGCGCGTCTGACGACCCGCGCGCCGTGTGCCCCTCCTGCAGCTCACTGGCCGCCGCCACCCGGTCTCCGCGCCCCACGAGCTTGGCGAGTCCCCAGTCCAGCACGTAGACCTCGCCGAGCCGTCCGACCATCACATTGCCCGGCTTCAGGTCGCGATGGACCACGCCGCGCTCGTGGGCGTACGCCACCGCGCGACACACCGAGAGGTAGGCGCCCACCATCCGCCGGAATGTCCAGCCCTGCGCCCCGGTCTGCCACCGCGACTTCGACACGGCGTGGACCTCGGTCACTACCTCCTGCAGGGTGCGCCCGTGCACCTCCTTCATCGTGAACCAGCTCCGCCCATCGGGCAGCCGGCCCAGGTCGTGCACCGGCACGATGTTGGGGTGCTGCAGCTGTGCCGTGGCCCGCGCCTCGCGCAGGAACTGCTGGAGGACGGAGGGGTTGTGCACCAGCGGTGCGTGCAGCACCTTCAGCGCCAGCGTGCGACCCAGCTGCTCGTCGCGCACCCGGCGCACCTCTCCCATCCCGCCGACGCCGATCAGCCCCAGGTCTTCGTACCGCCCGCCGATGCGCGCTCTGGTGCCGCCCTCCCTGTCCACCGTGGGACCCGGCAGGCCGTCGACCGCCACCGGGTGCTGCTCAGGGTCGGCGAGGTCGATCGTGGGCGCGCCCGCCTCTCCGACGGCGCGATCGACCAGCCTGCCCAGGAGCGACCGCAGCTCCTCGGCTGCATCGGGCGCCAGGCCATTGGCGAGGCTGAACTTCACGATGTCAGGTTCCAACGCGCACTCCGACACGGACTGCGCAATGCTACACGATACGCAAACTGCCCGGGTTGTATGAACGTTCCCGTGCGAATGGGCTCACTGTGTGGTGAACAGCCACCACGGGCTGCGGATCAGTGCGTATAGGGCTTGCACGAGGCCGCTCCAGACGACGCCAGCCTGCAGCACGAGCCCGCCCAGCACGATCGGCACCATCGACCCACCCGGCGCGGTACCGCGCCCCCACGTGGCGAGCGCCACCCCTCCCAGGAGTGCCGCAGCGATGCCCGGAACGCCGGTGAAGGCCAGTGGAAACAGCGCGGCGCCTGTCGCGGACAGCGCGGCGCCCCAGACGAGGCGCCGCCGGGGACGTCGTCGGCGGGCCCACCCGATCGCAGCGAGCAGGGGTGCCGCGCCCAGCCACCAAGGAAGCCACAGGGACGACAGCGCGGCGAGGCCCCCCATGAGCCCCGCCTTGGCGGTGACCTCGGGAACCGGGTCTCCCGCGAGGGCCGCCTCGATGACCGTGCGGAGCTCCGGCTGCAGCGCGGAGACGTCGGTCGCGAACAGTCCCACCACCGTCTGGCCCGAGTGGGGGCTCCAGCGCAGGTAGGCGTACGCTCCGAGCGGGGACAGCGCGCCGTTGTGCCACACCCCGACATCGTCGATGACCCAGCCGGCGCCGTAGTTGTCGAGGACCGGCGTGGTGAGGATCTCGACCGCGCGCCTCGAGAGCACCTCGTGAGTCCGCAGCCCCTCGGCCCAGCGCACCAGGTCGGCGGTGGTCGACGAGATCGCGCCGTCGCCTCCGAGATCCCAGCGCATGTCGTTGGCAAGGAGGTGCGGCAGCGCACGCTCGCTGTCGACCCAGCCCAGCGGCCCGCACCACACGTGTCCGGGGATCTCGCGCGCCAGAGCCCCTGGGGAGGGCTGGATCGCGGTGTCTTCCATCCCCAGCGGGCGCCAGAACCGGAACTTCAGATACGCCTCGAACGGCGTCCCGACCCGGCGCCGCACCAGCTCGGTGAGCAGCTTGTAGCCGCCGTTGGAGTACGCGAACGCCTCGCCCGGGGGGCGGGTCGGCTGGGACTGGTCGGTGGCCTGTAGCGCGGAGTAGTACTCGTCGAAGGAGGGCTCCCTCGCCCACGGTCCGACCAGGCCAGGGCCCAGCCCCGAGGTGTGACTCAGCAGGTGGCCGAGCTGCACCGGGGTGCCCTCGAAGGCGAGCGGCCGCAGCTCGGTGAGGTGGACGTGGAGGGGGTCGTCGAGCGCAAACAGGCTGTCTTGCACCAGCGCCAGGACTGCGGCGGCGGTGAAGCTCTTGGAGATGGAGCCGATCCGGTACCGCGCCCCTTCGGGCACGCCGCCCAGTGCCCGCTGGTACGTGATGGTGCCCGACTCGGCCACCACCACCTCACCGATGAGCAAGCCCCGCTCTTCGAGGTCGGTCAGCGCCGCGTCGAGGGTGTCGACGGACGCTGCTGCGATCGACATCCACAACCACATCAGAACGCAAAGTACAGGAAGTCGGCCTGGGTCTGCTGCGAGAACGTGAGGATGGCCCAGGCCGCGAGCGTCCACAGCGTGGTCTGAACCGGTAGGAAGGCCGGCCGGTCCGCGATCCGCGGCAGGACGGTCCACTCGAACAGCATCGCCAGGTTGAGGAGCGCGGCGCCCGCGAGCGCGAGCGTGAACATCAACGCCGCGATGACCCATTCATCGGGGCTGCCGGCGAGCGGGTTGCCGAAGAACCGGCCCGGGAGCCGGGCGAGCTGCGGCTCACGGAAGATCTGGTGTGCCCACAGGTTGAGGAGCAGCATCAGCGCCACCGCCGCCGGGCGGCTGAACCGCCGCCCGACGAGCGCCTCGGGGACCCAGGCGCGGCCGTACACCCAGATCACGTGCAGCACCGCCCAGAACGCGCCCCACAGCACGAAGTTCCACCCCGCACCGTGCCACAGCCCGCTGAACAGCATCGTGAACACGGCCGCGCGCGCGATCCGCGATCGGGTGTCGTCGGCCCCCCCCGGGATGCGCAGCCACCGCCGGCCCCACTCCCAGTCGTACAGCGGGAAGAAGACGTAGTCGCGCAGCCACTCGGACAGCGAGATGTGCCAGCGGCGCCAGAACTCGTCGGGGCTCGCTGAGATGTAGGGGTGATCGAAGTTGTGGGTCAGCTCGAAGCCCAGCAGGCGCGCCACGCCGCGCGCGATGTCGGTGTAGCCCGAGAAGTCCGCCAGCATCTGCAGCATGAACGCGAGCGCCGCCGCCCACGCCATCGCGTTGCTGGGCGCATCGGCGCCGTAGATCGCGTTGATGTATGGAGCGAGCGTGTCGGCGATGACGACCTTCTTCGTCGCCCCCCACAGCGCCAGCGAGATGCCCGAGCGGGCTCGTGCCCAGTCCAGGGTCCGATCCTGGTGAAACTGCGGGAGCAGCCGGCTCGCGCGCTCGATCGGGCCCGCCACGAGCTGCGGGAAGAACGCGACGTAGCCGAGGAACGTCGGGAAGTGCCGTTCGGGCGCAATGTTCCCGCGGTACACGTCGACGGTGTAGGACACGGTCTGGAACGTGTAGAAGCTGATGCCCACCGGCAGCAGGATCCCGAGCACGTGTACGTCCGCGCCCAGCCCGACGCTCTGCAGGACGCCGGCGACATTCTCGATGAAGAAGTCGAGGTACTTGAACGTGCCCAGGAGCAGCACATTGCCGAGGATCGAGGCGCGCAGCCACCACCCCTTGTGCTGAGGGGCGCGCGCCATCGCGTTGCTGCACGTGTAGTCGAGCACTGCCGAGTACAGCAGCAGCCCCACGAACCACGGGTGGATCCAGCCGTAGAACACCATGCTCGCGCCGACCAGCAGCCAGTTCTGGCCGCGGCGTGGCAGGGCCCAGTAGACCGCCAGCACCACGGCGAAGAACGCAAGAAACTCGGACTGGACGAAGGTCACGGGGCGGCTTCCGCCATGTGCAGGTCGGTCACGTAGACGAGACCGGGGTCATCAGGCTCGGTCCACATTCGGATCCGGACCCGGCCGATGGAGACCGGGTCGAGCGGCGCGGGAAGCGTCAGCGTCTCGGTGATCGTGCCCTCTTTGACGGGAAGAGTGAAGCGGTGGTCACCGGACTTGGTGCGCACCTCCAGATGCAGCGCGGTCGGCGGTCCGAAGCGGGTCGCCTCCAGGACCAGCGTGCGGGCGAGACCGTGCAGCTCGGGCAGTCCGCGGCGGGTGAAGGTGGCCTCGTCGCCCGGGAGCAACCAGCGCGCGGTGCGGAGCGGCTCCATGAACAGCGGACCCGCGCCCCGCTGTGTCGCCGTGCGCTCGGCGGGCCAGTGGGTGCAGCGGCGCTGGGGGTGCAGCACCGGCGTCCCCGCGCTCCCCGCGGGCGCCACCGCCTCGATGCCGGTGCGCGTGACCCGCGCCGCGCGCAGCGTGTCATCCCGATCGATCGCGACCGGCAGGCACGCCTTCTTGCCGGCGAGCGACTCGACCTTCCGAGGCAGGGGCAGCCAGGTGTCGGTCAGTGCAGGCGGAGGTGATGCGTAGGTGACCCGCACCGGCGCGACATGGGACGGCAGGAAGCTCGCGGTGACCGCAGTGGCCGCGTCCGTCGTGCCGACGACCGCGGTCTGGCGGCCGTCCTCGACGAGCACCACGTCGCGCACCAACAGGCTGGGCCCCCCCGCAGGGGAGGCCCATTGGACCGTCCAGGCCGGGTCTGCAGACCCGGGCACCTCGCCCGACGACAGCAGCCGGCCCTCGGCGCGCAGCGGCACGGCGGACCCGGAGACCTGCAGGGTGGCGTCCGCGCCGGCGCCGCTGACGACCAGCGCGCTGGTGCGTACGCGCGGGGCACTCCCACCGATCGCCGCCTGGATGCGGACCTGCACCGTGGTCCCTGGGTACACCCACACGCCGGTGACCTCACGGCCGCTCACGGTGCCTGCGCCGTACTGCGTGAGCGGGGTCGGATCGATCGGGACCGTGAGGGGAATCGCGTCGTCCAGTACCGCGCGGAGGCGGCTCAGCGGCACGTCGGGCCCCGTCGGATGGACGATCATGGGCTGGACCGTGGGGTCGAACGTGCCCGAGCAGCCCGCGTCCTCCGTGCGCGACGCGGTGGTGCGGCGCAGCGGCGTCCCGTCCTGCAGGATCGCCGTCGGGGGTGTGTGGACCCAGAGCGACCTTAGGGTGTCCGCCGAGAGCGAGCGCGGGGCGCCCACGACGTAGGTGCAGTCGTCGACGCGCTCGGCGTGAGTCCAGGCGATGCGGGGCGGCGCGGGGGCCCGGTGGAGTGTGGCCGTCGCGGTCGCGGTCGAGGCCGGTGTGAACCCTGCGTCCCCTGCGAGCAGCGGTCGCAGGGCCTCGGCCAGCGTCTCGGTCATCGCGGCGCGCCCGGCTGTCGTGAGGTGGTTGGCGTCCATGAAGTTGGACGGCGCGGTGTGGTGCTGCGACAGGTCGATGTACGGGACCCGGCGTGCGTTGAGGGCCGGAACGAGCTCGCTGCGGCCCGCCGCGCTGCCCGGATCGAGGCGCCCGCCGCGCCGGGGTAGGTGCACGAAGACCAGGGTGGTCTGGTGGTCCTCCGCGAGATCGACCAGGTCATCGGCGAAGGACTCGGTGTAGGAGCCCTGGACCATCGGCAGCTCATCGGGTCGAAGCCGAGTGGTGATCGGCTGCAGCGCGCCGGAGAGCGCCTGGGCCGCGGTCCCCCCCTCGCCGAGGACCTCCGCCACAGCAGCGTCCGCGCGCGCCTTGCCCCGCGCCTGCAGGGTCCCGGGCCCGCGCAGGGCGAACAACAGCCCGACCGCGGTGTTGCGCAGCCCATCGACCAGGCCGGTTCGGACCGCTGCGCTGCGGGCGCGCAGGCCCCCGCCCAGCGGGTCATCGTCCATCGCGAGCTCGCGGAGCAGGTTGTGCTGTCGGGGGCTCGACGGGCGCGTGGCGAGCATCCCAGGCGGCGTCCCGGCGATCACGACCAGGCGCGGCGACAGGTTGCGGGGGAACACGCGGTCGCGCAAGATCACGTACCAGGTGGGGCCGAGCGTGCCGGACATCCCCACCGTCTGTGCGCGGACACCGAGCAAGCGGGACAGCGCCGTGTCGTCGATGCCGCGGCTCGCCGCTGAGTTTCCGAGCACGAGCACGTCAGGCGCGCGGCGGTCCAGGCGGGCATCGAGCGCTCGGGCCGCCTCGGGGACCCCGGTGTGCGGACGGGGGGCGAGGAGCCATCCGGCCCACAGGAGACTCAGGAGCACGGGTGCGATGAACGCGGTGAGCCGGAGCACGCTTCCCCCTGCCAGTGCCGGGTCGTAACCGGGTTACCGGACTGGGTCCTCGGAGTGTAGATGGCGGTGTTGTCGACAGGGGTGCAGACGCTGGGCGCGCTGCTCGAACACCGCGCGCAGGCCCACCCCGACCGCGAGATCTACCGGTTCCTGATCGACGGAGAGCAAGACGCCCAGGTGTGGACCCTGGGCGAGCTCGCCGGGCGGGCGCGGGGGGTGGCGGCGGTCGTGTCGCGGCGGGCGGCGGCGGGCGACCGGGTGCTGCTGTCGTTTCCCGAGGGCAATGACTTCGCCGCGGCGTTCCTGGGCTGCTGCCTCGCCGGCGTGATCGCCGTCCCCGCGCCGGCGCCGCGGACGCAGAGCGCGCGCCTGCGGGAGCGTCTGCGCGCGATCAGCGAAGACGCAGGAGTCCGGCTCGGGCTGACCCACAGCGCGGTGCCGCTGGGCGACGACGTGCCTGTGGACTGGGTCACCACCGACACGCTGGCTCCGGCTGCGCAGTTCGGGGGACCGGCGGTCACGGGCGCGTCCACCGCGTACCTGCAGTACACCTCGGGGTCCACGCGGGCGCCGCGCGGGGTCGTGATCCGGCACACCCATGCGCTGGCGAACTGTGCACAGCACGCCGAGGCCTACCGTGTCGGTCCGGACAGCGTCATGGTCGCCTGGGTGCCGACGCACCACGATCTGGGGCTGCTCAACGCCGTGCTGCTGCCGTTGTTCGGCGGGTTTCGGTGTGTGTCGATGTCACCCGGGGCGTTCGTGCAGCGCCCGGCGCGGTGGCTGCGGGCGATCGCGGAGCACGGCGGCACGCACAGCGTCTCACCCAACTTCGGGCTCGATCTGGCGGTGCTGCGCAGCTCGGACGCGGAGCGCGCGGGGCTCGATCTGCGCACCTGGCGGCACCTGCTCAACGGGGCCGAGCCGATCCGGCAGCAGAGCGAGGCGCGGTTCTCGGCTGTGTTTGCGGCCCACGGGCTGGGTGCGGACACGCTGTCGCACGCGTTTGGGATGTCGGAGGCGACAGCGATCCTCACGGCGGAGCGGCCCGGGCAGCGGGGTCGGTTCGCGCGGCTCGACGCGGCGGCGCTCTCGAGCGGGCGGGTGGTGGATGCGGCTGCGGGCGCGCGTGCCGTGGTGGTCGCCGGGAATGGGCCGCCGGTGCAGGGCACGCAGGTGCGAGTGGTGGACCCGGGGTCCGGGGTCGTGCTGGCCTTCGATCGGATCGGGGAGGTGTGGGTCCGGGGTCCCGGGGTCGGGGACGGCTACTGGGGTCAGCCGACCGAGACGGAGGCGCTGTTTGGGGCGCGGTCCCCAGGGGATGAACGCGCGTGGCTGCGGACCGGCGATCTGGGGTTCGTTCGCGGGGGCGACCTGTACATCACGGGGCGCCACAAGGACCTGATCATCGTGCGCGGGGAGAACCACGCGCCGCAGGATCTCGAGTGGTCGGTCGAGGGGTCGCACCCCGCGCTGCGGCCCCACGCCCAGGCGGCGTTCGCGGTGGCGGGCCCCGAGGGGGAGGCGCTGGGGCTGATCGCCGAGGTCTACCCCGACCGGCTGGACGATCCGGAAGCGGTGTTCGGTGCGATCCGGGAGGCGGTGGGGGCGCACGGGCTGCAGGCGCAGCTGGTGGTGCTCACCGTGCCGGGCGGGCTGGCGAAGACGGCGTCGGGCAAGGTGCAGCGGCAGCGGGCGCGGGCGCAGGTGCTCGCGGGCGAGGTGGCGGAGCTGGCGCGGTTCGACGCGGCAGCGCCGGGTCGCGGGGCGCTGGACGGGGTCGACCTGGGGACGCTGGTGCGCGGGCTGGCGCCGGCCCATCGGCCCGCGGTGGTGATGCTGCACGTGCGGCGGATGGTGGCGGCGCTGACGGGGGTGGCGGAGGTCGATCCGGGGGGCACCCTGACGGGCGTGGGCTTGGACTCGATCCGGCAGATCGAGCTGGTGGAGGCGCTGGCGGGTCGGCTCGGGATCGAGCTGCCGGGGTCCACGGTGCGGGACCACCCGACGCTGGCGGGAGTGGTGGCGCAGGCGGTCGTGAGGCTGTGATCCAAGAAAGACGCGGCGATGACAGGCTGCTGTCATCGCCGCGGTGCTCGGGTCAGGCGCGGGCTACGGGCCGTGCGTGATGTCGTCGAGGGAGCACGTGCCCGTGCCGGACGCGTCGGCACTCGGGATGCAGCGCCGCGTCGTGAGTCGTGACAGCGGAGCGGCGACAGTCACGACCCGCCGAGCCCTCAGGGAGCGTCCGAAAACAAACGCGCTGCATCGAGGAGGTGCTGCTCGTTCGAGGGCAAGGAGGAGAGTCGAGGGGATAGCGAGCTATCCCGAGAACTCGACGACGCAGCCATCGGGCGTGCA
>Ga0316189_10004662_pt1 | contig 13170 bp, 10 predicted proteins | sample LowCovwburrow_MG_FD_204930 | JGI IMG/M metagenome (GOLD analysis project Ga0316189, IMG submission 204930) | Coastal sediment microbial communities from Maine, United States - Lowes Cove worm burrow | ecosystem: Environmental > Aquatic > Marine > Coastal > Sediment | place: USA: Maine... | reverse complement strand
TCCGTCTCCAACAACAGAAAAAGAATCACCGAAACGACAATCATGGTAAAAATCATAAAGCCGATGCGCTTTACCACCAAGGTGACCATTTTGACGCCTCCTGATATGACATATACCCAATTGAGTTAAAAACCAATTGGGAGTTATTCGTTATTGGTTTAAGAGCAATAAGCTCCGTCTTAAATTTCATCCATCATAGCATTATAAAATCAGGCCATCATCAAGTTCGAATAACGAATAACTATTAACAATTAATGCCTAATTGAGCGATTTTCGCTCAATTAGGGTTATAGTTTTTGGGCAGATTCCAGGGCGGGGAGCACCGCCGCGCCCCCCTAACCCGAACTGACGTTGTTAACACTATGCCAGAGAGACCTTGTGGAAGCGATAGTAGCGGGTCGGATGCATTTCAAAACCAACGACATTATCCCGGGTCGCGGTGAATACGGATCGGAAGAACGGCTGGACCATGACGGCGTCATCCTGCAGAATTTTCTCAACCTTCTCCATCTTGACCCGGCGTTTTTCAACATCCAGAGTCGATTCCGCTTCGGTCAGGGCTTTATCCCACTCCGGGTTGGCATAGCTGGACTCATTCCAGGGCACACCGGTGCGGTAGGCCAGGCCCAACACCATGACAGCCAGCGGCCGGTGGGTCCAGGAGGTCAGGCTCAAGGGTGCCTTGGTCCAAACATCCCAATATTGCGCCGACGGCATCACGTTCATATTGATATTAATTCCGGCTTTGGCGGCATCTTCCTTGAGCACAGCCACCGAATCCTGCTCCCAGGTGCCGTCGGTATTGCCCACATTGCAGGTTAATTCAATGCCATCGGGATAGCCGGCTTCGGCCAGCAGTTTTTTGGCGCCTTCAATGTCCTGCTCGAACGGGGGCAGCGCAAAGTACTCGGGGTGTATCTTGGCGACGTGCATGTGTTCCGCAACAATCCCCAAACCGCGGTGGGCGATGTCAAGCTGTCTCTTCGCATCGCAGGTTTTTTGGACTGCCTTGCGTACGCGGATATCGTCAAACGGCTTCTCGGTGACCTTCATACGAATCACGCCGGTCTGGGTCGATGGGATTTCGACAACCTTGATGCCCGGAATATTCTTGGCCGCTTCCAGGGTTGTCAGACCAAGCTCATAGATTCCATCCACCTGAGCCGAGGCGATGGCGGCCAGATAAGCACCGGCATCTTCGCCCAGGTCTACAAAGCGAATCTCATCCAGAAAGACCTCACCACCCCAGTAGGGTTCTTTGCGTTTTTTCAAGACGGCCAGCTCACCAACCCTGAATTCGGTAAGGGTATAGGGGCCGGTACCCACCGGATTTTTGGAGAGATCCCCGCCTTCTTTTTCGAAATTGCGGTGAACGATTCCGGTCGGGTAGTTATACAGGTTTTCGGGAATCGACAGCACCGGTGAATTCAGGTTGAGTCTGACCGTATGATTGTCGACTTTCTGCACCGCGTTTTTGGTCATGCGCTTGATCGGGTTGCCTTTGGAATCTTTCTCCCCGGTTTCTTCCAGCATGGCGTTGAACAAACCCAGGTTGGATGATCCGGTTTTGGGATCGAGCCAGCGGGTAAAAGTAAACACCACATCATCGGCATTGAAGTCATCGCCGTTGGACCATTTGATCCCTTTGCGCAGATGAAAGGTCCAGGTTTTCAGGTCGTCGGATGCTTCCCAGCTCTCTGCCAGATAGGGGCGCGTGATGTTATCCGGCCCGGTCTCTACCAGATACTCGATGATATGGCGCGCAATGATGGATTTCTGCGTCCATGAATAAGTCGCCGGATCGGCCATTTCCTGCACCACCATACCAAATTTTAATACGCCACCTTTTTTCTGGGCGGCGTGGGCGGATGAAATAAAGTTCGGCAACCCCGCCATGCTGTAAGCAGCTGTCGCAGACACACCCAGCAAGGTGACGGTGCGTAAAAATTCTCGCCGTGAACACTTGCCGTCGGCAAGGGATTTTTTCATTTGTTCCACACCGGGGTGTACTCTTTTTGTCGTCATAGTATTGCCTCCTTTTTAGAAATGATTGGTTGTCACGAATGAAAGAATCGTAAAAAGTCGCAATTTCAAAAAATCAACCCTGTAACTATTTGGCGTTATTAGGTTCAGAAATTAAAAAATTGGCAATTTAAGACTTTTTTACGAAGCCGTAAGAAAAAGCACATAAAATCAATACTATAGTGCAAAGGTGAACAGTTAAACGTGGTGAGGTCGAAATAAATAAAAAATAGCGTTCAACTTTTTATCAGTATTTTTAAAATTATATCGATTCCAACATAGAAAATCCTTTTTGCTGTGTCAAGGATAAAGTACAAAGCGGCTTCCCTTTTGAATACTACACTGTTGACATCCTGCCATTCCAGTCGGATTTTTTCTTGCAAAGGATACGGTTTCTCTGTAATCTTATATCTTAAAACATTGAACCCGCTGCAGCGCTCCTCGAGGCCTAGGCTCTCCCCCCCGGCCTGGAAGCCCTATGGGCTGGAAACGGAGCCTAAGGCCAAAGCCCCTGCACAGCGACTGCAGCATATATCGACTGGCTTGCGCCATTGAAAATTTCCAGGAAGTCAATCCATCCAAATCATTGCTGCGTATCGAGGCCCGTTTTCCCGCTCCAGGCGATTACCGTATCCACCTCTGCGACCAGTGCGGCGAGTGCGCCGACAACTAAGAACTGATGGTTGATTCGTTGATTAAGTTGATAGCTTGATCAGTTTGTTCTGTTACCTGATTTAATCCCAATGTTGCAACATTTGGATTAGCTCAATCAACTTAATCAACCAGTCAATCAGTTCCGAGGGAGGTATTAAGATATGGGAAGAATATTAAGACAATCCTTTACGGCCGACACGCTACAAAGAGGGCCTTGGGAAAAAAGGCAAAACGCTTATGAGCCACTGATATGTTTCTTAAGAAAGGTTCTCATGTTTTTAGAAAAAAATTGTTAGGGCATGTTGAGAACTATTGAGAAAGTTAAATCCGAATATCGAACATCGAAACCCGAGACAAGCACGAATCACCAAAACACAAATGTCCCAAACAGGATCGTAACACAAATGAAACTGAATACGGATTGCATTTTGGACATTGGAATATTCATGTGCAATATTTGTTTCGTGCTTCGTATTTCATCTATATTGGGTTAGGAGAAGGAATTCTGTCTTTTTTAAATGATAGGATTCCACAATTTTAGTTCATTGATAACATCAGAATACAACGGCTAATTAAACATCGACAACAAATTGTCGATAAAGCACCGCTAAGCGCCTATGGAGGGGAAGATGCTCAGGGGTAAAACCTATGAAGAAGTGTGCCGTAACTTCAAATGGGAGATTCCGCAATATTACAACATCGGGGTCGATGTCTGTGATAAGTGGGCGGCCGACAAAAATCGGTTGGCGCTCATCTATGCAGACCCGCATGGAATTGACCGGAAGTATACCTTCAGAGAATTAAGAGATGTGTCCAACCGTTTGGCCAATGCTTTGAAAGCACATGGCATCACACGAAGGGATAGAGTCGGAATCCTGCTTTCCCAGCGTCCTGAAACGCTCATCTCGCATATTTCAATCTATAAGCTGGGTGCCATCGCCGTGCAGCTGCTGACTCTTTTCGGTCCGGATGCCATTGAATTTCGCCTTCAGGACAGCGCCGCCAAAGCGCTGATTACGGATAAGGAGAATTTATCAAAGATTTGGCAGGTTAAAGAGCGCCTCCCCGGTCTTAAGCTGATCATCGCCATTGATGCCGCCAAACAAGAAGGTGCTGTTGATTTTTGGGAATGTATAGCAAAAGGCAGTCTCGATTTCACTCCGGTTAAAACAAAACCTGAAGACCCGGCATTAATCATTTATACCTCGGGGACCACCGGTCAGCCCAAAGGAACCCTTCACGGACACCAATTATTGCTTGGTATTCTGCCGGGGTTTGAATTTTATCACAATTTGTTTCCGCGAGAAGGCGATCTTATGTGGACACCGCTTGACTGGGCGTATATCGGCGGATCCTATGATGCCTTATTTCCGACGTTGCATCACGGTTTTCCCACCCTGGCTTACAGACCCCGAAAATTTGATCCTGAAAAAGCGTTTTACATGATGGCCAAACATGGGGTAAGAAACCTCATGGCCGTTCCGACGGTGCTGCGGATGATGATGCATGCCGTCAAACGCCCCCGGGACCGCTACAATGTCCGGTTGAGGTCGATCACCGCCGGAGGCGAGACCCTGGGAGAAGAACTTTGTGACTGGACCCGAGCGTATCTTGGGGTTGAAATCAACGAGCAATACGGGCAGACGGAATGTGACCTGGTGGTTGGGTTTTGCTCGGAAATTATGAACATTGTTCCGGGGTCCATCGGCAAAGCCGTTCCCGGGCATGTTGTCGAGATCGTCGATGAAGACGGTCAGGTTGCAAAGCAGGATGAACTCGGTGAGATCGCGGTAAAGGGTCCTGATCCCGTGATGTTCCTAAAGTATTGGAAAAATCCGCAAGCAACTAAGGATAAGTTCATCGGAGAGTGGCTGCGCACCGGCGATTACGGCCGCAAAGATGAGAACGGAAATCTATGGTTTAGCGGCAGACAGGACGATATTATCGAAAGCGGCGGTTTCCGGATCGGGCCGGGCGAAGTGGAAGACTGTTTGATGAAGCATGCGGCCGTCGCTCTGGTTGGGGTCATCGGTGTATCCGACCCGATCAGAGGAGAAATTGTAAAAGCCTTTATTTTGCCGAAAGCGGGGGTGCGGACCGGCAAAGCGCTTGCAGAGAGTATCAAAGATCATGTGAAAACAAGACTCGAGGCCCATGCCTATCCCAGGGAAGTGGTGTTTCTTGAGGAGATGCCGAAGACAAAAACGGGAAAGATCTTGAAACAGGAGTTGCGCCGGATGCATGCGACCGGGTTGCAGGGTTCAGCCCCGCCGCCGGCCAAAAAAAACGGCCGGTCTAATCGAAAAAGAAACATAGCAGTTCACCGCAGAGAACGCCGAGAAAGAAAAACTTAATAAATAATCTCTGCGATCTCCGCGTTCTCTGCGGTGAAATATTTTTTGATAATGCCCTGAACGTTGAACCCAGAACCTTTGACCCCTAACATTATCTGGAGATTAGCATGACTGAAGAGGCCGTACTATACAGCAAGGATCAAAACTTGGGGATTATCACCCTCAACAGGCCTGAACGCCTTAATGCCATCAATAAAGATCTGCTCGAGGGCTTGATCGAAAAACTTGAGACGGCAAGGCAGGATAAGAACATTGTCTCGGTCATCCTGACCGGTGCGGGAAGGGCTTTTTGTGCCGGGGAGGATCTGAAAGAGACGTCCGCCGGGAAAAGTTTTGCAGATTGGATTGAAGAAACAGAGGGGCTTCAGCAAGTACAGCGTGTCATCCTGGCTCTGGGAAAGCCATTGATCGCAGCGGTTCCGGGCTATGCCCTGGGAGGCGGTTGTGAGTTTGCGATGAGCTGTGACATCAGAATCGCTGCCGAAGACGCTAAATTCGGGTTTCCGGAGACCGATGTCGGTCTCACCATCACCACTGCCGGAACGAAGCTGCTGGCCCAAATCGTCGGGCTGGGCAAGGCCAAAGAATTGGTCTTTACCGGTGACTTTATTGACGCCCATGAGGCCCTGGCAATCGGCCTGGCAAACAAGGTCGTTGCCGCTGAAAGTCTCTTGGATGAATCAATGGCCATGGCCCGCAGAATCGGAGAAAAATCTCCGCTGGCACTTAAACTCTCCCGAATTGCTATCGACCAGGGACTGCATTCGAGCTTCGAGCAAACCCTGGAAATGGAAGCCGGCCATCTTTTGACCTGTGCCGGCGCTCAAAACCAGCAGAAGTTCGTGGAGAGAAAACTGGCGAAGATGAAGGGAACGTGAGAAAAAGACATTAATTGCTTTTCCCATTGACAAATGGACCATAAAAATATTAAATAGACTAAACCTAAAGGCAGAAACGACTCTCTCTTTAATCGACAGTGATCCTTGTTTTTATAGATCTCCCTCTCTGACGGCTCTCATTCTCCTCTAGTCTGAAATGCAATGATTGAAAACTGAGTCCTTTTTCCCCTCAATATCCCAATGCATGGAATTCATCTTGATTCTGCCGGTATCAAGCTAAAAGGAGATAGGACATGCCGGAATTTATGGTTTCCACAAAGGTTAATGGCACCAAGTCAGAGTTGCAACATGCGCTTAGAAAATATCAAGGGCCGAATCTATTCAAGGCCGTATGGCAACTTGCAAACACTTTCATTCCTTACATAATTCTATGTATTCTGATGTATTTGAGTTACATAGCAGGTTATTCCTACTGGATCATACTGGGTCTTTCCATTTTTGCCGCCGGTCTGTTAGTTCGAATTTTTATATTTTTCCATGATTGTGCGCACCAATCGTTTTTTGCCTCCCGAAAAGCCAATACCGTTTTAGGTTACCTATGCGGGGTTTTAACCTTCACGCCCTATGAAGAATGGCGAAAGTCCCATGGAGGGCATCACAACACTTTCGGTGACCTTGATCGCAGAGGCCAAGGTGATGTTTGGACACTGACGGCAGAGGAGTTTCGCACAGCGTCAAAACCAAAACGATTATGGTATCGGTTTTTTAGAAATCCCTTTGTTCTTTTGTTCATAGGCCCTGCGTATTTGTTTCTTGTATCTTACCGATACCCCCACAAAGGGTCTAAGAGACGCCAAAGCAATAGTGTAATTATCACCAATGCCGCCATTGCAATTATTATACTGATAGCAAGTTTCACGATCGGATTTAAGGCGTATGCTTTGATTCAGTTTCCGGTCATTTTCTTTGCCGGAGTAATTGGCGTATGGCTTTTTTACATCCAGCATCAGTTCGAGGGGGTGTATTGGTCGCGTCATGATCAATGGGATCCAATTAAGGCCTCACTTCATGGGAGTTCATACTATAAACTCCCTAAAGTGATACAATGGTTCACCGGCAATATCGGATTACACCACATCCATCATCTTCGATCCCGGATTCCCAATTATAACTTACAAAAAGCCTACGATGATACGAAAGCTTTTCTGGATATTGAACCACTTACCATCCGAAAAAGTATCACTTGTCTTCAACTAAAGCTATGGGATGAAAAAGGTCAAAAACTGGTGGGGTTTAAATCAGCGTATGCATGAGTTAAGTTGATTTTTTGATTGCACTATTCCCTGCGGTTTCGGTCAGGAAGTCATCATATCTTCGATGTGCCGGTTTTTTTCCTCCCAGATGTCGTTCAACCAACGCTGCAGCCCTGCCCGAAAGTGGTTATCATTGGCATAATCACCAAGCATTTCAGTGCTCACCGGCAGTGACCGCACTCTAACTTTAATCTTCCGGATTTTACCACACAGAAGTGCCCAAAAGCTTGATAAGCCGTCAGGATATACAATGGTGACATCCAACACCCGGTGAATTTGTTTTCCCATGGAGGCAAGTACAAAAGCAATACCGCCGGCCTTTGGTCTAAGTAGATGAGCATATGGCGATTGTTGTCTGCGATGTTTTTCACTAGTGAACCGGGTACCTTCCACAAAGCTCATAACAGAGATAGGTATTTTTTTAAACTTCTTACAGGCTTTGCGCGTTATTGCCAGATCCTTGCCTATTAAGTGAGGTTTTTTTTGGAGATAGCTTTTGGTATATCTTTTTACAAACGGGAAATCCATTGCCCACCATGCCTGACCAAGTATTGGAAGCCATATCAGCTCTTTTTTAATAAAAAACTTCAAAAACGGGATTTTTCGATGAAATATTCTTTGCAGCACCAGGATATCGACCCAGGATTGATGATTGGCCAGAACCAAATACCATTCAGACCGTTCCAGATGCTCCATACCCTGAATATCCCAACGCGTATTTCCGATCAGTTTCTGGTTTTGGTTGTTGACCCAGATCCAGTTTTCGGCAATGGCGTTTAGCATCCGGCTGCATCTTCGCATCCAGGCTTCCACAGGAACTGCTGCCTTAGCGGCCGCCAATACAAACAAAGGTATGCACCAGAACACCGTGTTTAAAATATACAGAATCAGGGATAAACTGCCCCGTAGTGCTCCCGGGAAAGCATGATACATTATTCCCCCTGTCGGATTCAGTAAAAACAAATTCGCTTCTATGTCAGCGGATTTTTGACCTCATCCTGAGACGTGTCTAAAGCCTCTTCCGGCTCAATTGAATTTTTATCTAGTTTGCGTTGTCTTTTTTGCTCTTGCTTAAGCTTCCTGTCTAATTCTTTCTTACGCTTTTTAAATGAATAATGTGATTTCGCCATATTGTCACCTCGCCGGCCGTTATTCTTGATAGGGATAAAAAGAAAAAGGCACTCCTCTCTATTCGAAGAATGCCCTCTTTACTCGGAAACGAAAGCTAAATCACACTGACATTTGCAGCGGCAGGACCTTTTTGTCCTTGCTCAATGTCAAAGGAAACCCGGTCGCCTTCATTGAGAGATTTGAAACCGGACGAATTGATTGCTGAGTGATGAACAAACACATCCGGTCCGTCTTCCTGCTCAATGAATCCAAAACCCTTTCGGTCATTAAACCACTTAACAGTTCCATTAGTCATAATAACATTCTCCTTTCAAAAAATTTTCAACGTTGCAAACTGGAGGATGCCACTCTGACAAATGGATTGTTCCTTCAGAAAGAAACCGTCCCGATTTTATGGGGTGGGACTTGATTGATTCGGCAGATCATAACCCTTTTTCAGGCCAATAGCAAGCGAATTATTGATTTTTTAAACGTAACACTCAGATTCGGCTATATCTGCAAACTGGCGGGAAGAACTTAGATCTTGTCCGGGGCCTTAACTTATTCTTCATTGTAAGTGGAAAGAAGGGTTCGATCGTCAAAGAACACTTCAGAAACCGGTTCAGTGTCGCCATCGAATAAGCCGGTGACTTTTTCGGCGATAACCTTCGTACAGGGATCAATCGGGAAAAAATCATCGGACCGAAGCTCTGCAATTAATGCTTCCGCGCCCTCTTGAATAGCAGCACGAATTATATCAACATCATATGAGACCTCATGAATCAGCGAAAAATTTTCCTGGGTGAAATTGTAAAATTCACTTTTGCGTGGTTTTCGCCCTATTGCTGCAAATTCTCTAATTGAAATTTGATTGTTGTCATTGTCCATGGATATGTCGTATCTTTGAAGCATTTTATCCTCCCTTTATCGGTGAAACCCTTTAGTTGCTATAGTCTTCCGGATTGTAGGCCTTGCTCGGGGCAACTCCTTATGCCCTTGCCATAAACATTATCTGAAAGCCTATTCATGAAAAAAATCAGCGGGTCAGGCAGTAAAGTCGATGAATGTCAAGCTTATGAGGCCTGAAGTAAATCATCTAAAAAGAGAGCAAGCCGCATGATTTAAGGGTTAGCAGTAGATGAAAATAAAAAAAGGCAGAGTCAATTCCGAATCTGCCTTTTATAGTCAGAGCACCCTCAAGCCCTATCAAGGCAATTTTTACGCATTAGACGTGAATGCCAAGACTATACTTTAAGGATTAGGTAAAAAATTATCAGTAAAATATTTAGGCTTACCTCACTATTACTCTTGTTGCGGATAGTTGTCAATATAAAATAATTTATGATAGAATCTGCCCGTTAGCGGTACTTTGCCCCAATATGGCATAAACAACATGGCAAAGAATATAGTGAACTTATTCTTTTGTGAACCCTGACCCGGACGAGCCGGTTCCAGCGAAGCCTTAATCCCGTTTTATCGGGGAATTGAAGATAGCGAAAATATCCCAATACTATTTTTGCCACGAAATGCACAAAATTGATTTATAAACGCCTACGCGCTGAAATTATCCTTATTAATATTTAACATTACCGAATCTTTAACCCGTTGCGGCAAGACCGCAATACTGTTTTTAATGCTCGCATCAACGTCGGTATAGCTGATATGTTGGGTTATGAAATCATCTAGCCCGGATGCATTTTTCTGAATCATTTCCCGGACGATGGCATGGGTAGCCAGGGGTGTACCTTCGTATTTGGTGAGCAGATACGCGAAAGCCAGGGCGGTGGCGGCCATGGGGATTATAGCCAAAGCGGGCAGCCCGCGTTCATGGCAGAGCTTGGCCGCGTAGATTGCATCGACCACGGCATGATGGATCATAAATCCCTGATCCCAGGTGTTGTCCCGTACCCCTTTACTGATGGCAACATCCCACTGACGGGTGCCGCCGGCACCGCCGTTTAAGAAATCGAAAAATTCGGCTTGCTCAGACCCGGATAAATCCTCTTGGAAACATTCCGCTTTAAGCGCCGCTGCCGAGCAGATGCCCACCAGGCCGTTGAACACCATGAGCTGGCCCATCAGTTTGACCTCCGCACCGGCGGTGATGCCGGATCCAAAATATTTGGGGTTGCCGATGGTTTGCAGCATGGGCTCCAGCCTTGAATAAATAGATTGGCTGCCGCTGGCCAGAATGAGCATATTGCCGTTTTCCGCACCTAATGGCCCGCCGGTCAGGGGATAATTCACGTAGTCGATGCCCTCAGCGCTCAAGAATTCATGTGCAGTCCGGGCAAACCCGGCGCTGACGGTGGAAAGATGCAAAATCAACAGCGGGGTCTTTTTGTTGCGCTGCATGAGGGGCACCAGGGCGCGGAAGATATCGCAGTCGTCGCCGTTTTTACCGGCGCAAATGACGACGCCGTCATAGTCGCCATCGCCCAGAAGCGCTTCATAGTCGTGAACTATGTCGGCACCATGCTCTTTCCACGCCTGTCGGCACATATCGCGCCTGTGATCTTTTGTGCCGCGATCATGGATGCGAAGGAACCGCGCCGGGCCCCCTGATTTCAAATGCTTTGCTGATGGACTTAACATCAACCCCATACCGCCGATACCTACGAGTTTAATTGTCATAGCGTCATCCTCACTAAATTGTCTAAAGATTTTATGGTAAGAAAAAATTGAAAGCCTTTGCCCTACTGCCCAGCGATTTGCTATATCATTCATATAGAAAACCACAGAATTTTGCAACACTCCGGGTTTTATACGCCAAATTTTGAAAAACATTCTCATGAATAAGCCGTCCGATTGTATCGTTCCTATTGAAATCTGTAATATTTAGCAACATTTTGAAATTTTATAACTTTTATGGTAATTAAATCGATCAGAACAACCAATCGTTCCTGGGGATACATTTTTGGCACTTTACCAATGGCATATTATCGGCCTCGTTTCTTTTTGCGCCATCGCAACCTTGCTTATCGTCCGGCTGCTCATACAGCGGTCGCGACACGGCCGGGCGAAAGCGGCATTGCGCACCAGTGAAGAGCGATATCTTTTGGCCTTGGCAGGCTCCACCGACGGCCTCTGGGACTGGGATATGCTGTCGAACACCGTCTTCTACTCGGACCGTTTCCGGGAAATCCTTGGGTACTCGTCCGAGGCGTTTCCCGGTACGATAGATTCTTTCCGCAGCCGACTGCATCCTGAGGACGTCGAGGCGGTCTGGGCTGCGATCGAACGCCATCTTGAAGAGCGTGTCCCATACAATGTCGAATACCGCCTGCGAACGAAATCCGGCGAGTACCCGTGGTTCCTCGCACGCGGCCAGGCAATCTGGGATACCGACGGAGACGCTATCCGGATGTCCGGGTGGATTCAGGACATTACCGAGCGCAAGCAGGCCGAGCTTAATCTCCAGGCTGCACTTTCCGAAATAAAGGAGTTAAAGGAAAAACTTGAGGTTGAGAGAGCGTATCTGCAAGAAGAAATCAAATTAGAATACAACTATGAGAACATTATCGGTCAAAGTGACGGGCTCAATTACGTGCTCTATAAGGTGGAGCAAATTGCCCCCAGCGATACGACCGTTCTCGTTCTTGGTGAGACCGGAACCGGCAAGGAACTGGTCGCCCGCGCCATTCATGGCTTAAGCCCGCGCAAAGATCGAACATTAGTGAAAGTGAATTGTGCCACCCTGCCCTCAAACCTCATTGAAAGTGAGCTGTTCGGCCACGAGAAAGGCGCTTTCACCGGTGCCCATGCCAGACAGTTGGGGCGATTTGAAGTTGCCAACGGCGCCACCCTTTTTCTGGATGAGATCGGGGAGCTGCCGCTGGAACTGCAGCCCAAACTGCTCCGGGTGATCCAGGATGGTGAGTTTGAACGGTTGGGCAGCTCCGGTACGGTAAAAGTCGATGTGCGGTTGATTGCCGCCACCAATCGTAATCTGGAAGAGGAAGTTCGCAGGGGCCGGTTTCGGGAAGATCTCTGGTACCGGCTAAGTATTTTTCCGATTACGGTGCCTCCACTGAGAGAACGGATGGAAGACATTGCCTTGCTGGTGGAATTTTTTGTAGATAAAATTTCCAAGAGACTGGGGAAATCCATTGAGAGCATCCCGACGAGCGTCATGAATACCTTACAGGATTATCAATGGCCCGGTAATATCAGGGAGCTGGAAAATGTCCTTGAACGGGCGGCAATCAACTCCTCGGGACCCAAACTACGCCTGGTGGATGATCTTAAGAAACCACCTAAGGAATTAGCGAAGACGCATAGAACTCTGGCAGAGGTTGAGCGCGACCATATTGTCCGGATACTTGAGCAGACCAATTGGAGAGTGAGCGGCAAAAACGGGGCTGCAGAAATCCTTGGGCTTAACCGCAGCACCCTGAGGGCCCGCATACGAAAATTGGGTATCCACCAGCTTTAGGCGCTTAAAAATTATTTTTGTGCTTTTTTTGCAGCCCGCCGGATCAACACCTACTGCCGAACTGATGCACTGCATTCCAAGAAGCTTGCTGTAAAATCGCCTATTCCTCGCGGCTTTCCCCAAACAACCGCCGGTCAATTCGTATTCCCTGACAGAGAGCTGCAGACACCACTTTAAAGGTGCCAAGCATGGTCATATATGGCCATTGGTCATATGTGACCATGCTATTACCCGAATTCATCCCACCCCGACCCGTCTCTTTTGTAAAAATATTATATTAAATATCAATTGGTTAAGTTAATTTTTGCTGAACTCCCTCTGTCTGGCACGAAGTGTGAAGGTATGATTACGGACAGTTTGAATTTTTTTGATAGCAGCCTGGGTGGGAAAATACCCAAGCGATACCAACTTGTGTGTGTTGTCTTTGCTGAGAGGAGGGGTCT
>Ga0316189_10004661_pt1 | contig 13170 bp, 10 predicted proteins | sample LowCovwburrow_MG_FD_204930 | JGI IMG/M metagenome (GOLD analysis project Ga0316189, IMG submission 204930) | Coastal sediment microbial communities from Maine, United States - Lowes Cove worm burrow | ecosystem: Environmental > Aquatic > Marine > Coastal > Sediment | place: USA: Maine... | reverse complement strand
GGCTATGCATACGATTTTACGACAACAGAGTTGAATAATTATAATAGCGGTTCGCATGAAATTATGCTGCGCTTCGAATTACAAAAAATTGTTAGATTGTTATCACCTAGATTCTTTTAAAAAAATATAGATATGAGACTGCTAAAATACACATTATTAGCTTTAACTCTTTTAAGTAGTAGCATACTGTGCGCTCAAGAACGAACTGTTAAGAAAATAAGTAAGGACTACAACAACCTTGAATATATAAAAACCAGTGAGATTTTGCTAGAAGTGGCAGAGAATGGATATGAGTCTAAAAACCTACTTCAAAAACTAGGTAATTCGTTTTATTTTAATAATAAAATGGAAGGCGCAGCGAAATGGTATGGTAAACTTATGGCTTTAGAGGAAGACATAGATCCAGAATATTATTTTAGGTATGCACAGGCATTAAAGTTTATTGAAAACTATCAAGAGGCCGATAAATGGATGCAAAAATTCAATGAAACAAACCCTTCAGACTCCAGAGCAAAAGCCTTTGTTTCAAAAGATAATTATTTATCACTCATCGAAGCATCAAGCACAAAGGATATTAGTATTAAAAACCTCAATATAAACTCCCCCTTATCGGATTTTGGAACGACGCAATACAAGGACCAAATCATTATAGCATCAACTCGTGGAGGAGGCAAATTGTATAAGTGGAACGAACAACCTTTTTTAGATCTTTATTCGGCACAAAAACAAGATGATGGTTCTTATGTCAATGTGCTTCCTTTTAGCGATATTGTAAACACGGAATATCACGAATCTACAGCATCCTTCTCTCCAGATGAGGAAACCATGTATTTTACACGCAACAATTTCTACCAAAAAAAGTTAGGAACAGACGACAAGAATACCAACAGATTACAAATGTTTAGAGCACGTGCACAGGACAATAATAATTGGGACGATGTACAACCTATCCATTTTAATAGTGATGATTATAGTGTGGCGCATCCCGTGGTAAATGCGAGTGGTACAAAGGTGTACTTTGCATCAGATATGCCTGGTACCGTTGGACAGTCTGATCTCTATGTGGCTTCTATAAATGAAGATGGTTCGCTGGGTGACCCTACAAACCTTGGAAAAGCAATAAACACAGAAGGCAAAGAATCGTTTCCTTTTATAAACGCTAAAGGCGATTTTTATTTTTCTTCTAATGGTTTTCCAGGCCTAGGAGGCTTAGATGTTTATGTTATCAGAGATTTTGAGAACACCATGACCAATAGTATGTCGCAGAATTTTATTGTTGAAAATGTAGGCAAACCAATAAATAGTGCCCAAGACGATTTTGGGTATTATGAAAACCTTGACACAAAAGAAGGCTTCTTTACCTCTAATAGAGACGGCGGAAAAGGCGATGACGATATTTATAGTTTTACAATCCCAGAATGCGCACAAGTTGTCGAAGGCACCGTTAAAGATATAGAAACCATGGAACTGCTATCTCAAGCCATAGTAACCCTATTTGATGGAGAAGGCACGCAATTACAGCAAATCACAGTAGGTGACGATGCCGCCTATAAATTTGAAGGATTGGCCTGTGAAAAGACGTTTTTAGTAAGAGGCGAAAAAGAAACATATGCTTCAACCGAAAAGCGCTTTACAACACCAAATAAAAAGCAAAAAACGGAGATAGAATTGCTACTTAAAAAGGATAAGGTAAAACTAGAACCATGTGCAGATCTAGCAAAAATATTAGATATTTCAATCATCTATTTTGATTTCGATAGGTTTAATATTAGAAGCGATGCAGAAGTTGAATTGCAAAAAGTGCTAGCCGTATTAAACCAATACCCTACAATGACTATTGCCATTCGAAGCCATACAGATTGTAGAGGAACAGTGGCTTATAACGAAAAACTATCTAATGATAGAGCGAAATCTACACGTCAATATTTTATAGATAAAGGTATAGCAGTAAATCGATTAACAGCCATAGGTTACGGCGAATCACGCTTAATAAACGACTGTGGTTGCGAACCATCAAACAACTCAAATTGTAGCGAAACAGAACACCAATTAAATAGACGAAGTGAGTTTATAATTACGAGTCTAAATGGCGAAAAATGTCTTGAAAATTGATTTAAAAAAATTAAAGCTTTTTTATGTACATGACAAAAAAGATTATGATATCATTTAAAATATTATTTTTCCTTTGATACAAGACCTGTCTGGCTTTAAAAACCTGACAGGTCTAAATAATATTTTTTTTATAATTACCATTTAATTATAGCACTTCCCCATGTAAAACCACTACCAAAAGCTGCTAATACCACATTATCGCCTGCTTTTATTTTACCTTCTTCCCACGCTTCAGTTAAAGCAATAATAACTGATGCGGCTGTGGTATTTCCATATTTCATAATATTATTAAACACTTGATCATCCCTTAATGCAAATTTCTTTTGAATAAATTGAGCAATACGCAAATTGGCTTGATGCGGAATTAACATGTCTATATCTTCCTTTTTAAGTCTGTTTTTCATTAGACCTTCCATAATAACTTCGCTAAAACGAACTACAGCGTGCTTAAAAACAAATGTGCCATCCATATATGGGAAATATGATAAATCCTCTTCTTTAGACTCTAATATCTGTGGCACCCAATGCTTAATACTTGGTGATTCAACAATAAGTTTATCGGCGTATTTGCCTTCGCTATGCAAATGTGTAGATAAAATACCTTTTGTTGCATCTTCTTCTCTAGACAATACACAAGCCCCTGCCCCATCTCCAAAAATAACGGTAACACCTCTTCCTCTTGTCGTTTTATCTAAGCCGTTAGAATGATATTCGGCTCCTACAACCAAAACATTTTTGTACATGCCCGTTTTTATAAATTGATCGGCAACAGAAATAGCATAAATAAAACCCGAACACTGATTTCTAATATCTATAGCCCCTACATTTTTCATATCCAAAAAATCTTGAATTTGCACGCCACATCCAGGGAAATAATAGTCTGGTGTCATGGTTGCAAACACAATAAAATCAATATCATCTTTAGTAAGTCCAGAACGTTCAATAGCCATTTTTGATGCTTCTGCTCCCATGGTTGCCGATGTATCATCTGTTCCTTCTTTTATCCAGCGGCGTTCTTTTATACCCGTACGTTCTTGAATCCATGCATCATTCGTATCCATCATTTTAGATAAATCGTCATTGGTTACCACATGGTCTGGAACATACTTTCCTAATCCTATTATTTTTGAATTGTACATAATTATCAAATTTGAAAAACCAAAGTACAACATGTACTAGTAAATTCCAATTATAAAAATTCAAATTCCAAAAGCGAACCATTACATCCATACTCGAAATTTGGTGATTTTAGTTTTGATAATTACTTTTTATAAGAAAAAAATTGTGTCAGTTTGTCATATTTCAATGCTTGGTATTTTTTTTGACTATTAATTTTGCAGTAATTAAAAATTAAGTTGAACAGTTTTCCGCCTTCGCGGAAAATAAAAATAAATAAATTATTATGACAAAAGGAAATATTAATGTTTCGGTAGAGAATATCTTTCCTCTCATTAAAAAATTCTTGTACAGCGATCACGAAATCTTTTTACGTGAGCTAATTAGTAACGCCACAGACGCTACTTTAAAATTAAAACATTTAACTAACGTTGGCGATGCCAAAATTGAATACGGTAATCCGCAAATTGAAGTTAAAATTGATAAAGAAGGTAAAAAACTTCATATAATAGACCAAGGTTTAGGGATGACTACCGATGAAGTTGAAAAATACATCAACCAAGTGGCTTTTTCTGGAGCTGAAGAGTTTTTAGATAAATACAAAGATTCTGCTAAAGATTCTGGTATTATTGGACATTTCGGTCTAGGTTTTTACTCAGCATTTATGGTTGCTGAAAAAGTAGAAATTATTACAAAATCTTATAAAGACGAACCAGCTGCACATTGGGCATGCGATGGTTCTCCAGAATTTACACTAGAGTCTTCTGACAAAACAGAAAGAGGCACAGAGATTATTCTTCATATTGCTGACGATTCTACAGAGTTTTTAGAAGAAGCGCGTATTCGAGAGTTGCTAAATAAATACAATAAGTTTATGCCCATTCCAATTAAATTTGGAACCAAAGAAATAAATGACCCAGAGCACGAACCAAAAACAACCAAAGATGAAGACGGCAAAGAAACTACCGAACCACATCGCCAAATTACGGTTGATAATATTATTAACAACCCTAACCCAGCCTGGACAAAACAACCCGCAGATTTAAAAGATGAGGATTATAGTAGTTTTTACAGAGAATTGTACCCCATGCAATTTGAAGAGCCTTTATTCAACATTCATTTAAATGTAGATTATCCGTTTAATTTAACTGGGATTTTGTATTTCCCTAAAATGACTAACGATTTAAACATTCAAAAAGACAAAATTCAACTGTATCAAAATCAGGTTTTTGTTACCGATAATGTAGAAGGTATAGTACCTGAATTTTTAACCATGCTACGTGGTGTTATCGATTCTCCAGATATCCCATTAAACGTATCACGTTCGTATTTACAAGCCGATGGTGCAGTTAAAAAGATTTCATCTTACATAACTAGAAAAGTTGCCGATAAATTAAAATCGTTATTCAATAATAATCGTGAAGATTTTGAAGCCAAATGGAACGATATTAAAATTGTGATTGAATACGGTATGCTTTCAGAAGAAAAGTTCTTTGAAAAAGCAGATGCATTTGCACTTTACCCAACTGTTGACGGAACGTATTATACTTACGAAGAATTATTCAACAAAATAAAAGCAAATCAAACAGATAAAGATGACAAGCTAGTTATTTTGTATGCTTCTGATAAAGATGCTCAACACAGCTACATTGAATCTGCTAAAGCAAAAAATTACGAGGTTTTATTATTAGACTCTCCAATTGTATCGCATTTAATCCAGAAGCTAGAAAGCTCGAAAGAAAACATTACGTTTGCTCGTGTTGATGGTGACCATATTAACAATTTAATTAAGAAAGATGAAACGACTATTTCTAAATTAGATGAAGACCAAACGAAAGCTTTAGATGAATTATTAAAAGAAGTGATTCCTTCTGAAAAATTCATAGTACAATTAGAAGCTATGGATAGTAATGAATCCCCTTTCACCATAACGCAACCAGAATTTATGCGTAGAATGAAAGAAATGCAAGCTACTGGCGGCGGTGGCGGCATGAATATGTTTGGTAACATGCCAGAAATGTACAACCTTGTTGTAAACACCAACTCTGAATTGGTTGGCGAAATTTTAGGTACTAAAACCAAAAAGAAACAAGAACGTTTAATTAATCAAAGTTTAGATTTGGCTCGATTATCTCAAGGTTTACTTAAAGGTGAAGAGTTAACAAACTTTATTAAACGTAGCTACGATATGATAAAATAGTTGACATGCTGAATGGTTCAGCATCCTATATAATACCATTTCTTATTTGAAATGGTATAAATCAAAACCACCTTGCAAAAAGCAAGGTGGTTTTTTATTTACTTCGTATTATAACGCTACAAGAATAACAGCAATTTAAGTACAACAAACTTATTCTAACTCTTGATGTTTAGAATAGGTTTTCCATTTTTCAATACACTGTCCCATATCGCTTGGAATTGGGGTTTCAAAACGCATAAACGCATTTGTTTTTGGATGTTTAAAACCTAAAGTTTTTGCATGTAATGCTTGCCTTGGTAATACTTTAAAACAATTATCGACAAACTGCTTATACTTGGTAAACGTTGTTCCTTTTAATATTTTTTCGCCTCCATATCTGGCATCATTAAATAAGGTGTGTCCAATATGTTTCATATGCACACGTATTTGATGAGTTCTACCTGTCTCTAACTTACAAGACACCAAAGTCACATAACCCAAACGCTCTAAAACTTTATAATGCGTTACCGCTGGCTTGCCTTTATCGGCTTCATCATCAATAAAAACGGTGTTTTGTAATCGGTTTTTGGGATGCCGCCCAATGTTACCTTCAACAGTGCCTTCATCTTCTGCAACATTACCCCAAACTATAGCCACGTACTCGCGTTCGCTAGTTTTTTCAGCAAACTGTAGCGATAAATGTGTCATCGCTTTTTCGGTTTTTGCAACCACCAAAAGTCCGCTAGTATCTTTATCTATTCTATGTACTAATCCTGGACGCTCGCTCGAGTTATTTGGTAAATTATCAAATCTATAAATTAATCCGTTTATTAAAGTCCCCGAGTAATTGCCATGACCAGGGTGCACTACCATTCCAGCAGGCTTATTAACGACTAAAAGTTCATCATCTTCGTAAACGACATCTAACGGAATATCTTCGCCAACCAATAAATTTTCAAAAGGCGGGTGTGCAAACAGCACGCGAATAGCATCAAAAGGTTTTACTTTATAATTCGATTTTACAGGCTCGTTATTTACGAAAACACTTCCGTTTTTTGCTGCTGCCTGAATTTTATTTCGAGTTGCATTTTCAACAAAGTTCATTAAATATTTATCTATACGCAAAGGTGTTTGCCCTTTATCTACCGTAAAAGAATAATGCTCGTATAAATTATCCTCATCAGGTAATTGTGGTGTATAGTCTTCCATTTTAATGAATCAATGCGCGTGAAGTCTGTAATTAATTTTTACTCGAAGGCCTCTTACCATTACCTAAAACTAAATCAATTTTTTCGGTTTTTGGTAACATATCTCCAGCTTGAATAGTTTTGCCTTTGTGTTGCATTTTTAGCACAATATCCTTGCCGATATTATCGACATAAGTTAACTTTCCAACTTTAAACTCCAACGCTTTTAAAGTAGGTTTTGCTTGTCTTAAAGTACTCTCTAACAAATTAGGAACCCTTACTTTTCTATAACCAGAAGGGTTTAGTGTCATATAAATCTTTCTGTTCTTTTTAACTTTTGCCCCTACCGGCGGATCTTGTTCTATCACCGAAAATTTTGGGTAATTAGGGTTAAAATTAGCAGAATCTTGAATTTGCATAACCAAATTATTTTCTTTTAACTCAATATTTGCAACACTTATAGATTTACCTGTAAGGTTAGGTACAGTTTCAAAATCTCCATGATTGGTTGATGATTTCAACCATTTTAACAAAATAAAACAAAAAATAACTAATGCCACTATAGCCAAAGCAATTTGCTTTAAAAATGTTTTGCTTACAAGAAATTTAATAATGCTCATGTATTATAATTTTCGATACGCAAATATATAAAAACAGAACTGTTTTTTCTTTTGCAATATATATGATATTTTAGCTTATCTAATAATAGATACGATTTATTGTTAACTTTAGTTTGTTTAAAAATTAATAATTAAAGATTTTTGCTTTCGCGGAAATTACTAAATATGCAAGAAAAGAAAAATATTGCCATTATTATGGGAGGGTATTCAAGCGAATATAAAATCTCATTAAAAAGCGGAAACGTTGTTTTCGAAACCTTAAGCCCTTCAAAATATAACGCATATCGCATTCATATTTTTAAAGACAAATGGGTATATGTCGATGCCAATGATAATGAATCTCCTGTTGATAAAAACGATTTTTCTGTTACTGCCAAAAATAAAAAAATAACTTTCGATTGTGTATTTAATGCCATCCATGGGGCACCTGGTGAAGACGGCTTTATGCAAGGCTATTTTAAGCTCCTAAATATCCCACACACAAGTTGCAATATGTACCAAGCAGCTTTAACCTTTAATAAAAGAGACTGCTTAAGTGTACTAAAACCTTATGGCATTAAAACTGCCGATTCATTTTACCTAAACCAAGGCGATATTATAAATGAAGATGCTATAATTAGCAAAGTAGCTTTACCATGTTTTGTTAAAGCTAATAAAGCAGGTAGTAGTTTTGGCATCACTAAAGTGCATCAAAAAAAAGACTTGCAAAACGCTATAGATGTAGCATTTAAAGAAGATGATGAAATTATTATTGAATCCTTTTTAGATGGCACAGAAGTATCGGTTGGTGTTTTAACCTATAAAGGAAAAACCAAAGTATTACCAATTACCGAAATTGTTAGCGATAACGATTTTTTTGATTACGAAGCCAAATATTTAGGCAAATCTCAAGAAATTACACCCGCTCGATTAAGCAAGAAACAAGAAGAAAAAGTAAATATTGTCGCTAAAAAAGTATACGAAATTTTAAAAATAAAAGGCTTTAGCCGAAGCGAATACATTTTTAAAAATGATGAACCTTATTTACTAGAGGTAAACACTATTCCTGGATTAACTAGAGAAAGTATTTTTCCGCAACAAGCAGAAGCGGCAAATATATCTTTAGCTAAATTGTTTGATAATGCTATTGAAGAAGCTTTGAAGTAGTTTTCAGTCGCAGTATTCAGTAAATAAGTACTATATTTGAGATAGTTTCTCATTCCTGCCTTCGCAGGAATCCACTTGAAACTACTAATTTAAATAGATTCCTGCCTTACTGAATACGAGTTCAGCACAGGTCGCAGGAATGACAGAAACAAAAAAAATGAAACAAGCCATATTTCCAGGATCATTTGACCCGTTAACATTAGGTCACTACGATATTATTAAACGAGGTGTCACCCTTTTTGATGAAATAATTGTGGCTATTGGTGTAAATTCTAGCAAAAAATATATGTTTTCTCTAGAAGAACGCAAAAAATTTATTGAAGATACTTTCGCAGACGAACCTAAAGTTAAAGTAGCGACTTACGAAGGTTTAACAGTTGATTTTTGCAAAAAAATTGATGTTGAGTTTATTTTACGTGGCCTTAGAAATCCCGCAGATTTTGAGTTTGAAAAAGCCATTGCTCATACCAATAGAGATTTAGCTCCTATTGAAACAGTATTTCTATTAACCTCGGCTAAAACATCGTATATAGCTTCTTCTATTGTACGCGATGTTATTAGAAATCATGGAGACTACACAAAGTTAGTTCCTAAAAGTGTACGCGTTAAATAACCATAAACTTGGTAACAATTCTTAAATAATCTATACTAATATGTACAGGATTTATTTGATTACTCATGTTATACCATATTACATATTTACTTTTTAAACTTAATTTGATTCAACCTTCAGAAATGGAAAGGGCGGTCAAAGTGAGCCACCTCGGGCGGATTAATGTGAGCATAAAAAATTATTGCAAATCCTTTTATAGCTTGAAATGATTTTTTAAGTGGCTCAAAAATTTCCGTTTTCAGTGGTTCACTTTGACTGTTTTTTGCAATCTAAACTTCAAATTTAATACCAAATATAATCCTGATAATCTTTCATTTTAAATATTTCTTGGCCAGCCAAAAGAACAGCCCCTAAACCATGCGGATCGTTAAGGGGTCTAGACCTATTATAATAATAACTAAGGTCTTGCCGTATATTAAATCCTTCTGTAATATTTTCAACTTGTCCATCGGGTCTAATATTTTCAATAATACCTTTCCATCCATTTATGGCAATAGAAGAATATATTTCGGGAATCCAGTTTTCGTTTATAGCCTTGGCAATGCCATAGGTAAACATAGCAGTAGCAGATGTTTCCTTAAAAGAATCATTTTTGTCCAAAAGCTGTCTCCACATACCGTTGTCTGACTGATATCTAGATATACCAATGATTTGTTCGAATAAAGAAGCTCTTACGTCTTCCCAACCAGGATAGTCTTGTGGAACAAGTTCTAAAAAATCACATTTAGCTAACAAAGACCATCCATTAGCTCTACCCCAGTATGCAACACCTGGAACTCCAACTTGTTCGCAAAAAGAGTGCCAATAGAGACCTTTGATTTTATTAAAAAGTTTGTTATGAAAGCCTAAAACATTTTTTGTAGCATCATCCCAAAACTTAGTATCACCAGTCATTTTACCTATGCGCGCTAAGAAGGGAACGCTCATGTATACATCATCAGCCCAAAGTGTTGTATAGCCTTTATAGTTTCTACAAAAAATACCATTATCTAGCCTGTCTTGTCCAGAAATCATCCATTGTTTTACACGCTCTAGTCTTTTAAGCCATTCTTTATCTTCTTTATAAGCATAAGCTTCAATGAGACTTCCATCCATGGCACCACAGTCATCTAATCTATCTACTCTAAAAAATTGATGAAAATTTGGAGCATAGCTCTTTGGTTCAAAATATTTAAACTGTTCCTCAAAAAATGGTAAGTTTTTAAATATGAAATCGAAGTTTTTAATAACATATTCTTTGTACTTATCATCATTAAGTAGAGTAGACATTTTAAAAAAAGCAATATTTGTTACACCATTCCAATATTTCCAATCTTCATACCCACTTTTTAGCCAAATGTTTTTAGTTGCTTTTATATTCGTTAGGCTATTATAAGTTTCTCCAGTATCTTGATTAATAAATTGATAGGTTGTATCTTCTATTATTTTATCTGCTACTAATCTTATTATTTTTTCGACTTCATTTTTATTATGTAAGAAGCTCATTTTTTATATGTTTAATTTAATAGTTACCTTAAATTTTTTATAGGATAGGGTTGTATTGGGTCATCGTCTCCTGCCATTCCCCAAATAAAATTGTATGGAGAAGTACCAGATGCACAATGTATACTCCAAGGTGGTGATATGGCAACTTGATCATTTGAAATCCACAATAATCTTGTTTCCTGTGGTTGTCCCATAATGTGTGCTACAGCATTATCTTTAGGAATATCGAAGTAAAAGTATGCTTCCATTCTAAGTTCATGTACATGGGCAGGCATAGTGTTCCAAGAATTTCCTGGTTCGGGAGACGTTATTCCCATCATTAGCTGACAAGTCTCTACGGTATGAGGTACAATATGTTGGTAAAGTTTTCTTTTATTACAAGCTTCATTGGTGCCTAATTCTAATATAGGGGCGTCTACGAATTTTACTAATTTTGCAGGTAATTCTTTATGAGCTATACAAGCATTTAAATAAAATTTAGCTGGATTTTCTGGATTATCACTTTCGAAAAACACATCTTTAATTCCACTTCCTAAGTAAAGGGCATCTTTGTTTTCTAATTTATATTTTTCACCTCCAGCAGTAACAGTGCCATCGCCTCCAACATTAATTATACCCAATTCTTTTTTCTGTAAAAAATATTCGGTTGAAAAAAAAGAAGGAGATTCTAAAACAACGCTATTGTTTACAGGTTTTATGCCTCCAATTACTAACCTATCGTAATGAGAGTATACTAAATTCACTTCATTATTTGAAAAAACGTTTTCAATTAGGAAATCTTTTCTAAGCCTTTTCGTATCATAATTCTGAACATCTTGTGGATGAGCAGCATACCTTACTTCAAAATTTGTTTTCATATATAATTTACTTTTTTATATTTATTAAAATAGTATTTACTGCAATTAATTTTATTTGATAATCTCTCCAATTAATAGAATTTCTCCAAGATATGCATTGTTTTGAGTGAATAAATGTTCTTCTTTGATATTTTCGCCCTTTTTAAATTCATTATAGATAGATTTTTTATCAAAAGATGTGGTGTCGAGTTGTATGGTTACTGTATATTCTTTATCTTCTATAGATGGTAGTAATTTGTAATGACTGCGATAACGAGTTCCGCAGTATTTGTCAAATCTACGAACAGGAATAACATCATCATTTAGTTTAATTGTTATTCCTGAAGAGCTTGGGCCAATAACATCGAATAAACCAATCATTGAGCCTTTAAACTTAAAAGTAATATAATCTTCAGGATTATTAGTATAGTAAAGCTCATCAAAGTACTTAGAACTTTTCTGATAATATTTATAGAGGTTATCATTTTTTGGAATTAATTTCCACCCATCACTTTTTTCAAATTCTTTTATAGGAAAAAGCTTTGCCAATTCATAGTTGTTAGGATATAAGGCTTTAGGCACACCTTCTACATGCTTAATTTTAGAGCTTTCCATTTGAGTAAAAGCAGTTTTTATATCACCAGTATAAACTAAATGTCCTTGATGAATTGTGGGGTGTGTTCCATCATAAGTGAAAACAATTTTATTTCCATAGTCAGTGTTCTTATCTCCTTCAAAAATAAGTTTGTCTTCTTGCAATAATTTAACTACTTTTTTTCCAAAATTGATAGACGGGATATTATAATATTCAGCAATGTTTTCCATATATCTAATAGATTGATATAATTGCCCCTTGGTCATATCGTTCAACATAATCCAATTAATAGTGTATAAGAAACAGATATCGGTTTTAGGACATTGATTTTTTAATTTGCGAACAATGCCTTCCATAGAACGACTTACGGTTAAAGAGTCGGTTTTAGAATCATTTACGGCAAATTCAACAAAAACTAAATCTGGTTTGTGTTTAATGACATCCTGATCGATGCGAAATACACCTAAATCGGAACCCGTACCGCCTATTGAAGCATTTACCATAGAAAACTTACTATTTGGATATTTACTTTGAAACCATTCAAACGATTGTTTTCGGTAGCCCTCATGATTTGTAATACTGCCACCAAAGTAAACAATTTTGATATCATTATTTTTTTTAATTTTATCAAAAAAATGAGGCAGACCTGCTCTTTCTTTTAAAGATTCATTAACAATAGGCTTTGTTTCTTTATTACAAGAAAAAATAGCTAAAAGCGAAAAAAGCATTAGGATTTTATAGATTTTTTTCATGACCTTAATATTTTGTTAATATAATTGAGAAATAACAATGTTTTTATATCTCGAAGCTCTTTGGTGCATATGCCTTAGTCCAATTTTTCCTGAAGACACATTAGGGAGCTGTGATAAATCCCATTGATAAAAAGCTTCTTGTTCTTTATTAGATATTTTCATTAAAAGAGCATCCCCTTTTTTTATAATTACTATATTGTGTTTAACTCCTGTTTTAAAAAAATTTGTTTTAAAATAAGCACCTTCTATTTCTGTTCCCTTAAGGCCCTGTTTTAGTTTTGGCATATAGCGACGTACCCGAATATAATCTTCTTCTGGGTTATTATTATCATTTTCATAGGCTGCATAGCTTATATGGAGCGTATTCATATTATTATAATAAGTACGCATAGCGGGTTCTTTACGTTTGTCTGCCCATAGTGATATGTCCTTTTTATAGGTTTTTTCTCCTAATCCTGTTGCCTGAATATAAATAATATTAACAAATTTAGAGAGCGTATCTAGTTTAGTATATTGGTATTCTATCTTA
>Ga0316189_10004660_pt1 | contig 13175 bp, 10 predicted proteins | sample LowCovwburrow_MG_FD_204930 | JGI IMG/M metagenome (GOLD analysis project Ga0316189, IMG submission 204930) | Coastal sediment microbial communities from Maine, United States - Lowes Cove worm burrow | ecosystem: Environmental > Aquatic > Marine > Coastal > Sediment | place: USA: Maine... | reverse complement strand
ATTCAAAAAGTGCTTAAACAGCATGACATTCTTTTGATTGCCGATGAAGTGGTTACCGGGTTTGGCAGATTAGGATCGATGTTTGGTTCTGATCATTATGGAATCGAAGCTGACATCATCACCATCGCCAAGGGTTTGACGTCTGCTTATGCTCCGCTTTCGGGTTCAATTATATCGGATAAGGTCTGGAAGGTTCTTGAAGAGGGCACTGATGAATACGGACCGATTGGACATGGTTGGACTTATTCGGCTCACCCCATCTGCGCTGCCGCCGGGGTTGCCAATCTTAAAGTTCTTGATGACTTGAACCTTGTCAGCAATGCTGGCGATATTGGGGCTTATTTCAACAAGACCATGAAACAAGCCGTTGCCGGTCACGCTCATGTTGGCGATGTGCGCGGTGAAGGTTTGTTGTGTGCTGTTGAACTGGTTGAAGATAAAACGGATCGTACTTTCTTTGATCCGGCTAAAAAAATCGGTCCGCAGATTTCTGCAGCTTTGTTGAAACGCGGTATTATCGCCCGGGCTATGCCACAGGGAGATATTATCGGTTTTGCACCGCCTTTCTGCCTTACACGGGAACAGGCAGATGAAATCATCACAAAAACCAAAGATGCCTTAGATGAGGTCTTTAAGAGCAACTAATCTTGGTGCAATGTTCAGGTGGAAACGATTATTTATCGTTTCCACCATGACACCCTTGAACTTGAAAAGCTGCAAGGCACCGTGATAGTTGGCCTTTTACAGCCACTATTGCCAAATACGCCTAAACGGATTTGTCCACTTTGCTATGTACACGCATCGTAAAGCTGTTAAGCTGGAGCCAGACAGGTCTGGAGGGACCGTGGGAAAACTATTCTGATTTGATATCTGAATATAATTCTTGAAGGCTGGCATCCATAATTTTGGTGTCGGGTCGCAGGATAGTTGCGAAAGTTCCAAACCTGTCTACTGGGCTCAAATCGTGATGAAAAATTCAGGTTCAATACAGAAAGAAAATACCAATGATAAATACTCTTTTGAGATTGATGGTGGCCCTGGTCATCGGTACCTTGGCGAGCGCACCAGTTATGGCACAAGCAAAGAAGCTTGAAATCGAAGGGGCTTCCTTGGGTGGAAAAGTGCGGACCGGACCTGGCACAAACCATGAAGTGGCTGACACGCTCAAGAAAAGCAGTCTGGTCACGATTTTAGAAGATACCGGTGTGATGCTGAACGGCTATCCATGGTTCAAAATCGTCCACATAGATAATGCATCGGGCTATTCTGTTTCGGGTTACCAATGGGGCAAGACTTTGTGCTCGTTTTCGGGCGGTGTATCGGGTCTCTACAATAAATGTCCCAAATTTTGGTCTGACAATGTGGACGTGACTTCAAACACGGGAAACGAAGAAGCCAAGGAGCAGCCAATCGCGCCGGTTCATGGTAATAGCGATGAGGACAATCAGACCGCTGATGCCGTTATTTCCCAATGTCTGGCCGCTGAAAATGCAGCACAGCGCGATGGTTCGGCTTGCATCAACCGTTTTGCAGAAACTTGTAATGAGCAAACTGAGGCTTATGCAAGGGGTAACCCGGCTTGTAGCGTCCAAGAGCACCGCGTTTGGGACGGGATATTGAACGCACAATATAAAAAACTGATGTCTGTTTTGGACTCTGATGCAAAGAAAAACGATTTGCGCGAATCCCAAAGAACATGGGTCAAGTTCAAAACCCAATTCTGTCCGCTTAGCTACAAATTTACCATGGGCAGCATGCACCGGGTCACAAGCGCAAATTGCCTGATCAGAGTGACCGCACAACAAGCCTTTGAACTGTATCGCTTGGTCGCTGTTCAGTCTGAGCCACGGACATGCGCCATTACGCATTGCCCATAAGTGCTGTTCATTGGTGCTGCACCGACAACGATAACATCCATTATGGAGAATTTTGATGCCGTTTCGAATTTCCAGATTGCTCGCGCTGCTCATCACCAGTGCGGTTCTGCCCCTTGCCAGCAATGCTTCATATGCGTTCAATCCGGAAGAGCATAAGGTTCTGGGCGATCTTGGATCGGAACGCGCTGCCAAGGCGGTGCGATCTGTCATACGGGCACCAAAGCTTATCAAGTTTGATCATAAGCCTGATGAAGTACGGATTGTGGTTAGGGGTCGCATTCCTAAAAAGAAACGTTTCAAAGGGTCGTATGTGCCTCGTGAAGCTTCTCAAGAAGTCAAGAAACCTTTGCTCATTTGGGTGGGGGCAGCGGACCGCTCAACGGGTGAGTGGTTCACCTTTGGAGACCTTGTCTCACTGTATGGAGATTTCCGGCGGATTATTACTTGCGATGCCAAGCCAGCAAATAGTGACTGCCGCTTAATGGCCCCGCCAAAGCCTCTTACGGCCAATTACGATGCGGCAAAGTTCACACGCAAGCGTTATAAGGCGATGAAAGATCTGGCTCAGGGGTGGAACTTTTGGGATGACCATCTTTTTTCAAGTCAGGCAAGCGCTGTTGCTGTGACAAACCGGGGCGTGATTGAAGGAAAGAACCATCGGGGCGCCTGGAGCGACGAGTTTTATAAAATTGCCAAGGGAAATCACTGGCACTTTGGTCCCACCGCCCTGAAATGGTATGTGGCAATGCATCGTCAGGCTTTCTTTTTGATGAGCAAAGCGGCAGCGACAAAAAATGCTGATGACCGGCAGCGCTTCATCTGGAAAGCCATGCATTACGAAGCACATGCTTTGCATAGTCTGACTGATCTGTTCGCGCCCGGGCATGCGATGGTCGATCGTTATGTGACAACGGATAAGTTACTTGCCGGGAACAAGCAAAGGAGTGCTGCGTTCCCAAAATGGCAAAACAATATCTGGAAAACAACCTTTAGCAGTGGTCGTCCTGAGGCTGGTTTGCTGAAAAACCCGCACCTTCGAGCCGTTAATAAAGCCAATGAGAATGATCTGAATGTGATCACCGGACCGAATTCAAACACGGTACGTAATGCTCGTTATGAAAGTAACTTCCATAATAAATTCAACGCCGCTGGCGCAGAGGGACGTAATCTCAAAAGCGGGCCAAATGGGGCCCGGTTTATCTCGGCTCGTCCGCGCACTGGAATGCCCGGATTGTGGAGAGTTTTTGGAGATGGCAATCTTTACGTCTATAAGAAAAACCGGCGATTGAATCCGGGGCAGGCAGAGTGGGCTCAAGCTGCTGTTGAGGATTCTATCCGATCTTTGTTCATCGGGTACCAGGCTGTGCTTAAAGGCGGTAATGCGAAAAAATTGTCGATGGCTCCGGCCTTGTTCGATGCGCTTGCCGACATCCCGATTGAAATGCGTAATGTCTGTGTCGATAACAAGAAACGCCCCAAGCGTTGTTTTGCGCCGGATAGTAAAAATGGAACGCCAAGGGAATTTCGATGGGTGAGCTATGCGCCGCTGGTTCTAAAATTACTGGGTCTTAATTCAATGGTTACAAAGGACATGAATGCGCTGCCAAATTGCACGGGTCATTCTGCAATTAATGGTCCCGCTTCAGACCTGACCCATGAGGGTTGCGAACAGGCCTGGGATCGTGGTCGGCCTTCGATGTCCGAGATGTTGCAAGCAATAGCGGGTCGATAGCTTTTCGTTCAATTACCTTGAAGTATTGATTTAAAGATTTCGAAATCCCGTTTGAAGACTTTGTGATTAAACCACTGCTTCTTGTCGCGATAAGATTTGCCCAAAGAGGTTGCGAGTTGAGTGAACTTTTTAAGACTGGCTCGCTTCATCTTTTCTGCCTTGGCGTTCGACTTCTCTAATCGGGGGTCAGGCTTTGCTGCCCGCGGAATTCTTGAATCGGACAATGTTGCAAGCATGAGCTTGCGGATTCTTGACAGATTATGTGCTGTAATGTCCGGTGTCGCGACCAGTTTTGCCTTGTTGATATAAATTGTCTGGCCGACATGTTTGCCGCCTGCAACCCTTTCTGTTGTCACCGGATCGGTGGAGATGAGGACCCGATAACCAGCGGGGCGACTTGGATCGACCAGTCGTGGCAGGATGCCAAGGTTGCTGACTGAAAGGGCCTTTCTGTCGATTGGAAAAACTCGCGATGAGAAAAATTTGGAGGCAAGTGCGTGGGTGGTCAGCTCTTTGGCCCATTTGGCATCGCCCGCCCTTGGTGAGCTGAAGGTAATCAGCTTGATCTGTTTCCATGGCCATTTGCGCAGCGCTTTCGGCATGGCTTTGCCTTTGCCGTCTGGCCCATATGAACCGCCCATGAGCACCGCACTGACAAAGTGCTGAGCCAGAGCCCCGCCAAGGCTGTGGCCGGTGACGTAGATATTCTTGGGTCGGCTACCGGGGGCCAGTTGCGCTGTTTTGCTCAGGCAGCCAAAGAGGTTTGGTAAAATGGATTTCATGCTCTTGGCGAAACCGCGATGGACGGTGCCTTTAGTCGAAATGTGTCTGCCACCATTATTTGGCCCGATGCGGTTATAACCCAAATCGGTAATCCAGTCGGGGTTACCTGCTGCGGTTTTATCGTTGAAAGCTTTGCCGATTGCCCGTGGTATTGATCCGCTGCGACTTCCCCGAAATGCAATATGCACATCATATTGTTTGCGCCCGGGTATATGTCTTAGGAGGACAAAACCCATGAGGCTTTGAGATGCTGGTCGCCCTTTTTCACCTTTATCGCCAGTGCCACCTTCGAATGCTAAAAGCACATCACGTGCACCTGATCCAGTCTTTGAGCGGCTGGAGACAACACGCTGGACTGCAACTGATGATTCAGATTTTCCTGTCTTTCGATAGCACATGTAAACGGAACGAATTTTCCCGGTAATTGTTTTTGGTGTTTTGTGTTCTGCCCATTGGCGCATGTCACGTGCGGTTGAGCGGCTCCATGGATAGAGCTGGCTATAGTGATAAAGAATAGGGTCGTGACTGGTATTGTTGGCGAACCCTGCCAAAATGCCCGGTCCGCGGTAGCCACCAAGTTTCGCACCCTTTTTGACCTGCTCTGCGCCTTTGGATTTTGCCCAGGCTCGTATCTTGTCTATTAATTTCGAGCGGTCATCATTTCGGCTTTTCGGCTCGACATAATAGGGATCAAAAGGCCAGACGAGCGTTTGACTATATAACTGATAAGCAAGATTTGACAGGTCTGCGTGGTAAACCAGCGGATGATAGGGGAAGCCTGCCAGGTCTTGCTGCTTAATTGTGTCGACTTTGCTCTGGGCGTGCGTTGAGGGTATGCTTGCAAGGACCATAATTAATGCGGCAAGCAGGAGAGTGATACGTTGGTTGCTGAATGCTTTCATTAAATACGCCCTTTTCTTTGGCCAGCAGCACAGCCAGCATGAAATGGGACTAACTTGTGCCATCGCGCCGGTCCTAAAAGGATTTGCGTCAATACCAAAAGCTGTCCTGAATACCCTCCGTAAACTGAAGGCTACCACATTTTTGCTTGTATACGGATCAAAATTATAAAAAATGGACAACCAGATGAGTCTCCACTAGCATATTTGAAGTTTACCTAACTTCCGGTTTGTAAATCACACTGAAAATCACACTGAAAATTACAAGGAAACCTAATGCCGAATTCACTAAAGTACCTGTTGTCTGGCGTATTTGCAGTTGCAATGCTTCCTGTGTTTGTTCTCGATGCTAACGCCTATTCAACTGGTAATCATGAGAAGTCAGTGCGTAAGGCTGCCAAAATGTGTTTGAGTACCCACGGCATTAAAATCAGAAAAAAAGACCTGAAGCATATTATCAAAGGTGTGCTTGAGCCTGATGAGCCAAGTCTCTCTGGCGCGCAGATGGTTAAGCAGCGGTTTGAGCGGGGCTCATGGGGAGCACAGCGTAATATTGTGATCACGCGCATTGCAGCTCAGTCCATCCATGCCAGTCCAAATCCGACCAGAACTGTCTATACCAATTCTGCCCGTGATCAGGCGCTTTTGAAGAAGACAATTCGAGTGCCTTCAAGCGAGCTGATGCCAAACCGCTTTCCCATTGATGTCTATTCTTATGATACGAATCAGGGCGTGCGGAACAAGATTTTGATCAATGCTTCCCAGTTTATGTGTGTTTCTTTTGCCCATAAGAAGAACAAGCAGAGCGCCCGCAAATTTGGCAATATGCTCCATATGATCGGTGATACTTATTCAGCGTCGCATGTGCAGCGATCTGCACCGGTTGGGTCTAAGGATAATTGTGGAACGGAAAAGATTGAATGGCATTACAGCATGGATCTGATCTCGTGGAAGCAGCATGTCGCCGCTGACAATCAATCCAAGGACTGGCGCTTTCGTTGCCTTGTTCAACATGCGTCCAACCTTATGAAGATATGGGTAAATGGTCGTGCTGAAGTCCGCAAAGCCAGCAGTAGGGCGGCAAAACTGAAGGCGACTAATGCCAATGTTAAAAAGACATTGCAGTTGCTGTGTAAAAGTGTGTTGAGAGAAGACCCCAACGTGCTGAGAAAGCCAGCCGGGGGAGCTGCTGCCGGTTATTCCTCAGCTTCTGGAACCGACCTTTGGAAATTGGGTCGGAAAAAGAAAAAAGACCAAGCCATTCAGCCGGTTGGTTTGACAGGGGTTGAAGAGGCTAAAGCCTTTTACAAAAGCGTCAGTGCGCGCCTTAGAGCCAAAGGCAGCTCGGCGCATTTTTCTTACCCTTCTCGCAACATGAAAGACCTATGCAAAGGTCTTGCGGGTTCGGGTCCAATGCCCAAACCGCTACAGTGCACTCCTTTGGAAATTGACATGGCGAGCCATGGCAGCAAAGAGGTTAAAACCATGTGGATTCCGGCAAGGTCACTGCGTTAAGTCTGATAATGCCCGGCATTTAAGGAGTTGGGTCGATACCTGATCAGGCTTGGTTCAAAAGGAAGCCCGAGAAGAATTTTGCCAATTCGTCATAAGCATCCAGCGGTAAAATATGAGCCACATACTGATCCGGGCGGACGATGACGATACAGCCCTTTTCACGGTCAATTTGGCGCATATCAAAGATATCATCACCGGTTTTTAAGTCGGAAGAAAATATCTTTTCATAATCCTTGATCTGAAAATGGCCCTTTAAAGGCTTAAGCAAAGATGGCAGGGCTTCAAAGTCTAAATCGTGATGATGTTGCTGGAAGATGCCGCAGATACTAATCACAGAGTCGATATCATCGCCTTTAAGGGTGTGCTTGCGGATTGGTGAGTTTGGATCATGTTCAAGATAGTCACAAAGTTTGCTAATTTGAGAGTCCGCTGCGGTGGGATTTCCAGTATCTGCGAAGGCATACAGATGCCAGCGTGTGTCTGCCTTGATCGTATCGCCAATATGAACCCGCTTGGCATCGCCCAACCGGATGACGGGGGCGGAGTGAAACCGGGTGCCAATTTCGAACCCTGTTGCCAAGTTCTGCCACGTGTCTTTTCCCGTAAGATCTGAAGGCCGGTATTTTACCGACAGGCCGGCGGTGAAGCGAGAATGCTCGATGAAGTGTTTTTGAAACAATGGCGTTTGTTTGCCTGTTTCATCTTGCTCCTCTGGTGGCGCACTCATGATACGCGCCCATCTGTGATCAAAATCGATAAGGTCCTGAGCTACAGTCTGACGCTCATCAGAATAAGAATGCAGAAGTTGTGGAGCGGATTTGCCATTGAGTACTGAAATGAGTTTCCAGCCCAGATTAAACGTGTCGCCCATGGAAACATTCATTCCCTGTCCGGCTTTGGCGCTATGGGTATGGCAGGCATCACCGGCGATGAAAACATGGGGAAGCCGATCAGCGGCTTGACCATCAGGTACATCGTCGAATTTGTCGGTCACACTATGTCCGACCTCATAGACCGACCACCAGCCGACGTCTTTCACATCAATGGAGTAGGGCTTGAAGATATTGTTGCTGGCACTGATAATTCGCTCGAGTGTGATGTCCTTGCTCTCACCACGCTGTTTGAGCTGGTCGAGTTCGACATAGATCCGGACAAGATAACCGCCCTCGCGCGGGATGATGAGAATGCTGCCTTCGTTGGCAGATTTGATAATGGTTTTGAAACGAAAATCGGGAAAATCTGTTACAGCCAGGACATCCATAACGCCCCAGGCCTGATAGGCGTAGTCTCCCTTAAGTTCTCGGCCAATCGCATTGCGAACCACGCTTCTTGCACCATCGCAGCCAACGACGTAGCGCGCCCGGACAGTTCTCTCCTGACCTTCGGTGTGTTTGAGGGTTACGGTTACAGGATAGTCACCGCCTTGCGGGTCAACTTTCAGGTCGGTCATGGCTAGCCCGTAATCTACATCCAGCCTTGATGGCGATTTGTGCATGATGTCGAGATACATGTCATGGACCCGGGCCTGATTGAGAATGATGTGCGGCATTTGGGATAAGTCATCTTCCACATCCTGAACACGGCCTATGCGCTCGATTTGTTCTTTGTTTTCAGGGTCAGGGCTCCAGAATGTGGTTTCATTTACCCAATAGCCCTCTTTCATTATTTGGTCAGCAAAGCCAAAGGCATTGAACATTTCCATGGAGCGACAGGATATACCATCTGCCTGACCGCGTTTCATGGGACCGGATTTTTGTTCGACGATGCGGGTGCTTATGTTTGGATAACTTGCCAGTTGTGCAGCAAGAGTTAGGCCAGCAGGGCCACTGCCAATAATCAGCACATCCAGTTCTTCAGGGATGTCACCTTGAATTTTTGAGCGTCCTTTAGCAGGCGCGGAGAGGGATGGGTCGCCATCGTGAAATCCGTTTAAGTGAAATTGCATTGCCTGTCCTCTTTTGTATCGGGCTGATTGTTCAACTGGTATCTAATTGATATGTATGCTAATAGTAACTGTACTTATTAATTATTGTCAATGAAAATAATATGTATACTTTCTATAATTGATAACGTATTGTAATAATGTCTTTTTACGCAAATTTTTCTCCAGAGTTGGGTCGATACTTACATATGAAACAGGGAGTATAGAGGTGGAACTAATTGATATGGCCGGGCACCTGATACGGCGCTTGCAGCAGGTTTCGTTTCATATTTTCCAGCAACATATGGAGGAAGCCGGGTATAATTTAACCCCCGTCCAATTTGCCACCATGCAGGCATTGAAGTCTAATCCGGGCATCGATCAGGCTCAGGTTGCGGCGATGATTGCTTATGACCGGGCTACCATTGGCGGGGTTATCGATCGCCTTGAACAAAAAAATTATGTCTCTCGGGTGGTCAGCCGCCGCGACCGCCGGGCCCGCGAAGTGAGCTTGAGTGATGAAGGTCTGGAAGTTCTCAACAAGGTTTATCCGGTGGTTGAGGCGTTGCAAAAAGACATACTCGACAAGCTTTCTGATGCCGAACGCGAGCAATTATTGGCGCTGATGAAAAAGGCTCTGGCTTGAGGAAAATGAGCGATACACCTGATAAAACCTGCTGGCCTGATGTGTTTGTTTTTTTGACAGCAGGCATAGCCGTGGCCTTGCTGATCGGCAAAGTGCCCGGCGCGTTGCCGGTCATGCGGGTTGAGTTGGGATTGACATTGTTCGAGGCCGGTCTGGTGGTTTCAGTTTATTCGCTAATCGCGGCTCTTGGCGGGGTTACGACTGGTGCCATGGCTGCTCGCTTTGGATCGCGCAAGATTGCAATTATCGGCATGGTAATGGCGGCGCTCGGTTCACTAGCGGGTTCTTATGCAACCAGCTCTGTGCCCTTGCTTGCGACGCGAACGATAGAAGGGCTGGGGTTTTTTATGACGGCTGTTTCCATGCCGACATTGATGATACGGGCTAGTCGTTTTAGCGACCGGCAAAAAGTGCTGGGGATCTGGGCAAGCTATATGCCTGCGGGAATGGGCATAATGCTTTTAACCGGGGCGCTCATGGTTGAGCGGGTTGGCTGGAGCGGCGTTTGGCAAATTGTGGCAGGGGCTATTTTTGTCGTTGGGCTTGGTGTTGCAGTCACCGCTAAAAGGTATCCCGCTCTGGAAGCTGACAAGACGAAACCAGTGACTTTGGTAGAGGCCATCTCGGTGCTTAGACTACCTGGACCTTTATTGCTGGCGGTGACTTTTGGTGCTTATGGAGCGCAGTTTCTAATCATCGTTGCCTTTGTCCCGCTTATTTTGGTGGAACAGGGGGGATGGAGTGTCGTCGCGGCGGGTATGGCTGGGGCTGGTGTTATTTTTGCCAATATTATCGGCACAATCGCGTCCGGTTGGATTCTTGGTCACCGTGTTTCTCGTGCGCAATTGGTGGTAGCGACATCGCTGATACTTGCAGTCTGTGCAAGCGTGGTGCTGGCCGACCAGTTATCACCTGTTCTTCGGTTGACTGCAGCAATTGCATTTTCAGCCTTTGGCGGACTTATTCCCGGTGCGATGTTTGCGGGCACTCCTGTTCATGCACCAACACCCCGGCATATTTCCAGTGTTAACGGTTTGATGCTGCAGGGCGTTGCAATCGGGCAGCTCGTTGGGCCTACATTGTCTTCGTATATCGTTGAGAAAACCGGCCAGTGGAGTTCTGCTCTTTTTGTCATCTACCCGCTTGCAGTATTAGCCATTGTTGCGGGTCTGAAAATTGCAAAACTGGAAAAAAGATCGTCCTGAAAGATGCGTCTTGGTGACCGGTGTGTTTTTTTACAAAAAATGTAAGGTATTTAGTCCTTACTGTCTTTTTTGAATTTTTTGTCCAGTTCCATAATGAATATCTTCATATTGCTGACTTCATCTGCGGAATCAGACTTCCACTCATGAAGCTTTGGACCAGTTTTTTTGAAATTTCCGCCGCAAACACTGACGATGTCACCCGTATTTTTTGTCTCTATTTGAAAAGAAAGATTGCCAATTGATCCATATTGTTTGTTCACGTTTACAAGGTTGAAGGAGATTGGGAATATAGTGTAGGGGCGATCACCGTCCTCGATTTTGGGATGAGTAAAGCGCGCGTTTAATTCTTCCCTTTGCGCTTTTGTCATGCATAGATAATCAGGATTTTCTTCTTCCAGGGTAAGGACGATTTTTTCTCCCATCCTGAGAAATGAATCAATAAATTCTCCAAACACAGGTTTATATGAGATTTCTATGTTCTGGGTTTTCTCTGCCGGAAAATTCTGGCGCCAATAATGAGTTGTCATCAAAGCCCAGTGCGGCCCCCAATGACTTACGATGCCTTGATCAAACAGGTCGCGCCTTGTTACTGGGGACAGAGTCTCGATGCTTTTATTCAACTCAGAACCAAAAGGGAAAAGAGGAAGACCTGCGGCCTTCAACTTGTCCGATATATCAAGCCCCAAATAGAGCGCTTGTTGTTGTGTCTGAAAATCAATCGAAGTTCCATTCACTTTGGCATCGAAGCGAACTGGATTATTATTAAGCGGTTGAGCAAATGCGGCATGATTACCAGCGTGAAGCGTCCGAATTGCCGGCACGGGAAAATAGAGATACGGCGTCAAGTCAGTCTTCTCGACGTTTTCCAGCTCATAATGAATTCGGACAAGGTCCTTTGACATTTTTATCGTTGTGGACTTGGCCGAAATGTAAGTCCTTACCCCGATTTGAAGCCCCGTGGCCTTGAGCTGGTTAAATACGGGGCCATCATAAGCGTAGGAGGAAACTGGACTGAATAACAGCACGACAAGAAAAGTAGCTGCAATCGAACAACGATCAAACAAAGAGAATTTTTTGCACATCACCATGACCTCTCCTATAGGAAGAAAACAACAAACAATCGTCAGACAAGGCTTTAAAGCCATTGCAAACAGACTTGTCTTTTAGATTTTTTAGTGATCAGGCATATCTACAAAGGGCTCCTGGACCACCATAAAAAGGTTGAGACTCCAAGGCCTGTTAACAACATCTAGTTTACAGATAAATCTGGAAAACCGAATGCGTCATAAAGCCCTTTGATCCACTGTAGTTTGGGTCTCATGCCCGCTCGTCTTTTGGCGAATCCATAACGACATATGAGGTGATTGCGTTAACTTGCGCCAGAGTGCCCAGGACTTCAGTGTGAAAATGCTTGTAGGCGGCTAAATCTGATACTTCGACGCGCAGGAGATATTCAATAGCGCCGGTTATGTTATGACATTCTCGAACTTGCGGGGAGAGGGAGATCGAGCGTTCGAACGCTTCTTGTGATGCCTTTGAATGATCGGAAAGGCCAACAGCGATGTAGGCAACAAAACTCGCTCCCATGGCTTCGCGATTCAAAACCGCACGATAGCCTTTAATGACGCCGCTTTTTTCCAGCTCTTGCACGCGGCGCAAACAGGTTGAGGCAGACATTCCAACGCACTCAGCCAGGTCAGCATTGCTGATCCGACCATCGCGGGATAGTTCTTGCAATATTCTGTCATTATTTCGGTCTATTTTGGTCATTTATCAGCAAACTAGATCATAATAACCTGATAATGCAAGATATTTTCATCCTATCCGGCATATATTGCCATTATGACTTATGATGTATTTATTGCTTTTGCCACCTTTTGTTTTGTCTCCTCGGCAACGCCTGGACCAAATAATCTGATGCTTATGGCTTCTGGTGCGAATTTTGGGGTGAGGCGAACCATTCCCCATTGGCTGGGAATCGGTATTGGTTTTACAGCCATGATTGTGCTGGTTGGTCTTGGTTTGATCGGCCTGTTTGAGACGTATCCGGTTGTCTACAAAATATTAAAAATTGCCAGCATTGCATTCCTGATTTACCTGGCATGGAAGATTGCCAATGCGGCTCCATTGCAAGAAACGAGTGTCACTGGGTCACCAGTCACCTTCTTTCAAGCGGTCGCGTTCCAATGGGTCAATCCCAAAGCCTGGGCGATGGCGCTAACGGCTGTGACTGTATATTCCCCGTCGCAAAGCGTAGTAGCGATCATTATCACAGCGCTGATATTTGGAATAATCAATTTGCCGTCATGCAGCATCTGGATTTTTATTGGACAGCAAATACGACGCTGGCTTACTGATCGATTCAGAACACGAGTATTCAACATCTCTATGTCAATCCTGCTCCTGACATCGCTGTATCCAATTCTATTTCCAGCAGCCTGACATTAACCTCATCGATGGCTCGTGTTGTTTTCATCCAGCTTTCCAGAGGCGTCCATAGATGACAACGTCTGATTTTTTACCAGGTTAACCAGCGCAGCACGAAGGGGTTGCCTCGTCGCACAAAGACACGGCGCACTTCATCACCAAATAGGATC
>Ga0316189_10004659_pt1 | contig 13175 bp, 9 predicted proteins | sample LowCovwburrow_MG_FD_204930 | JGI IMG/M metagenome (GOLD analysis project Ga0316189, IMG submission 204930) | Coastal sediment microbial communities from Maine, United States - Lowes Cove worm burrow | ecosystem: Environmental > Aquatic > Marine > Coastal > Sediment | place: USA: Maine... | reverse complement strand
TGGGCCTTGCGCTTTGCGTTTGGGCCTTGCGCTTTGCGTTTGGGCCTTGCGCTTTGCGTTTGGGCCTTGCGCTTTGCGTTTGGGCTTTAAGGGTTAAGACCGAACGCTTCGCGTTCGGTCGGACCGTACGCTTCGCGTTCGGTCGGGACGAACGCTTCGCGTTCGTCCTAAATGAACGACGGTAGTCGAGGCGTGTTCTGGCTCGTGAGTCGCTTGTGCCACAGCTGCGCGCCTACGAAGTCTGGCTCGCGTGTGATGTGGTCGGTCAGCCTGGCTGTGACCTTGAATCCGAGGTCCACGAAGACCTGGTTGGAGAGCGACCAGTCGATGGGGGCCAGGGCGAAGACGCTGGCCGTCTCGATCTTCAGGAGCTCCTCGAGGAGCGCCCGCACGCAAAAGCGGTAGATCGGCAGGTCGGTGTCTTTGTCGGGCGTCGTGAGCAGGTCGATCTTGGCGTGCCCGAATGAGCTGTCGGTCTCGGCGCCGACCCAGAACTCGCGCTTGCCGATCTTGCCGTGCAGCGCGAAGTCGGGGTGAAACTGCGAGCGACGGAACGGGGCGTACAGCGCTTTGTCGCCGTGCTGCTCCGTCATCGCCATGAGGCGAGCGGGGTCTTTTGTGAACTCGAAGTTCAGGCCGCGTGGGCGCGTGGTGCCGCCGTCGCTGTCTTTGGAGGGCGTGCCCGAGCCGGTGAGCTTGGGTGCTCCGCCTTGGATTGGGTCACCGTCTTCGGTGTACACACGGCTCATCACGTAGGCGTCGGCCGTTCGGAAGTACCCAGGGATGGCACCTTCGCGGGAGAACCCGACGCTGCGCCAGCTCTTGCTGTCTTGCTTCTCGACGACGGTGAAGACCTTGCGAAGGCCCTCGGCCCGCGCGATGCGATCGAAGAAGTCGCGCTTCTGCTGGTAGTTGCCTACTCTGTAGTCGAACACACGCAGATTGTTGTGCCGCCGGTTGAGGAGGAAGCAAAAGTCGATATCGCCTTTGCGGTAGTAGATCTCCTCGACTGGGGTCTGAGGATCATCAGAAGAAATCGGCTCGGCTGCAGACATAAGAACTCCACCCGTCGGGCTTGGCTACCTGCCTCTAAGCGCTTGGAAATACTCAGCTATCCAAATCGCGGGCGATGCCAATGTTCTCCCACACCTACCACCTAGATTTTTCCATGTCAAAGCACCGCACCACTTTGGGATGCCCTGGAACGGCCGTTGGTGTGCGTTTGCACCGTGAATTCGATAGGACGCGCGGCTTTGCTCGGCGCGATCTTCAGCGCTGTACACCGGCTCCGTCCTTTGGACGAGTACCCGTCGCAGCGGGTCTGGGAGTGCTCTGCGGGTTGTTGGCGGGTGGATGTCGGCCCGATCGTGCCGTCGGGTCCGCACAATGCCGCACCGGATCCGACTGCGCTGCAGGCCGCTCCTGTACGGATGGACGCTGTGTCGAATCTGTGGCTGAGGTCGCCGCCGCACAGGCGAATCCCGCCCCGGCGGACGCTGCGCGGACTGAGCCGATGCCCAGCCCGGGTGAGGGGCGGCGCGTCGGACAAGGGCCCGCGGAGTCGCCCAAGTTGCAGTGGGACCTCGACCTCGGTGCGGTCGTGTTCGCCGCACCCGTGATCGTCAGCCAGACCGATGGCATGACGGGCCCGACAGGCCCGGGCGTCAGCGATCCGGTGGCGTACGTGGGCACCCACGCGGGCCGCTTTGTCGGCGTGGTGGTGGAGGGTGATCAGGCGGGGACGCTGGTCGTGGATCGTTTTGTCGAAGGCATCGTGTGGCGCCGCGCCGCTTGGGATGAAGACGCGGGCCGGCTGTACTTCGGGGCCGACGACGACACGCTGTACGCCATGGACATTGCGACCGGGGAGTTGGCGTGGCGGACCCGGCTGGGCAATTGCTCGCCGCCGCGAGCACCCGGGCCCGAGGGCGTGCGGTGCGATGTGGATGGCGGCCCAACCATCGGACCGGATGGCGACTTGTACGTGGGCGCAGATGGTGTCTATCGGATCTCACCCGACGGCAAGGTTCGCTGGCGAGCCCCCGACGCCGAAGACGTGAAGTACGCATCGCACGTGTACTCGATTCCTCTGGTGACCGAGGGGGTGGACGGCGCCGAAGGGCTCGTCGTGCACGGCGGCCACAACGGAACGCTCACCGCTCGCTCCACGACCGACGGCACGGAACGATGGACGGTCTCGGTGGGGGCCGACGTGGACGGCTCCGCAGTTCAAGGGGCGGACGGCACGATCTACGTGGGGTCGGACAACGGCAACCTGCTCGCTGTCGGACTCGACGGGAGCGTGAAGTGGACCTTCGACACGGGGGCCGAAATCCGCAGCGCGGTCGGCCTGACGCCCGACGGTGGCATCATCGTGCCGTCCTTCAGCGGAAGCGTGACGCGCCTGAGCGCCTCGGGAGAGGCGCAGTGGGTCTTGCCGACCGAGGGCCCGGTTGCGGGCACGCCCGTGTTCGACGCAGACGGCACGTTGTTTGTGGGCAGCCGCGACGACCGTTTGTACGCCGTAGGCGCGGCGGGCCAAGTGCTGTGGAATGTTGAATTCCCCTCGGATATCGACAGCAGCGTCGCAATCTCGCCCCTGGGCACGCTCGTCGTGGGCAGCGACGACGGTCATCTCCGCGCGCTTCGCTAGACCCCGACGCCCGGAAAATCCACCCCCGGCCTGGCGAGTGGGCGGTTTGCGTGTCAGGGTCCGCCCAGTGAGTCATAGTAAGTCGCGCAAGACGGCGCGCCGACCCAAGCCGAAACGAGGCCCCGCCAAGGGCCGCGGCGGGTCAGGCCCCGGACGCGAAAAAAAACAAGAATCCCGACGCCAGCGCACGAGCAAGGACCCCGCCCCGGGGACCAGCTCTGCCGCCAGCACCGATCCACGCGTGACCAACGTTCGCGTGATGCTCAACCCCGGCGGCTTTGGTTTTGGCGACCGCGCCGACGGCGAAGGATCGATCTTCTTACCCCCCAGCTCGCTGGGCGGCGCCATGGATGGCGACGAGGCCGTCGTCAAGTGGTGGCCGGCCGAGCGGGGCCCCGAGGGCGCGGTGCGCAGCGTGGTCAAGCGCGGCCGTACCCGGGTCACGGGCGTGCTGCGTCGTGCGGGTCGCCGCGCGTGGGTCGAACCCGACGACCCCCGTGTCTTGGGCCGCGCCGAGGTCGTGGGCAGCGGCGATGCGCAGCCGACCTGGGACGGCAACGTCGTGGTCGGGCGGATCGTCGACTACCCCGACGCGTGGAATCCCGACTTCTCCGTCACGCTCGAGCGCTGCCTTGGCACGCCCGGTTCGCTGGCGACCGAAGAAGCCAAGATCCTCATCGAGCAGGGGATCGATCCCATGCTTCCGCCCGCCGTGATGGCGGCGGCCAAGTCGGTGCCCACGCGTGTCCGCACCAAGGACCACAAGGGGCGCGCCGATCTCCGCGACCTCGACTTCATGACGATCGATCCGCCGACGGCGCGTGACTTCGACGATGCGGTCTGTGTCGAGCTCAAGGGCAAGGACGTACGGCGTGCACGGATGCGCGTGCACGTCGCCGTCGCCGACGTGTCCCACTATGTGCGGTCTGGCGACGTCTTCGATCTCGAAGCGGGACAGCGCTGTTTTTCGACGTATTTGCCCGATAGGGCGATACCGATGCTGCCCGAGGCGCTCAGCTCTGGGATCTGCTCTTTGGTCCCGAAGAAGGACCGCTGCGCGATGGTCGTCAGCTTTGACCTGGACCCTTCGGGCAAGGTCACCGAGGTGGTGGTTGCGGCTGCAGTCATCCACAGCCGGATGCGCTTGAGCTACGACCAAGTCGCGCTCGAGTTCGAGGGCAAGCGCCGCCTCCCCGAGGCCGTCCGCACCCGCATCACCCACCTACGTGCGGCATCCGACCGGCTGCAGGCGGCACGAACCAAGCGCGGCATGCTTGGCCTGGACCTGCCCGAGATCAAGATCCTGCTCGACGAGGATGATCCCGAGCGCGTGCGGGCGATCGAGACTTCGCGGAGCAGCGAGGGCATCACCCGCGCCTACAACCTCATCGAAGAGCTGATGATCGCGGCCAACGAAGCGGTCGGCCGCATCGCGGTGAAAAATCGCCTGCCGGTTATCTATCGCGTGCACGAGCCCCCCGACGAGGAGCGCCTGGAGCGACTGTGTGCGGTGGCCGAGCTGCTCGGCGTCGACGCCGATCCACTCAAGCTCATCAAGCCCAAGGGCTTCGCCGCGTTTGTGGCCAAGGTCAAAGACCACCCACGTCGCGGCGCGCTGCACTCGGTCACGCTGCGCTCGCTCGCGCAGGCCGAGTACTCCACGCACAACGTCGGGCACTTTGCCCTTGCGAGCCCCGCGTACGTGCACTTCACCAGCCCGATTCGGCGCTATGCCGACCTCGTGTCGCACCGCGTGCTCAAGGCGTGGCTGGCCCGGACGGGCGGCGATGCGGGCGGCGAGCCGGCCCCCAGGCTCCCCAAGCTCAAGCTCGTGCGCGCTGCAGCCGAGCAGAGCTCGCTGCGCGAGCGTGCCAGCGTGCAGGCCGAGCGCGACACCAAAGCGCTGTTCTCCGCGCACTTCATGCGCGACCGCATCGGGGACCGCTTCGACGCGACGATCACGGGCCTATCCACCAACGGCGTCTTTGTGATGCTCGACGACCCGCCGGTCGACGGGATGGTCAAGCGCATCGCGGTCGAGAAGGAAACCCGCCAGAGCTATCAGCTCGATGAACTCGGCGCGCGGCTGATCGCGAGCAAGAGCGGTCGGGATCTGATGATCGGCGATCGGCTGGTGGTCGAGGTCATCGACGCCAGCCTCTCGCGGCGCCAGATCGATCTGGCGCCGATGGGCATCTTGAACTCGTAGTGGCTAGGGCGCGTCCGGCTCTTCGCCGGTCGCCAGGCCCCACTTGTCGATCGCGCCTCGGGCGGACGCTTCATCGCCAAACACGGCGATGAAGCGGTTCTTGTGGCAAAAGCGTGCCTTTGGGACGCCAACGACCTCGCTGAGGGCCTCGTCGACGAGACCGGCCCACGCGGCGGGCAGGGGCCGCTTTTGCGCGAAGCTCTCACGCTCGGGCGGAATGGCGAGCAGTCGCCAGCTCGTCGTGCCCTTGTCGGCGGTCGCGTCGGGGAAGAGCACGTAGTCGGTCGGGTGGGTGGCGCCGCCTCGCTCGAAGTACGCGCGCTTCCACTTGTAGTGACGGTCGAACGTCAGAATTCGGGTGCCTGCGGCCTCGGCTTCGTCCATGGCCTGCTGCACGGCGGCGCGGGCCGCCTCGGTCTTGGCGTGCGATGCACACACGCCCGCGATGACCGCTTCGAACACCGCCACGGCTTCCAGGTAGCGGGCGTCGAAGTCCGCCATGCCCTCGGCCTGCTCACCGATAGCGTTGACGATCGACCCGAGCCCAGGGATGCCGTCTTGGGGTTGTCGCCGCCCGGTGTCGACCGCGTCGATATCATCGACCCAACCCGATCGCAGCGTGGCTGCCAGCGCAGGCGATGTCTTGCCCGACTGCTCGAGCCAGTTGAGCACCATGCCCGCCGACGACAGCTCGCCCTCGTACTCGCGCTGGTGATGGTCGAAGCGCAGACGGGCTGGGTCGAACTCGCCGCCCACGTCGATCGCGAGATCGGCGGCCGCGATGACCTGGAGGTCTCGCGTCCGCACCAGCGAGAGCTCCTCGTCCAAGAAGTGCCGCAGCATGGCGAACGCAAACACGTCGTCGGCGTGAAACGGCCCGGAGTGGGTGGCGACCTGCATCGCCGTGGAACCTAGCAGGGTTTGCCGCGCGGTTCGGCCGCTAGAACTCGATCGCCAAGCCGGCAAACCAAGTGTTGTCGCCCAGCGCTATCGCACTGCCCGCGCCAAAATTGGCGATCCGCGACAGCTGGTAGTCGCCAAAGAGATAGGTGTGGTTGATGCCAGAGATGCGGTCAAACGCCTTGGCGGTCCCCGGCTCCAGGAAGTCCAGCCGGAGCATCAGGCCGGCATTGGCTTGCCAGCCCGCGACGCCGCCCGAGCCCTTTTGGCCCTCGGAGTTGCGCGAGATTTCGCCGCTGCCGTCCTTGGTCCACCAAAACGCGTACGCCAGCCCGCCCTTGGCGTACGGCACCAGCGGCACACCGAGGCGGTCGGCGAGGTATTCGAACCGATACGTCGCCAGCAGGGCCAGCGGCACCATCCCAAACGAGGTGTCGTCGGCTGCACTGCGGACGTTGCCGTCGTCGTCGGGCGTGACGAGCAGGGCCTTGGCCTTGTCGCGGAAGAACCCGACTTGGGTCCCGATGCCCAGGGGCCCAGCGAGGTACAGAAACTGCCACTCGAAGCCCAGCACGGGCATGACGCCGACCTTGGGTGCATCGTCGGCGACACCGTCGCTGTTGGTGCGGCCAAAAATCGTCGCGTATGGGCCCAGGCCCGGGCCGTCGTAGCGACGGTCCACGACCGGCAGGTAGGGCCCGAGCTTGAACTCGAGCTCGAATCGCTGCGGCGTGCCCGGACGGTTGTCGCGACGCTTGGGCTTGCTGTCGTTGTCGAACTTCACCTCGGTGTCGCGCGCGGCGGCCTCTTCGCTGGGCGCGTTCTTGGGCGGGTCGGGCCACTGGCTGACGCTGTCCTTGCCCGCTTGCCGAGAGGGGATTCCGTAGTGCTCGGTGGTCGGATCTGGATCCGGTTGCGGGGTGGGGCGCTTGTCCGGCTCGGCCGGCGTGTCGAGCGGGTCGACACGCACGACGACCTCGGCGGGTGCGTCGGCGGCCGGGGGCGGCGCAGGGGCGGGAGCGTCGGCTGGCGGAGCGTCTGGGGCCGGAGCAACCGCGGCGGCGACCAGCGATGTGAACAACGAGACGGACACTACGAAGCGCTCCTGGCAAGTCCTGAGCGTCGCCGGACCATGCCCAGAGCGATCAGCGCGAACAGGGCGGTCGGCACGGGTGGCAGGTCGCCATCGGTGCTGCAGTTACAAAACCCGCCCTCGCCGCAAATGCCGCCTGCGGCCTCGCACTGCTCCCACAGATCGGTGGTCTCGCGTGGCGTGCCGGAGAGAACCTCGGACGCGGCGATAGGGTTGCCGGCAACGTCGTAGGCGACGACCAAGAACTGGTACTCGGTGTCGTTTTCGAGGTCTTCGATCCGTGCGCTGGCGCCGTTGCTGGCGATGTGGCCGCTGCAGACATACGCCCAGTCCAACGATTCGATGCCGCTGGACGGAAGCTCGCCGCCGCTTGAGCTTCCGGAGCCGGAGGTCGAGTCGCCGCCCGTGTCACCCCCTGTGCCCGTGGTCGCTCCCGACGTACTCGAGTCACCGCTGGTGGTGAAATCCCCACCGCTGGTGGAGCCCGAGTCGCTCGTCATGGAGGCGGTTCCGCCGCCTGCAAATGGGCTCCCGTACTCAGGGTTGTCGCCCCAGTCCGCGCCAAAACCGGTGGTGCCGCCATCGTCGGTACCGCCATCGTCGGTACCGCCATCGTCGGTACCGCCATCGTCAGTACCGCCATCATCTTCGCCCTCCGGATTGTCCTCGGTCCCCTCGGGGGTCGAGTCGAACGGCCCGTCGGGGCACAGGTTGGTGGGCGTGAAGTAGATTTGGCCCTGATTCTCGGCGCCAACGTTGGGGCCCGATGTCCCGTGCTGCGGGAGCGGATTGCCGTCGGCGTCGGCGCACAGGACCCGGTAGCCGAGGTCCCCCGAGCTTTGGGCGTCCCACGAGACGACGACCGCACCGTCGCCGCCCGCGGTGCTGAACTCGACGGGCAGGCTCTGCGGCGGCTGATAATCGTAGATGATCGCGCCCGAGGAGCCGCCCATCGTTGGGTCCTGCGTGGTCACGATCTGGTTTTGCGTGCCCTGGATGATGAACTCTTCGGCTTGGCACTCCGACTGCGTCCCGTTCTCGACGCAGATCCAGATCCCGCCCTCGCCGACGCCGGAGTCGCACGAGTTCTTTGGGGTGGCTTCGCCGAGCGTTTGCGCGTCGCTCGAGGCGATGCCCGACGATAGCCAGATCATCGGGAACTCGAAGATGGGACCCGTGGTGAAGCCGCTCGGCGGAAGGTCGTCGAGCACGACGCACCGATCGTTGAACATCCCGACGCCCGCTTGGCCCGACGCGCAGTTGCTCCCCGCGAACGCGCGGATTCGGTCCTGGTCAAAGGCCTGACCGGACGCGGACTGGAGTGTGATCTGGACGCGGATCAGCTGGTTGCACTCGCAGCGCGCCGCATTGACGAACTGCTGCAGGTCCTGCTGCGTCATCGCGCGCGTGTCGCCGTCGTCGTCGACGGTCCAGTAGCGGATCTGAAAATCCGCCGCCGTCGCGGGCACGGCATGGGCGACGGCCGGGGTGAGTGCTCCGGCCAAAGCCAGCGCCGCTGTCGCGGTCCGACGCTGGATCGTCTTGAGCAGGGTGACCGGTCGGGGGAGGAACATGGCTGGATGGAACCCACAGCGAGGCTGGGGCCACGCAAGGGGTCTGCAACGATAGTGCCAGGCGTAGGTCTGCGTCGACCCGCGTATTTGCACCCTCGGCGTGGCTGCACCCCGTGACATCTTGTCAATCGACCCCAGCCGACGCAGCCACGTCGTCGAGACCGCGTGGGGCCCGGAATGCCCCGCCGTTGCTCGGTCCGGCGGGGCGATCTCTGGCGCGCGCGTCAGACGGCGTCGAAGAAGCGCTCGCCCTTGTCGGCCATCGAGACGAGCAGATCCGGGGGCGTCCACGCATCGCCGTGGCTCTCGGCCAGCGCGCGCAGCTCAGCCACAAACGTCGCCGCGCCACGCCTGTCGATCCAAGACAGCGGACCTCCGGTGTTGGGCGCAAACCCAATCCCGAACACCGCGCCGACCTCGGCGTCGCGCGGGTTTTTGATCACGCCCTCCTCGATGGCACACACCGCCTCGCGCGCTTGCGCGGACAGCAAGACGCGGCCGAGAAAGTCCAAGCCAGTGACGGCCGGGGCAGGCTTGTTGACCAGCGCAGCGAGCCCGGGCCAAAGGGTGCGGCCGTCGTCGCCGTAGTCGTAGAACCCGCCGCCGGAGGCCTTGCCCTCGCGCCCTTGCTCGACCAACGATCGCACCAGTGCCATCCCTGGGAAGTCCACGTTCTTGCCGTACATGCGGCTCTGCTTAGACCCCTTGACGATGAGGGACAGGGTGACCTCGTCAAACACCTGCAGCGGGCTGACCACCATCCCGGCCTTGCGCGCGGCCCACTCGATGGTGGCGGGGTCATGCCCCTCGGCGACCAGCTGAGCGCCCTGCATGATGTACGCCGAGAACACCCGCGTGGTGTAAAAACCAAACCCGTCCCCGACGACGATCGGGAGCTTCTTGATCGCCTTGGAGAACGCGAGGCTCCGCGCGAGTGTGTCGGGCGACGTGTCTTTGCTGGTGATGATCTCCACCAGCTGCATCTTCTCGACCGGCGAGAAGTAGTGCAGCCCGATGAACTTGGTCGGGTCCACAGAGACCTTCGCCAAATCTGTGATGGGGATCGCCGACGTGTTGGTGGCCCAAATTCCGCCCTTGGCGAGCTTAGGCTCCAGTTGCTGGGTGATCTGGTGTTTGAGCTCGATGTTCTCGAACACCGCCTCGATGATGAGGTCACATCCGTCCAGGTCGTCGTCGGCCAGCGTGTACGAGACCGCGGCGGTCAGGGCCTCGCGCGCCTCGGGGGTGAGGCGACGGTTCTTCTTGGCGAGCCCCTCGATGTGCGCGCGTGCCTTGTCGAGCGAAGGCTGGGCAACGTCCTTGAGGACGACGTTCAGACCTGCCGCTGCGCAGACATTGGCCAAGCCAGCGCCCATCATGCCGGCCCCGATGATGCCCACCTTGGTCAGGCCGTGGCCATCCTTGGCCTCGGGCTGCCCTTCGTGCTTTTCGGCCGCGCGGCGGTGGTACCAGACCGTTCGGATCATGTCCTTGGCCTGATCGCTGCACGCGATGTTCGTGAAGTACCGCGCCTCGACTTCGAGGCCGTTGTCGATCGACAGCACCGTGCCCTCGGCAATGGCGCTGATGGCCGCCTGCAACCCTGGGTAGGCGCCCGCGGACTTGCTGAACATCATGCCGCACGCGCCCATGAGGATCTGCCGAGCGGGCATCGTGCCCGGTCGCGGTCCAGGAAACCGGAACTTGTCGGTGTCCCACGGCTGCTTGGCCTTGGGGTTGGCAGCGATCCATTCGGCCGCCGCGGCGAGCAGCGCTTCGGGAGTCGCTGCGGTGTCGTGCACCAAGCCAAGGGCTTTGGCCTTGGTCGGGTGCAGCGTCTTGCCCTGCAGGATGATGTCGAGCGCGCCCTGGATCCCGATGAGTCGCGGCAGGCGTTGTGTGCCGCCACCGCCCGGGAACAGGCCAAGAAGGCACTCGGGCAGCCCCACGCGCACGCGATCTTCGGCGAGCACGATGCGGTGGTGGCAGGCCATGGCCAGCTCGTAGCCGCCGCCGAGCGCACTTCCGTTGATGGCGGCAACCACGGGGACCTTCGAGGTCTCCATCGCCCGAAAGAGCTTATGTAGGTCTCGCAGGCGCTCCATCATCGCGGCCTGGTCGCGCTCTTTGTACAGCGCGTCCAGGTCGCCGCCGACGCAGAAGTCTTTGTGCGCCGAGGTGAGGATGATCCCCTTGAGGCCTTCGCAGGCCCAGGCCCAGGTCAGGCCCTGGTGGAGCGTCTCGCCGAACGCCAGCCCGAGCTTGTTGGCTCGGCCTTCCATCGCCAGCGCGACGGTGGCAATGCCCGTCTGGGCGTCGAAAGAGACGTTGGCTTGGCCGTTGGTGGTCTTGGTCGAATCGGTCATGCTGCCCAACTTTCAAACGCGCTCGATGATGGTTGCGATGCCCATGCCGCCGCCGATGCACAGCGTGACCAGGCCCGTCGAGAGGTCGCGTTCCTCCAACGTATCGATGAGGGTGCCCAGCAGCATTGCGCCCGTGGCTCCCAGGGGGTGTCCGAGCGCGATGGCGCCGCCGTGCACGTTGACCTTGTCGGGATCCACCTCGAGCTCGGCCATGAACGCCAACGGAACTGCGGCAAACGCTTCATTGACCTCGAACAGATCGATGTCTCCGATCGACATCTTGGCTTTGCGAAGTGCGCGTCGCGTGGCCGGCATGGGGCCTGCGAGCATGAGCACGGGGTCGGTGCCGCACAGTGCGACGGAGCGGATCTTTGCGCGCGGGGTGAGCCCCAGGGCGGCCCCCTTGTCCTTGCTCGCCAGCAGCACCGCGGTGGCGCCGTCGACGATCGCCGATGAGTTGCCAGCGTGGTGCACGTGGTCGATGCGCTCGACCTGCGGGTAGCGGTCTTTGGTGAGCGCGTCCATGCCGAACTGGCGGCCCATCATCTCGAACGACGGGCGCAGGCCGGCCAGCTTCTCAGCCGTTGTGCCCGGTCGCGGGTTCTCGTCTTTGTCGAGGATCACCAGCCCGTTGTCGTCTTTGACGGGGATGATGCTCTTGTCGAACTTGCGGCTCTCGATGGCCGCCGCGGCGCGCTGCTGCGACCGCACCGCGAAGGCGTCGGCATCATCGCGGGTGATGCCGTTGAGCGTGGCCAGCAGGTCGGCACTGATGCCCTGGGGCACCGAGCCCACGTTCCATTGGGTGCGCGGGTCCCAGATGGCACCGCCATCGCTGCCCATCGTGACGCGGGACATCGACTCCACACCGCCCGCGACGACAAGATCGCAGTAGCCCGATGCCACCATGGCGGCGGCGTCGTTGACCGCCGACAGTCCGGATCCGCAGAACCGGTTGACCGTTTGGCCCGGAGCATCGAGGTCGTACCCGGCCTCCAAAGCGGCGAACCGAGCGATGCAACCACCCTGATCCCCAGTCTGCGTCACGCAGCCGATGATCACGTCGTCGACGTGCTCGGTCGGAAGCGCGTTTCGATCGCGCAGGGCGGCGAGCGTCGTCGCCAGTAAATCGACGGGGCGCACGGTATGGAGACTTCCGATCTCCTTACCGCGACCGCGTGGGGTGCGGACAGTGTCGAACACGTAGGCCTCAGTCATGATCACGACTCCTTGCCCGAGGTCTTGCTCGGACTTGCTAAGCATGCTTAGTATATTCGGCGATCACAAGTGCCCCCTCGCTCACATGCAAGCAAACCTGACGCTGCGCTCGCCACACGGCGTTTGCAGGCGGAAACGTTCCTCAATTTCTCGCAGATCGGCCGCCGCGTGGAGCGGCTGCTCGCGGAGTTCTTCGCCGAGGAGGGCCTGATCGACGTGACGCCGGCCCAGGGAGGGGCGCTGATGATCCTGTTCCAAGCGCGCGGGCCCCTCACCGCCCGCGAGCTCGCCGACCGCATGGGCTTGTCCCAACCGACAGTGGGTCGGTTCGTCAAGGCTTTGCACTCGGCCGGGTGGGTCTCGAGAAAGGCCGATCCCAACGACGCGCGGGCGGTCTTGCTGAGTCCAACCAAGAAAGCGATGAACGCTCTCCCCCGCTTCATCCGGGTGAGCAACACCCTGTTTGATAGGGCATTTGCGGGCGTATCTCAGGCAGGGATCGCGCGCATCGCAACGGGTTCGGAGCACTTGCGCCGGAACCTGCACGACGACTGAGCCGACCGGGGGTGGGGCTGGTATAACCCGGCCATGCGGTCGTCCATGCGCTCTCAGTGGGTTTCTCGTCTTGCGCTGGCCTCGGCGCTTGCGTGCGGAGCGTCTTGCAAGCCCAAGGAAGAGACGAAGGCGCCCGTGACCAAGCCGGCGTCGGGCGCGGGCGTCATCGTGGGTGACGCCGAGGTCGAGACGATCGAGCACCCGGCCCAGATGCTCCCCCGCGACACCCAGATGGTCGGGTGGGTAGCGGGGGTCGACCGTCTCGCCGAGGTGTTCGAGCGCGACCGGCTGGCAAAGAAGTTCCCGCAGTTCTTTGAGGAAGTCGCCCGGGACTCGGTGCGGGAGTTCGGCTACGACATCTTCGACCCGGCGACGTATCCCGCGTTGGGCATCGACCCGAGCGGCCGAATCGGGGCGGCGCTGATCAGCGGCAGCACGGGAGCCGCGGCGTTCTTCTTCAAGCTGACCGACGAGGGCAAGTTCAAGGGCGCCCTGCGCAACGTGCTGGGCCGCTACGAGCAGGAGCTGGCCGAGCAGCAGCGCGGCTCGGTGACCGTCCTGACGGATCCGCGGGGCCAGATGCCGGGCGGCATTGTCATCCGCGACG
>Ga0316189_10004658_pt1 | contig 13178 bp, 13 predicted proteins | sample LowCovwburrow_MG_FD_204930 | JGI IMG/M metagenome (GOLD analysis project Ga0316189, IMG submission 204930) | Coastal sediment microbial communities from Maine, United States - Lowes Cove worm burrow | ecosystem: Environmental > Aquatic > Marine > Coastal > Sediment | place: USA: Maine... | reverse complement strand
CCGGTCCAAGCACTCCCCTGGCTGGAGCAGCGCCTGGCTGCCCTGGGGGTAGAGAGCGATCAGGACCTGGCGCTGATCGGCCCTCAGGATCTGCGCTTTTGCGGTATTCCGGAATGGGAAAGAGAGGGTTTCGACCAGCGCTACCCACGCCAACTGCAGATGGAGAACATGCGGGTTGCACTCACTTATGACCCCCGGCGTAAAAGAATCACCCTGGAACGACAGGCCGGTAGCCGACGAACCGCACCGCGCCCCATGGATCTGCCGGCGTGGCCCGGATGGAAGGTCTATTTCAAAGACGCTAGCCGTGTCATCAATATCCGCTAGTAGATAAATACGCTCATAAGTTGATTTGGGTTAATGCGCGCCCACTGGCAAGCAAATAGTCTGTTAAGATTTGGCGGCATCGAATGCCTCACCTGATACCTCCGACCTTTCGTCATGGCTAAGAAAAACGATCTACAAACCGTACGCAACATCGGCATCGCCGCCCATATCGATGCCGGCAAAACCACGCTAACCGAACGTATCCTGTTCTATACCGGAGCCCTGTACAAGATAGGGGAGGTGCACGATGGCGCTGCCCACATGGACTATATGGCAGAGGAGCAGAGCCACGGCATCACCATCACTTCCGCAGTCACCAAGGCCGACTGGCAGGATCATCTGATCCAGATCGTTGATACCCCGGGGCATGTTGACTTTACCATCGAGGTGGAACGCAGCATGCGGATTCTGGACGGCTGCGTCATCGTGCTGGATGGTGTGCGTGGCGTGGAGCCACAGACCGAGACCGTCTGGCGGCAGCGTTCCAAATTCGAACTCCCCTGTCTCTTCTTCGTGAATAAAATGGACCGCCCAGGGGCAGATTTCGTAAAGTCCCTGACCAGTATTGGCAAACGACTGAAGGCAAACCCGGTGGCCGTCACCCTGCCCCTGCCGGCGCAGTCAGCGGTGGTCCATTTGATCGACAAAACACTGATTCGTTTTGCCGGTGAACATGGAGAACAGCTATCGACCGAACCTTGCCCGGATGAAATCTGGCGCTCGGTTGCCGAACTGCGGGAGAACCTGCTGATGGGCATCGCCGAAACCGACGACGACTTGGCCGATATGGTACTGGCGGGAGAGGAGCCCGCTCCTGAAAACATCTGGCAATCCCTGAAACGTGGCACTGCGGATGGCCGGCTCTATCCCTGTTTCGGCGGCTCCGCCCTGCGCAACCTGGGAGTGCAACCGCTGCTGGACGCAGTGGTCAAACTGCTGCCTTGCCCCCTTGAGCGCCCCCCATCCACCGCCTTCCTGGACGACGGTGAAGAGGAGAAGGTGGAAATGAAGGACAGCGGGGCGCTGGCTGCCCTCGCTTTCAAGATCCAGATGTGGGAGGGTCGCCGGCACGTCTTTGCCCGTCTCTACCGAGGACTGCTCAAACCCGGAGACCCGGTGGCCTTCCAAAAACCGGATGGACGGGTACTGCAGGAGCATGTCGCCCGTATTTTCGATGTGGATGCCGGCAAAAAGCGCCGCCTGGATCTGGCTCACGCCGGTGATATCGTGCTGCTGGCGGGGCTGCGCCACGCCACCACCGGAGACACCCTGTGCCATCCGGATCATCTGTTGTCACTGGAACGGATCGAGGTCCAGGAACCGGTACTGAGCCTTGCCATCGAGCCCGCCTCATCCGACCTGGAGGAGAAGTTTCTCGATGCCCTGGAAAAGCTCAAGGAAGAGGATCCGACCTTGAGATTTGGCGAAGACCCCGAGACCGGCCAGCGGCTCCTGAGCGGCATGGGTGAATTGCACCTGCAGATCCTGGTCGAGCGGCTGGAAAGGGAGTTCCATCTGCCGGTACGCACCGGTCGCCCGGCCGTCGCACTGCGCGAGACCCTGACCCGCGATGCGCGGGTCGATCTACTGTTCCAACCGACCTTGGATCAGGGCGGCAAAGGGGAAGAGATGAAGGCAAGGGTAACCGTCAGCGTCGCCCCCCTTGAGCGACAAGCGGGAATCAAGATTCTGCTGGAACCTCGGATTCTGCCGGAAGGCTCCCATCTCAGTGAAGCCCAACGGGAGGCCCTGAAACAAGGCGTCACCTTTGCCCTTGGGGGCGGTCCTATCGAGGGCGCAGCGCTGGAGGACCTGGAGCTGCGGGTCGAGGAAGTGGAACTCTTCGGCCACGCCTCGACACCGGAGGCATTGAATGCGGCTGTGTCCCGAGCCACCCGCAAGGCGATTGCGGAGGCCGGACCCGCCCTGCTGCAGCCGATCATGTCGGCGGAAGTAGTCGTGCCGGAAGAGAATCTGGGAGCCGTTCTCGGCGACCTGCAGGCCCGCCATGCACTCATCCAGGACACCGCCCGGGAAGGGGACACGGCGACCATCGCCTGCCAGGTGGCACTGGCCAAGCTGCTCGGGTACACCACCGACCTGCGCAGTATGACCCAGGGCCGAGGCCAGTACAGCACTATATTCGAGCGCTTCGATACCGAGTGACGCGCCAGGGAAAACTGCCTGCAAGGGCCTGTTAACCCAGTGCAATCTCCGGGTTATGAAACGAACAGATCCATCTGCCCCCCGTCCAAGGGTGACCGAAACCGCTGGCAGGAGAGTTCCAGTCCATCGGCGAATCCCAGACGCCGGGTGGCAAGCGTGAATCGCTGAGCGATAAGCCCTGCATAGTCTCCGCTGCCGCCCATGCGATCATTGAATCGGCTGGAATTGACCCTACCCTGCCGACACTCCCGCAATCGATTCATCACCCGGCCGGCCTGCCCCGGAACATGTTCTTCCAGCCAGGCCTCGAACAGCTCGGCCACCTCCCCGGGCAGCCGCAACAGGGTGTATCTGCAGAACACGCCTCCCGCTTCCCGCGCCCCTTGTAGAATCCGTTCCAGCTCGCCATCGGTCAGTACCGGGATAATCGGTGCCACCAGTACCCCGGTGGGCACACCCGCTTGGGCAAGTCGCTTCAGGGTTTCCAGCCGGCGCCTGGGCGTGGCAGCCCGGGGCTCCAAGCGCCGAGCCAGGTTCGAGTCAAGGGTGCTGAAGGAGATGGCGACCTGGACCAGGTTATGCCGCGCCATGCGGCTAAGGATGTCCAGGTCACGCTCTATCAGGGCAGACTTGGTGATCAGCATCACCGGATGCGAATACTCATCGAGGACCTCAAGGATTCTGCGGGTAAGCAGCTGCTCCCGCTCCACCGGTTGGTAGACGTCGGTGTTGGCACCAAGGGCGATCGGGGCACAACGGTAGCCCGATTGCGACAGTTCACCGCGCAGCAGCTCCGGGGCCTCGGGTTTATGCAACAGCCGGCTTTCAAAGTCGAGACCCGGTGACAAATCCAGCCAGGCATGGGAGGGGCGCGCGTAGCAGTAGATGCAGCCGTGTTCACAACCGCGGTAGGGGTTGATCGAGCGGTCGAAGGGGATATCCGGTGACTGATTTCTGCTGATCACACTGCGGCTGGTATCCGCCTGCAGCGTCGTCTTCAAGGCAGGTGGGGGCGGCTCCAGGCTGCCCCAGCCATCGTCCGTTGCCTCCACCTGATGCAGGTGATAGCGGTTAGCGGGATTTGAGGCAGCCCCGCGGCCATGGGGCGCCGGTTTGTTCTCTCTGCTCATGTGCAGTCCGTCGAGGCCTCTTTAGGTATACTGTTCAGATAGTAACATCCTCTGCGGTCCTGACGATCAGCATGTCCATCAAGCGTCTAACCACCGGCAGCAAGCGTGAAACTCCGCTGTTCGACAGCTGCCTGCCGGGGATACCCATTACCCGAAATCAAGTCCAAACTACCGTGCGCTCTGCCACAGGAGTTCAACAACATGATAAAACCACTGCTCACTGCCCTTCCGTTCACGCTGTTCCTGCTCAATGCAACCGCTGGAGACTCCCCCATGACCTACGAGCGCATCAACCTCTCCGTCAGTACCGAGCAGCAGGTGGACAACGACACACTGGTGGCGGTGATGTCCGCACAGCAGGAGGGCAATGACCCCAGCAGCCTGGCCCAGGAGGTCAATCAACGCATCCAGCAGGCAGTGGGTCGTGCGAAAAAGAACCCCGCGATTCGGGTACAGACGCTGGACTACCAGACCAGTCCGATCTACCGAAAACAGTCGCTGGCCGGCTGGCGGGTGCGGCAGTCGATCCGCCTGGAGAGTCAGGAGTCCGCCGCTTTGAGCAAGCTGATCGGGGTGCTGCAGCAGGAACTGGGGGTAGATAATATCTCCTACGCCATTTCCCCTCAGCGGCGCAAAGAGAGCGAGGACCGGCTGATCACCCAGGCCATTGCCCGATTCAAACAGCGGGCGGAGATGATCAGCACGGAGATCGGCCACCCCGGCTATCGGCTGGTAGAGATGAACGTCAACACCCAAGGTCATACCCCCAGGCCCATGCAGGTACGCGCTATGGCAATGGAGGCGCAGGCGGCCGCACCGACCCTGGAGGCCGGCAGTCAGCGGGTGGAGGTCACAATCAACGGCACCATCGAACTGAAGCCCTGAGTAGCGACACGGCAGGAGCGAAAGACCTTGCCCCTACTGACTCCTGCCGTCCGGGCTTCCCTGCCGGTGGCATTCGGCTATGTACCCCTGGGCATCGCCTTCGGCATCCTGTTTCAGGATCTGGGTTACCCCTGGTACTTCGCCAGTCTGATGGGGCTGCTGGTCTACGCCGGTGCCGCGCAATTCATGGCCGTTGGTCTGCTGGCCGCCCAGGCCGGAATTCTGGAGATCGCCGTTTCCACCCTGATTCTGAACTCGCGCCACCTCTTTTTCGGGCTCTCAGTGCTATCCAGGTACCGCACCCGAGGCCTGAAAAAGGCCTATCTGATATTCGGACTGACCGATGAGACCTACTCCCTGATTACCAGCACCAGTGCGCCAGAGCCGGACCGGCAGATCGACTACTACCTCGCCATCACCGCCCTCAACCAGAGTTACTGGGTATTGGGCTGTACCCTGGGAGCACTCGCCGGCGCGGCAATGACCATTGATACCCGGGGCATGGATTTCGCATTGACTGCCCTTTTCCTGGTGCTGGTACTGGAACAGTGGAATCGATTGCAGGAGATCTTCCCCTTTGTCGCCGCCGCACTCTGCGGCGTGCTGGCCCTCAGTCTGTTCAAAGACCAGATGCTGCTCACCGCCATCAGCCTCTCGATCATACTGTTCCTTGGGCGTTATCACCTGCGGGCAGACCACCATGAGTGATCCGCTCTATCTCTCCGCGGTGATCCTGGCGATGACCGGCGCCACCTTCCTTACCCGCCTGTTGCCGTTTCTGCTGTTCCGCAATCGGGCCGAACATCCCTTGCTCAACTATCTTGGACGCTATTTGCCAGCGGCCATCATGACTATTCTGGTGCTCTACAGCCTGCAGGGAGTAGACCTCTTTGTACCCCCTTTCGGCGCCCGGGAACTGGTTGGCGCCCTGGTCACCCTCGCACTCCACCGCTGGCGAGCTAATCCCCTGCTGAGCATCTTTGGCGGCACCGCCTGCTATATGGCCATGATCCAGACCGGCACCCTGGCCTGACCAACCCTCACACTCCAGTCGGACAGGCAACACCGGTGCCGCCGAGACCGCAGTAGCCGGCAGGGTTCTTTGCCAGGTACTGCTGGTGATAGGACTCGGCATAGTAGAACTCAGGCGCCTCCAGGATCTCGGTGGTAATGGCGTTGTATCCCCTCGCCGTCAGCGCCGCCTGGTACCCCACCTTCGATGCCTCCGCCTGCCGCTGCTGGGCTGTGGAATAGGTATAGATTCCGGACCGATACTGGGTGCCCTGATCGTTGCCCTGTCGCATTCCGTGGGTCGGATCGTGGGACTGCCAGAACAACTGCAACAGTTGCTGATAGTCGATAACGTCGGGATCGAATACCACCAGCACCACCTCATTGTGTCCTGTCAGCCCGCTGCACACCTCCTGGTAGCTGGGATTGGGCGTAAAACCACCGGCATAGCCCACTGCGGTGGTGAAGACCCCCTTGGTCTGCCAGAAACAGCGCTCGGCACCCCAGAAGCAGCCCAGCCCAAACATCGCCTTTTCCATCCCCTTGGGAAAGGGTGGCAGCAGCGGGTTGCCGTTCACCTGGTGCCGTTCTGGTACCTGCAATGGCTCGGTTCGACCCGGCAGTGCTTCGTCCGCTGTCGGCATCTGGGCCTTCTTCTGCATAAATAACATGTTTGGATCTCCAGCCGCGCATTGGTGTGATTCCCATTATCGGGGTAGGTGCGACAGGAATTCCAGACTGAATTTCCAGGGGAATTTAGACGCTGACACAAGAACCGTGCCGGGGGTGCGGGTATGGAAGCCGAAGTTATCCCGGACAATTGTTAGAAATTCGTGATTATTCTGTGACGCCGAGGGGAAGTCTCCGCGCTGAAATCTGTAACTGAAACCACCGGTTTCACCCGATAGCATTTAAACAAGGAGACAACCATGAAATCACTCATAGGAGCCGGCCTGTTATCAGCCACGCTGCTGGTTGCAACGCCGGCGCTGGCCCGCGACATTCAGGTCGACATCACCAATCTTACCCCGGGCATCTATTTCACCCCGCTGCTGGTGGCGGCCCACAATCGTCACACCCACCTGTTCGAGGTCGGCACCGAAGCATCTGCCGAGCTTCAAGCCCTGGCCGAGGGGGGGGATAGCTCCGGCCTGACCGACATCCTGGATTCGGTTGACGGGGTATACAAGGACAATCCAGCCGACGGCCTGCTGGCCCCCGGCGAATCCACCACCGCCCGCCTGAAGGTCCGCGGCCACAGCAACTCTCGCCTCTCCATTGCCGCCATGCTACTGCCGACCAACGACGGGTTTGTGGGTCTCGATGCCCTGTCCATACCCCGTCGCCACGGTAGCTATACCTATTACCTCGAGGGCTACGACGCCGGCACCGAGGCCAACGACGAGATTATTAACGGCGGAGGCAAACCGGGTGTACCGGGAATCCCTGCCGACCCGGGCGGTAACGGCGGAAGCGGCGGCCTGGGGGCGGCCGGTCCTGCTGAAAACGACCACATCCATATCCATCCCAGTAGTCTGGGAGACACAGACCCCCTCGGGGGCATCAGCGACCTCGACAGCCGCATCCACCGCTGGCTCAATCCGGTGGCCCGCATCGTCATCCATGTCAAATAGGAGAAAACATCATGCAACCTACCATTACCAACCTGTGCAACACCGGCTTGCTTCTGCTTTCACTCTTTGCGCTCTCCCCGGTCAGCGCCGATACTATGAAGAACGAGGGCACCGGGGCGATGATGAAGAAGTCGCAGATGGATTCCAGTTCACATCGACCGGAAATGAAGGGTATGAATAAAGGGATGCCCGAAGCGCAAGGACAGATGATGCATGAGACTATGGACAAACCGAAGATGGATACCAGGCAAGACACCGCAGAGAAACCAATGAAGAAACCCATGCATTGACGGGGCAGGCCCCCGGGCAACCGGGGGCATCCAGCCGATACCTGCAATCAACAGCTGATCAATCCCCATGACCTATCAGGTTCTAATCATCGAGGACGATCCGGATATCGCCCGGCTGGTGGCACTGCATCTGCAGGATATCGGCTGCGAGACCGAAAGCCTGGGCGATGGGGCTGAGGGACTGAATCGATTTCGCCGAGGTAGCTTCGATCTGGTGGTACTGGACCTGATGCTGCCGGGTCTGGATGGCCTTGCGGTGTGCCGTGAACTGAGGGCCGAGCCCGGCTATGTGCCGATCCTGATGCTGACCGCCAAGTCTACCGAACTGGACCGGGTAGTCGGTCTGGAGACCGGAGCCGATGACTATCTGACCAAGCCGTTCGGCATCCCGGAGCTACAGGCAAGGGTCAAGGCGCTGTTCCGTCGCGTCGACGCCTTTGCCCACAAGGCTGTCCCCAGTGTCGCTGAACAAAAGCTGGTGCGCGACGGACTGACTATTGATGTGGAGCGCCGCCAGGTGCGGATCGACGGGCGAGAGGTGCAACTGACTGCCAGGGAGTTCGATCTGCTGCTTCATTTCGCGCGGTACCCAGGGCGGGTCTTCAATCGGGCACAGCTGCTGGATCAGGTCTGGGGTTACAACCACGATGGCTACGAACATACAGTGAACTCGCACATCAACCGCCTGCGCGCCAAGATTGAACAGGACCCGGCCCAACCACACTTCATACTGACCGTCTGGGGTGTCGGCTATAAGTTCGCCGGGGATTGACGGAAGGCTGCGCTGGTCCATGCTGCGAACCCTATACGCCAAACTGGCCCTGGTGCTGCTGGTCCTGTTGCTAGGTATCGGCCTGGTCTACGCGCTGATCAGCAGCTCGCTCGCTCGCCACTATCTGCAGGAAGTCAGCCAGCAGTTCAACCGCGATCTGGCCGGCAAACTGGTGGCGGATCGCAACCTGGTGGCCGAAGGCCGCCTGAACGAGCAGGCCCTTAAAGAGACCTTTCAGCAGTACATGGTGATCAACCCAAGCATCGAAATCTATCTGCTGGATATCGATGGGACCATCCTCTCCTACTCGGCCGACCCCGGTAAGGTGAAACGCAGACAGGTATCCCTGGAGCCGATCCGGGCCTTTCTGCAGGGGGAGGGGAGTTATCCGCTGCTGGGCGACGACCCCCGCAGTCACGACCGGCGCAAGGCCTTCTCGGTCACCCCGGTCCCCTCGCCAGAGCATCCCCAGGGCTATCTCTACGTGGTGCTGCGGGGTGAGGAGTTCGACTCGGTGGAGCAGGTGATCCGGGACAGCTATTTCAACCGCCTCAGCGGTTGGGCTCTGGTCGGCAGCCTCGGATTCGGTCTGCTGGCCGGCCTGCTGATCTTTCATCTTCTCACCCGAAGACTGCACCGTCTCTCAGCCGCGATGGACGGTTTCCAGCGCGGCAACTTCACCGGCCATACCCCCTACTGCAGCCCGCCAGCAATTGCTCCGGACGAGGTGGACCGGCTGGGCCTCACCTTCGACCAGATGGCGAACCGAATCAGCGCCCAGATCGACCAGCTCAGGGAACAGGACAGCCTGCGGCGGGAACTGGTTGCCCAGGTCTCTCATGATCTGCGGACACCTCTGGCCTCCCTGCGGGGTTATCTCGAATCCTTGCAGCTGAAGGAGGCAGAGCTGAGCCCGGCCCAGCGTTCTGAATATCTCTCCATCGCCCTGCGCCAGAGCGAAAGCCTGACACGACTGGTATCCGAACTGTTCGAGCTGGCGAAACTCGAGGCGCGCGAGACCCGTCCCAGCCCCGAGCCCTTCGCCGCGGCGGAACTGGCGCAGGACGTGGTCCAGAAACTGCGTCTGCGGGCGGACCGCCAGGGCGTCAGCCTGGAGATGGAGCCGGCCCGGGCACTTCCCCTGGTGTTCGCCGACATCGCTTTGACCGAGCGGGTGCTCGACAACCTGATCGAGAATGCGATCGAGCATACCCCGGAAGGGGGCAAGGTCGTCGTTTCCCTAAAGCCGCAGGGGCAGGGGATCGAGGTCGCTGTCGCCGATACCGGCTGCGGTATTTCTGACCAGGATCTGCCGCATATCTTCGACCCCTTCTACCGCACCGCAGAGCAACGGAACTCTGCCTCCCATGCCGGGTTGGGCCTCGCCATTGCCCATCGCATCGTCACACTGCAGGGCGGTGAAATCCGAGCGGAAACTCAATCCGGCAATGGTTCGGTCTTCTCGTTCACTTTGCCCCTGGACATCATGTGAAACAAATGTGATCGATTCGTGATGCTTCGAAGGCTCGACCTAGGGAAAATGTCCCCAAGGCTCACCCAAACGGGACATCAGATTGTCTCAACCACAAGGCGGACTGGATATGCTGATCAAGCAACCCGATGACATCAAACCCTCCGAGATCACCGATCGCAAACTCTATCTGACCCGGCGTGACTTTCTCCGCCGCGCAGGCCTGGCGGCAGGAGGACTCTCTCTCACGGCTGCCGGGGCCACGCTGTTCACCGCTTCCGATGCCGGCAGTCGCCTGCCACCAACCCAGGCCGAAGGCGAGAAGATCTACCAGGGTCTGGTATCAGGTCCGTATAGTAGCAAAGAGAAAACCACAGACTACGGGGACGCGACCGACTACTGCAACTTCTACGAGTTCGGCACTGACAAACGGGATCCGGCGTTAAACGCCGGCCAGCTCAAGACTCAACCCTGGAGCGTCCGGGTGGAAGGCGAATGCGACCGCCCTGGTCTCTACCCACTGGAGGAACTGCTGCGCCCCCATGCGCTGCAGGAGCGCATCTACCGGTTGCGCTGTGTCGAGGCCTGGTCCATGGTCATTCCCTGGGTGGGCTTTTCCCTCGGCAAGGCATTGGGGCGCTTCCAGCCCAACTCCCGGGCCAAATATGTCGAATTCACCACCCTCCACGACCCGCAGCAGATGCCGGGGCAGAAACGCAACCTCCTGGCCTGGCCCTACCGTGAGGGGCTGCGCATCGACGAGGCGATGCATCCCCTGGCGACCCTGGCAGTCGGGATGTACGGTGAGATACTTCCCAACCAGAATGGCGCGCCGCTGCGTCTGGTGGTGCCCTGGAAATACGGCTTCAAGAGCATCAAGTCCATCGTCGGCATCCGCTTCACCCCAACCCAGCCACAGACCAGCTGGCACCGGCTGCAACCCGAAGAGTACGGCTTCTACGCCAATGTAAATCCGGCGGTCAGCCACCCCCGGTGGAGTCAACAGCGGGAGCGACGCATCGGGGAGTGGTCCAAGCGGGAGACCCAGCCGTTCAACGGCTACGCGGCGCAGGTGGCGCCCCTCTATCAGGGAATGGACCTGAACCGCTTCATCTGACTACCGGTCCGATTCGAAAATGGACAAACTGCACCCATTGCAATGGCTGAGCCGAGGCTTGAAGCCACTGTTGTTTCTAGCCTGCCTTCTGCCCCTGCTGCTCCTGTTGTGGGATGCCTTCCATCACAGCCTGGGCGCCAATCCGGTGGAAGAGATCATCCATCGCACCGGGCTCTGGGCGCTGCGCCTGCTGCTCCTTACCCTGGCGATCACGCCCCTGCGGCGGCTTACCGGCTGGAACCAGCTGATCCGCCTGCGCCGTATGCTGGGGCTCTACAGCTTTTTCTACGCCCTGCTCCATTTCCTGGCCTACGGCTGGCTCGAACACACCTTCCGGCTGCCCCTGATTCTGCAGGATGTGGTCGAACACCCCTACGTCGCCCTCGGCTTCAGCAGCTTTCTGCTGCTCGTACCGCTGGCGGCAACCTCCACCAATCGGATGATTCGGCTCCTGGGAGGGCGGCGCTGGCAGCGTCTGCACCGCCTGGTCTATCTCTGCGCCCTGGGCGCGACCCTCCACTATCTGTGGCTGGTCAAGGTCGACACCCGCGCGCCCTTACTCTATTTAGCCCTGTTGGCCCTGTTGCTGGTGGCTCGTATGCCTCTGTTCTGGTCAGGTGCCCCGGTTAGCCGCATATTTCAGCGGGCCGGAAAATAGTCGAGCGCTTGCCCAGTGCCACCGGGGAGACATGGCCCCGTCCCGACGGGTTGGGCATCCACATAGTGTTAACAGGCCTAGTCTACCTCGTCACTAATCCTGTAACGTTCAGCGAACCAGGGAGCGCTTAGCCGCAAGGCATGCCTCGTAGGGAATGGCCCATCCCTTTCCAAGAGGCATAACACAGCGGATGAGCGCTTCCTGGCTCGCCCGAAGGGAGCGCGCCTATGCCGCCATTGCGGCGTTGCGCTCCTGGTAAAGGGCAAGCCATTCACGGCGGAGCGCGCCTGGCACTGCCAGCATAGGCGTGCTCTGAATGTCACAGGATTAGTGACGATGTACACTAGCAGTTATAGTTGCAGTAGCCATCTGCATTTCAGCGAGAGAGTGTGCGTTTGAGTACCGAACACGACCGCCCGTTCCGGGAACAGGCCCTGCTATTCGGGCCTGCCCTGATCATCACCCTGCTCGGATTCCTGTTCGCCTATCAGTTCGTCGATCCGGCGCCACCCAAACAGATCCGGATCGCGACCGGACAGCAGGAGGGTGCCTATTATCTCTTCGGCCAGCAATATAAGAAATTACTGCAGCGGGAGGGTATCGAGCTGCAATTGATCAATACCGCCGGTTCGATAGAAAACATCCGTCTGCTGGAACAGGGCAAGGCGGATATCGCCTTCGTTCAGGGCGGCGTCTCCGAGCCCTCTCAGCAGAAAGCGCTCTACTCCCTCGGCAGCCTATTTTATGAGCCGATCTGGTTGTTTCATCGACAGGATCTGGCGGTCAAGCAGCTCTTCGATCTAGCCCAGAGGCGCATCGCGGTGGGACCGGAGGGCAGCGGCACCCGGGCCCTGAGCAGTCAACTGCTCAGCGACAACGCGGTCAACGAAAGCAATACCAGCCTGCTCTCACTGGGTGGACGTGCGGCGGCCGATGCCCTGCTGGCCGGGGAGATCGATGCCGCCTTTTTCGTGGCCTCACCCCAATCACCCGTGGTACGTGCTCTGCTTGATTCTCGGCAGATCCAATTGATGGACTTCTCCCGGGCCGAAGCCTATACCCGAATCCACCGCTATCTTTCCCGCGTTCTACTGCCTGAGGGGGTGGTCAATCTGCACCGGAACCAGCCGCCTCAGGAGAGCGTTCTGTTAGCGGCCACCGCCAATCTGGTGGTTCACAGCAAACTCCATCCCGCCCTGGTCGATCTACTGCTGCAGGCGGCCACTGAGGTCCACGGCAACGGCGGCTGGTTCGAGCAGGCGGGGCAGTTCCCCACTCCGGACTACCTGGTTTTCCCCTTGGCCAAGGAGGCGCGCCGCTTCTACAAATACGGCCCGCCTTTGCTGCAGCGCTATCTCCCGTTCTGGGCGGCCACCCTGGTGGACCGACTGAAGGTCATGTTGCTGCCCCTGGTCGCACTGATGCTACCCCTGTTCAAAATCATGCCGCCCCTATACCGCTGGCGCATGCGCTCCCGCATCTACCCCTGGTATCGTGAAGTGCTGGCGATCGATCGGCAGTTGTATCAATCCGCCCCGGACATCGAACACTGCCTTACCGATCTATCGGAGATCGAGCGGGAGGTCTCAAGGATCTCGGTTCCCCTCTCGTTTGCCGAGGAACTCTACGATCTGCGGCTGCATCTCAGCATGGTAAGGGAGCGACTGGAAAAACGGAGGGACAAGGCATGAACAAGGCGACCGGATTCTTTCTTCTG
>Ga0316189_10004657_pt1 | contig 13178 bp, 9 predicted proteins | sample LowCovwburrow_MG_FD_204930 | JGI IMG/M metagenome (GOLD analysis project Ga0316189, IMG submission 204930) | Coastal sediment microbial communities from Maine, United States - Lowes Cove worm burrow | ecosystem: Environmental > Aquatic > Marine > Coastal > Sediment | place: USA: Maine... | reverse complement strand
CGAACGCCCGCGAACAGGATTGTGTTGTTGACCGTGACGTTGGTCCGCATGACGCCGTCGCCGATGCCGACGAGCGAGTAGACCTCTGCATACACCCGCGCCTGCTGCTTCGCGGCCTCTTGCTCGGTGATCTTGCTCTGCCAGCTGATCGCCATGCTCCCCGTGGAGGGCAGGGTTGCTTTGACAACGCGGTCCTTGCCCACAACTTCGTCGGACTTGAGCCGCGCGCCCGCAACGGAAAAGTCGAGGTCCTGCTCGACAGGGACCGATAGCTCGACCGACGTCGCCCCCGAGTTCGCGAGCGCAAACTCGATCGTGCTGCGGCCTTGGGCCGTCGTCACCGCCGCGCCAAAGACGATGTCGAGATCGATAGCGCCGCGCTGGTTGGTGACCAACGTGTAGTACCCGTTCTCGATGACGACCGCGGCTTCGACTCCTTTGATCTTTGCGGACTGCAAGGCCACCGTGGCGGGGAGCAAGGGGACCCGGGCCCAACCCTTCTTGCGCAGGACCTCCACTCGCATGTCCAGCGAGAATCGGGCCGAGTGGGGTCGGTCGTCTTGGACGAGCACGCGCCCCTCGTAGCGTGCCGACGCGATGGCGTGGTCGCGTGGGGCTTCTGGCTCCGAGACGCGCGACTTTTCGTACAACGCGAGGAACTCGTCCAAGCCCATCGTGACGCGCTCGGGGTCGGCGGCGCGGGCGTTGGGGACGAGCAGGGTGACCGCCAGGAGCGCGGCCGCGGACAGGGACAGACGGGAAGAGGTGCGGGACATGGCTTGCTCGGGGTGCTAGCGGTGGCGCCTGCGACGACGACGGGCATCGACGGAGATGATCTGGGACTGGCCGGCTTCGATGAGCAGCGTCTGGTAAAGGACGCGCTCGCCGATCGCTGGAATGACGACGGAGAGTGCCGAGGCGGTGACCTCGGGGGCGGGAAGACGCTCGAGTTCCGCGGCTTGCGGTCGTCGTGCGGAAGTCGGCGTTGGGGCGCCCGCGTCGTCGGGGGCCTTCTTGGGCGACTTCCGAGCGCGGCGGCTGGAGAACTCGGATGCGGACATCATGCTCACCGACCGTTCGCGGCGGCGAGACTGTGCGCGGCGTTCGGCCTTGAACTTCTTGCCCAGGCCGCGGCGAGACTTCGACTTGCGTTGCACGGCCATCGCACGGCCCGCGCGTGCGGGGGGCGCTGGCGGCTCGGGGTCGTCGTCCATCTCTGGTTCCGACATCGGCTCAGGCTCAGGCTCGGGCTCGGGCGGGGGCTTGGCGGCCGCGACGGGTATGGGCACGTCGACGGCGTTGGGGTCGAGCACGACGATCCTTGCGTTGTCGATCTGCACGGGCATTCCCGCGTGTTTTGTGCGGGACCGCGATGCGATGTTGGCGCCTTCGGGGCTCAGCAGCTCGCCGTCGAGATTGTCATCCTCAAAGTCGTAGACGGTGGCGGAGTCCGCGGAGGCCGTCGCGGAGCTCTCGACCACAGCCGTGAAATCCCGACTGGTCGTCGGCGCGTGCTCGTCCATGACGGACGGGCCCACGCTGGCCGAGGACCTGCCGCTCGATGGCATGTTCGCGTTCCGGCGAGCACGCCAGCCGCCCCGCTTCTTCGGCTTGTTCTTGCTGCCGAACGCGAGACGCTTCTTCGCGTCCTTCTGCTGCTTGACCTGACCCAGTCGTCCGCTCAGCGACTTGTTGCGCTGCTTGGTCTCGACGGACTCGGCCTGCTCCAGGTTCTCGAGCTTGCCGCCCAAGTCGAGCGCCGCCTCGATCGATGCTTCCGCGGCTGCGTAGTCGCCCGCCTGGTACAGAACCTCCGCCTCCTGCTCCAGCGCGCGCTGCCGAGCAAACTCCTCGGTGGCACGCGCGCGGGCCTGATCTTTGACGCGGCGCGCGACGGCGGTGTCGTTGCTGGCTTTGCCTTTGCCCTTGCCCTCACCGCCCGCGCCGCCCGTCACGAGATCGACGTTGGATTGGAGGCGTGCGATGTTCTCGTTGCTCGCCCCGGTGGCCTCGAGCTCGTCCAATCGCGCCTGGGCTTGCGCGAAGTCGTTGTTGCGGTAGTCCTGCACGGCCTTTTGAAGCAACTCATCGGCTTTGGCCGTCTCTTCCTCGCCCAGGCCGATCCCGTACGTGATGCCCTCGCCCTCGGTGAACGCATCGACCACCGCGCCGTCCCCCGGGTCGAGCTTGGAGCTGTACTCAGGCGGCAAGTACACAGTTGTGCGAGAGACCGCGATCGGTGCATCAAGCTGGGGCAGCGGCAAGCCACGGCGCTCGCGGCGGTCCCAATCCTCTCCGTCGCCCAGCAGCGTGATCTCGACGGGGAACGACAGTAGGCCCTCGACCGTCTCGAGCGAACGCTGCAGCGGGATAAGCCATGCGCCGTCTTCTGTTCGCCCAGGAAGCGCCGTCTCGCCCGCGATGCGGGCGCCCACGATGGCGACCCCTTCGGGCGGCGTGACCCTCAGGAAGGCCGCACGTTCGTTGCGAACCTGGTACTTCGCACGGCCGAGCAATCGGCCACCTTCTGATAGCGCGAGTGTGTACTCGGCCACGTCAACCACGGCGCGCGGCCCCGCGACGGGTACAAAGCGAAGCAACGCCAAGCTGCCGCTGTCACCCGTGACCTGGCCCCGTTGATACGCGGCGGTGGGCGTGCCCTCGACCAGGCCGCGGCCCCACGCGGGGAGCTCATCGGCGGGCACTGGGCTCCACCGATCGAGCGTGGGCACGACCTCGATCTCTCCGTCACGCGCCAGCTGCAAGGAGGTGTCGGTGCGGAACGCGTTGGCGGGCTCGACCCGAGGAACCACAAACGATGCTTCGGTCGTGTCGGTGAGCGAGGTGGTCCAATGAAGCTCGAGATTGGCGCGGGTGGATGTTGGCGCTGCCAGTTCGACGGTGATCGTGTCGCCAGACCGCGACCACTTGTTCACGCCGCGCCCCTTGACCTCGAGGTCGTCACTGGCGCCGTGCACCGTCGCGGTCAACGTGTCGAGGCTGCCGCGGCGGAGCGTCCACACGACGTTGGCGCGCACGCTGACATCGCCCTCGCCGACCGTGACCCCCATGCCCACGTGGGCGACTGCGAGCGGGCCCTCGCTCTTGTCGGGTGCTTCGGGAACGCGCATGCGTAGCCCGAGTTTTTCGGCGCCTGTCCACAGCACGCCCGAGGTGCGCAGCATGCCGCCTGTTTGTGGCGTTTGGACTGGCTCCAGCGTCAGTGCCTTGTGCCGAAGCTCCACGGAACCACGCACGGCAGGCAGTAGGTGCAGGTCAAGCTCGCCGCCGTCATCGTCGTTGACCGCGGCTGGGACGAACGCTTTGAGGCGCAACGTCGCGTCTTTGCGCAGGTAGGCCGCCAGGACCGTGCCTTCGGCCGCGCGCGCAATGGGGGCGTCGACGCCATCGATCGTCGCAGACTCGACCTCGACCTCGGGGCCCGCCAGGACGCCCGCGACAAAGCCCGTGCGATCGGCACGGAGTTTCCAGACCGCCCGAATCTCGACACCTGGGGGCGTGGCTTCGGGCTTGGGGACGAGGGTGATCGTGCGGAAGGCAGCGTGGGGCGCTGCGGGCTCTGAGGGGATCTCGTCCAGGTCCCCGCGAAAGAAGCGATAGGTCTCCCAGTCGAGTTCGATCTGCTGAGGCTTGGGGGGCGCGGCGTTGGAAACTCCAGGGCCGAGCAGCAGCACGCACAACGCCGCGACCGCGCTTGCACTACGGGAGTACCAAGCGGGCGAGGGGCGGCGGGAAAGGAGCGTGGGCAAGAGGCGGGTTGCGAACGTGGGCCAGCGGCGAGTGCTTACAGCGGGCGCGATGGAAGAGGAAGTCGGGACTCGGCGAGGGGCAGCGCGGTGCTCAACGACTCACGGGTCGCTTGGGTCTGAGTTCCCCGCTTGATGGGTTGCGTAATCAGGGGACGGGTCGTCCGGGCTGTAGTCGCAACCTTGGCCGGCCGCCGCGAGGTCTGTGTTTTGGCTCCTGGCCTCCTGCGAGATTTCCGGGTTGCGCTGCCGGGCGGGGGGAGGGATAAACAAACCGACTGGTCGGTTTTATGCCAAATCGGGCACCCATTCCACGTGCGGAGGCATCGGTCGGGTGACCCGCCACGAGTCGTCCACCGCGGCCCGTGATCGGTTCTTTGGCGCCGCGGTGCGTGTTTGCGCCACGCGCGGCTTCGCGGCCACGCGAATGGCCGACATCGCAGCCGAGGCGGGGCGGTCCAAGGGCGCCATCTACCATCACTTCCCCACCAAGCACGTGTTGTTTGTGGAGCTGGTGCACAACATCGTCGACAAGTTCACGGGCACGCTCGACGCGGGGATGCTGCAAGGTGTTCCCGCGCGCGCGCTCATCGAGCGATCGATGGTCGGACTGCTCGAGAGCTTTGGCGGTGTTGAGATCTTTCGCGTCTTCAGCGAGTTGCTCCCGCTGGCGGCCCGCGACCCTGAGCTACAGGTCCCGCTGACGCGCTACTACGCGCAGAGCACAAAAGCCTTCGCGGCGCTGCTGCGGTGGGGACAGCAGCGCGGCGAGCTGCGGCCTGACTTCTCCCCCGACAACGTGGCGCGCATGCTGTCGCGCAGCGGTGACGGAATCTTCATCCTGGGCGCGGCGCTTGGCGAGCTCGATTCGGCTGCGGACGACGTCCGCGAGCTGTTCGCGCGGGTGTTTGACGGGCTCGAGCCCCACGACCGCTAGGCCTGCGGGAGCACGTTGCCGCGGGCGACGATCTCCGTCGCGAGGCTCGCCTCGACCGGCCGACTGAACAAGAACCCCTGCCCAACGGTGCAGCCCAGGGCTCTGAGCTGCTCGAGCTGGGATTCGTTCTCGATGCCCTCGGCCACAACCGAGAGGCCGAGGTTCTTTGCCAGGCCCATGATCGTGTTGATCATCGTGGCGCTGTCTGGTGTGCCATCGAGCACCATCACGAAGCTGCGGTCGATCTTCAGGCCGTCGACGCCGAAGCGGTCGAGGTAGCTCAGCGATGAGTACCCGGTGCCAAAGTCGTCGAGATAGACGTGCATGCCTTGGCTGTGCAGGCCGCGGAGCAGATCCTGGACTTCGGCCGAGTTCTCCATGAGCTCGGTCTCGGTGAACTCGATCCGGAGTCCGTCTGGCGCAAGCCCGTTGCTGCTGACTGCACTGACGATGTCGGGCAATAGCTTGGGGTCGCCGATCTGCTTGCCGGAAATGTTGACGTTGACGCCCAGCTTGCGGCCCGGGAATGCGGTGTTCCACAGCCGCAGCTGCTGCGCGGCCTCGCGGAAGACCCACCGCCCGATCTCGATGATCATCCCCGTCTTTTCCGCGACCGGGATGAAGTCGTTGGGCGGCACGAGGCCGCGGGTGGGGTGGTTCCACCGAATCAAGGCCTCGAACCCGATGAGGCTCCTGTCGGAGAGCGAGACGATCGGTTGGTAGTGAAGGGCGAACTGTTCGAGCTCGATGGCCTGTCGAAGGGCCGTCTCCAAGCGCAGGACCTCGACCGCCTCGATGCGCATATGCGTCGCGAACATCTGGGGTCGTCGGCGCGGGCGGGTGTCGGACCCGACACGGGCCGCAGCCGCGCTGGCATCGGAGATCACCGCTTCGGACGAGGCGTACTGCCGATCCGACGACGTCATGCCGATGTGCACGTTGAGATAGATCTGCTCGCCCGCAGCGTCGAACGGGCGCTTCATGACTTGGTGGACGCGCTCAGCGACCAGCGTGCCCTCGTCGCTGGCGAGTCCAGCGAGCAGGATGGCGAAGCGCGCGCCCTCGAAACGCGACACGACATCTTCATCTTCGATGACGCCGTGCAGCCGCTGGGCCACTTGCGTCAGCAGTGCGTCGGCGCCCTTTTGCCCCACGCCCTCTGAGAACGCCCGGAATCGGTCGACCTCGACCAGCAGGAGGGCGAAGAGGAAATCGGGTTGCTGCCGTGCCAGCTCGATCGCACGGTCGAGCTTCTCCATGAAGAGGTCCTTCATGGGCAGGTGGGTCACAGCGTCGTAGCGAGACGCCGCCTGGATCTCCGCGACCTGCGCCCGCATCGTCGAGGTATCGGTCAGCGAGCCCGCCATCCGGATTGGCCGTCCGTTGGAGTCGGGCAGCACGGCGCCGCGGCTCAAGACCCAAGCGTAGCGTCCGTCCTGGGTCAGGACGCGGTGCTCGAGCTCATGGATCCGCCCCCGTTCTTCGCGCGCGGCCTGGAGGTCGTCCCGCAGGCGGGCGAGGTCGTGCGGGTGAACGCGGTTGAACCACTCGTCGATCGTTGGGGTGAGCGCGTCGGCCCGATACCCGAACAGCTGTTTCCAGCGGGCAGAGAAATAGGCCGTCCCCGTCTCGAGGTCCCATTCCCAGATGCCGTCGCGGGCGCCCGTCACAGCGAGGTCAAAGCGACGCTGCAGTGCGCCGAGCTCATCGCCCGTGCGCATGAATCGAATCGCGTGTCGGAGGGTGAGCTCGGCGACCTGGGTGGTCAGCTCTCCGACGTTCAAGACATCCATCGCGCCGAGTGCCGCGGCCTTGTCTCGCAGAGAATCCAAAGCACCCATCGTCGCCGCGGCGACACACAGGATCGGTACGTTGGCATGAGGCTCGCGGAGAAACGTCCAGCCCTCGGAGTCCGCCTCGTCCAACGACGCCACGACGGCGCCGTAGCGACGCTGCCCAACAGCATCGCGGGCCGCCTGTGCGGTTTGGAGCCGGTCGATCCCGTTCACAAGAAGCGAGGGGGCGAGCGCGTGTCGCACGGCCTCCCAAGTGGCTCCGCCTGGACCCACGTACGCGACGAGCAAGGCTCGTGTCGATTCCCCCGTCGCGCCCGCCAACAAAGTGGCTCTCGCTAAAGAGGAAGCTGCAGGGCGCGTTTTCGACATGGGGGGTAAGTGCACGCGGACGGGACGAGGTTCAGCGACTCGCGGGAGCTCGGACGGAATCGTATCCGAGTCCTGTGGTTTGTGCCTTCTCTCTGTGAGCCGAACAGCAGTGCTCGGATTCGACCGTGAACCGCGTTCTGTGCGCAGTGCGCGGTTCTCGGTGAACGGACCGTAAATCCTAGTGCCACGAAGGGCGAACCCCACGGTCGGCCCTGAATGGTGCCCACCTCACGGGGGTCGAACCCAGCATGAACGCGGAGACCCTCGTTCCTGATTGTGCCGAATCGGCAGTGCGGCACTTGTCCTACTCCCCCGTCGCCACGGTCCAGCATCACCTGCAGCTCGGTGCTGCAGATCTGGGCACCCGAATGCGGTTGTACGGTGTGCTTGCGAGCGCGCTGGTGTGGGTCGCCGACTGCGAGCTTGGGCTTGCCGATGCGGGGCCGTTCGTCGATCTGCGACCCCTCGATACCGCGGCGGGCCGCCTGCTGTGCGTGTTCACCTCGCGCGACCGTGCGTCCAACGGCCACCTGGCCGAGCCCGTGCCGTTTGTCGATCTCCTCGAAGCCCTCGACGAAGACGTCGCGGTGATCATCGATCCGGTACAGGTCGGCGTGGTGCTGCGGCCCAGCGATCTCGAGCTGCTGCGCACGGTGCTCGCGCACCAGCGACCGCACTTCGACTCATAGCCAGTCTGGGTCGAGCCCCACATACGAGACGTCGTGTTCGCAGCGGTGGGCGAGGGTCGCAACGCGCGGCAGCTCGGCGTCAAAAAAGTGCGCCGCCGCAGCCAGCTTGCCGCGATAAAAGCCCGGGCGCGCGCGCGCCTCCGACAGGGCGGTCGTCGCCGCGGTCGCCCCCAGCAACCACTGCCACGCGATGACGATCGTGCTGACGAGGTCGAGGAAGTCGGTGGCATGCGCCAGGACTCCGTCGAGATCGGTAGCTGCCTTCGCACCCAGCCGTGCGACAAGGGTCTCCAGCGTTGCGGTCGCGTCCAGCAGCGCTTGCCCCAGCCGGGGCTCGACACCTGCGTCCGCGGCGGCAGCGACCGCGGCACGCATCTGCTCGGTGAGCAGTCGCAGCGCGCGGCCCTGGTCGCGCAGTGTCTTGCGCCCCAAGAGATCCAACGCCTGGATCCCCGTCGTCCCCTCGTGAATGGTGTTGAGCTTCTGATCGCGCAACCATGCCTCGGGGAGATACTCGCTGCTGTACCCGTAGCCGCCATGGATCTGTAGCGCCAGGGCATTGGCCTCGAACCCGCGCTCCGCAGGGAACGTCTTGACCATGGGCGTGATGAAATCGAGCAGCGCAGCGGCTTGTGCCTGGGTGTCTTTGTCGTCGCCGTGGGTCGCGATGTCTGCCCATCGCGCCGCCTGCATGACCAGCGACAAGCCTCCCTCGACGATCGACTTTTGGCGCAAGAGCATGCGCCGAACGTCCGCGTGCGCGGTGATCGGCACGGGTTTGCTGGCCGCATCCTTGGTGCCCAAAAGACGCCCCTGAGGCCGTCCACGGGCGTATTGGACCGACTCGTGATAGGCCACCGAAGCGGTCGCAACGCCGTTGAGCCCCACCATGATGCGGGCCTCGTTCATCATCTGAAACATGCAGGCCATGCCGCGGTGGGGGGTTCCGACCAGCCAGCCGTGGCAGTCGTCGCGCTCGCCAAAACTCAGGGCCAGACTCGGGAGTCCGCGCCAGCCAATCTTGTGGATAGCCCCTGTGACGCTGACATCGTTGTCGACGAGAGCCGATGTGTCCGCGTTGGCATTACTCGGTCTGCGCTGGGGGACGGCGAACAGCGAGATGCCTGCCGTGCCTGCGGGCGCCCCGTCGATGCGTGCGAGCGTCAGGTGCACGATGTTCTCCGTGAGCCCATGCTCACCGGCCGAGATGAAGATCTTCGCGCCCGAGATCTTGTAGTGCCCGGCTTCGGTTGGGGAGGCTTTGGTCGTGATATCCCCGAGGCTGGAGCCCGCCTGCGGCTCGGTGAGTGCCATCGTGCCCGCCCATCGCCCCTCGAGCATTGGGGCCATGAAGCGCTCGCGCAGGCCATCGTCGCCAAAGCTCTCGATCAGATGGGCAGCCCCGCGGGTGAGGCCCACGTAGCCAAACGCGCTGCAGTTGGCCGCCATGAGGTACACATCGGCAGCGGTCGAGATCAGCAGCGGCAGGGCGAGCCCGCCGACCGCTTCGGGGCGCGTCGCCGAGAGCAACCCGAGGTCGACCATCGACTGCCACAGGGCAGCCATGCTCGGGTGCGCTTGCACGTGGCCATCGGCAAACTTCGGTGGCGCTGCGTCCATCGGTGCGTACGCCGGCCACAAGGTGTCTCGGGCCAGCCGCCGCGTGCTTTCGACGAACAGGTCAAACGTCTCGCGGTCGTGCTCGGCAAACGCAGGAAGCTCGGTGAGCAAGTCGGCGTGATGCACGTCGTACAGCAGGAATGCGACGTCGTGATCGTCGACCAACGGATTGCCGGAAGCCATGGGCCGTGGATATCACAGCGGTTATGGGTCGATCCGCAGCACGACCGCCCAGCTCACGTCCACGGTCGCGTCTGGGGTCTCGACAACGAGCGCCACGGTGGCGGCGGCGCCATTGAGCATGCCGACGTCGGGGTCGACGTCAAACCCGACGGGGAGGCTCGATACTTCCAGTACGCCATCGTCGCGACACGTCAGGGGCAGGCCCGCACCGTTGTATTGCTGCGACGCCAGCGGTGCGCTCGCGTTGTCGACAACGTCCACGTAGAGGGTGTCGAAGTCCGGCTCAGCCACCCCAGTGATCGCGACGTCGAACTCGGTGACCAGCCCACCTTGGGTGGTGTTGAGGACACGCAGAGACGCGCCGTCTCCCAGTGGGGCCGCGTCTGGCTTGGACCACGCCATGATCCCCGGGTCGCCGTCGCCCACACATGCGGACGCAGACGCGGCGGGCTGACCGCAGCCCAGCGAGCCCCAGCAGGCAAGGGCGACGCAAACGCGTGGGACTACTCGCCAGGGGGGGGCGCGCCCGCGTCGATCCAGCGTCGGACCAGGTCGAGGTCGTTGTCGGAGAGCGCCTCGCCCGTGGGCGGCATGGGGAGCCCCAGCGCGGGGTCGCTGCTGAGCATCGCCAACTTGGTGAGCAAGAAGCTCGCCTCGGGGTCGCCCGCGCTCACGCGGAGCATGCCGGCGTCGTCCGCGTTGGGGTTGGCGCATTCCACATCCACGAGCTGCTCGTAGGCGACCACTGGGTCGTCGAGATCCAACTCAGCCTGCAGCGTAGCCCCTCCGTGGCAGGACGCATCCGCGCATCCAGCCGAGTCGAATGCCTCGAACACCCGATCGAAGGTCGCGGGCTGCTCTGGGTCGTTGTTGCGCTCGCAGCCGCCCGATAGCAGGCCGCCCACCGTCACGGCGATACCCAAGAGGATTGAGCGGACGCGGGGTCCGGAGGCGGCGGGAGAACGCGTGTGCAAGGCTAGTTCCACGGGAAGGTGCGAACCGGAGGCAATCGTAACGGTTCGTGGGTGCATTTGCTGATGGCCCTCGTTTGGTTCCCTTGTTTGGCGGAACTTGTCGCCGTCGGCTCCCCGCGCGGCTAAGCTCGCGCGTTGATGGCGCAGGCTGCGTTGCACCGTATTGAGAGCCTCTACGGAGGCGCATTCTCCGCTCGACCGGGCGTGGTCCATGTGGCCGCGGTTTCGCGCGGGCCCGATGGGGCGCTCGACATCATGAAGATCGAGCCCGACACGCCCAAGAGCGATGCGGACGTGTTTGCGCTGTCGCTCAGTCGCGCGCGTGCCGATGCGATCCTGACGACGGGAGCGATTTTTCGCGCCGAACCAATGCTGCGGGTGGAGCCGTTCGGGCCGCTGGCATCCTCGCTGTTGGCCCTGCGCGCCAGCTGGGGGCACACCAAGCCTCCCGCGCTGCTGGTGCTCACACGCGGCGATCTCGATCTCAGCCACCCGGGCCTCCACGCCTGGGTCCGCCCGATCGCGATCACCGATGCCGCTGGGGCGGCTCGGCTTCGCGCGCAGAGTGGGGATGGTCCAGCGGTGCATATCGTCGAGATGTCAGTGCCCACCGCCGCCGCGGCGATCACCTGGGCGCGGGAGAATTTGAGCGCGCGGACGATCTCGGTGGAGGCTGGACCCAGCACCGCACTCACGTTGTACGACCCGCTGCGGGTGGATGAGTTGATGCTGTCCATCCTCGAGGCGGAGCCACCGCCGCACATTCGCGGGCGACCGTTCCTCGGCCTCGAGGCGCTGCGAGCCAAGCTGGGCGCTCCACGGTCGAACACGGATGTCGACGAGGCGAGCGGACGGTGGCGGATCCAACGGTGGATCCGTGGCGACGCGTCATCCTGATCAATTTTTCTGGGAACAAACCGGATCCCCGAGTCGTCTCGTTAGGGTCCGCATGGTCCAGTCGTCCGCTGTCTCCTCTTATCTCAGGCTGGCCGCCGTTTTCACCGTCGGCTGTGTCGCGCTCCCCGCCTGCCGTCCCGATCTCGCGGACTCGGGGTCGGTGGCGCAAGCACTGCCCGCCGACACCGAACGGGTCGTTTCGGTGGATATCGCCTCCGTTTTGGCGTGGGAACCCGTCAAGCGCTCCCGAGCCCGCTTGTTGGGGCCCGTCGCCGATGCATGGGTCGAGGCGGCCGCAGCGTGCGACGTTGGCTTGGCAACCGGGCGTGTCACCGTGGGCTGGTCTCCGGAGCTTGTCACCGTCGTGGTGGCCGCCCACGACGTTGGCCGAGACGCCGCGCTGCGATGTCTCTCCGAACAGGACGGGCTCGATGCGCTTGGCGTGACCGTCGCGCTCGAACAGAGCCCTCCTGTGATTGAAGTGGCGGGCGAGCAGTGGGCCGCACGCGCCACCGCGGATGACACCTTGGTCGTGCAGCGCACGCTCGGTGAGGGCGTAGAGCTGCCCGCGCTGGATGCCCTGGGCCTGCCCAGCGATTCTTCGATGGCCAACGCGCTGGCGGGGGTCGACGCCCGATCCCCTGTGTGGGCAGTTGTCGCCGACGGGGCGTCGTCCTCGTGGGACGCGGCATTCGCCGATGGGCCCGTTGTGCTGACCATGGGTCTCGACGCGGACGCGCTCGACATCAAGATCGATGGAGCCGCGCGCGACAGCGACGAGGCGACCAGCGTGCCGGCCGTCCGCGAGCTCGTCGACGAAGCCTTGGCCTCCGTCTATCTCCCCTCCAGCATCGCGGGGCGGGCCGACGTCGAGGCGGATGATGGTCGCGTCGCCGTCTCGTTGGAGATCTCGACCGCCGAGGTCTACGCGCTGGACCTGCGCTGGCTGGGCGCATCCTCACCCGCCCCGGTCGCGAGCGAGCCGCTGCCAGCGGATGCCGCCGCATTGCTGGAGACGTGGTCGTCGGAGAAATCGTCTGCCTTGCTCACGGCCGACGCTGACCTCAAATCGCCGCCGTCGCTGCTCTTGGGAGAGTTCGAGCCTGTGGGCGTCGCCGCCTGCGACGACTACATCCGCATGTTTGGCGAGTGCATCGACGACAAGTTCCCCGAGGCGCGCGAGTCGATGCGCCAGGCGCTCGGGATGTCGGCCGAGGCGTGGCGCAAGGCTGCTGCCCTGGGATCCGACGACAAGAGCCTCGACCAGGCCTGCACCGCCGCCCAAGAGGCCGTGCGGTCGACCTGCGCGTAGACTCGAGTCCCGGGCGCGCGGCGGGGCCGACGGCACGACGACCGAGCATCGTGCGGACGCCGCCGCCCGCTGTGGCACACTCCCGCCATGGCGAGCGATGAGCGGGTGAGGGAGCGCGGGCGCATGCTCCTCGTGCTGACGGTGCTGGCTTTGGCGGCGGTGATCAACGGCGCCTGGCTGACCTACGTCCACGCGAACTTGGTCGTGGGCAAGGACAGCGCGGTCCAGGTCTGCCACGCGCTGTCACGGGATGGCTGCGCGATCACGGCGGGGGAGTACGGCATGATTGGGGGCGTTCCGATCGCGCTCATCGGTGCGGCCGGCGCGATGGCCACCCTGCTTGTGGGCATCGTTGCGTTTGTCCGGCGTCGCGAGGCCGACGAGCCGTTTCGCGCCGCGGCATTGTTGCTGGCGCTCATCAGCGTAGCCGCGTCCTTGGTGATGGCTGGGATCTCGGCCAAAGAGGGCTCGTACTGCCCGTTCTGCGTTGCGTGGTATGGCATCAATCTCGGCCTGGGGGGCGCCGCATGGTCGGCCGCTGGGCCAAGCGAACGTCGCCCCGCGGATGTGCTTCGCCGCGCATCGGGTGCTCCGATGCTTGTGGTGATCGCTGCGTTCGCGTTCACGCTTGCGG
>Ga0316189_10004656_pt1 | contig 13179 bp, 4 predicted proteins | sample LowCovwburrow_MG_FD_204930 | JGI IMG/M metagenome (GOLD analysis project Ga0316189, IMG submission 204930) | Coastal sediment microbial communities from Maine, United States - Lowes Cove worm burrow | ecosystem: Environmental > Aquatic > Marine > Coastal > Sediment | place: USA: Maine... | reverse complement strand
GTTGTTGTCTTCTAACCTTAGCAATCTTTTGCGCTGCCTCTCTATTATTGAAAATAACCAGTGATCCAAATGATCTTCCAAAGTGTCCACTAGGGCAGAGTCTCTCATTTTATACCTTGGGTTTCGCATATAAAACGACTCTACGGAATCAATAAATGTGTCTTCCTTTTCTGTGATTAGGGTATTTGATGTATTATCGGATTGCTCGGTCATCATGGTGTCTATAGATAGTACCTGATCTGTGGCCTCATTCTTAGGAGGATTACAACCTAGATTCAGCAACAACCAAAGGCACAAGATCCGTAATAGTAACGTCTTTATAATCGGTCGTTTCTGAATATTCATATTAGTATTGCTCATCCTCAAGAACTACCAAAAGGGTGTACGCCATAGCTCTTTTCTCTTCATTGGTATAATGTATCATGATCTCTAGAAAATCCTCATCCGGATCAACATGTTGATCGACAAACTGAACTCTTCCATTCAAAATGCGTGGTTTCTGTTCTTCTTCAACCTTTAAGGAATCTCCGCTATATCCCTTCAAAGTAATATTGTCCACCACTATATTTTCTTTATCAAGTCGAATATTGTATACCCTATAGTAGGGGTTCATCCCTCTTTTAAAATAATGCACCGTGTCTCTATTCTCAACATTTTGAAAAGACTGGGCTGTACCACCAGACCTTCTGTACATTAGGGTGACGTCAGCTTTTACTTTTTCATCCTGTTCCTTTTGGACAAAAGGAAAATTTAGAAATAAAACTAACAATAGAATCTCTGTCATGGTTGAAATAGTTTTCTATTAGAATAGATATTTAATTTCAGAAACACTATTAAATTGCTAGGTATTCTGAGGTATCGCTATACCTGTTTTTGTATATTTCATCTCACACAACAAATCAACGTTCTGTTTTTAATAAATTAGTAGAAAAAGTTATGTGTCATCCTTTGATGCTTTATTTCACAAATCGCGCTGCATCTTTATTTAATCACTAATTGTATCGTCACAACAAAAACAATCTGTATGGAAAACGAGAGGGAAAATTCGATTGAAATTAACAAAGCTGAATTTCAAAAAATAGGCTACCAACTTATTGATACTATCTCCGTGTTTTTTGATGATCTTCCTGATAAGAAAGTGACTACCAGTAAGTCTCCTAAAGAACTTCAACAAGTTTTAGGTAATTTGTCTTTGCCAGAAAATGGAATGCCCACAGACGAGCTTATTTCGAGCGCTTCAAAATTACTGTTTGACCATTCGCTCTTCAATGGGCACCCAAAGTTTTTTGGTTTTATTACCTCATCTCCAGCACCAATTGGTGCATTAGCCGATTTATTAGCGTCTTCCCTTAATGCAAACGTTGGTGGGCAAATTCTGAGCCCTATGGCTACGGAAATAGAAAAACAAACGATTAGGTGGTTAGCTGAATTTATCGGTGTCTCTCCAAGCTATGGAGGCGTTTTGGTTAGTGGCGGAAACATGGCAAACTTTACTGCATTTCTAGCTGCAAGGACTGCTAAAGCTCCCAAAAGCATTAAAGAAGAGGGTCTCTCGGGTTCTTCAAAAAAGCTCATTACTTACTGCTCCAAATCTACACATACGTGGATTGATAAAGCAGCCATTCTGTTCGGACATGGCTCGAAGTCTATACGCTGGATTCCAACAGACTCATCAAACAAAATGAACATTCATGCTCTTGAGCAAAACATAAAAGATGATTTTAAAAATGGTCTTCAACCATTTATGGTGGTGGGTACTGCTGGAGATGTAAGTACGGGTGTAGTTGATAATCTTGAAGCCATCGCGGCTGTTTGCAAATCCAAGGAATTATGGTTTCATATAGACGGTGCCTATGGGGTGCCTGCTGCTGTAATTCCTGAGTTGACAGGATTATTTAAGGGTATCAAAGATGCAGACTCAATTGCACCTGACCCTCATAAGTGGTTATATAGTCCTCTTGAAGCCGGGTGTACTTTGGTCAAAGATCCAAAGCACCTTATAGATACTTATAGTTCACATCCCGAATATTATAATTTCAGCCTATCGGAAGAGGGTGGTTCCGTAAACTACTTCGAATATGGGCTTCAAAATTCTAGAGGTTTTAGGGCCTTAAAGGTGTGGCTTGCATTGCAACAAGTGGGAAGAAGTGGGTACACAAAATTAATAAAAGAGGATATCGAATTGTCAAAATACTTCTTTACACTAGCTAAAAATCACCCAAATATTGAGGCAGTAACTCAGAATTTAAGCATTACTACCCTCCGGTTCATTCCAGTAGGATTTGAAGAGAGCAATAAAAAAAGAGAGGAGTATTTAAACACATTAAACGAAGAACTGGTCAATACACTACAAAGTGGTGGTGAAATGTTTCTGTCTAATGCCATTGTCGGAAATAAATATTGTTTGAGAACCTGCATTGTCAATTTTAGAACAACGAAAAAGGATATAGAAGAGTGTATTGAGATAATCGTAAAAGTAGGCAGTCAAACCCACGCTACTCTTCAAGAAGAAGAATAAAAATAATCAGTATATGACATCAGCTTTTGGGCATCCATAAGGAGGTCTGACACCTTCAAGGTAATAGTTATTATAGATGTGATATAACTTCCTATTAGGTTATGTTAGAGCACTAGACCAGCAACAAATGTCCCTGCAACCACATTCCTTTGGATAAGGAACTGAATCACAAATGCTTATGCGAACCGAAAGTTACAGCGACAATTTTGTCCTATATTTTATATTTGTTGCGCCCATTAGCTAGTTATCCACAGATAAAGCCAATAATTAGCTTTATTTGTAATTTATTGATACTTTTATTTTAAAATAACAACCGCATGTATTATTATCTGTTCTTTTCCAGTAATAAATATGCAATTTTCGGACTTCCAAATAGTTGTGCTTTTGCTTTAATAAAATGGCTAATAATCAAGGTATGCTGCTTTTACTCTGATTATGAAGCCCTAAACAACTCCCTATGTTGGCACACACTATGAATGAATCAAAAATGATATATTCTGTACCAAATGTAACAGACTTTCATAAGTGAGAGTCATAAGTTTGTTTATAGAATCTCATACTGTGGTTCATTACAAAATATCAATCATGAAGAACTATGTACAATTTTTTGCTTTTATCATATTCTGGGCTGGGCTGATGGCTTGCGTAGATGAGGATGACCTAAAAGGCAACGAAGATTCTCCAATCATTTTTTCTGTCACTCCCGAACAAGGCACCCCTGGAGATACCATAACCATTGAAGGAGATAGATTTCAGGACATCACTACAGATTCTGTGTTTCTTAATGGAGCGTTATCTTTCATCACATCTCTTTCATCAGACCGGATTAAGTTTATTGTGTCTGATGCAGCAAGCTCTGGATCAATAGTAGTGCGCAATCCATCTGGGCTAGCCATAGGTCCCGATTTTACTGTGATTCAGCCTCCAATTCTTCAATCAATCTCTCCCGATACGGGTCCGGTGGGTACAGTAGTCACTATTGTTGGCCAAAACTTTGGATCAAGTTCTTCCGAAATTGAGGTTAGACTAAATGGAGAATTAGTAAATGTAAACGCTGTAAATGATACTGAAATAGAATTCTCAGTGCCTGTCACTGCTTCAAGTGGCCTCGTCTCCGTTACATCGATTGTAAGTGGTGCTACAGCCACGGGCCTTAAATTTACAGTAGAAACACCTAATGTAACGGTTATCACCATAAGAATGGGACTTGCTAGTGATCATGTAGGTATACCGTTTCTAATCATTCCTGATGGGAAAGGCAATTTTCTGTTTTCGGAGATATCGAGTCATCGGATCAGACGAATAACCCCTGCTGGTGCAATAAGCAACATTGCCGGAACAGGTAACAGTGGCTTTGTTAATGGTCGTGTGAACCAAGCCCAGTTCAGAGCCCCGTCAGGTATGGCCATCGATGGTGCGGGAAATATTTACATTGCTGATTTAAACAACCATGTAATCAGGGTGATAAGAAGGGTTGGCGACCCAATAGAAGGTACTCACTTGGAAGTATTCACTCTTGCTGGCTTTCCGGAGCCTGGGTTTGCTGATGGCTTGGCTACAAAGGATGCCAGGTTCAATCAACCTATTGATCTAGAAATTATTGGAACAAACTTATACATTTCAGATTTTGCTAATCATGCCATCCGACAACTTGACTTGCAAACGGGGTTTGTTACTACGGTGGCAGGCAATGGGACAAGCGGCTTTATAGATGGCAATAGTACAACCTCCCAGCTTAGCGGACCTTCTGGAATTGCTGTTGATAATGATGGGAACCTTCTTATAGCTGATAGAGATAACCATAGCATTCGCCTATTGGACATTTCTACTGGAGTTCTATCAACAGTGTCAGGATTCCTTGGCAGTGGCTTCACTGACGGGACAAACGCTGAAGCTCAATTTAAGGAGCCCGTAGGCCTAGGTGTAGACAGCCAAGGAGCGATCTACGTTTCAGACGGTAATCATAGGATAAGAAAAATTGCGCTAGGGGTCACAACCACCATAGCAGGAACAGGGGTTGCTGGGTTACAGGACGGTCTTGGCTCACAGGCACAGTTTAATAACACAATAGGTCTTTTTGTAGTCTCCGATACAGAGATCTGGATTTGTGATACAAATAATCTAGCAATAAGAAAAATCAGTATTAACTAATGCAACGCTTTACCATCTACTCGGTATTTATCCTGCTAAGCATCGCGGCACAAAGCCAAGATTTGGGAAATGTGAAAGGTCAAAGCCCGATACAATTTTCGGGAAGCATAAATACTAGCTTAAACTTTTATCAAACCACCAGAGAATTCAGATCACGAGACCCTTTTTTCTGGACTATTTCTGGTAGTCCAACTTTGAGTTTATATGGAGTGACTGCTCCCTTCAGTTTTGTTATTAGTCAAAAACAACAGAGTATTCGCCAACCTTTTAATCAGTTTGGGCTAAGTCCCTATTACAAGTGGCTAAAATTGCATTTTGGCTACCGAAGCATGTCTTTCTCACAGTATACGCTCAACGGGCATATCTTCAATGGCGTAGGCGCGGAAGCTACTCCGGGCAACTGGAGGCTGGGTGTTATGTATGGCAGGTTATTAAGGGCTATTGAACAAGACACCGTTAGCACTGCTGCTATCCAACCAACATACAAAAGAAAGGGTTACTCCTTCAAAGTGGGTTATGGTTCCTTAAGTAATTTTATAGACCTTATTGTTTTCAAAGGTTGGGATGAACCTGAGTCTATTAGTAGGCCTCTCGATAGTGCTTCTGTCAATCCACAACAAAACCTGGCATTGGGTATAAAAACACAGCAAAGATTATTTAACAAAGTCACTTTCAGTCTTGACTTCGGCCTAAGTGGCTTAACTAACAATCTATTTGCCGAAGGACCTCCAAGAGAGGATATCCCGCTCGCAGGCATTATTAAAAACTTGCTAAAAGTTAACTATTCTACACAATTTCTTAAAGCTGGTAAAGCCTCACTGTCATTTAGAGCGGGGCGGATAAATGTCAAAACGCAGTATCAGCGAATTGAGCCTGAATATCAAACCATGGGTTCTTACTTCTTCAATAATGACCTAGAAAACATTACCCTTTCACCAAGTTGGTCTATGTTCGGTCGAAAGATGCGGGTATCTGGTAGTGTAGGCTGGCAGCGCAACAACCTTTTTGAAGATAAAAGTAACCAAACCAATCGGCAGATCAATTCCTTACAGGTTAGTTATGCCCCGAGTTCAAAACTTAGCTTTTCATATTCCTTGACCAACTATAACATCAACCAGCGCAGAATCAATCTGGTGAAAAGAGATGTAATAGATTCTTTACAGTTGGAACAGTTCTCTAATAACGTGTCATTTTCTGCCAACTATATATTTGGCAGTAAAATCAAAAGGTATTCTGTTAACTTCTCTACATCTCGACAGTCATTTTCTCAAGAACAGACTAATGAGGCACTGCGAAACAATGATTCAGGTTCTATTAGTCCTTCACTGTCTTTACGGTTCAATGATAAAAACAAGAAATGGGGTTGGCGAGCAGCCGTAAATTATAACGACTTTCAAAGTGATAATATAAATTCTACCCGTTGGGGTGTAAGATTAAGTACTAACATGAAACTGCTCGATGACAAATTATCAGCCAATGCGTCTAGCGCATATAATAAAACGAGATTGGATGAAGAGAAAGGAGGCAGTACTATTCGTATAGGTTCCCGTATGAGTTTTTCACCTGCTGAGAAACATTCTCTAGGGTTGGGAATCAATTTTATCAAAAGAAACTCTTCGAATGAACGGATCAAGGATTTCTCGGAGTTTTTAGGAAACATTAATTACAGCTATACTTTTTGACCACATGAAAATATCTAAAGTATTTTTTCTCTATTTTTTCATTATAGGTTTATCACACTCGGCTTTGGCACAATTCCCACTGGATGTGCAAGTGACAATAGCTCCACCTTACCCTATTCGACTATCAGACTATACCGACTTTGATAGTCAAATATTTATTGATGTAGTCAATAATAATAACGAAGCCTTTGAAATAGTCTTCATAGGTAGCCTGACCAATGATAACCGTGGGATTCGCATTGAGACCGACCCCAATAGTTTAGCCCGTAACTGCATCATGATCGAGCCTGGGCTCAACCGACTCACAGGAGAAGACTTGAGAGATGTTTTTAATCCTAATCACCTAAAAACTAGTGGACTAAGTCTGAATCAAATAAGGGCAGATCAGGCATTGCCTGAGGGCAACTATAGTTTATGCCTAAGAGCATTTGATTGCGATCTTAGCAGAGCATTATCACCTCAGCCCGAAATGCTAATTGGATGTACTGATTTCGAAGTAGCCTATGTGGATCCACCGTTCATTACTGCACCAGAGTGTGGTGTATCAATCAGTGAAGACCTGACGTCTATTACATTCAACTGGATATTTGTGCCTCCGGCAGGTGGCAACGGTGAAACTCAATTCAAACTGCGTATAGTAGAAATTGACCCTCCCGGCCGCAATCCTTTCGATGTAATGAACAGCGCTACGGCACCCTTTCTATTTGAATCAGAAGAATTATTTACTACTACGTACAATTTGCTGCCCGATGCGGATGTATTGCTTGAAGAAGGCAAGCCCTACGCTTTTCAGGTTTTCGCCTTTGACCCTACTGATGAAATACAATTCAAAAACAATGGAGCCAGTGAAGTCTGTCACTTCGTTTATGGAAGTGCAACAGATGGACTCAAGTTCTTATCCGCATATCCGAAAGCCGATGATTATATACCGTTTAACTTTTTCCCGTTCGTTATGAAATTCGATCCATATAGCGATGATTATGTTTTACTCGAAGGTGACTTCACGCTATTGGAAAAGAAGGATGGAAATTACACTGAAATAGACACGAAAGGCAAACGAAACTATTGGCCTAATGGGGCACTGTTTGCTCAGAGAAATTTAGGGTTTCCAGAAATGTCAGAAGACCATGCGAGATATATTACCGTATATAAAACCGCCTCTGAGGAACCTCATTCTTTCGAAAGGGGTGTTGAGTACGCCTGGGAATTTGAAGGTAGCGTGGATTTGCGGGATGGCGGCAGTTTGGAAAGAAGTACAGCCAGAGTTGAATTCAAAATCGGAATGTCAGCACCAATACCTGAACTCCCAGCAAATAAGAGTACGAAAGAACCTGGGTCAGTCAAATTCAAATGGACATCCGCTAAGCGACCGGAAAGCCTGATGCCAACACTTGACATAACGCAATTTAGTGGTGACTCCCCTATCAACTTTTTTAATGGAGCCATCGATGAGAGGTGGGTGCTGGAAGTCTCCAATTCAGAATCTTTCGGAGAGGTTATTTACACTGATGAGGGCCGTATAAATGGCCTTGAATATGGCTTTGTTGCCGATTCCATGTCAGTAATTAATTCGCTATATAAGCAGATTGAGTCAGACACCATTTTTACTGAAATTGGGCAATACTATTGGCGGGTAAAATGGTTGACTAACCCTGATGACCTTACTTCAGAAGCTTACAGCACTAGCCCTGTATGGGAATTTAAGATTGGGGAAGAAGAAGTAAAAAAAGAAGTGATAAAAGGCCCATGCGTCTCCGGTTGCGATGGCCCAGCTATATCCAGCACAGTTGCTACAGGTGGTCTGACAGTAGGAGATACGCTCAAAATAGGGATGTTTGAAATGGTAGTGAAAAAGAAAACCTCTGATTCAGACAATAAATTTACTGGTGAAGGCGAAATAAAGGTTGACTTTTTGAACTTAAACGTCATCGTAGCATTTGAGGATATTGAATTTAACAGTGCAAAGCAAATCTTTTCAGGTACTGTCAAGGCTAAAGAGGACAGGGCTTTCCCTTATCAAAGTGAGGTAAAAGACGGGGTAAAAGCGCTGAGCATGAGTCAGTCTACAGCCGATGAACTGAATGATTACCTGGCCATCGGGGAGCGACTGGTGAGTACATTTACAGGCAATCGTGCAATAGGTCTACCTATTGGCATTGATAAAGAAATTGAAGGCAATCAGTACACTGTAGCTGTTCTGGAGATGGAATTCACCCCTGAGCGGGCAGCACTTCAGGCAGTAGTAAATATTGAACTTGATATTTTTGATGATATGAATTTCTTGTCAGCAGGTATTGGCGATTTCTGCTTTTCTCCGAACGGTTTTGGTAAGGAGGGCATTGCATTTCTTCCTGTCGACCGAACTTTTGACTTAAGGAATGAGTCCAAATTTGTAGTGAAAGGATTGGGAAGTTCTAACTCACTCAGTGATAGCACTACCTATTCTTATTTCAACTGGGATTGTAACGGCCTGAAATGCTTCAACCTTGCTGTTGAATATACTTTTGCTCGAAATATTATTGTGCCTGATTCAGAAGACGGAACCCCAGGTGAAGGAGAGGTAACGGCAAAGGTAAATTTCAAATCGTGTAGAGGCTCAAACTATATGGCTCGAATTGATATGGATGCATTCCAGATTCCTACTAATGCTATGGAAGGGTATGCCTTTGTGGTAGATGAAGCCTGGCTGGACTTGTCAACATTAGAAAACCCACCCGAATTTGAAGAAAACTTGCCGGACAATTATGCTAATCCTACATTGAGCAATTCAAGTGCACGGCTTCGCAAGGGTTGGAAAGGTTTTTGGCTTAAAAAGCTTCATATAAAAACACCAGGCTATTTGAGTAATGTTGAAAGAGAAAATATCAATGCGGTAGCTAATAATTTGATCATTGATAATACAGGGGTATCATGCTCAATTGTCGTTAAAGACCTCGTCACCCGAGAACGAATAGCCAATGTTGATGGCTACGCATTTTCCATTGATAGCTTATACATAGATATTTTGAATGGCTCCTTTACAAAAGCTGGTCTGACAGGGGAGTTGGGATTGCCAATTTCTGGTGAACAGGAATTTCTTGAATATAAGGCTACACTTGATCATGATACAACGAAGTCGTCATTTAAATATGTAATCAGCCCCAAAGAGAAAATGTCAATTCCAATATTCATTGCAAAGGCTGATATAGCCCCTACATCCACAATTGAAATGAGGCTGGCTCCTAACGATATTTTTATTGGCTTGGATTTAAATGGTTCCCTGTCAATATCAAGTGATAACCAACCTTCTGCGGGTGGAAATAGTGCCCTTAATCTGAACATGCCAGGGGTAAAGATAGAGCACCTCCGATTAAATAATATTGATGGCTTTGATGATAGTGATTTCACCTACTCATTGGCCAGCCCTCAAAAAAACATGTCCGGATTTCCCATCAGTCTAGATGAACTTAGCCTCGGTCTAGACGGCATGAACCCTGCACTTACAATTCAGCCAAGGTTGACACTGGCAGGTGACAATTCTGGATTTTCAGCTGCAGGTAAGATTATTATCAACTCAGCTATTTCAACAGAAAACTCAGGAATTAAACGGTTTGAATTGACGGGTATAGATCTTGATGCCATTTATCTTGATGTAGAAACGAGCGCAATCACCCTTAAGGGTTCACTGGATTTTTATAAAGAAAATTCTAAAAAAGGAATTCGTGGAGATTTGGCAGTTTCTTTACCTGCCGGTATAGCGGCTCAGTTCAATGCCGATTTTGGCACATTTCAGAGTTCAACAACCGCTGCTTTTAATACTGCTCAATGGTACAGCTATTGGTATGTGGATGGTATGGTTACGTTTGGTGGGGTACCGTTATTCAGTGGTTTGAATCTCTATGGGATTGGGGGTGGTGTATATCACCATATGAGTCAGGCATCTTCACTGCCAGTAATAAGTAGTGTGATGACCGGACCGATGACCGGACCCAATGCTGAAAGCACTACAGCACCACCAAAAAGTGGTGTTGCATACCAGCCCAACTTTGATACCAACTTAGGATTAAAATTCAAAGCACTATTTGGCTCTACCAATCAAGGTAAGTCGTACAATTTTGATGTCACACTGGAAGCTGCCTTTAGTCATAGCGGGGGCTTAACTAATATGGGCTTTAAAGGGAACGCCCGAATATTGTCTGAGGGGATAACTGCTACTAAGGCTCCTATTATGGGTTATGTAGATGTTAACTACCGCAAGCCGCCTGGGGGCAGCAAAACATTGGATGGGAATATGTTGATTACTGTTGATTTTCCAGGGGTTGAGGGAAAAGGGTCTATCTCACCAGTTCCACCTGGCTACACTGGCCCTACAAATAAAAGGTTTGTTCAAGCGAGGTTTTATGTAGGTCCAGACAAGTGGTATTACCATATGGGCACACCTGATAATCGAGGAGAATTAGAGATGAAATTGGCTGATATTGCAGCAATAAATTTGTCTTCATACCTGATGATGGGGCATGACATACCCACCTCCTTACCACCACCAAGTGCTGAGTTTTTAAGAATTTTCAATGGAGGTAACAATGAAAGTTTTGAAATAGATGGAGCCGATAGGTTAAGTGATCTACAAAGCGGTAACCTCGCCAGATCTACGCCAGATAAGAACAGATATGAGAATGGTAATGGTTTGGCTTTTGGCAGCAGCTATAGTTTATCTCTGGACGGTAATCCGGTTCCTTTCTATTTTGATATTGATATGGCGATGGGTTTTGACGTAAATGTAATTCAGGACAATAATTTAGTTTGTGCTGAAACTGGCTCGTCTCCAGGTGTCAACGGATGGTATGCTAGTGGACAGTTTTATGCTGCAGTTGCGGGAAATTTTGGAATACAAGTGAACTTATTTGGAACCAGGCGGGTCTCCATTTTCGATTTAGCAGCTGGAATGATCTTAAAAGGAGGGCTCCCCGATCCTGCTTGGGCAGAAGGGAAAGCGCGCATAAGGTATAGTGTGCTGAGTGGCGCATTTAAAGGTAATTTTAATTTTGTGGCAAGCATGGGGCAAAAATGCACCACGATTGGTGGCAGTGAATTAACTGGTGTTGAGATTGTGCAGGACTTACAGCCTAATGGCGGGAATGACATAAGTGTATTCACATCCGGTACAGCTGCTTTCGCTTTACCAATCAATGAGATTTTAGAAATTCCGAATGAAGAAGATGGCACATTGCCACCCCGGAGGATAATGCCTTTCATTGAGAGCTGGACCCTCAAAGAAAATAACAGAAAAGAGGTGCCTTGTGAAGCTTATACCTTTAGTGAAGAAAATACGGTTGCCGAGCTTGCTCCAAAAGTTATTTTAAAAGGTCAGACCTCATATACACAAAGAATTCTCCTGAAAGCTACTGAGTTCTTTAATGATGCCCCAGACAAGTTGATCGACTGGGAAGAATCTGTTTCAAAGACTTTCAGAACCGGAACTGCTCCAGATCATATAGTAGATGAGAATGTAGTGTTTACCTATCCTTTTAAAAATCAAAACTTCTTTTTAAAAGGCGAGACACAAGGAAGTACAGGCTATGTCCAAATGAACCAAAAGGATAGAAATAACATCGTAACAAATGCTACTTATCAGGCGAGGTTTATTAAACTAGGTAGTGATGAAAAGCAGGAAGTGCCTCTGTTATTTACAAATGACAGTACCACTTTAAGTTTTGATGTCTCAGGGTTAGAGAACGATACGCACTACACGATTCAAATTCTGAAAACCCGTCCTTTAAGAGACTATTTAGATGGATTTCAACCTAATATAAATACGAATAGCGTAAATCAAGCAATTCAGTCTAATACTGGCAGCGGTAATAATGCACCTTCAATGGCAACAGCTTCTGTTAGCAATTATGAATTGCTAAGTAGCGCTATGGGAACGGTAAGTTCTGATGTGCTTAAAAAAAGGGAACTGCCTGGGCCAAAAGTTAATAATAGTAGAGTGCAAGTGCTCTATTATTATTATTTCAAGACTGACCAACACGATAAGCTATCGGAGAAAGTCGGTAGTATCTCCTTTAGTAAAAACTATAAAATAGTCAATAATACGGAAGGGTTTACATTTGATTTTCCTGACGAAACCGAATTCGATTGGTTAGACGGAAAGGGATATACAAATACAAAAGGTAAGCAGTATAAGCCTTTGGTTAATGTTTATGTAAAGACGAGTTCAGACGATGCTGACAATACCAATTACCCAGTCAACTTTTATTATTCATCTAAGATAAGTGCCAATATTAATGCTCCTTCAAATGCTCTATGGCAAACAATAAATAGGCACTCGCTGCCTAGTATGCCGAGCTACAACAGCTTTAATTACCAAGATTATGTTAAGATCAACTCCGGTAGTCCTTTTAAACAGCCATTGAGTAGAGGTGGACTTAATAGGGCTAATAACCTATCGTTGGTCTCTACGCCTAGATCATCGAGGGCAGCAGCTCCATCAAGAAGTACGTCTTCAAATACGAAGAAAGCAAGCAAGGGACCATTTATGATGGCCGTTTACAGGCCAATGGTAATCAGGGAGGCATTGACCTCGGTCAGAATCAACCATTCACTTTCTGTGCCTGGTGTTAGAAATTTCTCACGGTTTAAGTCTGAATTACTCAGGTACCTCACCAGAGATCTTCCAGATGACCAGAATGAAAGTGGCAAATCGAATCATTTTTATACACAGTATAAAAATCGTTTTGGAAGTAAATATGATGTTAGTCGTAATTCGGTAGCACATTATTTCCAAACATTCCATCCTCAGCAATACTCGGAACTAATGGGTTTCCTATTTAAATCAGATACCAAAAT
>Ga0316189_10004655_pt1 | contig 13182 bp, 15 predicted proteins | sample LowCovwburrow_MG_FD_204930 | JGI IMG/M metagenome (GOLD analysis project Ga0316189, IMG submission 204930) | Coastal sediment microbial communities from Maine, United States - Lowes Cove worm burrow | ecosystem: Environmental > Aquatic > Marine > Coastal > Sediment | place: USA: Maine... | reverse complement strand
CGCATCAAGTAGGGAGAAACGTACATGGATGCACCCTTTGAAGCGATTGCCGAAGAAGGCGAGCTGTCCCCGGGACAGATGAAGAAAATCCAGGCTGGTGGCAAGCACCTGCTGCTGTGCAATGCCGAGGGCGACTACTACGTCGTCGACGAAATGTGCAGCCACGAAGATTACTCACTGCATCTGGGCTGCATACAGGGAAAGAAGATCAAGTGTTCCCTGCACGGCAGTTACTTTGACCTGGAATCCGGTGAAGCACTGGTTGATCCGGCAGACGAGCCAATTGGCACTTACCCGGTAAAAGTAGCGGCAGGCCGTATCTGGGTTGATCCTACCTGAGAAGACCCCGCTCAATTGAAAACTTCTTGTCATCGTAAGCACGGCGCGGCAATCTTGCAGCCTGGACTCAGTTAGTCAGAGAATGCTTCGTTACTGCAAGCTACTCTTACCGGTAGCATGGCGCCCGGCAATAATGAGTTAAGCATAAGCTCCCTGACATCAACACCATTTTAGGGCTCACATAAGTATGTATATCTCGAAGGCTGGTGCCGCTGTCTGGTGGTTACTCTCTGCACTATCGTTACTCTCAGGCTGTGCGATCGATCAAACAATACAACACCCGCAACAGCATAACAGGGCAAAAAACATCATCCTGTTCGTCGGCGACGGCATGGGGGTTTCTACCGTCACCGCGGCACGTATCCTGGAGGGCCAGTTACGCGGTGAGCCCGGTGAGGAAAACCTGCTGAGCTTTGATCGATTCCCTAACGTTGCCCTGTCCAAGACGTACAACACTAATCAGCAGACACCCGACTCGGCCGGTTCAATGTCGGCCATCATGACCGGTGAGAAAACCCGCGCTGGCGTGATCTCGGTAAACCAGTACAGCAGACGCACCGATTGTCGAAGCTCGCAAGGCAAGTCACTACCCACTTTTCTTGAATATGCGGAACAGGCTGGCAAATCAACGGGTGTGGTAACCACCACCCGTCTCACCCATGCAACACCGGCCGCCACCTACGCTCATTCACCGGAACGTGGCTGGGAAGGTGATAGCAAAATGCCTGCTGCAGCTCTGCAGGATGGTTGCAGGGATATCGCCAGCCAGTTAATCGATTTTCCGTATGGCGATGGCCTGGAGGTCGCCCTCGGCGGCGGCCGGCGTTATTTTATCCCGAACACCGAAACCGACCCGGAGTTGACGGACAAAAAGGGCCTGCGTAAAGACGGCCGTGACCTGACACAGGAATGGCTGTCCGGCAGCCATTCGGCCTACGTGTGGAGCCAGGCCCAGCTCGACGCCCTGGACCTGGCAAAAACCGACCATCTGCTGGGCCTGTTCAGCTATTCACACATGCAGTATGAAGCGGATCGCAGCCTGGACCCCGGCGGTGAGCCGCCACTGTCAGAGATGACGGCCAAAGCCATCGACATACTGAAGAAAAACCGGCAAGGCTATTTTCTGGTCATTGAGGGCGGCCGCATCGACCACGCCCACCACGCGGGCAATGCCTATCGCGCGCTCACCGATACCATTGAGTTATCGAGAGCCGTGACCACGGCGCTTGATAAAACCGATGCGAACGACACACTGATCATTGTTACCGCAGACCACAGCCACGCCTTCACCATGGCCGGTTACCCAACCCGCGGCAACCCCATTCTTGGCAAGGTGGTCGGCAATAATCAATTTGGCGAACCCGAATCCAGCCCCAAACTGGCCGAAGACGGCAAACCTTACACAACTCTCGGCTATCAGAACGGTCCGGGTTATTTGTTCCGCGATACACAGGCGCTGACAAGCAAACGGCGCCTGCCTGTGAGCGGACGCGAACAGGATTTGTCGAATATCGATACGGGAGATCCTCACTTTCACCAACAGGCGCTGGTTCCGCTTAAATCAGAAACCCACGGTGGTGAGGACGTTGTTATCTACGCCCATGGCCCAGGCGCCGACCTGGTGCATGGCGTGATGGAGCAGAACATGATATTTCATATTATGCGGGAGGCGATGGGAATTCCGGGCTCAGTGGACAATTGATCCTGTAGCTGGCGTACTCATTGCTACTGGATGCGGCAGCAATTGCCAAAAGAAAAATTATGCCCCCAAACGCCAGGAAGTCTTTCGGCGTCAACCCCGGCAAACGCGGGTCTTAAATACTGTCCAGATGGAAATGCTTTTGCAGGACGCCAATGGCTATACTGAGCAACCCGATAGCAATAATGATTTCATTCACCATCCTCGACACTGTTTTATGCAAAGAGATTGTTTTTTCATGGGCCCTGGTTATCTCGCCACGCACCCTGAAACCGCTGCGCCAGCGCCTAGTTATCATCCCCACATGGTTTCTCTATCTGTATCACCAGCGCACCGCCTTCGTAATGTGATGCAGTGATTATTTCCTTGCGTATCAGGAGCGCCGATTGTGTGCGGTAGACGGTATACTCATAAGCCGGATCGATGACTTCATACACCGAGCTACCGAATGAGGTATCTACCGGCGACCAGTATTTCCAGTCTCCACGAAGATAATCAGTCAGATCAACGACCGGCTTTTCACCAACCTGAAACGCGACGTGTGGTGCATTGTTGGCAGCGTCGATATCACTGTAACGGCCGCTGAGTCGATCGAGCCTGTACATTGCATCAAAGCCAATCAGGTTGGCCAGTGGCTTCCACTTCAGAAAGCGCGCATCTAGGCGCCATTCGTCGCCCTTGATTGCAAAGTGCTGCGGGGAGCAAAAATCACCCGTGCGCAACTCGACCGCGTACTGCCGTGGCGCCATCTCGACGAAGCGAAGTCTGGCTATTTGCGCCTCGTCGGTAAGCCGGTGAAACGTATGCAGGTTGACACCAACCAGGGCCAGAGGCGTAGCCAGAACAAGCGCCAGGAAGGAGAGGGATTTCTTTCCGGGGATAATTGATCTGCCCCTTTTCCTGTCAGGCGCTCTCAGCTTGCGCACTGACGGTCTGTTGGACCACAGCTGCAATCTTTTTCGCCTGTTCGTGCACCAGCGCCTCTTCTTCACCCTCGACCATGACGCGAATCAGGGGCTCTGTGCCGGATGGACGCAATAAAACGCGGCCCTTGCCATTAAGAATCTTTTCAGCGGCTTTAACAGCCGCCTGAATTGGCTGACTGGCATCGACATCGATACGGTGTTCCAGCGGCACGTTAATCATCAATTGGGGATATTTGTGCATACCCTGCTTAAGCTCGTGCAGTGAAGTGTCCTTCTGGACAACTGTCGCCAGTACCTGCAACGCAGACACCATACCGTCACCGGTCGTGGTGCGATCCAGGCAGATAATATGGCCGGATGACTCACCGCCGATGACACCATTGTGTCGCTGCAATAATTCCATCACATAACGATCACCGACCTGAGCACGGACAAACTCTATATTTTTGCGCTGCAAAGCGTGTTCAAGCCCGAGGTTACTCATCAATGTACCCACGACCGGGCCTTCAAGACTGCCGCCTTCATGGCGGCTCTGGGCAATAATAAAGAGCAACTCATCGCCATCGACCAGTTCACCCTTGTGGTCGATCATCAATAACCGGTCACCATCGCCGTCCAGCGCAATACCCAGGTCAGCACCCTGATCCAGAACGGTTGCACGCAACAAATCCGGGTTGGTGGAACCGCAACCCTCATTGATATTCAGACCATCGGGATGAACGCCGACAGGAATCACTTCTGCACCCATTTCATGCAGGACTGCCGGTGCCACCTGGTAGGTGGCACCATTGGCGCAATCAACGACAATTTTCATCCCGCGCAGACTGATGCGTAATGGAATAGTACTTTTACAGAACTCGATATAACGACCACGCGCATCTTCGATACGCTCTGCTTTCCCCAACCGGTCTGACGCAACAGTAACCATGTTCTTTCCAAGCTCTGCTTCAATGGCGTGTTCGATTTCATCGAGCAATTTCATGCCGTCAGCAGAGAAGAACTTTATACCGTTGTCGTAATGCGGGTTATGCGAGGCACTGATAACAATGCCGGCACAAGCGTGCAACGTCCGCGTGAGGTAAGCAATACCCGGTGTAGGCATGGGGCCGAGCAGGCAGATATCGACACCGGCGGCGGAAAGACCGGCCTCCAGCGCAGACTCGAACATGTAACCCGAGATCCGGGTGTCCTTGCCGATGACCACTCTGGCCCTGGAGCCCTCCCCTAAAACACGGCCGGTTGCCCAACCGAGTTTAAGCATGAACTCCGCGTTGATGGGGTCATCCCCTACGCGGCCGCGAATACCATCGGTACCGAAATATTTCCTGGTCATTTTTTGTTCCCCAAAACCTTAATGTACTGATCTTAGCGCCACATTCATCTGCAGCGCCTGCCAGGTAGCTGCAACATCATGTGTTCTTACCAACACTGCGCCCCGCTCTACGGCGAGTACGGCCAGCGCCAGGCTCGCGGGTAGACGTTCACCCACCTCGAGTCCCAGCAATTTACCGATCATGGACTTTCGAGAAAGCCCAACCAGTATTGGTATACCCATACTACTGAACGCGTCGAGACGCGCCAGCAATTGTAAATTATGCTCTACTGATTTCCCGAAACCGAAGCCGGGATCCAGAAGCAGCTTCTCCCGCGGTATACCCGCGGCCAGGCAAGCCTGCACCCTCTCGTGTAAAAATCCGCGCACCTCATCAACGACGTCATCATACTGTGGTGCTGCCTGCATATTCCGGGGTTCACCCTGCATGTGCATGAGACACACCGGAACCGAACACGCTGCAGCGACCTCCAGCGCGGCCTCTTCGCGCAATGCATTAACGTCGTTGATCAATCCCGCACCAGCTTCGACTGCCGCACGCATGACTGCCGGTTTTCGGGTATCGATGGAGATGGGCACCCCCAGACGTGTCGCCAGGTTTTCAATAACCGGTACCACACGACCGAGTTCTTCCTCGACCGACACCGGGTCAGCCCCGGGGCGAGTTGATTCGCCACCGATATCGATAATAGCCGCACCGTCCGCTTCCATCTGCAAGGCCCTTTCTACAGCAGCCTCAGACGTAAAAAAATCACCCCCGTCCGAGAAGGAATCGGGGGTGATATTGAGCACCCCCATAACCTGGGGGCGAGACAGATCCAGACTCTTTCCGTTACAGTCGATCAGTGCTGTCCGGCAGGTCCACCGATAGGATCTGTACTATCCTTGCTATCGTCGGAACCGGCTTTGCTGGCAGTACCTTTGCCGCTTGACTGACTGTCATCCCAATCTTTGGGCTCGCGCGCAGGTTTACCGGTCATAATGTCGTTAATCTGGTCGCTGTCGATAGTCTCGTACTTGATCAGCGCTTCGGCCATGAGATGCAATTTATCCAGATTATCGGTAAGAATCTGCCTGGCTCGATCATAGTTGCGATCGATAATCGTTCGGATCTCGCCATCAATAGCGTGTGCGGTTTCATCCGATACGTTCTTGTGTTGTGTCACCGAATGGCCCAGGAAGACTTCGCCATCTTCCTCACTGTAGGTTAACGGCCCCAGGCGCTCGGAAAGCCCCCACTTGGTAACCATATTGCGCGCCAGTTCAGTAGAGCGCTGAATATCATTGGACGCGCCAGTGGTGACCATGTCTTCGCCGAAAATCATTTCCTCGGCAATACGCCCGCCGAACAGGCTGGAGATCTGGCTTTCCAGGCGTTGCCGGCTGTAGCTGTAGCGATCTTCCTCCGGCAGGAACATAGTCACACCCAGGGCGCGGCCGCGGGGAATGATTGTTACCTTGTAGACCGGATCGTGCGACGGCACCATGCGACCAACAATGGCGTGACCGGCTTCGTGATAGGCGGTGAGCTTTTTCTCTTCCTCACTCATCACCATGGAACGCCGCTCGGCGCCCATCATGATCTTGTCCTTGGCTTTGTCGAGATCTTCCATATCGACCAGACGCTTGTTCGCGCGTGCTGCAAACAAAGCCGCCTCGTTGACAAGGTTGGCCAGATCAGCACCGGAGAACCCCGGTGTACCACGGGCAATTACGCCTGGCTTGAGGTCGTCAGAACCTGGCACCTTGCGCAAGTGCACCTTGAGTATCTGCTCACGTCCACGAATATCCGGCAGCGGAACTACAACCTGACGGTCAAACCGGCCAGGGCGTAACAACGCCGGGTCGAGCACGTCAGGCCGGTTGGTCGCGGCAATGACGATGACACCTTCGTTACCCTCGAAGCCATCCATTTCGACCAGCAACTGGTTGAGCGTCTGCTCGCGCTCATCGTGACCACCACCCAGTCCAGCGCCACGATGGCGCCCAACAGCATCGATTTCGTCGATAAAGATGATGCAGGGCGCATGTTTCTTGGCCTGCTCGAACATATCACGCACGCGGGATGCACCCACGCCGACAAACATTTCCACAAAGTCGGAACCGGAGATGGTGAAGAACGGCACCTTGGCCTCACCGGCAATAGCTTTTGCCAGCAACGTCTTACCGGTACCCGGTGAGCCGACCATCAGCACGCCCTGGGGAATCTTGCCGCCCAGCTTCTGGAATTTGCCAGGATCTCTGAGGAACTGGACAAGCTCGGCGACTTCTTCCTTGGCTTCCTCGACACCGGCAACATCGTTAAAGGTGATCTTGACCTGGTCTTCGCCAAGCATGCGCGCACGGCTTTTGCCAAAGGACATGGCGCCGCGTCCGCCGCCACCACCCTGCATCTGACGCATGAAGAAAATCCACACACCGATCAGCAACAGCATCGGGAACCAGGAAATGAAGATCTGCATCAGCAGCGATTCCTGTTCCGGCGCCTGCGCCTTGACCTGCACACCATTGCTGAGCAGATCATTGATCATCTCGGGATCATTCGGCGTGTAGCTGGAGAATTTTTCGCCGCTGGCCAGCTGGCCCTTGACCGTCCGGCCGTCAATAACAACGCTCTGAACGAGGCCGCTTTTGACGTTACCAATAAAGTCAGAATACGGCACGCTCTGTGCGCGCGGCGTCGGCGGACCAAAATTGTTAAATACAGACATCAGGACGACCGCAATGATCACCCAGAGAAGAATATTCTTCGCCATGTCGTTCAAATCATTTACCTCTTTAAAGACCGTAGACGGCGATTAACCAGGGATAGGAGAATAACTGAAGGTATTGTCCTGCAAGGCGTTTCGGCCCAACTGGTAGTTTCCTGAAACATACTATATTTTACGTCCTCTCGCCAGCGCATAGACTTCGCGCGAACGTGGCCGTGAAGCCTTTGGCTTACGCACAATCACCTTGTCGTAGCGCTGTTTCAGGTCCTTTAGCAGGACATCAAAGCCCTCCCCCTGAAATAACTTGACCAGCAGGTCACCGCCCGGGCGCAATACGCGATCGGCAAAATCCACTGCTAATTCCGCAAGATACATTGCTCGAGGCTGGTCGACGGCTTCCATTCCACTTATATTGGGGGCGATATCCGACATTACAAGGTCAATTTCCCGTTCCTCGAGTACCGCCAGCAATTCATTCAAAACGTCTTCCTCGCGAAAATCACCCTCAACAAACATTACCCCGGGAAGCGGCTCCATGGGCAGTATATCCATCGCCACCACGACCCCTTTCCGGCCTATTAGTCCTAATGCGTACTGACTCCAGCCTCCGGGCGCCGCACCCAGGTCAACAATCGACATGCCAGGCTTGATAATGCGGTCTTTGGCCTGGATCTCTTCGAGCTTGTAAACCGCACGCGAGCGGTACCCGTCCCGTTGCGCCTTTTTGACATACTCATCGTCGAAATGTTCTCTCAGCCAGCGGTGGCTGCTTTTGCTGCGCGCCATGAATATTCCGTAACAGTTAAACCGGTACCAATTTAATGGGTAGCGAATTAAAATCAGTCCCCATATGACATTAACAGATGAACAAAAGAAAAGGTTACGCGGACTGGGCCATAAACTGAAGCCGGTAATCATTGTGGGCGCTGGGGGATTGTCAGAATCCCTGCTGGACGAGTTCGAACGCTCGCTGGCCCACCACGAACTGATGAAAATCAGGGTCAATGTTGGCGACCGCGATGAGCGCGACCAGGCGATTACCCATCTTTGTGAACGCAGTCATGCCGCACTCATTCAGCGCGTTGGCAATACCGCCCTGCTTTTTTTAAAGAAGCCTAAAGGATCAAAATTCACTACATTCTAGTGGATATGACTATAGTCAATGCATTCCGCGCGTATGGGCGGGCAACATAACAAACAATGCCGACAGTTGTTAGCGTTCATACGGAAACAGAGCAATGCCAAACAGTTCGTTATCCAGGGCCACCGCGTTTACCGTTTGCCTTTCCGTTCTGGCGGTCTGGAGCTTCCCCGGTTTACTGTATGCACAGGGTGGTGAGCCGGAGGAATTGACAGATTTCGAAAAATTCGATGACGCCGCCCTGCCCGAACCCATCAGCCATCCCCGCTGGTTCAAACTCAGCTTTCTGGACTTGCGTGAAGATATCAAGGAAGCCATTGCCGCGAACAAGCAGGGATTGATGGTCTACTTTGGCCAGAAGAACTGTGCCTACTGCAAACAATTACTGGAAACAAATTTCGGCAAACCGGATATCCTGGCCTATACGCAGAAACATTTTGATGTCATTGGTATCGATATCCACGGTCAGCGATCATTGACCGGGCTCGATGGGCGCGAATGGGACGAACGCAGCTTTTCGGTTAACCATCATATCGACTTTACGCCCACGCTAATTTTTTACGACAGCCAACAGCGGGAAGCCCTGCGATTATCCGGCTACTACCCACCCTACAAGTTCAGGGCAGCTATGGAATATGTTGCAGACGGACATTACCTGCGTGAGTCTTTCCGCAGTTACCTGGCACGCGCCGACGTCCCGCTGGTTTTCGAGGCCGGAGAACTCAGTGAGGAAGACTTTTTCACCCCCGGACCACACGCTCTGGATCGTTCGCATATTCCCGGAGAACGGCCGCTGGTAGTATTTTTCGAACAGGGCGACTGTCATGCCTGCGATGTCCTGCACACCGGCCCGTTACAACAAGCCGACATTCGCAGGCGTCTGAATGAACTCGATGCTACCCAGCTGGATATATGGAGTGACACACTGGTACAGACCCCGGATGGCAGACGAACGACCGCAAAAAAATGGGCTGACAAACTCGGTCTGTTCTACACACCGACACTGATTTTCTTCGACGACAACGGAGATGAGATCCTGCGTGTCGACTCCGTTGTGCAGTTTTACCGCTTACGCAACGTGCTCGACTATGTCATCACCGGCGCCTATCTCGAGTACCCGACCTTCCAGCAATGGCGTAGTGCAGCAAAGCGCTAGCGGCTGGTCAGCTTGAACTCGATTCGACGGTTACGCCGATAGGCCTCGGCAGTGTCCCCTTTATCCAGTGGGTGATACTGGGCGAATCCTGCCGCTACCAGTCGATGCGGTGGTATACCCTGCTCGACAAGATATTTCACAATACTGGTCGCACGTGCCGACGACAGTTCCCAGTTGGAAGGGAATGCCTTGCGTACCGGGCGCCGGTCAGTATGCCCGTCAATACGCAGTACCCAGTCGATATCGTCCGGTATCTGTGCAGCAATACTTTTCAGCGTTCGCGCTACTGCAGCAATTTCATGCTGCCCCTCCACATCGAGCGTGGCTGACGCTGACGAGAACAGGACTTCGGAAGGCAACACAAAACGGTCGCCCTCAACGCGAATATCAGCGTTATCCCGCAGTGACTCACGCAGCTTGCCAAAAAACTCTGACCGATACACTGCCAGTTCCTCGACCTTGCCAGCCAGTGCCGTATTCAGTCGCTGCCCGAGATCTTCAACTTCCAGGTTTTTGTCTTTCAACTCACTCTCTGAAACAGACAAGGCCGAATTGAGTCGCATTAACTGTTCATTCAGCGCTTCCAGCCGCACACCCAGTTCTGCCGAGGAATCGCGTGCCTGAATCACTTTCTGCTCACTGTCCTGCAATGATTCCTCGAGTTGATCACGTTCCGCTTCCAGACTACTGACAGTCTCGGTACGCTGCGCTACGAGCTGTAACTGCTCCGACAGCTGGGTACGACTGGTATCCAGCTCGACTTGCAATGCGGCCAGCGCAACTTCGGTTTCCCTCGCTTCAAGGGTCATCAAAGACAGGCGCTGGCGCAGATCATCTTCGCTTAACAGACTGGACTCCAGGGCCTTGTTAACGCCCGTCAGCTCTGATTCAAGACTGTCTTTATCCTTACGTTCCTGGCTCAACACATTCGCAAGACCACGCATTTGCCCTCGCAACTGATCAATAGCTTCGTCACGACCCAACAGTGCATCACTTAAAAGAAATTGCCCAAGCGAAAACAGCAACAAAACAAAAATGACGACCATTAACAACGCCGCCAGTGCGTCAACAAATCCCGGCCAGATATCCAGCGCCCGGCGACGACGGTTAGTGAGCATCATAACGGTCAGCCCGCCCGGCTCTTACTTTGATGTCGTCCGCGGCCATGGGCCTCGGCAGACAGCGCACGGGCGATCAGACGCAGCTCATCACGGATATCGTCCGACAACTGTTCACGACCACCTGACAGGTTATCAGCCAGCCTTTTAATATTGATATCCAGGTTGCGGACATGTGTATGCAATGCAGACTCGTTGTCACTTTGTTGCTCAACGAGCCTGGACAGCACCGGCGCCAGTTCGCTCTGCCCTTTTGACAGCATGGCCATCAGCCGTTGCTCGTCATGTGACTGATCGACAAAAACAGCCAGCTTCTCACCCAAACCCTGAATCTGCTCGCTGACCTGCCGGCGCTGGACATCATCGCGCATAATATTGCGCTGAAGTTTATCCAGTGTTTCCGCCGTCTGTTCGAGCATTGCATGAATATAGGTTGGGTCACTGAGCTGGCCCTCGGCATGCATTTGCAAACCGGACATGCGGGTCATACCAGTGAGCCAGTCTTCCAGCTCGTTGAAGAAGCGGTTTTGTGCATGCCCTACCTGGAGATCGAGAAAACCCAGCACCAGCGAACCGGCCAGGCCAAACAGGGAAGAACTGAATGCTGTGCCCATGCCAGCCAGCGGCTTGTCCAGACCTGCCAGCAGGGAACCAAATAACACGCCATTTTCGCCGCCACCGGCATTCAGGTCACTAATCATACGACCTACCGCACTTACAGTATCCAAAAGCCCCCAGAACGTTCCCAGCAGACCCAGAAATATCAGCAACCCGATGGTATAGCGCGACACATCACGGGATTCATCCAGACGCAGGCGCACACTATCCAGGACAGCGCGCAAAGACGGGGGTGAGAGGCTGACAGGCTCGTCGCCGTGCTGGGCGAACATTTTATCCAGAGAAATGAGCAGGCGTGGCCGCGAAGAGCCGCGCTTGCGGCGGCTGCGTACCCGGTTGACCCAGCTGACCTCTGTAGACAGTCCCGCCACTTGCCGGAAACTCACCAGCACGCCGACCACGAAAACACCGACAATAACGGTATTAAAAACAGGATTGGAAAGGAACGCCTCGCTGAGCGGCTCAATCAGCGCTGCGACAGCCAGACCAAGCAGCCCCAGGAAAGACAACATCCACAACAAAACACGTCCGGGCCGCGACATAAATGTCTCCTTATTCATTATCTTCCAGAAATCTGATACAAAGTGTGCAGATCAGTTCAGCAGGCAATGACGGGCATAATCTGCCGCCTCATTCGCCGTCCAGTCACCCTTCGGCGTTTCGTCCATCTGTCCGCACCAGCGCTCACTACCGACTTCCGGCGCGCAAGCTGTCAGTAACAGCATCAGCAGGCCGGGTAATGCGAAAGCCATACTCACACTATGCTGCATCAATTTCACCCTTTCGACTCAGCCGTTGCCAGGAAAACTACCGGGCCACAATCCCAGGCCAAGCCACAAAAACCCGGCAGCCAGCATGCCACAACCCAGCGCCGAAATAATTAAACTGCCGCTAAAACCCTGGTGTATCAGGCTACGCAAGGCCAGCCCTGATCCAATGGCGGTCAGGAAAAAACCAAACTCGGTGACAATTAGCAGTGTAAGCAGCGGCAGGCGGCGGTCAGCCTCGGGCCCGACAGCACCGGTGGCCATCAGCACCAGCGCGATCAGCAGCCCCAGCCCCAGTGCCAGCCATGGAAACGATATTCGCAACACACAGCTCCTTGGCTTGTGGACAAAACATCTAGTCTGGAGACCATGTTAGCGGCTGCAGCCGGACTCGGCAAATACCGATTTCAGTTACAAGCGATGATGACCGATATCCTTACGTACACAATGGCCACTGGCTGTCCAGGCAAGGTGCTCGAACAGGGAAGACTCATGGAAATTGCTGCAGGTATTATATTTGGCACCGCACTGGTGTTGACCTCACTGTGCATCAACCGCTTGATCCTCGGAAGCAAGCTTCGCATCGACTTTTACGGGCTCGCACTGACAGCGTCCAGTGTGCTGCTGTTGGCTGTTATCGGCGAATCCCTGATAAACCCTCTGTACGAATTATGGTTCGGATCCAAACTCTGGGAATACCGGATTCTGCCTCTACACGACCAAAATGTATCCGCCCTGGGGCTTATTGTCTGGACTGCCTATGGCATCCACCTTTACTTTGCCAAGCAAACACTTGAAGCGAAGCTGCCGCCCCGATGGAATACTCCCTTTGGTATTGCCTTCATTATCGGCTTCGAAGCACCTTTTGTATTCGAAATACTGGGCAACCTGATATTCCTGAGATTGCTGGGCGACTACTATGCCTACTACCTGCCCTCTGACGTGTATCACCTGACTTCTTTTCAGGTTATTCCAATATACATGCTGTGCGTGTACATCGGACTACTGATATTGGACTATCTAACCCGCCAGCCACGTCGAATCACGCTACCGCCCGCAATTTTTGGTGCCGGCATCGTTTACGTGCTGGCCGGTTGACTCGTTTACTCATCTCAATTGTTACCATCACGAGCTACAATCAGAACTATACCTAACAGGCTGTTCAACAGATAAAGCACCGAAGCCGCACCGTGCAGCCGGCCAAATTCGGCGCTATCCGTTAAACCTTGCGAGCGCAGTTCGGTAATCATCGGGGCCACCAAAAACTGTCCGGCAACAATGAACAGAATCATGGCCAGCAATACCACCGCACGCCAGTTAAAGCGCTGATTCGTGTGACGCAATTGATTAAACAGTAATAGCAGGGTGCCGCAG
>Ga0316189_10004654_pt1 | contig 13183 bp, 11 predicted proteins | sample LowCovwburrow_MG_FD_204930 | JGI IMG/M metagenome (GOLD analysis project Ga0316189, IMG submission 204930) | Coastal sediment microbial communities from Maine, United States - Lowes Cove worm burrow | ecosystem: Environmental > Aquatic > Marine > Coastal > Sediment | place: USA: Maine... | reverse complement strand
TTTTCAATAAAATCATAGGCCCCAAGCCGCGTTGCCTCGACTGCTGTTTCAACCGTGCCATGGCCCGACATCATAATGACCGGGCAGGGAAGCCCATCACCCTCCTGCCACTCCTTGAGCAGGGAGATACCATCGGTACCCGGCATCCAGATATCCAGAAGTATGAGGTCCGGCTTTCTTAAACGACGCTGCTCACGAGCCTCTTTGGCGTTTTCAGCAACACTGACCTCGTAGTACTCATCTTCGAGGATATCGCGAACCAGGTTTCGAATATCCGGTTCATCATCAATTACCAGGATATGCTGCCCCGTCATACTCCAAATTGCTCCGTTTTGTATTCTTCCTGTTCGACACCCTCAACCATCAGGCGAACATGTATCGCCGCCCCACCTTGCTCTCGGTTTTCTGCCCAGATGGTTCCACCATGCTCTTCAACCACCTTTTTGACGATGGCCAGACCAAGCCCGGTCCCTCGGGCTTTACCCGTCACATAAGGCTCAAACAACTGACTAAAGAGGTCATCGGGTATGCCAGGGCCATTATCAGTAACCTGGAGCTCAACAAAACGCCCTCCCGATTCAGATAGACTCCGTGTACTCAGATCCACCCTTCCATCATCCTGACTCTCAACGGCCTCAATCGCATTCTTGATCAGATTATTCAGCAGCTGCCTGATCCGTCCGACATCGGCTTCAATACGAGTTAAGGTTTCATCAATATCGAGCTTGATGAAAACACCCTGTGGATTGTTTCGATAAAGATCAAAGGCCTCGGTCACAAGCTGGTTCAGATCCACTGTAGACAACTCCATTTTCGGAGTTCGCGCGTAATCACTAAAAGCATTGACCATGGCCTTCATGGATTCAACCTGGGAGACTATGGTCTGAGTAGATCGATTCAGTATTTCACAGGAATCCTCATCCAGTACTTTACTGAGTTTGCGCTGAATACGTTCAGCCGAAAGCTGTATCGGCGTCAGCGGGTTCTTGATTTCATGGGCAAGGCGTCGTGCGACTTCACCCCAGGCCGCATCTCGCTGAGCCTGAATCATATGTGTCACATCCTCAAAGACGATGACCGCTCCAGCCATCTCATCATCAGAGGTGCTGGGCAACAGAGCTCCGCGACAAATCAGGACCTTTTTCCCGGAACTACCGAAGAGAGTAACTTCTTCCTGCCAGTCGTCATGCCCTTCTTCCAGGGGCTCCTGGATGCCATCATAAAAACTTCCCACAATTGGCAATTCATTGGCCACCTCGCGTAGCAGACGTCCGCGACATTTTTCCATGGACAGGGAGGTTTCCAGGATATGACCCGCCTCAGCATTGGCGGTTCGCAGACGCCCTTCCCCATCCAGAGTAATAACACCCGATGTCAGATGCTCCAGTACCGTCTGCAGATAGGTCCGCTGGTCTTCCGCATGACGTTTACTCAGATCCACCTGCTCATAGGCCTGGGCCAGGCGTGAAGTCATCTCGTTAAAAGAATTAACCAGAAAACCCAGTTCATCCCGATTCCCGACCGTCAGCTTTTTATGATATTCACCGGAAGCCACCGCACGGGTACCCTCGGCCAGCTCTTCGATTGGAGCCATCAGGCGACGCGCTGAGAAAAAGGCTGCCCACACGGCAAACAACACACTAATAAGCAATACCAGCGACAACGTCAGGAAAAAGTTCTGCTTCATGGGTACACGCAGATAGGTCAGTTCCTTGTATTCCGCAAACGACTCCTGAACACTCTGCGCCAGTTCACTGATCCTCTTGCCGAGAGGAAAGCGCACTAACAACAGATAGGGCTTCATGGTCGGATCTTCGGTTGAGACATAGGCGGCTCCACGAATAAACATCATGGAGTCCTGACCTGGTTCAAGCCGCATCATGGGCTCACTTTGACCACTGGTTATCAGATCTCTATGGCTCAACCTCGGAGGGACCGGCAGGTAGGTGGACTCACTACTTGAGGCTATGATCTGGTTGGTATCCCCCAGCAGATACAGCTCGGTCGCCTTGGTCTCCTGACGTAGCTCATTCAGTACCAGTGCCGCCATATCGTTGGAAACCCCACGAAGTCGAAGGCTCATGACCTTCATTTCCAGGGCATAATCGCGCATACGTTCATCCAGGGTGACCCGGCTGAGCTCCAGGGCATCTTCCAATGACTCTTCGACACGCACATCGAACCAGCTATCAATACCCTCATCCAGAAAACGGAAGGCGAAGATATAGACGATAAACACCGGCACTAATGCCAGGACAACGAATATGGCGATAAGACGAAGCGTCAGCCGCGATCCGGGGGCTCGACTAAAGACCTGACGCAGAACCTCGAACAGGTTCATACCAATCATGACCACAAGGAAGATCATAATCAGGGAATTGAATATCAGAAGACTGATATAAAGACGACCAAAACGTTCAGAGTTCTGGGTTGCATCACTCATCAAATAGAGTGACAGCAGCAACAGCACAAAGAGTCCTATGACCGGCAGGACGCTGGTTGTAAATGATCTCAGCGGAGCGGCCATACCAACCAGCCACTGTCAGGACGCCATGCAGAGCTGGAATAAGCCCTCATACGCAGTGGAATAGGTAACTCATCATAATCAAAGTAAGCCCGCATGCGGATACGGTAAACCTTTTTCGGTCTGAGTAGCGAGGCATCTAACAAGGGGAAATCGCTGACCTGTCCCAGCACCTCTTCCAGCCTGGCCAGGCTGTAAAAGGTATCCACGGTGCGTGTATTAAGATTGGTAAGAAGATATTGACGACTCAGGGCATGATAGGAAATCTGGTAACGCTGGCTCACCTCGGCAATTTGTTTATCAAACCACCAGCCGCGAGAGCGAACGATTTCATAATTGATAACGAATTCCAGCGCCACACCGCTATTCAACGCGCTAAGTAGAGGATCCTCGAGGTCAATCTCTATTTTCCCCTGAATCTGGTAGAGCTCATCCACCAGATTGATATCCATATCCTGTATATGAATACGCGTCTTATCCGCTGACATAAGCGGCCCGGCCAGGAGTAGTCCGACCAGTAATACCAGAAATTGACCTTGCAGCCTTCTCACCGCTTTAACAATCCAGCGTAATAAAAACCATCCATCCCGTGATCACCTGGAAGTATCTGGAGACCAAAGGCCTGTTTATCACCACACGCAAGATCCAGAGGTATCGCGCTGGCATCAGCATGCTCTGCAACAAATGAAGAGATCTGCTCGACATTCTCCTGAGGAAGTACTGAGCAGGTTGCGTACAGCAACATACCACCTGGCCGCAACAAGGGCCACAGTGCACGTAATAATCTTTGCTGCTGCTCACGCAAACGCATGATATCGTCTGGTCGTCGATGAATGCGAATATCAGGATGCCTTCGAATCACACCTGTCGCAGAACAGGGGGCATCCAGCAGGATTCGGTCGAAGACCTCACCATCCCACCAGCTATCCACATCTGCGGCATCGGCATGAACGATATGCGCATCAAGGTTCAGGCGGGAAAGGGTCTGTTTCAGTCGGGGGATGCGATTTTCATCCTTCTCAATTGCCCATACCTCAACGGACTCACCATGCTCTAGAATATGAGCGGCTTTCCCTCCGGGGGCCGCGCAGGCATCCAGAACACGCATACCAGGCCTGGGATCTAAAAGCAGGGTCGCTAGTTGCGCGGCCGCATCCTGAACGGATACCCAGCCTTCAAAAAACCCTGGAAGACTCGAGACATCACAGGCCTGGTCCAGAACCAGCGCCTGCGGTGCACAAGGCTGTCGACCTGCCCTGATGCCCGCCTTTTCAAGCATCTCGAGGTATTCATCAACCCCCTGATAACGCTCATTGACCCGCAATACCATCGGAGGACGCTGATTATTGGCATCACAGAGCTTACGCCATCGTTCAGGATAGGCCTCCCGTAATTCATCCACTAGCCATACGGGGTGGCTGAGCATCGCAGCAGTGTCTAGCTGATTATCGAGTCGCTCCTGATTACGTTGGTACTGCCTGAGCACGCCGTTAACCAGACCCTTGGCCCAGGGCTTTTTCATTGTTCGCGTTTCGCGAACTGTTTCATTTAGCACAGCATGCGCTGGAATACGCATTTCCATTAACTGGTAAAGACCGACCCGCAGTAGACATTCGACATCCCGGTCCTTGTTCCTTAAAGGTCGGTCCAGAAGCCGCTCCAGCAATCCCGTGAGTTTAAAATGCCATCTGAGGCATCCGTATACCAGCTCCTGAATCAGGGCAGACTCCCCCACCTGCTCATCCACCTGGGGCATGACCCGCGATAGAGAGGCACCATCTATGACCTCAAGCAGGAGCCTAGCTGCCAGCTCGCGAGCCGCCATAGACTAAACCAGCTGCTCGTTTAACAAACTACGTCCATTCAGGAAGTCCCTGGCATCGAGCGGTTTACCTCCCGGCAACTGCAATCGGGTCACCCTTAAAAGCCCATCACCGGTGGCCACATCGATACCTTCAGGTCCTTCGAGCACCACAGTACCGGGGTTGACCGCCTGATGAGCATTCAGCGACTGAGCCATCCAGATCCTGAGTGGCTGACCCTGATGACTCGTCTGGGCCACGGGCCAGGGGTTGAGACCTCGAATTTGACGTGAAATCACCTCCGCAGGCTGGCTCCAGTCGATCACCGCTTCGGCCTTGGTGAGTTTTTCGGCATAGGTCACGAGCGACTCATCCTGAGCTTCGGCTTTAATTGCCCCGCTGGACAGTCCTTCCAAGACCTCAAGCAGGGCAACAGCCCCCAGTTCAGCCAGTTGGTCATGCAGACTGGCGGATGTATCCTGATCCGTGATGGGGATTGCCTTTTTCAGCAACATATCCCCGGTATCCAGACCCGCATTCATCTGCATGATCGTTACACCGGTCTCCTGGTCTCCGACCATAATGGACCTCTGTATAGGAGCCGCACCGCGCCAGCGAGGTAATAACGAACCATGAATATTCAGACACCCCAGTCTGGGCATATCCAGAACCGCCTGCGGTAAGATCAGTCCATAGGCCGCCACAATCATTACATCGGCCTCGTATGTGGCCAGGTCCTGCTGCGCCACTGGATTACGCAGGGAGTCGGGTTGTTCGACGGGGATATCATGCTGAAGGGCCAGCTCCTTGACCGGACTGGCACGCAGTTTTCGTCCCCGGCCTGCAGGCCGATCGGGCTGGGTATAAACAGCCACCACGGCATGAGGAGAGTCAATCAGGGCCTGTAGCGCAGGAACGGCAAACCCCGGGGTTCCCGCATAGATAATACGTAATGGCTGGCTCATTTATATAGAATGGGCGCGATCGACATTCTTGACCAGAATGCCCTGCTTGGCCTGCTTTTCCAGCTTCTTCTGGATACGCTGACGTTTCATGGATGAGAGGTAATCGACAAATAACTTACCCTTGAGGTGATCCATCTCATGCTGGATACACACGGCCAGCAAATCATTATCTTCCAGCTCAAACGCCTGCCCTTCTCGATCCAGCGCCCGGACCCTTATGTGTTGAGATCGCTGTACGGTCTCATAGACCCCTGGTACCGAGAGACACCCCTCCTCCATCTCCTCATCTCCATCCCGCTCGATGACCTCGGGATTAATAAGGCATAAGGGCTGATCCTTATTCTCTGAAACATCAATGACTATGATCTGCTTCTGTATATTGACCTGGGTGGCCGCCAGACCAATGCCCGGTGCGTCATACATAGTTTCAAACATATCATCGACAATCTGGCGAATTTCATCGTCAACTTCGGTGACAGGCTCAGCGGATTTTCGCAGTCTGGGATCAGGAAAATGTAGAATTTCAAGAATTGCCATGGATTTTGATACCAAATTCGTGCAGTTGCGCAAGTTTTTCTGCTAAAGTTATGATCATACTCGAATAGTAGCTGTATTCACACCACTGGAATGGGGTCCCAAAGCCCCTTTTCACAAGGGGGAAAAACCTTGATAAAGCACAATAAAGACCAAGGACTAACTACTCTCGCTCTGGGAGTAATTCTAACGTTATTTATCACTGGATGCGCATCCACCAGTGAGCCCGAACCCATGCCCGTGGAAGAAGAGCCACAGGCAGCATCACCGGCTCCCGCTCCAGCACCCGTGGAAGAAGAGCCCGAGATTGTCATTAAGCCCAGCGCTCCTGAAACCTATATCGTGCAAAAGGGTGACACCTTATGGGATATCTCCACCAAGTTTCTACGTGATCCCTGGTTCTGGCCTGAGATCTGGTATGAAAATCCCCAGATCGAAAACCCTCACCTGATCTTCCCTGGTGACGAGATTACCCTTTACTACGTTGGCGGCAAGCCCAGACTGGCTGTTAACGGCGGTCCTCGTGTCACTGGCCTGCCGACCGTGAAGGTCAAACCACAGATTCGTACCGAGGAATTCGACGAATCTGAACTCTCCATCCCGGTACAGGCCATACAGAACTTCGCTGTTAGACCTGCGGTCCTGGACGAAGCCACCATTAAGGCATCACCCTATCTGTTTGGCACTCAGGAAGGCCGTCTGGTCTACGGGACCGGCTACACGGTCTACGCCCACAAGATGCCTGATGCCAAGCAGAATGAGCGTTACGAGGTCTATCATCCCAACAAGAAACTACGCGATCCTGAAACCGGCGAGGTCCTGGGTTACGAGACCATCTATGTAGGTTCCGCTGTCGTCATGGCTGGAGGCGACCCTGCCACGCTCGAGCTGGTTGATATGCTCCGCGAGGGGCTACCCGGAGATATCCTGCTACCCATTGAAAAGCTGGATCTGGATACCCGTGACTTCTACCCCCGTGCGCCCAAACCAGGCACCCAGGGCAGAGTGATTTCACTGCACAAGGCCCTCTTACAGATCGGCCAGCACCAGGTGGGTGTCATAGATCTTGGCAAGAAGGACGGTATTGAACGCGGTCATATCTTTGTGACCTATCGCCGAGGCAGCAAGGTTCGGGAAGAAGGCGGCTTTACACAGCTGCCCAATGAAAAGTCCGGCCTGATGATGGTCTATCGTGTACTCGATAACGTCAGCTATGGACTGGTCATGGACTCCGTACTACCTCTACGTATCAACGACGTCGTCAAGGCGCCCTGATACTCTCTGACATCTACGGGCAAGGAGGCCCGTTATGATCTCAAACTGGCTGCGTCTTCTACATACGGAAGGCCTGGGCCCAGCTCGATTCCAGCAGATGATGGAAGCCTTTGGCTCACCGGCCGAGGCGCTTCGGGCCTCTGACGCCGAGTTGAGGTCTATTGGCTTCAGTCAGGACCTGATCCATCGACTGCACGGCGTGGATGATAGGGACATCGAGCCTGACCTGGAGTGGGTCGAGCATCCCGAGCGTTCCATCATCACTCTGCAGGACTCAGCCTATCCCGATTTATTACGCCGGATAGATACCCCTCCCCCAATACTTTTTATTCTTGGCGATCCTGATGCCCTGAAACATCCTGGGATTGGCATTGTCGGCAGCCGCAACCCGACTCCAGCCGGACGAGAGATTGCACAGGATTTTGCCCATGAACTGGCCAGTTTTGGACTCTGCATCACCAGCGGCTTGGCACTGGGTATTGATACAGCGGCGCACAAGGGCGCCATCAACGCCAACGGCATGACGGTAGCTGTAGCTGCCACCGGCCTGGATCGTATCTACCCTTCACGCAACCGGGAGCTTGCCCACCAGATTGAAGAACAGGGCGCCATTATTTCGGAATTCCCTATTGGCACTGAGGCCCTGCCAGGCCATTTTCCTCGAAGAAATCGCATCATTAGCGGGATCAGCCTGGGCACCCTGGTCGTTGAGGCCGCCGTTCGTAGTGGTTCTTTGATCACGGCACATGAGGCCATGGAACAGGGGCGCGAGGTATTCGCAATACCCGGCTCCATCCATAATCCCCTGGCCCGTGGATGTCACCAGTTAATACGCGAAGGCGCCAAACTGGTGGAATCGGCGGCCGATATCCTTGATGAACTGTCAGGAAAAATTTCTACTCCAATCCCAGAAAATTCAGCCAAACAAGACCAGGCCATACCGAATGAACTCCCCTCTGATCACGCAGGCTTGCTTGAAATCATGGGATATGACCCCATTTCCATAGACCAGCTGATACAGCTCAGCGCATTGACCGCAGAAGAAGTTTCATCCATGCTGCTCATTATGGAGCTGGAAGGACGGGTTGCCACCCTGTCCGGAGGCCTCTACCAACGCCTCAAGCCGAGAGAATAGAATGAAAGAAAACGTTTTCGACGTCCTGATGTACCTGTTTGAGTACTACAACGGAGAAGACTCAGATTATGAGCCTGACCGTAATGAATTAGAGTCTCAACTGCTCGACGCCGGCTTTCCTACAACTGAAGTCGACAAAGCGTTCGACTGGCTGGACGGGCTGGCAAACCAGCAGGAGACTCCTCTGGTCGGCATGGGCAGGGCCTCATTACGCGTCTATTCGGATCATGAAAGCAAAAGGCTTAATACTGAAGCCCAGGGATTCCTGCTCTTTCTCGAGCAGATCGGCATCCTGACGCCCAAGACACGGGAATTGATTATAGACCGTATCATGGCACTGGATACCGATGAGGTTGAGCTTGAGCAGATGAAATGGGTGGTCTTGATGGTCCTGTTCAATCAGCCAGACTTTAATGGGCCTTACCACTGGCTTGAAGAAATCGTCTTTGACGATGCCCATACCTATCTACACTGAATCAAAACAATAATGAACGAACTCTCCCCAGTCTAGAAACATCATGAGCAAAAATCTGGTTATCGTAGAGTCTCCCGCCAAAGGGAAGACCATAGAAAAATATCTGGGCAAGGACTTCAGTGTGCTTGCCTCATACGGACACGTACGCGACCTGATACCCAAGGAAGGCGCCGTTGACCCTGAACATGGCTTCGCCATGAAATATGCCGTCATCGATAGAAATGAAAAACATGTCGACAGTATTGCCAAGCAATTAAAGAAAGCGGACACGCTCTATCTCGCAACGGATCCGGATCGCGAAGGTGAGGCCATATCATGGCATCTGTATGAAATCCTGCGGGAAAGAAACCTGCTGGAAGGCAAGCAGGTCCATCGAGTCGTCTTCCATGAAATCACTAAGCGTGCGGTACAGGAGGCCATTGATCATCCTCGCGGGCTATCCCATGAGATGGTCGATGCCCAGCAGGCCAGGCGCGCGCTGGACTACCTGGTAGGTTTTAACCTTTCACCACTACTATGGAAAAAGATACGTCGAGGCCTATCGGCCGGACGCGTCCAGAGCCCCGCCCTGCGTATGATCGTGGAACGCGAAGAAGAGATCGATCGATTTGTTCCCCGCGAATATTGGAGCATAGAAGCCAGCACCGAGAAAGATAGTCAGGCTTTCAGCGCTCGGCTGTATAGCTTTGAAGGTAAGCGCGTCGAGCAATTTGATTTCAATAATGAAGACTTAGCGACCTCCGCTCGACAAAAACTGCTGGATGCTGCCAATGGGCAACTCCTCGTTTCCAAGATTGAGAAGAAACAGCGCCGCCGAAACCCTACTGCACCGTTTACCACCTCGACACTCCAGCAGGAAGCATCGCGTAAACTGGGATTTTCCACTCAACGCACCATGCGTGTCGCCCAACAACTGTATGAAGGTATCGACCTGGGATCCGGCCCTGTTGGCCTGATCACCTATATGCGTACGGATTCGGTCACCCTGGCCCAGGAGGCCATCGATGATTTGCGCGCCCTGATCATTAAAAGGTATGGCAAGGACCAGATACCGGAAGAGCCGCGCACCTTCAAGACCAAATCCAAGAATGCCCAGGAGGCGCATGAGGCCATTCGCCCCACCTCGGCCGAGCTCATACCGGATGAAATCAAAGACAAACTCTCCCAGGATCAGCACAAGCTCTATGACCTGATCTGGAAACGTACGGTGGCCTGCCAGATGATTCACGCCACCCTGGATACTGTTTCCGCCGATCTTAGCGCAGGGAACGAATACATCTTCCGTGCCACGGGCTCTTCGATCCGAAATCCCGGCTTCATGGCCGTCTACCAGGAAGGCGTCGATGACAAGAAAGATGCCGGCGAAGACAGCCAGCGCATGCTCCCCGCCCTGGATGAAGGCGAAAACATCAAGCTACTGGATATTGAAGCGGACCAACACTTTACCGAACCACCGCCACGGTTTACCGAAGCCAGCCTCGTTAAGGTTCTTGAAGAGTATGGTATTGGACGCCCTTCCACCTACGCGAACATCATCTCTACTCTCCAGAACCGCGAATATGTCGAGCTGGATAAACGCCGTTTTCAGCCTACGGATATGGGTAAGATCGTCAATGCCTTCCTGACCAAGCATTTCCACCAGTACGTGGACTATAACTTTACCGCGCACCTGGAAGACGACCTGGATGCTATATCTCGCGGCGAGATGGACTGGGTTCCGGTCATGGAAGAATTCTGGCAACCCTTCATCGACCTCATCGAGCATGCGGAGACCCATGTCACGCGTGAAGATGCCATTCAGGCACGCCAGCTCGGCGATGATCCCAAGACGGGGAAACCCATATCGGTACGTATGGGACGTTACGGCCCTTATGTCCAGATTGGCACCAAGGATGATGAAGAAAAACCCCTGTTTGCGGGTCTGCGCCCTGGTCAGAAAATGGATAGCGTCACCCTGGAAGAGGCCCTGAAATTATTTGAACTCCCCAGAGACCTGGGTGAGACCGAAGAAGGCGAGAAGGTCAGCGCCAGCATCGGTCGCTTTGGACCTTATGTAAAATATGGCAGTAAGTATGTCTCCATACCCAAGGATGAAGACCCTCATCTGATCAGCCTGGAACGCGCACTCGAACTCGTCGCTGAGAAAAAACTGGCCGATGCCAACCGCATCATCAAGACCTTTGAGGCAGAGGGCATACAGATCCTGAATGGGCGCTATGGCCCCTATATTACGGATGGCGAGAAGAATGCCCGCATCCCCAAGGACCGAGAACCCGACTCCCTGACGCTGGAAGAATGCCAGAAGCTCATCGAAGAAGCTCCGGCGAAAAAACGTCGAGGCGTCAAGAAGAAGGCCGTTAAGAAGAAAGCCACCAAGAAAAAAACGGTAAAAAAGAAGTCCGTAAAGAAAAAGGCAGCCAAGAAAAAGGCGGCCAAGAAAAAAGCCTCCTGATCGCGGCCCATGGCCCTGTTGACCAACAGCCCGCGCCTGGCGGCTCGATGTCTGATAGACGGCGGGCTACTCGCCTATCCGACCGAGGCCGTATTTGGCTTGGGCTGTCTGCCTCGGCATGCACCCAGCATTTCCAGGCTCCGACACATCAAGCAAAGACCCGATGAACAGGGCCTGATACTCGTAGCGGACCATATCGACAGATTACAACCCTACTTACAAAAACTCACACCCCGTCAGCGCAGCCTGATCCAGGCAAAAAGACAGCGCGCCATTACCTGGCTGGTTCCGTCCGCAGATGACTGCCCCCACTCACTACGCGGTCAGCATAAAAGCCTGGCCGTACGCCTCATCAGTCACCCGCAGGTCGCTGAGTTGTGCCGACTGACCGGGTCTGCCCTCATCTCGACCAGCGCCAACCGCAGAGGACAGGCACCCGCCCGATCTGCCTCACAGGTAATGATGACCCTGGGGGGTAATATCGACTGTATACTCGCTGGACCCACTGGTAATGCTCGCACCGTCAGCGAGATTCGTGATATCGACACCGGAACCATCTACCGTTAACAGGAGCCGACTCTATGAGCCAACCCGACATCCAGGCCGTCAAGACTTACCTCATGGATCTCCAGGACCAGATATGTTCCGGACTTGAAGCCCTGGATGGAGAGGCCCGTTTTATTGAGGATGCCTGGAAGCGCGAAGAAGGTGGTGGCGGCAGGAGTCGCGTCCTGACCGAGGGCAAGACCTTTGAACAGGCTGGCGTTAACTTTTCTCATGTCTTTGGCAGTCAACTCCCCCCCTCAGCCACGGCCAGTCGGCCAGAGCTGGCTGGTCGCGGTTTTCAGGCCATGGGCGTTTCACTGGTTATTCACCCCAATAACCCCTATGTGCCCACATCACACGCCAATGTTCGGTTCTTTATTGCCGAAAAAGAAGGCGAAACACCGATCTGGTGGTTTGGCGGTGGTTACGATCTAACACCCTACTATGGCTTTGAAGATGACTGCCGTCACTGGCACATGACCGCCAAAGAGGCCTGCGCGCCATTTGGCGCTGACATCTATCCACGATTCAAACAATGGTGCGACGATTACTTTTACCTTAAACACCGGGATGAGCCACGTGGCATTGGCGGCCTTTTCTTCGATGATTACAGCGAACCGGATTTTGAGACCTCTTTCAAATACCTGCGTAGCGTGGGAGATAGTTACCTGAAGGCCTACGGCCCAATTGTAGAGCGCCGCAGGAATACCGCATTTGGTGAACGGGAACGCGACTTTCAGCTCTACAGGCGTGGCAGATATGTTGAATTCAACCTGGTCTACGATCGCGGGACCCTGTTTGGCCTGCAGTCTGGTGGAAGAACAGAGTCCATACTCATGTCCCTGCCGCCACTGGTAAAATGGCGCTATAACTGGCGTCCCGAACCGGGCAGTGATGAAGCCAGACTCTATAAAGAATTCCTCAGACCCAGAGAATGGGCCTGACACAATATTAGCCAGAGAATTGTTCAATAAAAGAAGGGCTTCTGAAAAGAAGCCCTTTGCAATCACAGCATACCCGCTGTTTTACCGCCGCATAAGGGACTAGCCCGGACGGTCGATTCTCAAGGAATCGAGGCATAATACATAGCTACGCCCCTGTTTTTTATTATTCATTACCATAATTACTTCCACTTCAATTACTTAACAGAGAAGCTTTATCGCTTTTCTTGCCTGTCAAGCACCCTCCCTACCAGGGAATTATTAAATTCCCATACATCCCCAATACTGGTTACTAGTTTTAATCCAAAAATTCCTACATTTAAAGTGTCCTTTAGTTCAGGATCTTCAATTACTTTGATTTAAGCGCCTCCCTGATGGCGGCAATGACCTCTTCCTCGAGTTCAGCCAGAACGGATTTTGCCGGACTATCACCAGCTATTTGAGAGGGCCTGACAAAGAGCACGGTTGAAACTCCCTGCTTGTGTATGATGGTCAACCGCTGTGGACACAGGGCCAGCATAGACGGGTCCAAAT
>Ga0316189_10004653_pt1 | contig 13184 bp, 10 predicted proteins | sample LowCovwburrow_MG_FD_204930 | JGI IMG/M metagenome (GOLD analysis project Ga0316189, IMG submission 204930) | Coastal sediment microbial communities from Maine, United States - Lowes Cove worm burrow | ecosystem: Environmental > Aquatic > Marine > Coastal > Sediment | place: USA: Maine... | reverse complement strand
ACTGAATTCCATCGTGAAGCTGCCCTGGCCCTGGCTCATGCTCTTCAGCTCGGTGTGGTAGTCACTGAGTGAGCTGAGGGGCATGTCGGCGGTAACGGTGACCTGTCCGCCGCTGAGGGTCTCGGTGCCGCTGATGCGTGCGCGTCTGCCGGCGAGGTTGCCGGTCACATCGCCCATCACGACATCCGGTACGGTGACGTCAACACTGACGATCGGCTCCAGGATCTGCGGGCCGGCGTTGTGTATGGCGTCCAGGAAGGCTTTCTGGCCGGCGATGACGAAGGCGATTTCCTTCGAGTCGACCGGGTGGAATTTGCCATCATAGACGGTGACCTCCACATCCTGCATCTGGTAGCCGGCAATGGCGCCTTCGGCAATGATCTGTCGAATGCCTTTCTCAACCGCCGGTATCAGGCTGGTGGGAATTGATCCACCAACGACTTTGTTGACGAATTCAAAACCCTCGCCCCTGGCCAGGGGCCGGATGCGCAGGAATACTTCGCCGAACTGTCCGGCTCCACCGGTCTGTTTCTTGTGCCGGTAGTGGCCTTCAGCGGCCCGGGTGACCGTTTCGCGGTAGGCGATACGCGGCGGACGGGTATCCACTTCCACGTTGTAACGGGTTTTCATGCGTTGCAGCATTACACGCATATGCAGCTCGCCGAGGCCCCGGACCACGGTTTCATTCAGCTCCTGGTTGTGTTCCACAACGAAGCAGGGGTCTTCCTCGGTCAGCTTTTGGATGGCTTGCGCCAGTTTCTGCTCCTGACCGCGGCTGGAGGGCTCAATGGCCAGGCCGTACATCGGCTGCGGGAAACCCAGCGGCTTGAGGTGGAAGTTATCTTCATCATGCGAATCGTGCAGGATGGCATCGTAGTGAATGTCGTCCACCTTGGCGACTGCGCAGATGTCTCCGGGGATGCCGGAATCCACCTCTTCGTGTTTGCCGCCCTGAATCTTAAACAGGTGGCCTACTTTGAAGGGTTTACGCTCGTCGCCGATAAACAACTGGGTGTCGGGGCGGACCGTGCCCTGGTAAATGCGGAAAATACTCAGCTTGCCCACGAACGGGTCGTTGGTGATCTTGAACACGTGTGCAACGACATGCGCATTGGGATCCGGTGTGATGGTGGCCTCTATGGCATCTCCACCTTCACCCGTCATGATCATCGGCGGATTGCCCTCAAGCGGGTTGGGCAGCAATCGCTTGCAGAACTTCAGGAATTCGCCCAGTCCTGCGCCGGTGGCGCCCGAAGTAAAGCAGATGGGTACCAGGTGGCCCTCGCGCAGTGCCTGTTCGAAGGCATCGTGGAGTTCGTCACGGCTGAGCGTTTCGCCTTCCAGGTATTTTTCCATCAGGTCTTCGTTGACTTCGACTACCTGGTCGATGATGGCTTCATGCGCTTCAGCGAGTGAGAAAATATCGGTCTCGCCCTCGGTACCGAAGAAGCAGTCCTTAACGGTGCTGAAGTTATCGGCGGGCAGATTGACCGGCAGGCATTCGGGTCCGAATTCTTCACGAATCTGCTTGACCAGTTTGGTCAGGTCAGTACCTTCCTGGTCCATCTTGTTGATGATGATGATGCGGCACAGACGGCGGCGCTTGGCCCGGCGCATCAGGCGGCGGGTTGATAGCTCAACGCCGTTGTGGGCATTGATGACCAGCGCAGTGGTTTCCGTGGCCGTCATGGCGGTGAGCGTGGTGCCACGGAAGTCAGGGAATCCCGGGGTGTCAATCAGGTTGATGTGAATACCTTCAACATCCATGCTGGCCAGGGCTGAGTCCAGCGAACTTTGAAATTCCTTTTCCAGGGGGTCGTGATCGGTGGTTGTAGTGCCGCGCTCGATGGTGCCCGCTTCGCCTATTTTTCCTGACTTCACCAGCAATGCTTCGACCAGTGATGTTTTGCCTGAACCGGAGTGGCCGACCAGGGTGATGTTGCGGATGTCTTCAGTGCGATATTTCGGCATTCGGTATTCCTGATTCTTTTTTAGTGGGAGGGTCATCCTAGTACAGATTGTCGAATGCGCCAAATCCCGGGGCTAAGTCTTGGCTGCCCGCCGTTCAGCGGCGATTCAGGCAAGTGCGAGTAGTCTGATCCTGTAACGTCGGAATCGAATGTCATGTTAGGCAGTAATTGGATGCATGTTGTTGATTTTGGTCAATCGAAAACGGCTATAAAATTTTTTTTCAAAACCATGGAACTCACGAGTTTGAAGTAGTGTCAGACATGGCAGTAACAGGGAAATATTTTTGAAACACTCCTCAAGGGTAGTCACGATTTTCTGCACGACTCCCTCCTTCTACGGCGCCTCCCCGGCGCCGTTTTTTTTGCTCCGGGTTCAGTAAACCAGGGCAAAGCGGGGGCAAAGTGCCGTTTTTACTCAGACCGGTGGCTTTCTGACCTGTACAGTTCTACCTGATTTAGGTAACGTTCCAGCAAATGCATCAAGCCTAAAAAGCAGGACCTCTCAACCGTGGCTGAAAATTGGATTGTGCTCAAGTTCGGTGGCACCAGCGTGGCCGGCCGGCGGCAGTGGGAGACTATTGCCAGCCTGGCTGAATCCCGGCGGGTGGAAGGCTTCCGTGTGCTGTTGGTCTGCTCCGCTGTTGCGGGTGTGACCAACCTGCTGAATACGCTGGCCTATAAGCCGGGTTCGGCAGAGCGCCTGGAGGAGATTCTGGAAATCCATCGCCGGCTGGGCCGTGAACTGGGCGTTGATGAGGAAGACTGGCTGGCGCAGGCTGAAGCGCTGCTGCAGAAATGCCTGGATGATCTCACGCATGAACCCGGACACAGGTACAGGGCGGCGCTGGTGGCCATGGGAGAGTGGTTGAGCACACGGATTGGTTGCTGCTTTTTGCAAAAACGCTTCGACGCCGCCTGGGTCGATGCGCGCGAGGCGCTTGAAGTCGTTGAAGAACAGGACGTTTCACCGGCTCGAAAGTGGTTGTCCGCAGCCTGCCATGCAGCCGAAGCCCCCGGGCTGGCTGGACGCTGGTCTGCACTCGGTCCGGTTCTGATTACCCAGGGTTTTGTCGCCAGGAACAATGAAGGGGAAACCGTATTGCTGGGCAGGGGAGGTTCTGATACCTCGGCCGCGTTACTGGCAGGTCGATTGTCTGCACAGCGACTGGAGATCTGGACCGATGTTCCCGGCCTGTTCAGTGCCGATCCGCGCCTGGTCAACGACGCCAGGTTGCTCATAGAAGTCGATTATGCCGAAGCACTGGAAATGGCGGCCAGTGGCGCAAAGGTCGTCCATCCCCGTTGCATTCGGGCGGCTTCGGCAACCCGTACTCCCGTTGTTATTGGCGATCTCAACCGGCTTGGCGTGGATGGCACCCGCATCGGAAAACGTGTTTCAGATGCCCAGTGCGTCAAAACGGTGACCTGTCAGCACAATATGGCGGTGGTGTTGCTGCAGAACCTCGATGCCCGTTTCCAGGTTGGGTTCCTGGCCGGGGTATTTGAAATTTTCCGCCGCCGCGGTATATCGATTGACCTTGTCGCCACTTCTGAAACCACCACAACGGTGGCGATCAATTGCGAAAGCAACCACCTGGGCGATGATGAACTCAAAGACCTGTCCGAAGACCTCGGCAGCCTCTGCAAAGTGAAACTGTTCAGCAACTGTGTCTGTGTGAACCTGGTTGGACGCGGCGCACGGACTGCCCTGTCACGGTTGCAAGGTGTCATGCAGTATTTCGAGGAACGTCCTCTGCTGATGGTGTCCCAGTCTGCCAATGATCTGTGCCTGAGCTTTCTGGTCCATTCCGGTGACCATGAGTTGTTGTTAAAAGACGCCCACCGGGCATTGATCCCCGCGGTGGAGGAAGCGCGAAATGCAGACGGTGTGTTTGGTGCAAGCTGGCAGCAAATTCAGCTGGTGCTGGATTAGATGAGCATTCTGCCCCCTGACCCTAAGCAGGCAAGGTGCTTTCGTTTTCTCGATTGCGGTTACGACCCTCAAACCGGTGAAGCGCGCCTGGTTTACTGTTTCGATGAAGGCCCGGAACTGGTTGAGCGTATTTCGTTTCCACATGCACCCTGGCCACCGGAAGCATCGCGCCAGGCGGCTTTTTACCGTGCGCTGGAAATTCTGCACCTGCTTGCCGGGGTCAGCTATTACAAGGCAGGCCTGCCGCCGCGAATCGAGGTAAAAAATACACGGGCTATCGAGGGGATCAGTGAATTTCTGAACGAGTTGTACATCAAAGGCCTGGGTGAGCTGGGCTACGTTAATCAACTGGATATCGCCGACCGGGTCCATTTTCCGAACTACGCGGCAGATGGAAGTGAGGCCCGGGAGCCTTCCCGGTCCCTGATCCTGCCTGAGAGGGCCCTGGTCGCCATGGGTGGCGGCAAGGACAGCCTGGTGGGACTGAACCTGTTGCGCCAGGCGGGCCTTGATGTGATGCCTGTCTGTGTCGGAGGCTCTGCGCTTATCGAAGATACGGTTCGCGCTGCGGGGCTTCCGTTGATCCGTATCGGCCGGCGGTTGGCGCCTGAATTGGCCGAAATGAATCGTGCAGGCGCCTGGAACGGGCATGTACCGGTGACCGCCATCAACTCGGCAATCCTGTTGTGTGCCTCGATCCTGTATGGCTTCCGTTACATCGTGTTTTCCAATGAACGATCAGCCGACGAAGCAACCCTGGTGACCGATGACGGTGTTGAGGTCAATCACCAGTACAGCAAAAGCTCGGAGTTTGAAGCGGCTTTTCGAAACGTGATTGCCACAAGGGTCAGCCCGCAGATCGAGTACTTTTCGGTGCTTCGCCAGCATTCAGAGCTGGGCATCGTGCAACGCTTCAGCGCGATGAAAAAGTTTCATTCCGTGTACTCCAGCTGTAACCGAAACTTCCATCTCGATGGCCCCCGGGTTGAAAACCGATGGTGCTGCGATTGCCCCAAGTGCCGGTTCGCGGCGCTGAGCATGGCCCTGTTCCTGTCTCCGGACGAGGTCATCGCTATCCAGGGTGCTGACCTGTTGAACGACCCCGCCCAGCAGGACGGATTTCGTGAATTGTGCGGGCTGGGCCGCGATAAGCCATTTGAATGTGTCGGCGAGGCGGGTGAGAGTCGTGCCGCGATGGCTGCACTGGGTGCTGACCGGGGTTGGAGCGGTCATGTCGTGGTTCGGACATTGGCGGACGAGCTGGCCCGGGTTGAAATTCCCGCGCTGGACAAGCTGTTACAGCCGGCCGGCCGGCATTTTATCCCGCCGGACCTTGCCGCTCGCCTGACGGGAACTGAGGCATCCAGTGCAGACTCCTGATTTTGAGACTGGCCGGGTAGCCATCATTGGCATTGGCAGAGAAGGCCAGGCGGCGCGCGAATACTTGCGTAAACGCTATCCGGGCATCGAACTGGCGCTGATAGCGGAAACAGCGCCCGGCTCAGATTTTCAGCAGCAACTGTCACCGGAAGACCGGCTTATTGTCGGACCGCTGTCTGAAGCCGGACTGGAAAACTTTGACATCCTGGTCCGTTCGCCAGGAGTGAGCCCATACCGCGATAGCATCAGGCGGGCAGTTTTGGGCGGCGCCATGGTCACCACACCCAGCAATCTGTGGTTTGCGGAGCACCCCAGCGAAAAAACCATATGCATAACCGGTACCAAGGGTAAAAGCACCACGTCGGCACTGCTGGCTCATATGCTGGAATCCTGTGGATACCGGGTCCAGTTGGCGGGCAATATCGGTCTGCCGTTGTTGTCCTGTGATCGTGAAGAAGTCGATTGGTGGGTAATCGAACTGTCCAGCTACCAACTGGCGGACCTGGAGGCCAGTCCGACGGTTTCCGTCATTCTCAACCTGTCGTCAGAGCACCTGGACTGGCATGGAGACGAGTCGACTTACCGCAAAGACAAGTTGCGCCTGGCGGCATTGGCCGGCAACCGGCCGCTGATCGTCAATGCGACAGACCCGGTGCTGAGTAAAACCCTGTCCGGGCGCAGTGAAACCGTGTGGTTCAACTCGCAAGAGGGTATCCGGGCTTTTGGTGGCAAGCTGTTTGATGGCCCAAGTGAGTTGGAGGCCCGCCTGCCTGAAGGACTGCCGGGTGCTCATAACCGGTCTAACGCTGCGGCGGCATTGACAGTATTGCGGGTCATCGGCGCAGATTTATCCAGCGGCCTTCAGAGCATCGCGTCTTTTCGCTGTTTGCCCCATCGCCTGCAAACCGTTGGTGAGCGCGCAGGGGTTCGTTTTGTTGACGACAGTATTTCCTCAACGCCTGTTGCAACCGCCGCTGCGCTGGAGACTTTTGCCGAAAAAAAGGTCACTCTGATCGTCGGGGGACTTGACAGAGGCCTGGATTGGACTCCATATATGTGCAAAATCAGGCAATATTTACCCAATGCGGTCATTGGAATTCCCGACAATGGTGCCTGGATAACAGGGATAATGCGGCAGGCGCATATTACGCCGGCCCGGGGTTTGCACGAATTACCGGATCTCGCAGCGGCCGTTGAAATGGCCAGGGAAATCACGCCGCCGGGTGGAATTGTATTGTTATCGCCAGGTGCGCCCAGTTTTCCGCAGTTTGAAGACTACCGTGATCGGGGCCGCCAATTCGTTGAATTCTGTGGCTTTGTTGCCAGCGCAGAAGAGTGATTTTCTGCAGGCAAAAAAATAAGGCCGCGGGTCAGGGGTGAGGAGTGCAGAGTTTTCCCTGTTGGTTGAGGGAGAGACCATCCCGCGGCCTTAACTGAATAGACCGCACTAGCGGCAAAAAAGTTGCAAAAAATTTTAAAATAGGAGTTTTCATCGTGAACGAAGCACTACAAAACGTCAGCGCCGTGGTCCATACCAGTAAAGGTGACATCAAGTTACGGTTGTTTGCCGGCAAAGCACCGGTCACCGTGGCCAACTTTGTGAACCTGGCAAAAAGGGGGTACTACGATGGACTGACGTTCCACAGAGTCATTCCAGACTTCATGGTTCAGGGTGGTTGCCCGCACGGTACTGGTACCGGTGGTCCGGGTTATCGCTTCGAAGATGAATGCACGCCTGAACTGAGACACGACGCGCCGGGCAAGTTGTCGATGGCCAATGCCGGCCCCGGCACCAATGGTAGCCAGTTCTTTATTACACACGTGGAAACGTCCTGGCTGGATGGCCGGCACACGGTATTCGGTGAAGTACTGGATGCCAGTGATCAGGCCGTTGTTGATGCGATTGAAATGGGTGACATCCTTGAGTCGATAGAACTCGAAGGAGAAGAAGCCATCCTGGCAGCGCAGGCCGAGCAGGTCAGTGCCTGGAACGAAATCCTCGGTTAGTAATCGCGGGAGACGCTGTAGGACGCCAGGCTGATCATGGCGTCTTTCCACGGTGAGTCCGGCAATGCCGTGATGGCCTGCTTTGCAGCCTGCGACCGGGCCAGTGCGACCTCCATTGATTCAGCCAGGGCGCCGCTGCTGTTGATCAGGTCGACGATCTGATCAATCCGTTCTATCCCGCCCTGGCGGATGGTCTCGTCGATCATCGATTGCTGGTCGGCGTCCAGGTATTTTCTACTCAGGATCAGGGGCAGGGTAGGTTTACCTTCGGCCAGGTCGTCCCCAATGTTCTTGCCCAGCATTTCGGCATCAGCCGTGTAATCCAAAACATCATCTGCCACCTGGAAAGCAGTTCCCAGCTCGCGGCCGAATACAGCCATTGCTTCTTCCAGTTCAGGCTTGCCGGCCAGTACAGCACCCAGCTGGCAAGCGGCTTCAAACAACTTGGCAGTCTTTTTCTCAATGACGCTGAAGTAACTCTCCTCGCTGATTTCCGGGTCGTGCATGTTCAAAAGCTGCTCAACTTCACCCTCGGCGATCGTGTTGGTTGCGTCCGACAGAACTTCCATGGTGCGCATTGAATCGAGAGTTACCATCATCTGGAAGCTGCGGGAATAAAGGAAATCACCAACCAGTACGCTGGCGGCGTTACCCCATACAGCATGGGCGGATTCCTTTCCCCGCCGGAGGTCAGACTCATCCACTACGTCATCATGCAGCAACGTAGCAGTGTGAATGAACTCGATGATGGCGGCCGCGGTGATATGGCTGGAACCTGTGTAACCGCAGGCCTTTGCGGCGAGCAACACCAGCATGGGCCGCATGCGCTTACCGCCCGAACCAATGATGTACTCTGCCACTTGCCGGATCAGCACAACGTTGGAATCCAGGCTCGACCGGATCAGGTGGTTAACCGATGACATTTCGTCGGCGCACAGATCGAAGACATGCTGGATGTCGTTGGGTGATTCTGTGGTGGCTTTCGCCTGGACGCTGGAGTGGTCCATTATTGTCCTTTTCGCAGGAGTGCCCCAATTATAAATCCGGCCGGTATGAACACAAGGCCGAACCACATATAATGCCTTCCCTTTCAGGAGTCCATCCTTGTCCGCAGCCAGAGATAATTCCCGGGAACTGAGATATGCCGCGACTTTGTCGGGCGTAATCACGTTCCGTATGCTCGGCTTGTTCCTCATTCTACCTGTGTTCATGATCCTTGCGCAGGGAATACCTGGCTTCACGCCACAGACGGCAGGACTGGCCGTAGGCATCTATGGACTTACCCAGGCGATTTTGCAGCAGCCATTCGGCTGGCTTTCCGACCGCTGGGGCCGGCGTCCGGTGCTGCTGCTGGGCCTCGCACTTTTTGCTCTTGGCGGCGTTGTTGCCGCACTGGCCGATTCGATGCATCTGCTGATTGCCGGACGGGCATTGCAGGGCTGTGGCGCGATCGCCGGGGTGGCCATGGCGCTGGCGGCTGACCTGACCAGGCCGGAACGCCGGCCGGTCATCATGGCCATCATTGGAATTGGCATCGGTGGCGCTTTTCTGCTTTCGATGGGATTGTCCGTGCCGCTGGCCACCTTGCTTGGCCTGCGCGGCCTGTTCTGGCTGACCGTGGTATTCGCCATCGCCGGCATGGTGCTGGTGATGACCTTGCCCGGACAACGGGACATAGAGAAAATGCAGCTGGAACATGCTGCTGAAGAATCTGTAGCAGGTGCACCTCTCGAAGATGCAAATCCACGCCCGGTGTGGTTATTGTCGCTGAGTGTCTTTTTATTGCACAGCGTCATGACGCTGCTGTTTGTCGCGCTACCGCCGCTGCTGGTGGATGGGTTCGGTTTTAGCCTGGCCCAGCACTGGAAAATCTATGTGCCGGCGATGCTCGGCTCGATCATTTTCATGATGCCCATCCTGCGTCGTGTGGGCGCCAGCTTATCCGAGCACCGCATGTTGCCGTGGGCGTTTGTCGCCCTGGCGCTGGCGGTGGGTATCCTGCCGGTGAGTTCCAGCCTCGGTGCGCTGGGTGCCTTGTTGGCTTTGTATTTTCTGGGCTTTAATTTGCTCGAAGCTTCAATGCCGGCCTTGCTCTCGAGACTCACGGGCAGCCGTGGCCGTGGACGTCGGCTGGGTCTGTACAGCACATTCCAGTTTCTCGGCGCTTTCTTCGGTGGCGTAGCCGGTGGATGGTTGTTGGGGCACTTCGGAAGCCAGGTGGCACTGGTCGCCGCCAGCGCTGTCAGCCTGCTCTGGGGTGGTGTCCTGAAACTCTCGTTACAGGGCGTTTTTCCGACAAGAGAATCGCAGTGATTGTGCTACACTTCATTCATTGATTTATAAGGAGATGCCAGATGGCACGTGGTGTAAATAAAGTCATTTTGGTCGGCAATCTGGGTGCAGATCCAGAGACCCGCTATACAGCCAGCGGTGCTGCCATTACCAATATCAGGATTGCCACCAGCGAATCCTGGCGGGACAAGCAAACCGGTGAAAACCAGGAGCGTACTGAGTGGCACCGGGTTGTGTTTTTCAGCCGCCTGGCGGAGATCGCCGGCGAATACCTCCGCAAGGGCAGCCAGGTCTATGTCGAAGGTGCGCTGCGTACCCGAAAATGGCAAGGACAGGATGGCGCGGACCGTTACACGACTGAAATCGTTGCCAATGAAATGCAGATGCTTGGCGGTCGTGGCGGTGAGGCTTCGGCCCGGCCCGCAGGCGGCGGCTTCCGTGACAGTGCACCGGCTCAGCCGGCTCAGCAAGCTAAGGCAGCTCCGCAGGGAGGTGGGCAGTCCTCTGCTCCCGCGCCTGCTCCGGCGGAAGACAACTTCGCAGAAGACGACATTCCGTTCTAACCCGAAAGGGATAAAATAATGCGAACCCTGCTCGTAACCGGTGGCGCCGGTTTCATTGGTGGCAACTACGTCCTGCGCAGTCTGTCGCAGGACGATGAGCTGCGTATCATCAATCTTGATGCACTGACATACGCCGGTAACCTCGATACCCTCGACCCGCTTCGTGACAACGATCGGCACGTCTTCGTGCGCGGCGATATTGGCGACGCAGAACTTGTGGCGGGGCTGCTTGATAAGTTCCAGCCGGACGCCATCGTGAATTTTGCTGCTGAAAGCCATGTGGATCGTTCTATCGATGGCCCTGGCGCATTTATTCAGACCAACGTTGTCGGAACCCTGAACCTGTTGCAGGGCGCACTGGACCATTGGAAAATGTTGCCGGAGGCAAGCCAGGCGGCGTTCCGCTTCCTGCACATATCCACCGACGAGGTGTACGGCAGCCTGGGTGACACTGGCGAGTTCCTGGAAACCACTGCCTATTCGCCTAATTCGCCTTACGCGGCATCCAAGGCCGGTTCCGACCACCTGGTGCGTGCGTTCAATCACACCTATGGAATGCCAACGCTGACCACTAACTGTTCCAACAACTACGGGCCATACCAGTTTCCGGAAAAACTCATTCCCTTGATAATTCTCAACGCGCTGGCATTCAAGCCACTGCCGGTTTATGGAGATGGTCTGCAGGTGCGCGACTGGTTGTTTGTTGACGATCATGTGGATGCGATAAACGCCGTGCTGGCCCAGGGTGAAAACGGTGAGGTCTACAACGTGGGCGGCCTTTCTGAACGCACAAATTTGCAGGTCGTGCAGGCTATTTGTGACGCTCTGGACGAACGCCAGCCAGATACGTCTTTCGGCTCGCGCCGGCAGTTAATCGAACATGTGACAGACCGTCCGGGCCACGACCGTCGTTACGCCATTGATTGCAATAAGCTGATGGCGGCCACGAACTGGCAGCCTTCGGTCGACTTTGAAAGCGGCCTGCAAAGAACGGTCGACTGGTACCTTGCCAATAGCGCCTGGGTTGATCGTGTACGTGATGGCAGTTACCAGGGTGAACGTCTTGGGCTGGGTGATACACCATGAAAAGGAAAGGAATCATACTGGCTGGCGGGAGCGGCACCCGGCTTTATCCGCTGACCCGAGTGGTCAGCAAGCAGTTACTGCCGGTCTACGACAAGCCAATGATCTTTTACCCGTTGGCCACGCTGATGCAGGCCGATATCCGTGAGATCCTGATCATCACCACGCCACACGAGCAAGCCCTGTTCCGGCAACTACTCGGAGATGGCAGTGACTGGGGCCTGCGCCTGGAATATGCGGAGCAGCCGAACCCTGAAGGGTTGGCACAGGCACTGATCATTGCCGAAGACTTTCTCGAGGGTGACCCTTCCTGCCTGATCCTCGGTGACAACATATTCCATGGTGGCGGCCTGGGTGAAGTGCTGACCAGCGCTACCGGCGATTACCATGGTGCGACTGTTTTCGGGTACTGGGTGCGTGATCCGGAACGTTATGGTGTGGTCGAATTTGACGACAATTTCCGCGTGGTCAGTATCGAAGAAAAACCCGGGATACCACGCTCACATTATGCGGTCACCGGTCTCTATTTCTACGATGGCCGTGCCAGCGCCTTTGCCCGCAGCCTTAAGCCGTCCCCGCGCGGTGAGCTGGAAATCACGGACCTCAATCGCATCTACCTTGAAGACGGCAGTCTGTCCGTGGAGCGCCTTGGCCGGGGTTATGCATGGCTTGATACAGGTACCCATGAGTCACTCCAGCAAGCAGCGAACTTCATCGAAACCATCGAGAGCCGGCAAGGTCTGAAAGTCGCCTGTCCCGAGGAGATCGCATTCATGCAGGGATGGATTGATGAAGCCCAGGTCAGAAAGCTGGCAGAACCCTTGCGCAAGAGTGGCTATGGTGAATACCTGCTTGACCTGTTGAGCAGGGGCCCGTAAGCGTGAAATTAATGGAAACGGGGATACCGGGTCTGGTTGTTATCGAACCAACCGTGCATGGAGATTCCCGCGGGTATTTCATGGAAACCTGGAATGCTGCCCGCTACCAGGCGCTTGGCCTGCCCGGACGCTTTGTCCAGTCCAATCTGTCCAAATCTGCGGCCGGGGTCATTCGGGGCCTGCATTACCAACACCCGAAACTCCAGGGCAAACTTGTTTCTGTCATAGAAGGCAGCGTGTTCGATGTTGCGGTAGATATCCGGCCCGATTCACCGAGTTTTCGCCAATGGGCAGGAGTGGAGTTGTCAGGCACCAATCATCGTCAGCTGTACATCCCGGAAGGCTTCGCCCATGGGTTTTGTGTGCTGAGTGAGTCGGTATTGCTCAACTATTTCTGCACCGAGGTCTACCATCCCGAATACGATGCCACGCTGGCCTGGAATGATCCGGATATTGGTGTCCGCTGGCCGGTTGATTCGGGCAACCTTTCGGCAAGAGATGCCGCAGCGCCGTGCTTGAAGGACATTCCCGAAGAGGCCCTGCCACGGATGCATCCATGAACATTCTACTCACCGGCGCGTCCGGGCAATTGGGCCAGGAACTGCTACCCGAATTACAACAGCTTGGCCCTGTCACCCAGGTAGATCGGGCGGTTGTACCGGGTAGCAGCAGCCTGATACAGCAGGACCTTGGCGACCTGGGTAAAGTGGAGCTTCTGCTGAACCGGATGCGTCCCGACGTTATCGTCAATGCAGCTGCCTATACTGCCGTGGATCACGCCGAAGATGACCCCGATTCTGCTTTCAGGATCAATGAGGCTTTGCCGGCCCGCCTGGCGCGTTGGTCGAAGAGTAATGATCGCCTGCTGGTGCACTACTCAACGGACTACGTCTTCAGTGGTGAGTCAGACCGTCCGTACCTGGAAGATGACCTTACCGGCCCCCTCGGTGTTTATGGCGCGAGCAAGCTCGCTGGTGAAACAGCCATTACTGAAAGCGGCTGCCGGAACCTGATTCTGCGTACCTCATGGGTCTACTCGGCTCACGGCAACAATTTTGTACTGACCATGCTGCGGCTT
>Ga0316189_10004652_pt1 | contig 13185 bp, 9 predicted proteins | sample LowCovwburrow_MG_FD_204930 | JGI IMG/M metagenome (GOLD analysis project Ga0316189, IMG submission 204930) | Coastal sediment microbial communities from Maine, United States - Lowes Cove worm burrow | ecosystem: Environmental > Aquatic > Marine > Coastal > Sediment | place: USA: Maine... | reverse complement strand
TGTCTCGTGAATTGGTGATGCCGTGGGCGGTATTAGCGCAAAATACGTCCATCTCCTGAAACTGCCTGACGACGGCCGTGCCGTAATAGGTTATCGACGCCCCGATTCTCGGCAAAACCGCATCGTATGTGCTTAAGACTTTTTGACGATAGTACAGGTCTGGCGAACCACGATCGAGATCGATGGCAAATTTCAATGTGTTAAGCACTTTTGCCTGGTGGCCGCGCAGTTCGGCAGCTTCCTTCAGGCGGCGCGTACTATAAGCGTTTGGGGCACAGGACAGGATTGCGAGTTTCATTTTTTATCACCTATCTTCCAGCGTATGAACCCGGGTAATTCCAGGCCCAGTAGATATTTCTTCGTAAGTTAACGAATCCAGAAACCGCGCCCGCTTACTCGCTGCGAGTCTGAACCTAAATGTGTATCTTGAGAATATGAATTTTTGGGCATTATTTATCAGTAATGGCCCAGGTGGGGGCTGAGTCGGGTGAAATGTGTGGGGGTGCTCTACCGCTGCAAATGATCATTCATTTGCTTTCAACAAGCGCTCACAGGCGTCCAGTTTCGCTGCATCAGTTTTCGCTTTTTTCAGGCACGCCTTATATTCCTGCATGGTCTTGGTTTCTTCTTTTGTTTTTTCGGCTTCGGCTTTGGCTTTTTGTTTTTCAGGTGATGAGCCGCAAGCTGTTAATAGCAGTACTGTGGACATTACAAATAGCGCGTTACGAAATGTCATGGTGTAGCCTCGTGTTGTTGAAAGATTTAGCGGAGCATTATGACATAAGGTTTCAGAAAGTGTACCTCACGCCCGCCTCCACAGACCGCCCCGCCTCTGGCGCGTAGTTGCGTAAAAAAGAGGTGCTGAGGCGAATTTCCTCATCTCCGATATTCTTCCATTTGAAAAATACCAGCAATTCCTGGTCGCTGCGAAAACGCCAGCGGTAGTCTATGCCGGCATCCCAGCGCTGGTAGCCATCGCTGTCGGTCTCAAAATCCCCGGGATCGTCCTGGTCGGCCGCAGCCAGCCCCTTGACCCAGGCCGTGAGGTTCTCATTGGACCAGTCCAGACCCGCACCCAGGCGGGCAGGGGGCAGCCGCGGCACATCGCCATTACTGTCGAACTCACCGGAAATCAGGTCGCCAAATACACCCAGTTCCAGGCTGCCACCCCATAAATCTGCCAGGTGGAACTCACTCTCCAGTTCCAGGCCGTAAAATTGCGCATCATCCTGCCGGTACAGGTAGACCGGTACTTCCTCGATCTCCCGCCCGCTGTTAAAGAGAAAAATATAATCCTGGAAATCGTTGTAGAACGCCGCGAGTTTTAACCATGAGCGATCACCGCTCCACTGCAGAGTGAGGTCGGCATTCAATGCGGTTTCCGTGTCGAGATCCGGATCGCCGATTTCAATAGCGCCGGTGGCCGCATGGGGAACCAGTTGCGCAGGGTCGCTTGCCTCGATATTGGAAAACAGTTCCTCTGTCGAAGGGGCTCGCTCCGAATGTGACAGAGACAGGCCCAGCTGCCATGACGGGCTGATCATCCACAGTGCCGAAGCGGACAAGCTGATGCTGCTGAAATCCTCGCTGTCCGCCACAGATTGCTGTGGATCGCGCTGCACCCAATCGCCCCGAAGACCGGCCTCGTAGGTCCAGTCACCGGAATGAAAATCCTCAATCAGGAACAGGCCGAGCTCAGAGCTATCGGTTTTTGGCAGGTAAGCCTCTTCCCCCAGGGCGGAAAACTCATCCTCTCGCCACTGCAGGCCGACCACGCCGTGCGCCCCCAGGATGGGTGCATGCACCAGCTCCACCCGGCTCTCCCAGGTGTCCCTGCGAAACCGGGTGCCCACCTCCGGGCCTTCCAATTCATCGTGCTGGTAGTCGGTGTAGGTGACAAAAGCCCGCAGGACCTCCAGCCCGGGGCTCAGATCATGCAGATGCAGCATGCCGTCATAGCGGGTTTGCTCCATGTCTATGCTGACAAAAACTTCCTCCTCAGCTTCTTCCTCAAGCCCGGTCTCCAGCGTTTCATCCTCGTGATGGCCGTGGGCTGCAGGCGGGATACCGTAGCGGGTTTCCAGGTGGCTGACCGCCAGCCCCAAAAATCCCTGCTCGCCCAGGTGGTAACTGCCGCCCGCCGTCACGGCATCGGTATTGGTATCCGTATTGGCGATGTAACCGTCGGTGTTTTCGGGCTGCTCTTCGAGGCTCTCGCCGGGTCCGCCGGACAGATTTTCTCCAGGCTCCAATGCGGATTCATCGATCGCCCGGCCGGGAATTTCCAGGTCATCCGTATCCCGGGTGGTACCACTGAGGTGAAAGGCAAAGCGGTCGCTGCCGCCTTCCACGTAGGCTACTCCGCTATCCATACTGGACGCCTCGTCATAGCGGTACTCGAGGCCACCCTGAAGGTCCTCAATTGGCGCCCGGGGAATGCGGTTGTCGATGACGTTCACCACCCCGCCTATCGCTCCACCGCCATACAGCAGGGTGGACGGACCGCGCAGTACTTCAATGCTCTGGGCCAGCATGGATTCAACGGCGACACCGTGATCCGGACTGAGGCTGGAGGCATCGGCGCTGAGCATGCCGTTTTGCAGGGTAATCGCCCGGGGGCCTTGCTGTCCGCGTATGACCGGGCGCCCGACACCGGGACCAAATGACGCGTTGGCGATACCGGGTTTGCTGCCCAGGGTTTCTCCGATGGTTGTCGCCGCCTGTCGCTGCAGTTCCTCTCCGGACAGGACGGTTACCGGCAGGGCGGTTTCCGCCTGTGTCTTGTGCAGGGGCACAGACACCAGGATATGTTCCATTGGTTGCGGTTCAGCGACCGCGATGGCAGAGGCAGATGCCATCGCCACCAGTGCAATACGTTTCACGCTTGTCTCCTTGAATCAGAAAATGAGGGTTCTGTTCAGGAGAGCGTCGGGGGGCCCCGGGCGGTAAAGGGCAGGCAGCTTCGGCTGGTAGCCGGCACGGGTAGCGGGGCGTCCCAGCAAGGCGGGTAAAAGACGGTGGCATCCGTTATTGCCGTGAGCGCTGCCGGGTTATCGGCGGAGCTCTTGCAAAGCAGGCAATGTGTCGGCCCGTCATCGGCCACATGCTCGTGTGTGATTTCCTGGAAACGCAGGCCGATAACGCACAATACGGCCAACAACACGACAAGTCGTGGGTGGTAAAAGGCAGCGCTGCGCAGGGGCCGGATCATTTCTTCAGCTCGGATTGGCGAGGGGCGAAGTATAAACGGCTTATTGACGCGCTGGCCAGAGCCATTTGACGCGGGTATCGACCTTCGATTCCCTCTGCGGGACCAGCCCGAGTTCGCCCTGGCTGCAAAAATTGGGGTAGGGGCGTTGAAATGCCTCTGTCGTACTATTGTCCAGCCGAATGTCCACCTTATCTGAAATATTGGTTTCTCCCCGGGGTCTTTTTGTAATTTAATGCGGTGCTTTTGTTCAATGTAAACTTTCAGCTATCCTAGGCAGGTCCATGCAGAAATCAACCTTAATCGCGGCGGCTGTTGCCGGCGCTTTATCAACTTCTTTGTCAGCATCACCCTACTCGGATTATTACGTGTTCGGCGACAGTCTGCTGGATGCGGGAAATATCAGCGAGGGACTACGCTTCACCAATCGGGTCGGGCCCGACTATCGGAACTCGCCCTACGGGCCGGTCTCGCCAATGCTGGTGGCGGATGCCCTGGGTTTGAACGCTTCTGTCCCCTCGGAACAAGGCGGTACCAACTATGCCGTGGGGGGGCACAAGTCGGCGGAGACGCTGGCATCGATCACTGCCGCAACCACTTACGATGCGCCGGCGGGCACCTTCAACTCTTTCTTTTATGATCTCGAGCGCCAGGGACGCGACCTGGATCGCAGGGCCGTCTATGTGCTTGATGGTGGTGGCAATGATCTGCCCGCTTTTGTGCCCAATGAGGTCGTGGCGTCAAACATGGTGGCGGCCGCTACCGCATTGCAGGAGCGCGGCGCCCGGTCGGTTGTTCTCATTAACGTGCCTGATTTTGGCCTGGCGCCGGCGGGCATAGTATTTCAGGAGTTTGCCAGCGCCGCCGCATTGGACATCAATAACCGGATCCTTGAGCAGGTAGGGTCCGCGAATATTCTCATTTTCGACTCTTACGCGCTGATTCAGGAGGTCGTCGCCGACCCTATGGCCTTTGGCGTTGGTGTGACCAGTGAAGAGTTCAGTTATTCGAGCTTTGACGACGCCGGATGCGGCACCTGTACCCAGGGCGACCCGACTGCCAAGATCGATGGCAGCAACCCGGATCCGGACAAGTTCTTTTTCAACGACACCCGTCACCCCACTGTTATCGGTCAGCAGATCTCGGCAGATTATCTGCTCTCGGTGCTGACAGCCCCCGGGGAAATCGCCATGCTGTCTGAGATGGGCATGGACGACATACAGTCTCATTGGCGCGCCGCCCATCCGGTGCTGCGCTCCAACCGCTGGATGACCACCACCGATACGGGTAAATATACGGTCTGGGGCGGACTCAGCGGCGGCGAGAGCGAGCGTGATACTGACTTTGGCGATACCGGTACCAATGAGATTTTTCAGTATGACCTGGGCTTCAATTACCGCTTCAGCGATAGCTGGTACCTGGGCGGCATGCTCAGCCGTGCGCAGAATGAACTGGATTTTGATAACAGTGATTCCAGCTACGACATGGATAGCCTGAGCTTCTCCCTGATTTCCGGTGTTCGTGGTGAACGCTGGTTCTTCGAAGGCGCGCTGAGCTACAGTGACCTGGATTACGATGACATGCAGCGCAGCTTCAACCTTGGCCCGGTGCTGGAGCGTACCGAGAAATCCGATACCAGCGGCGAGACTTATGGCCTGCTGTTGAATGCCGGTTACAACCTGCTCAACAGTCAGCGTTATCGCTTCGGCCCCATGGTCGGTTACGACTACATCAATGTAGAAGTTGACGAATTCACGGAAAAAGGCTCTAGCGCTACTGCCCTGGTGGTGGACGACCAGAAGACTATTACCAGCATCTGGAACCTGGGTGCCTACGGTGACATGCAGCTGGGCTTTTGTGACTGCACTCTATACAGCGAGGCGGTCTACCAGTCATTTGGCCGCGACGGCAGTATCAAGCCGCGCATCGGCCTCGTGGTGCAGCCCGGTAACAGCGCTGTTCTACCGGGTTATGAGCGCGATGACGACGGCTGGCGCTGGGATGTCGGCATGACTGCCAGACTGAGCGACGCGATCGAAATGAGTGTGGAGGCGGGCATCGATGACGCCGACAACACCGAAGGATTCTGGGTCGGTGGTCAGATCAGCTACTCGTTTTAAGCTATAGAAAGTAATCGCGGGGTGTTTCAAAAGACCGCGCCGCAACATCTCGCTATCTCTTTTATAGCCAGGCTCCAGTCCCCATGGAGACTGTCGAGATAGCGGCTGTTGTGCTTCCCCTTGACTTGCCTCTCGTCTCGAGAGATCTAAAATAGCTCCTATGGAGTACAATAAGCACTACCCTCGGTAGTGGGCTCTCATCATTTAGAAAAAAATGTGTTTGCTGATCTGCAGCCGGCCAGAAACTTGTCAGTACAGGAGCAACAATCTTGAAACGCCTGGTCCTACCCTTTGCCATTATTATTGCAGGAGTGGCCCTGGCCGCGGTGCTGCTGGCCACGGGACCTACCTTGACCTCAAAATCGGTGGAATCCCTGGCGCCATTGGTACGGGTACAGACCGTCACCCTGGAAGACGTGGCGCTTTCGTCCCTGACCCACGGCACGGTTGCGCCCAGAACTGAAAGCGAACTGGTTGCCGAGGTGGCCGGGAGAGTGATCAGCGTAAACCCCAACCTGGTGTCTGGTGGTTTTTTTAATGCCGGTGAGGAGCTGTTGCGGATAGATCCTCTGGATTACGAACTGGCCCTGGAGCAGGCCAGGGCGGGCATAGTGCAGGCTGAGAGCGACCTGGCTAACGCCCGACGAGCCGCCGGCCGCTTGGACAGTCTCAGCGAACGCCAGCTCACCAGTGTGTCGCAGCAGGATGACGCGGTAAACAGGATGCGCATTGCCGAAGCCACCCTGAGTTCATCCCAGGCCCAACTGTCCCGGGCCGAGCGAGATCTCGAGCGCACCCGTATCCTCGCACCCTATGAAGGTCGGGTGCGCAGCGAGCGTGTGGATATTGGTCAGTTCGTGAATCGTGGCAATACCATCGCGACCATCTATGCCACGGATTACGCCGAGGTTCGCCTGCCCATCAATGATGAGGAGCTGGCCTTCCTCGACCTGCCACTGGGTCCTGTTGCGCAAGGCACGCAAATGGAACCGGCCGTCCAGGTCACTATTACTGCGCGTTTTGCCGGAAAAGAACACCGCTGGCCCGCCCAGGTAGTGCGCACTGAAGGTGAGCTTGACCCCCAAACGCGTATGATTAACGTGGTGGCCCGCGTAGAAGCGCCTTATGCTCCCGCGGCAGGTCGAGCCCCGCTGGCGGTGGGGTTATTTGTTGATGCCGAGATTCATGGCCGTTTGGCCCGGGACGTGGCGATTCTGCCGCGCTCGGCGGTGCGTCCTGACAACCAGGTACTGATAGTGGACAGCGAAGATCGGCTGCACTTTCGCCCCGTCACTGTGCTGCGCACGGTAGCCGAGCAGGCCTATATCAGTGCTGGCCTTGCGGCGGGAGAGCGGGTCTGTATCTCGTCACTGGATACTGCCCTGGAGGGGATGAGCGTGCGCGTCGCCGCTGCAGAGCAGGCCAGTAGTGACAGTGGCGCCTTATGAAAGGCGCTATAGCCTGGTTCGCTCATAACAATGTTGCAGCCAACCTGTTACTGGGCCTGATTGTACTGTCGGGCCTGATAGCGGTGGTGCGCATGCCGCAGAAATCTTTCCCCGATATCGATATTCCTATCATCTCCATCAGCGTACCGTATCTGGGTGCGGCCCCCGAAGAGGTAGAGCAAGGGGTCTGCATCCGCATAGAGGAGGAACTGGAGGGTGTGGAGGGCGTCAAGCAGATTCGCTCCAATGCCAACGAGGGTTCCTGTTCGATATCGGTGGAGCTGTTGGATGATACAGACTCCGGCAAAGCGCTGGATGACGTCAAAAACCGGGTGGATGCTATCGACACCTTTCCGGTGGAAACTGAAAAGCCGATAGTCAACCTGGTGAGCGTAGTGCGCGCCGTACTCGACATCGCCGTCACCGGACCAGATGATGAGCGAACGCTGAAGGTTATTGGCCAGCAGGTCCGCGATGATATAGCAAAGCTGCCCGGCGTAACCCAGGTGGAGCTGCGTAATACCCGCCCGTATGAACTGTCTATCGAGGTCTCTGAGACATCGCTGCGGCGCAATGGCCTGAGCTTTGATGATGTCGCCGCGGCGGTGCGTAGCAGTTCCCTGGACCTGCCGGGTGGTTCCATCAAGACTATCGGCGGCGAGATACTGTTGCGCACCAAGGGCCAGGCCTACTGGGGTAGCGAGTTTGAACAGCTGGTGCTGCGAACTGACCCCGATGGGACTCGCCTGTATCTGAAAGATGTCGCCACGGTGGTAGATGGCTTTGCCGACACCGACCAGATGCTGCGCTTTGATGGCAAACCGGCGGCGTTGATCCGGGTGTCGCGCATAGGCAACCAGGACATTATCGATATCACGCAGGCGGTAGGGGAGTATCTTGCCACTGCGGGTAGTCGTCTCCCCGAAGGTGTACAGCTGACGGTCTGGAACGACGGCTCCAAACTGCTGCAGGACCGTCTTGAAACACTGCTTAACAGCGCGCGACAGGGCTTTTTGATGGTGCTGATTGTGCTGGCGTTGTTCCTGCGACCTCGCCTGGCGTTCTGGGTGAGTGTAGGCGTGCCAGTGGCGTTTCTGGGTGCTATCTTCGCCAGTTTTATTCTTGGCCTGTCCATCGATGTCATTTCCCTGTTTGGCTTTATCCTGGTGCTGGGTATCCTGGTTGATGATGCCATCGTCGTTGGAGAGAATGTCCACTCTGTGCAGCTGCAGAAGGGCGATCTGCTGGAAGGCGCTGTGGTCGGTACCCAGCAAGTCTCTCTGCCCGTTATTTTTGGCGTCTTGACCACGGTCGCTACCTTCATGCCCCTGCTTTTGGGTCCGGGTACTTTCGGCCAGGTGTTTGGCGTGATAGCGACAGTCGTCATGTGTTGCCTGACCTTCTCGCTGATTGAATCCCAGTTGATCCTGCCTTCCCACCTGGGCCACAGTCGCTCCGGGTCTGCGGCCAGTGAGATAGGACTGCTGTTGATTCCTATCCTCGGCATTGCGTTGCTGGAGATCGCCTGGGATGCACGCAGCTACATGGGCTTTGCCATTGCCACCCTGGTGTTGCTCTATGTGCTGCACCTGATCGGTGTGTCCAGGCCCGTGGCGGAAACACTGGTGAAGTTTCAGGGGCGTGTCTCCAATGGCATTGAAACTGTTATTGATGTGCGTTTCCGGGCACTGGTAGAGCGTGCTGTGGCGGCCCGCTATGTCGTCATCGCTGTTGCTATGGTGGCGTTTCTATCCGCGGTAGGTATCCTGGGTAGTGGCCGCCTGCCATTCTCCTTTTTCCCGCCGCTGGAGTCAGACCAGGCCATCGCCCAGTTGACCATGCCCCTGGGTACACCAGCCTCTGTGACTGACGCCGCAGTGCTACACCTGGAGCAGACCGCGCAGCAACTGCAGCGCGACCTCGAACTGGAATATCCGGGGGCCCCGACAGTCACCAATATTCTCTCAGCTGTAGGCAGCCAACCCAGCAGCACAGGCGGCGGCGGGCCATCGTCCAGCGGCAGTCGCGTAGAAGGCGGCGGCCACCTGGGAGAGGTGACCCTGCAGTTAACGCCCAGCCAGTCGCGAGAGATTGACACCCGCGAAGTGGCAAATCGCTGGCGGGAACTGGCGGGTCCCATCGCCGATGCGGTGGAGCTGAAATTCAGCAGCTCCTTGTTCAACGCCGGTAATCCCATTGACATCCAGTTGGCGGGCGACAACGTCGATGACCTGCGCATCGTCGCCGCAAAACTGCGCGACAAATTGGCTACCTACCCCGGGGTTATCGATATCACTGATTCGTTCCGCTCTGGTAAGCAGGAGCTCAGACTTGATGTGCAGCCCTCCGGTGAAGCCCTGGGATTGTCTCTGGCGACCCTGGCTCGCCAGGTGCGGCAGGCGTTCTACGGCGAAGAAGCCCAGCGCATCCAGCGCGGTCGCGATGACGTGCGAGTCATGGTGCGTTATACCGAGGCTGAGCGAAAATCGCTGGCTACGCTCAGTGATATGCGCATCCGTACGCCCGATGGTGCCGAGGTGCCGTTCCAGACGGTAGCCAGGGCAGAACTGGGCCGCGGCTACTCGACTATTCGCCGTGCCGACCGGCAGCGAATTGTCAGCGTCATAGCCGATGTCGACCGCGCCCAGATCACCGCCAACGAGGTATTGGCCGATCTGCGTGCCGGGGCCATACAGGAGATCATGCGGGACTATCCACGCATAACCTACAGTCTTGAGGGCGAACAGGCAGAGCAGGGCGAGGCGGTTGCCAGCCTGGTGCCCATGTTTGGTGTCGCCTTATTCGTGATTTTTGCATTGCTGGCTGTGCCGTTGCACTCCTACAGCCAGCCACTGATTATCATGAGTGTCATACCCTTTGCCTTCGTAGGTGCTATCTGGGGCCACGTCATTATGAAATATTTTGGCATGGTGGCCGGGCTGGCAATGCCTTCAGTAATGGGTTTTATTGCCGCCTCGGGCGTGGTGGTGAACTCGAGCCTGGTGCTGGTGCACAATGTCAATCAGCGCCGCAAACTCGGGGAGCATTTCCACGAAGCGGTACTGCATGCGGCGGTATCACGCTGCAGGCCCATTATTCTCACTTCACTGACCACCTTTGTGGGCCTGTTGCCCCTGATGTTCAATCGCAGCGTTCAGGCGCAGTTCCTGGTGCCTATGGCGGTATCTCTGGCCTTCGGTGTGCTGTTCGCCACGGTGGTGACGCTGCTGGTAGTCCCCTCTGGCTATATTATCCTTGAGGACATCAGGCGCTTTTTGGGCAGGAATAATCAGGCGATGGATGATACGGTGCAGGAGAAGGCTCCTTAGGTTCTTAGCGGCTATGGAATTCCAATGATAGAAAAGATCTCCTTCGCATCCGTCCGTCCGGCCAGGAGCCTTGATCTGCTGTCCCAGCAGGAGATGGCGTCGCTGGCCACCACAGACCAGGATTTGCACCAGCTGTTTCGACGCTGTGCGCTGGCCGTGCTGAATACCGGCGGTGATACCGATGACGCCCGGGAGGTATACCACCGCTATGAGGATTTTGACCTGCGGGTAGTACCCGAATCCCGGGGCGTGAAACTGGAGTTGTACAACGCACCGGCCCAGGCCTTTGTGGATGGGGTGATTATCGAAGGCATTCGCAATCACCTGTTCAGCGCTCTGCGCGACATCGTATTTACCCAGCACAAGTTCTCCAGTCAGGCATTCGGGCAGGCCTCGCCAATGGAAATAACAGACGCCGTGTTTCGCATCCTGCGCAACGCCGACGTGGTGCGCGCCAACCACCCCCCACGCCTGGTGATTTGCTGGGGAGGGCATTCGATCTCGCGGCTGGAGTATGACTTTTCCAAGGATGTGGGTTATCAGTTGGGCCTGCGTGGCTTTGACATAGCTACTGGATGCGGCCCGGGGGCCATGAAGGGGCCCATGAAAGGGGCCGCTATCGGTCATGCCAAGCAGCTGAACAAGCGCTCACGCTTTGTCGGTATATCTGAGCCGGGCATTATCGCGGCGGAGTCACCCAATGCCATTGTGAATGAATTGGTGATCCTGCCCGATATCGAGAAACGCCTGGAGGCATTTGTGCGCCTGGCGCATGGCATCATTATCTTTCCTGGCGGCGCCGGTACAGCGGAAGAATTGCTGTTCCTGCTGGGTGTAAAACTGCATCCGGCGAATGCCGGTATTCCATTCCCGCTGCTGCTGGTGGCGCCCGAGGGCAGCGCTGGCTATTTCGACCAGATCAATGCTTTTCTGATCTCGGTGCTGGGGGAGGAGGCTGCCGCTCAGTATGAAATTATTTGTGGTGATGCAGCCGCCGCGGCCAGCCGCATGGCCAAACTGATCAAATCGGTGCGGCGCCAACGCATAAACGACCAGGAGTCATTCAGCTATAACTGGGGACTGGTCATTCCCGAAGACCTGCAAATGCCCTTTGATCCCAGTCACGCCAATATGGCGGGCCTGAAACTCCACCGGCAACAACCCGTCCACGAATTGATTGCCGAATTGCGCCGGGCCTTTTCCGGAATCGTGGCTGGCAACGTCAAGGAAGTAGGCGTTCGCGCGGTGGAAGCCCATGGACCTTACCAGTTACATGGCGAGTCCGAGGTGGTTGGCGCGCTGGCCGAGCTGTTGGCCAGCTTTGTCGACCAGGGCCGCATGACCCTGGACGCGGATAATTACCGCCCCTGTTTTGAGTTGGCGGATTAGCGGTTTTGGTTATGAGCACGGCAAATCTTTGTGCGCAGGCAAATACCGGAAAATAAAGCCGGGTTATCTGTTCATGAGGGCCAGAACCCTGTGCAGGGTGTTCTGTATGTCGACTTCGCCAACGGTGGATTTTTCCAACAGCATAGCGACCTCTTCTGTATTGAATGCATCATCCATTAGACGATTGATCTGGTCGGAGATAATTCTGCGTATCAGGCCGCGCTGCCGATTGTGCCTGCGTTCACCGAGTTCCCCGCTGCTGATCAAGCGCGCGTGATGTGCCGTTATGGCCTGCCATAACTCCAGTACGCCCTTATCAGTTGTGGCTATGGTTTCCATGATATCCGGCATGGATTTTGATGAGATGAGCGACACAGAGTCCATCAGGTCCTTGTGCGTTTGCGCCGCACCCGGCTTGTCGGCTTTATTGATGGCAAAGACATCGCCTGCTTCAGTCAGGCCTGCCTTATTGGCCTGGATCTCGTCTCCCCAGCCGGGGTTGAGTACGACCAGTACCGTGTCAGCCAGGTTCATTATGTCTAATTCGACCTGGCCGATGCCTAGGGTTTCGATGATCACCACTGGCCACTTGCAGGCGTCAAATAGGCGTACAGCGGTGGATGTGGCGCGGGCCAGTCCGCCTTCCTCGCCGCGCGATGCCATGGAGCGGATGAACACCTGTTCTCCAAACTCTCCGCCGCGCATGCGTACCCTATCGCCCAGCAGAGCCCCCTGGGAAAAGGGCGAGGAGGGATCGATGGCCAGTACCGCGGCCTGGCCGAAGCTCTCCAGAGCGTGCGGAACCAGGCGATTTATCAAGGTGGATTTGCCCGCACCCGGTGGGCCGGTGATACCAATAACAAAGGCTTCGCCTACCAGGGGAGTGAGTTGGCTTTCGATAGCCAGCAAATTCTGGTCGGCGCGTTCGATCACGCTGAGCAGGCGCGCCAGCGCCGCGCGCTTGCCATCCAGTGCAGCGCTGATCAGTTGCTGGATGTCATGCAAGCTTCGCTCCCCCGTCAGTCGGCTGACCTGCCGGTGAGCCGGTCTGCCGCTGCGACGATATCGACAAGTTGAGAACCCGGGGGAAAGACTTCCACATCGAGCGCTTCCAGTTGCTTCTTCGCATGCGGTGGTACGGTGCCGCCGGCGAAGATGGGAACATCAGGGCGTGCCTCACGGACTGAGTTGACCGCGCGTAGTGCAACATTAATATGTCCGCCGATATTCAGGCCCACCAGGTCGACATCCTCGTCGACGGCGGCGCGCACGATATCATCGGTGTTGGCCATGCCGATCATGATTACCTCGAACCCGGCATCGCGTAATGCCCTGGCCACGATGGTGGGGCCGCGCCAATGTCCGTCCAGCCCGGTTTTAGCCATCAGGATTCTTTTCTGGCTGTGGTCCATGTCGTGAGCTCCTAGGTTTGGATCGGGGTGTTCCAGTCACCGAAAACGTCGCGGTAGATATCGCCAATTTCACCCAGTGTCACTTCGGCTTCCAGCGCATCGAGCATGACAGGCATGATGTTTGTCTCCGAGCGACAGACAGCTTCGAGGTTTTTCATGGCGGCGCAGGCACCCGCCTCATGCCGGGTTCGCAGCGTTTCGTGCAGTCGTTCGGTGGCGACATCAAAGGCGTCATCGGTGCCCATGAAGCCATCTACCTCGAATGGCGATTCGTCTTCC
>Ga0316189_10004650_pt1 | contig 13186 bp, 11 predicted proteins | sample LowCovwburrow_MG_FD_204930 | JGI IMG/M metagenome (GOLD analysis project Ga0316189, IMG submission 204930) | Coastal sediment microbial communities from Maine, United States - Lowes Cove worm burrow | ecosystem: Environmental > Aquatic > Marine > Coastal > Sediment | place: USA: Maine... | reverse complement strand
CCCAGCACCAGCGAAGCAAGGGCGACCAGAAAGATTGCCGCAAGCAGATTACCACTGGCCAGCGAGATGATGATGTCGGAGAACTTGAGGCCGATTCCGGTTAAGGAAATGGTGCCGACGATAATGCCGATGACGCCGAGTGTCGCACCGATGATCAGGGTATTGTTGGCGCCGGTCAGGATCGCCTCCCAGATACCTTTCAGATCCATCAAAATGTCTTTACGGAAAGCACTGACCAGCAGGCACCAGATTGTTGCCGATAAAGTAACGAAAAATTGGATTTTAAACCCGAACAATGTTTGAAACGGAAGCTCGATATAACCGAGAGCAACAACCATAATAAACAGGATCGTAACCGGTACAAAAATCAATCTGTCCTTGAGCGAAACTTTCCTGTCCTGTCTTACCCAGCTTACGACAATACATGAGAGTGCAGACCAGAAAGCAGCCATTCCGGGAGATTTTCCTATGATCATGAGGATCGTGATGATGATTAACGGCAGGGAGTAATACCACTGTTTTTTCAGGACGTCCTTCCAGTGCGGAAATTCATCGTCGTCAATCCCCTTGATCCCTTGTTTCTTGGCTTCGAAGTGAATCATGCAGAAGACCGAGAAGAAGTAGAGCAGGGCGGGGAAGATGGCGATCATCATGATGTAGGCATATGATGTTTCGGTCAGTTCGGCCATCAGGAAGCCGCCGGCGCCCATAACCGGAGGCAGGAACATGCCGCCGATTGATGCGGCGGGCTCGATGGCTCCGGCAACGTGCGGCCTGAAGCCGGCCCGTTTCATCAGCGGTATGGTAAAGGCTCCTGTGGAAACTGTATTGGCGATCGCGCTGCCGGAAACCGAACCAAAGAAAGCAGAGGCAATAACGGCAACCTTTGCCGGACCACCGGTGCTGCGACCGGCCAGTGCCAGGGGAAAGTCTATGAAGAACTTGCCCGCGCCCGATTTGTGCAGAAAGGCACCAAAGAAGATAAACAGAATGACATAGGTTGCCAAAACGTTGGCCATGACCCCGAACACCCCGTTGGTTGTCAGGTAAAGTGCGGTACACAGACGCTCAATGCCGAAGCCGCGATGGGCGATAATCTCCGGGAAAATGGGCCCGAGATAACCATAGATAAACATGCCGAGGCCAACAAAAGTCATCGACCAGCCAAGAACTCGTCGGCAGACCTCAAGTGAAAGGACGATCCCGACGATGCTGATCATGGCATCGAGATGAGTCTCTGCACCAGCCCGGTAATTGAGAACTTCAAATTCATGGACCCAGTAGTAGACGACGCCCGCCGCTGTCAAAGCGTAAAGGATGTCAGAAAGAGTTGGATTGTTTGGCCATTTCTTCATGAGGATGTTGTCTATAAAGGTTGCGCTTGCTCCAATGACGGCACCTCCCAACAGAATAGCGCCTATCAAGCCCATATTGACACTTACTAACTCAGCATGGAATGCATCAATCGATTCAAAAAAACCAAGCCCTGCAATTGCGGCAGAAAGGATGCTGCCTATGATCAAAGAAAGCGGAATGCGCATTCGCGTCGTGCCTGCGGGGTAAAGCAGGAAGACCAACACATAGGTAACAAAAACATAGACCCCGCGATGATACTGGGTCCCAACAGCGGCTAAACCCGCCGTGTAAAAATAGAATAGAACCATGCCACCGCCGAGCACTGCAACCAGCCATTTAAAGATGCCGGTTGGTGAACGGTAGGACTTGGAATCCTTTTCCATTAATTTTTTTAATTTTTCCTGCTCTGCGGGAGAGAGGTCTTTTAAATCTTCCTGGAGTTCTATAGCCATTCTGCGTACCTGCCTGGTTAGAGATGTGTGTCGTTTCTGATTTTGTAGAAAGTGTCACAGAGTGCAAAAGCGGGGCCGAATGGCCCCGCTTCGCGAACTAAAAGAAATATTTGAACCTTATTGACCCATTTGATCCGCGGTCAATGTGAGCCCTTGCTCTTTCCAGAACTTCTGTGCGCCGGCATGTACCGGAGTCACGATGCCTGTAAGGGCGCCTTTAACCGACATAGATTTGGCTGTGCTCTTAACTTTGACCATGTAGGAGAGACCTTCTTTGGTGTAGATATTTGCCAGGGCATTGTAGACATGCTCAGGGGCAACGTCTTTGTTGGCAACCCAAAGAGCGGAATCCTGGAATGACATAACATCATAATCAACGCCACTATAAGTGCCTGCGGGAATAGTAATCGGTGCGTAGAAGGGGTATTGCTCGAAGGCACCGCCTTTTTCGCCTGCTTCCCAAGTAGAAAGGATCTTGATCTTGTTGCTGGCTGCAGCCTGAATAACTGAGCTGTTAGGGAATCCGGCAAAAACCCACATGGCGTCGATCAGGCCATCGCCGATCGCTGCAGCAGCTTTGCTGTAGCCGATGTACTCAATATTCATGTTGTCCCACAGACCAATGGCACCAAAGAAGCGCTGTGCGGAAGCAGCTGCACCTGAGCCAGCGCCGCCAACAGCGATACGCTTGCCTTTGAGGTCAGCAATCGAGTTGATGCCACTCTTCTCGAGAACGATCAGGTGAGCAGGAGCACCATAGAGGAAAGCCATAGCATGGATGTTGGGATACTTGTTGGTGTCGTTGGTCAGGCGGCCATTGCGGGCAAGGTAGGTGTCGCCAGAGTAGGAGATGCCAAAATCAATTTCACCTGAGTTGACGCGACGAGCGTTCTCAACGGAACCGGCAGAAGCCATGTTGGACACTTCAACATTGTCCAGCATTTTAGAGAGACGGGAAGCGATACCGTTTGAGAAGTACTGGAAGGTGCCGCCTTCGGGACCACCGCCGAAGCCGAGACGGGTTTTTTCTGCGAGGACCGTGGTGGGCAGTGCAAATGCTGCGACCAGTGCGACTGCACTGACCAAAGAGAGTACTTTTTTCATGCTGTTTTGCCTCCTATAATGGGGTTAGTGAAACAAGGGCGAATGCCACTTTCGATTGATGTTTATTAAACACCTTAACGCAAGGAAGGTGCCATTCTTAAAAAACTGTTTGCAACTAGTACATTCAAGCACAAAGAAGCCGTTTTGCAAGGGCCTGTATGGTTTTGGTTGTGTTGCTCGTATGTTCCGGTGTGGCTAACCTTGACCTTATGTGGCGGATATTGGCCAGCTAGGGAGGTTCCTGAAATATGGCTTAAAACGTTTTTTTGTATTTGCTTGTTTGTGCATGAAAAATATAGTTGGGACAGTTGAGTGTGTTCTCAAGGGGAGCAGTGGATCTTTATAACCCTGCATGTGAGCGCTAAAGATTAAAGTATTGTGTGTTATGACTTTCACGACTGAGAAATTTAATATTTTCTGGTTATCTGTTTCGCTCCAGTAAAGCATAGAAAAACGTGAAACGGGAAAAGCAAACGACCTGATTCAGGCCCGTTCGTTTTGCTCTCTGCGTCCCAAGAGAGCGCAGAGTAAGAAATAAACGATAAAACTTTTCCATGAGCCGTCTTTCTCTGCGCTCTCCGCGTCTCTGCGTGAGGCCGGTTTTGGTTTTGTCTTGATTTTGTCCGTGTTTGTCCATGTCGAGAAAATGTAATGAACCAATTTGATTCTAACTTGAGTAAAGTGGGTAACCAAATCATGTTTTAAGGAGTGAGACGCTTGATCTGCTTGACTGTTGATCTTGTGGTTGGTATTGGTCAGGGACGTTTCAAATTTGTAGGCTACTGTAGGTTGTCGTTGATTCTAGGCGCGGGATAGGGTTCATTCATGAAGAAGGTTGTTCACGCACCGGCAAAGATTAACCTGTGCCTGCATGTTACGGGTCGCCGCGAAAATGGTTACCACGACCTGGCGACACTGATGCAGAGGGTTGCTATCCAGGATCGTCTGGAAATTGCCATCTCCAGTGGGGCTGAGATAAAAGTTTGCTGTCCACAGCTAGTTCTCTCTCCAGGTGTTGAAAATATCGCTGCACGAGCTGCACGTCTTTTCCTCTCCTATGTAGGAGAGGAGTGCAGCGTAGCAGTGCGGATTGATAAAAAGATTCCTGTTGCGGCAGGGATGGGTGGAGGTTCCTCAAACGCTGCATCGGTTCTCTTGGCACTGAATGACATGTTGGGCGTGAAGCTGTCGCAGAGCGAATTGATAAGTATCGGTATGAAGATCGGAGCAGACGTCCCCTTTTTTCTTTATGAGCAGTCTTCCGCCTGGGCCACTGGCGTTGGCGAGAGGTTGCATCCCTGGCCCGGAATGCCGCCAATTACGTTTGTTTTGGTGAATCCTGGTATAGAAGTTTCGACAGCATGGGTTTTCAAAACTTTGGGGTTGACATGCTCTCGGCCAATCGCTAAAATCCCGAGGTTTCCCGTGAGAACAAGCGGCTTAGTACGTCTGTTGCATAATGATCTCGAAGTTGTCACCTGCCAACGTCATCCTGTGATCACGACGATCAAAGAACATTTGCTTGCTGGCGGTGCTGCCGGGGCGCTCATGTCCGGTAGCGGGCCGACAGTGTTTGGCGTTTTTGACGATCAAGACCAGGCGGGAAAAGTTGCCAAAGTTCTGTCAACGGAAACAGATTGGTGGGTGCAGGTCGTTAAGCCACTGTAGCATCGAGTAAAAAAAATAGGGGCGTCGCCAAGCGGTAAGGCACTGGATTTTGATTCCAGCATTCACAGGTTCGATCCCTGTCGCCCCTGCCACTCGCAAGATTTCTACCTCCGGATGTTTGAGGAGGTCGCTTACATTGATAATGGGTTGAGACACAGGCCATGCATTGACATGGCCTGAAGTTTCCAGAGAAACAGGTGATGATGTGTTTAAAGAACTGAAGATCTTTACCGGTAATGCAAATCCAGCCCTTGCGCAGGAAATCTGTCGTCACCTCTCCGTGCCTTTAGCCCAGGCAAGCGTCAAGTCTTTCTCCGACGGCGAAATTATGGTTGAAATTAACGAAAACGTCCGCGGTCGAGACGTTTTTGTCGTTCAATCGACCTGTCAGCCTGCGAATCATAACCTGATGGAACTACTGGTTATGATTGATGCCCTTAAACGAGCCTCGGCTGCCCGAATCACAGCCGTTATTCCTTACTTCGGTTATGCTCGACAGGATCGCAAGGTTGCTCCGAGGACACCGATCACCAGCAAATTGGTCGCAGACCTGATTACTACCGCGGGTGCGCAACGGGTTCTCTGCGTCGATTTGCACGCGGGTCAGATCCAGGGCTTTTTCAATATTCCGGTTGATCATCTCTATGCGGCCCCTGCTGTCCTTGAAGACGTCAAGGCCCGCTTTACAGAAGATCTTGTGGTTGTTTCTCCCGATGCGGGTGGTACCGAGCGAGCAAGGGCGTTCGCTAAAAGGTTGAATGCCGGTCTTGCGATTATCGACAAGCGTCGCAGCGCTGCCAACGTCTCGGAAGTCATGCATATCATCGGTGATGTCGATGGCCGGACCTGTATCATCGTTGATGACATGATCGATACGGCCGGCACCCTTTGTCAGGCAGCTGCAGCACTCAAGGCCCATGGTGCTGGAGATGTTTATGCTACGGCAACCCATGCGGTCCTCTCCGGGCCTGCACTGGAAAGGATCAACGAAAGCGATCTCAAGGAAGTTCTGGTCTGTAACACAATTCCTACCGAAGAAAAGGTCAAGAATTGTTCACGACTCAGGACGATCTCTGTCGCAAATATTTTGGCGGAAGCGATCCGTCGTATTCACGGTGATGAATCTGTCAGCTCACTTTTCGTGTAGTTGTGACAGAAACCAATAAAGAAACTAAATTAAGAAGTTCAAGGATGGAGGAATAGATAAATGGCCAAATCGGTACTGAATGTAGAAACGCGAGTTCGCACAGGTAAGGGTGGCTCTCGCAAGGTCCGTCAGGACGGCCTGGTGCCTGCAGTAGTTTATGGAAAAGGCGTTGAGGCACTCAACCTTCGTCTTGAACCGAAAGCTCTTCAGCAGGCAGTTGCCACCGAAGCTGGCTGGAACACACTGCTCACCCTCAAAGGCGATGGCCCATTTGATGGCCTGGTTGTTATCCTTAAGGATATGCAGATTGATGCGATCCGTCGAAATCCCACGCACGTTGATTTCCTGGCGATCGATCTGAAAAAGACCCTGGCCGTCATGGTTCCTGTGCAGCCTGTTGGTAAAGCTCAGGGCGAAGTAGAAGGTGGAACCCTGCAGCTCATTCGTCACGAGCTTGAAGTTTACTGCCTGCCGACCAATATCCCGACTTCCATCGAGATTGATGTCACCGCGTTGAACGTCGGTGAGGGTATTCATATTGATGAAGTTTCTTTCCCTGAAGGTGTTGAGTCCCAGCACGATGTCAACTTCACAGTGCTGACAGTTGTTGGTCGCATGGCTGAAGAAGTTGAGGTTGATGAAGAGGATGAAGAGGGCGTAGAGGGCGTAGAGACAGAAGAAGTCTCTGAAGAGGCTGCTAGCGAAGAGTAGGCGAGGCGCTTTTGAAGTTGATTGTTGGGTTGGGCAACCCTGGTATTGAATATGCCGAAACTCGCCACAATATAGGCTTTATGGTTGCCAGCTGTCTGGCAGACAGAGCCGGCATCGCGCTGAAACGTAAAGGTTATCAAGGCCTTTATGGTGTGGGGCGAATCGTTGGCGAAGAGGTGACGATTCTGTTGCCGCAAACATTCATGAATCGCAGTGGCGCAAGCGTTGCTCCTGCTTGTCAATCCCTCGGTGTTGAGCTGGGGGATTTGATTGTGGTTCACGACGAAATTGACCTGGCTTTTGGCTCCCTTCGGGTCAAGGCCGGTGGTGGCCATGGCGGGCATAACGGCCTGCGCAGCATTGGTGCTGACCTTGGTGAAACGGGATATAAACGCCTGCGTATGGGCGTTGGCCGTCCACCAGCGGGTGGCGATGTCTCCGCACATGTTTTGAGCCGCTTCAATGCCGCCGAACGAGCCTTGTTGGGAAAATATGTAGAAACGGCGACCGAGGCCCTGGAAGATCTAGTACGAAACGGGGCACAGGACGCTATGAGTCGATATAATAATCGTGATTTGTTGACAAAATAAAAACGTAAGAAAGGTTAAAGGGAGACAGATATGCAAGCTTTAGCACCAATCCTAGGCGTCATCGGATTCATAATAGCCATTGTCCTGTACAACAAGGTCAAACGCTATCCGGTCGGCAACGACAAAATGAGAGATATCTCCGAGGAGATTCATAACGGCGCCATGGCTTTTCTTGGCCGTGAATATCGGGTTCTGGCCGTCTTTATCACTGTGGTTTTTGTGATCATTGCCGTCGCTATGAACTACCAGACCGCCTTGGCTTTTCTTGGTGGTGCTCTTTGTTCCATGACCTGTGGTTTCATCGGCATGAAGGCCGCTACCCGGGCCAACGTTCGGACCTGCGAAGCTGCCCGCGTGTCGGGTCAGGCTGAAGCCCTTATGGTGTCCTTCAACGGCGGCGCAGTTATGGGGCTTGCAGTTGCCTCACTGGGCCTGGTTGGTGTCGGTATTGCCTACATGGCCTATGGCGGAGATCTCAAAACAGTTCAATATATAAACGGTTTCGCTATGGGTGCTTCCTCCATCGCACTGTTCGCCCGCGTTGGTGGTGGTATCTACACCAAGGCCGCCGACGTTGGTGCTGACCTGGTCGGCAAGGTGGAAGCAGGAATTCCCGAAGATGATCCACGTAACCCAGGCGTTATTGCTGATAACGTCGGTGACTGTGTCGGTGACACGGCCGGGATGGGCGCCGACATCTTTGAATCCTACGTGGGCTCAATCATCGCAACGATCGCCATTGCCGCTGCAGCTAGCCCTGAACTTCTCGCTAAGCTGGGGACAGGTGAAGGTGTCCGGGCGGCGGCTATGTACCTGCCGATCTCTCTGGCAGTAGCTGGTCTGCTCTTCTCTTTTGTCGGCATCTGGTCGATGAAAAAACTGTGCAACCAGGATCCGGCCAAGGCGTTGCATTACACAACTTTTGTTGCTGCCGGTGGTTTCCTGGTGATTTCTATCTTGATTATCTGGGGTATGGGCCTCAAGTTTGGTGTCTTCCTGGCGGTCTTGATAGGCTGTCTGTCTGGAGTAGCGATTGGCCAGATTACCGAATATTACACCGCACATAAACCGGTTTTCCGCATTGCTGAAGCAAGTAAAACCGGACCGGCAACCAATATAATCACAGGTCTTGCTGTTGGTCTCGAGAGCTGTGCGGCGCCGATCCTGGTTATCTGCGTGGCCATTGCTGTGGCGAATAATTTTGCCGGTCTCTACGGGATTGGTATTGCGGCCGTTGGTATGCTAGCGACTGTTGGAGTTACCATGACAGTTGATGCTTATGGTCCGATTGCTGACAACGCCGGCGGAATTTCCGAAATGGCCGGTCTTGGTCCTGATGTGCGTGAGATCACAGACGGCCTCGACTCCATCGGCAATACCACTGCCGCTATTGGCAAGGGTTTCGCTATTGGTTCTGCAGCTTTAACCGCTCTCGCACTTTTCTCTGCATACGCGACGACGGTTAAGCTCGAAACTATCAATCTAATAAATCCGAAAGTTGTTATCGGCCTGCTCATTGGTGGTGCACTACCGTTTTTTATTGGCGCATTGACTATGACTAGTGTAGGCCGTGCAGCTGCCGAGATGGTCGAAGAGATCCGTCGCCAGTTCCGCGAAATTCCCGGTCTTCTCGAAGGCAAGGAAGGGGTTAAACCTGACTCAGCAAAGTGTGTTGATATCTCCGCCAAAGCGGCTCTGCGTGAAATGATCCTGCCTGGTGTCGTTGCAGTTGTTGCACCAGTTCTGGTTGGTTTTGTCCTTGGCAAAGAATCTCTCGGTGGTATGCTCGCCGGTGCCACCGTGGCCGGTGTTCTGCTTGCCTTGATGATGTCTAACGGTGGTGGCGCTTGGGATAACGCCAAAAAATATATTGAGCAGGGCAAGCTTGAAGGCGAGAAGAAGGGCGGCGCTGCTCACGAAGCTGCTGTCATTGGCGACACTGTCGGCGACCCCTTTAAAGATACTTCTGGCCCGGCCATGAACATCCTCATCAAGCTGATGAGTGTTGTCGCCCTGGTTATTGCTCCTCTGCTGGTTTAAATCAGAGAGACATAATTAACAGTAACGATAGCCGGGGCCTGTGCCCCGGCTATCGTTATTTACAGAGATAGAGAAATTATGGGATTCAAATGCGGCATCGTTGGCCTGCCCAATGTCGGCAAGTCGACCATCTTTAACGCGATCACCTCTGCTGGCGCAGAAGCGGCCAATTACCCTTTCTGCACCATTGAGCCGAATGTTGGGATTGTAACAGTACCCGATCAGCGGCTTGATCAGCTGTCTGACATTGTCAACCCACAGCAGGTGTTGCCAACAGCCATGGAGTTTGTCGACATCGCCGGCCTGGTGAAAGGGGCGAGTCGCGGTGAAGGCTTGGGTAACCAGTTCCTTGGGCACATTCGTCAGGTTGACGCCATTGCCCATATTGTGCGCTGTTTTGAAGATCAGAATGTCGTGCATGTCGATGGCAGTATTGATCCAATGCGTGATGTTGAAGTGATACAGACCGAACTCAACCTGACTGATTTGGATACTGTTGAGAAGCGCATCAACCGTGTCGGCAAACAGGCAAAGAGTGGCGACAAGAAGATGCAGGAAGAAATGGCTATTCTGGAGAAGGTGCAAAAATGTCTCGACAGTGGACAGCCTGCTCGCAATGCCAACCTGAATGCTGAACAATGGGCCCCACTGGGTGAACTCTGCCTGATAACAGCGAAGCCGGTTCTCTATGTGGCGAATGTCTCAGAAGATGATCTTGCCGGTGAGCACCCATTTGTTGATCGTCTCAGGGAGCATGCTGCAAAAGAAGGGGCTGAAATCGTCATTATCTGCGGCAAAATAGAGTCAGAGATCGCCGAATTGGCAGAGGACGAGAAAACAGAATTTCTCGGTGAGCTCGGTCTTGATGAGTCTGGCCTTGATCGGATGATTCATGCTGGATACCGCTTGTTGGGTTTGATTACTTACTTCACTGCAGGGGTCAAAGAAGTGCGTGCGTGGACCGTCAGTGAAGGGGCTCGCGCTCCTCAAGCTGCCGGAGTGATCCATACTGATTTTGAGAAGGGCTTTATTCGCGCGGAGGTGATTGGTTACGAATATTTTATCTCTTCAAAAGGTGAAGCCGGTGCCAAGGAAAAAGGTCTGATGCGTCTTGAAGGCAAGGAATATCTTGTCAAAGACGGCGATGTCATGCACTTCCGTTTTAATGTCTAAGAGGGCAGAGGCTGGGGATTAGGGGCTGGGGGCTGGCTAAGACCCTTTGTGTCCCATTCACGCTCTTTATTGATAAAAATCCGTTGCCTCGTGGTACGGGGTGTGGTAGAAAACAAAGTTCTTTAGAAGGAAGCATACAGGATGCTTCCGCTCCTTGCTCCGCCTGGCGGGGCTAATAACTCAAGAGGAGGTTTTATGCGAACCTACGAATCAATCTTCATCGTACACCCGGAAGTTATCGGGGACGATCAGACTGCCCTCATCGACAAGTACAAAACGATCTTGTCTGATCAGGGTGCTGACGTTCTTAAGTTAGAAAACTGGGGAACCCGGACACTGGCCTATCAGGTCAAGAAGCAGTCTAAAGGCTGCTTCGTTCTGGTGATCTTTGACGCCGAGCCGACTGTTATTGCCGAGTTCGAGCGCCGCATGCGCATCGACGAAAAGGTAATCAAGTTCCAGACCATTATTCTGGAAGGTGGTTACGAGGCGCCTCCTGTTGTTGAGGCTGCACCCGAAGAAGCCCCCGCAGAAGATGCTGAGGTGACCGAAAGTGCCACCGAAGCCCCTGCAGAAGCTGAAGCTGCTACTGAGGAATCAACAGAAGAATCCTAGCATTCGAATCAACCTTAAGACGATGAAGAAGGAGATATAATCATGGCATATGAAGGAAATCGCAGCAGTGGACCTCGTCGGCGTTATGGCCGTCGCAAAGTTTGCCGTTTCTGTGCCGATAAGAAAGCAACAATCGACTACAAAGATATCCGTTCACTGCGTTACTTTATTTCCGAGCGTGGCAAGATTACTCCACGGAGGATTTCCGGTACCTGTTCGGATCATCAGAGAAAATTGACAGAAGCAATCAAGCGCGCGCGTAATATCGCGTTGCTGCCTTTCACCGCAAGCCACTCTCTCGAGAGAGGTTCATCGCAGCGCTAGCGCGATGATGATGCAGCGAGGACTTTACGTTGTTCTCGGCACGATAGCCGGGTATGCGTTGTTCGGAACCTTTGCCGCTCTGGGTTTTGCTGCTGTTGCAGTGAACCTCTTCACGCCTCTACCGGCAGCTTTTGTTGGTATGCGCGTTGGCTCAGCAGCCGCAGGTGTGACAGTTGCATTGACTGCACTCCTGGTACTGCTGACAGCGGATTCAGCTTCGTCCGTCATGTACCTGGTTCAGTTTGGTATTCCGGGTGTTGCGTTACCCTGGTTGTTAAACCGAGGGTTCGCTTGGGATAAGGCTGCAGTCACTGTTTTGTGGGCCATGGTCGCGGCGAGCATTTGCGGCTTGCTGGTTGTCTCAGCTGTCTCCGGCCAGTCGCCCCTGGTAACAGTCAGTGATCTGATCGGCAAGGAAATTGTCCAGACCACGACGATCATGCAGGATATGTTTGCTGACGCAGACCTTCCTGCAGCCCAGAAGCGTGAGGTAGGGCTGGCGATAGAGAATATGGCCAGCTTCCTGGAGAAGGCTTATCCGGGGATTTCGATCACCGTCAGTGGCCTTATGATCGTCGGCCTGATTTTTCTGCTGTCGCTGCTGGCACGAGGTCGTTACACTGTTCCGGGTAGAGCCTTTCCCGAGTGGAAATCACCTGAATGGCTGGTCTGGATACTTATAACTGCTGGTTTCCTGGTTGCATTTGTTGAAGGGATAGCTGGAACCTTTGCCCTGAACCTGCTGGTGATTTTATTGCCGGTTTACTTCCTGCAAGGTCTGGCTGTTATCGATTGTTTTTTTCGCCGCAAAGCTTTTTCGCCGATCATAAGAACTGTCGGCTACCTGCTGGTCACGTTGGTTAATCCGTTACCGATGGTAGTCACTGGAATTGGCGTGTTTGACTTGTGGGCTGATTTTCGCAAACCAAAAGAACCTGAATCATAAAGATTTTGGGAGGATAAAAAGATGGATGTCATTCTGACTGAAAATGTTAAAAATCTCGGGACCATTGGTGAAGTGGTTAAGGTCAAGCCTGGCTACGGCCGTAATTTCCTGGTTCCTCAGGGGTTGGCCGTTGAAGCGAGTGAGGCTAAGCTCAAAGAAGTTGAGCATCACAAGCGCCAGTTGAATCGCAAGGCTGAGAAGCTGAGCCAGGAAGCTGCTGACGTCAAGGCCCGGATTGAGGCTGTTGAGTGTACTTTTGTGCACAAAGCAAGCGAAGAAGGCAAGCTTTTCGGCTCGGTAACCTCTATGGAAATCGCTGAAAGTCTGGCTTCTCAGGGTATTGAAATAGATCGTCGCAAAATCCTGCTTGAGCAGCCGATTAAAGAGCTTGGTGAGCATGCGATTGATATCAAACTGAATGCTGGTGTTAATGCCATCGTTAAGATTAATGTTATCAGTGAAGATGCTCAGCCGGTCTCTGCAGATGTTCCTGCAGAGACTCCTGCAGACGCTTAAGAGCAAAAGCTGTAACTGACTTCAGGGGCTTGCTCTCGTGCAGGCCCCTCTTTTCCCTTGAGGGCGAACGTGCAAGACCGCGCTGAACATCGCCTGCCACCCCAGAACCTGGAAGCAGAAATGTCTGTTCTGGGGGGAATCCTATTGGAGAACGAGGCCCTGAGCAGGGCTTTGGAATCTCTGCGTCCAGAAGACTTCTATCGAGCCTCCCACGGTAAAATCTTTAATGGGTTGATCGCTCTGTATGAACGCAATGAGCCCGCTGACCTGGTCACATTGACCGACATCCTGAAGACGCAGGATTCTCTCGAAGAAGTTGGCGGCAGCTCTTACCTGGCAACTCTTGTTGATTATGTGCCAACCGCGGCCAACATCACCTACTACTGTAAAATTGTTAAAGAGAAGGCCATCGCTCGTGAATTAATCAAGGTTGCGACCGAGATTGCCAGCAGAGGTTATGAGGGCGGTGAAGTTGAGACCTCTCTTGATTGGGCCGAAGGCGAGATCTTCAAGATCGCGAATATGAAGACCAAACAGTCTTATT
>Ga0316189_10004649_pt1 | contig 13189 bp, 13 predicted proteins | sample LowCovwburrow_MG_FD_204930 | JGI IMG/M metagenome (GOLD analysis project Ga0316189, IMG submission 204930) | Coastal sediment microbial communities from Maine, United States - Lowes Cove worm burrow | ecosystem: Environmental > Aquatic > Marine > Coastal > Sediment | place: USA: Maine... | reverse complement strand
GAGTTCAGGTCGGCCTTCCTCGACCGTCAAAACCTGTTCGCCCGGTCTCAGGCTGTTCTTGATCGCATTTTGATAGCTGTCGATACTGCTGCGCGGTCCTGAAATCAGCACACGATAATTAACAAGTGCGCCGGTGCCGATCAGGCCGGTGGCATCGACATCAGAACGGTTCATCAATACGCGCGGTGCGACGCTGAACATATCACCCGCACGGTCAGGTTCGTAACGCAGTACCTTGCGTATATTAAATGTCGTGTTACCGAGACTGACCTTATCGCCGACTTCAACATCCAGCATTTGCAGCAGCCGTGCTTCCACCCAGATATCACCCGGAGCAGGAATGCCCGTGGTCGCCTCATCAACACCAAAAGCGGTATCGCTGATGCGTAATACACCGCGCAGCGGGTAGCCGGCAGTGACTGCCTTGACTTCGACCAGTTGTGGCCGTCCGTTGCCGAGCACGATACTGCGGAACTGCTGTGTCATCGCAACCTGGAAATGATGCGCACGTGCTTCCTCGATATAGTCGGATACTTCCTGCCTTGAGGATGTAATCACGAGGTCCGCGCCTATAAGCTCGGCAGACTGCTGCTTCAGACCGCGTTCGATGCGGTCGGTAAAGAAACCGACCGCGGTGATGCTGGTTACCGCGATCACAAGGCCTATGGCCAGGATCGTAAGCTCACCGCCGCGCCAGTCACGCCATAGCATGCGCCACGATGTAAACCAGAGGAATGACAAGCTTTTCTGTTGCGAGCGATCAGTCATTGCTGTTACCGGCGGCATGCTCGACCAGGCGGCCGCTGTCGAGATGAATCAGCCGCTTGCACATCTGCGACAGGTGCTCATCGTGAGTCGCCATAATCAGCGTGGTACCCAGCTCGGAGTTCAGTTCGAACAGCAGGTCGATAATACGTTTGCCGGTTTCACTGTCGAGGTTGCCGGTGGGCTCGTCTGCAAACAGGCAGCGCGGCTGCGTAGCGAAAGCGCGTGCGATGGCGCAGCGCTGTTGCTCACCGCCCGAAAGCTGGTTCGGATAGTGCTGCATGCGCTCACCCAGACCGACGCGATCGAGCAGTTCCTCGGCGGACTTGCGCGGATGAGGCGCCTGCGCCAGTTCGAGGGGCAGCATCACGTTTTCGAGCGCGGTCAATCCAGACAATAACTGGAAATTCTGGAATACAAAACCGACCAGCTCGGCCCTGAGCTGCGCTCGTCCGTCTTCATCAAATTCGTTGAGATTGCGGCCGTCGATAATGACCTCGCCGTGTGATGGGGTATCAAGCCCGGCGAGCAAACCCAGCAAGGTGGTTTTGCCCGAACCGGATGCGCCCAGAATGGCAACAGAGGTTCCCGCATCAATGCAGAAATTGATATCATCCAGTATGGTCAGCACGCCTTCACGGGTGCTCACCTGTTTACCCAGGTTACGGGCTTCGACAAAACTATTTAACGCATTTTCACCCATGATTACTAGATTCTCCAAGTTGATCCTGCCTGCATTATTCTGCATGCTTATGGTGCTTAACCATAGCGTTTCTGCCGCAAATAAAACACCGGCTGTTATTCTGGTTTTGGGCGACAGCCTCAGTGGCGCCTATGGTATCAATACTGATCAAGGCTGGGTTGCGCTTTTGCAGCAGAAAATCCTGAAACAGGGTTTTGATTACAAGGTCATCAACGCCAGTGTTAGCGGCGATACCACGCGTACTGGACTAAGCCGCATTGATTCTGCACTTCAGTCGCATAAGCCGGCAATCGTGATTGTCGCCCTGGGTGGCAATGACGGCTTGCGCGGACTGGCGTTTAGCGAAATAGAAAACAGCCTTGCCAGCATTATTGAACGTTGCCGGAAAGACGATGCGAAGGTGCTGTTGTCAGGCGTACGCCTGCCGCCCAATTATGGCCCTGTATATATTGAGCAGTTCGCTGCACTATACCAGCGATTGTCAGTTCGTTACGGCGTTCCGCTGGTGCCGCGTATGCTCGATCAGGTTGCCGACAACAGGACATTGATGCAGGAAGACGGAATTCACCCGAAAGCGGAAGCGCAGGCGCAGATTATGGAGAATGTATGGGTAGGGCTGGAACCGATGCTTGAAAAGCAGTGAATAGTGAATAGTTGGCAGTTGGCAGTTGGCAGTTGGCAGTGAATAGTTAATAACGAATAGTACGTGCCTGGATGAACTGAAACGACTATATTCCATTTAATGGAATTTAGTCGCTTCAATTCATTAGGGCTACTGCTTTGTGCTGTACCATGCAACGCACTAAGGGTATCAGCGCTTTTCGCGTCCTTTGCGTTATTATTCCGGGCCTCCTGCCCTTCACCCTCTGGGCCGCACTTCGTGCGTTCAAAAATTTTCCAGAAATTTTTGTCGCGGCCAAATCACCTGTCAAACATCCGAGTTCATCTGCGTTCATCTGTGGACTTTATGGACTACTCGTTAACGGTTTTCAGCTAATTCCGTGAACATGCGAATATAATCACTGGTTTTTCTGATAAAGAATTCTTTCTGTTCATCTGACATGCTGTGCGATATTTGCACAGTCAACCGAATTATTATCTGCCGGTTGATATCCGATGCTTCTTTAATTGGCCCATCTTTATCTTGTTCGAATCCTGCCAGGAATGAACGCAAGCGTTCGCTCTTGTACTGCACTGTACCTTGTTCAACAAGAATATTCCGAATACCCTGCTGCCACTCAAGGCGCCGCTGCAACCTGGACTCGGCGGTGCTGATCAGTTGAGCGGCAGCTTGTTCGGCTGCAAGTTGCTGGTCATCACTCAGCTCTCCAATCCAGTTTTCATAAGTGTCGGAGATACGTTCACTAAAATCGTCTATGCGTTCCTGTTCATCCAGATCGACAAACTCATCACGAAACTCTTCGTTAGTATCTTCAATGTAGATAAACAGTTCTTCTTGCTGGTCTTCATCAAGCAAAGGTAACAGGTAAGCCATTTCATCATTTAACTTGATGGATAGATATAACCAGAACTCCTCCATTTCACTGATGCGCTGCTCCAGTACTTCCTCTGTCATAGTGACACCAACATCTTGCTGTAAGGACTGTAACCAGCCGGCATACTGCTTCAGCTGGGTGTTGCGGTGCCACTGCAGCAGCATAAGTGTCCTTTCTTCCACTTGTTCCTCGAGCACTTCATCCAGTGTTACCATGCCCTCGACATATTCCGGTATCAGGTAATCCAGCCGGTTATAAACTGTCTTGAATGAACAGGCGGCAACAGCCGCGATTAGCATTAGTATGATGATGGTTTTGGTAAAGCGATTGATCATCGCGGAAACAGCCGGTCCAGGTTGTTACGCGAGATATCAGCTGCAATATCATCCGGCAGCTGCGCCAGCCAGCCACGCGTCTCAGCTGCGATCTCGGGCAGGTCAGCCCAGCGGCTGGGTTTATAGGTATCCATGCCGACCAGAAAACGCGTGCGATAATCCACCAGGAACTGCTTCCACTGCGATGTCAGTCGATGTTCGTCATCGAGCATGCCCTCGCGCAATGACAGCTCGATATAAAACATCGGATATCTATCGAGCATTTCGCGCAGGGTGTCTACCGGTACATTGAATCCGCCATGTGCCCACATCACCACGATATCGGGCGCCTTTTGCAGGATAATGCGCATGCCTTCAAGATCGGTATGCGGATGCAGCACCAGTTTGCGTTCGCGCGCCAGTTCGATCATTTCTTCGATGGGTATCGAGTCAGCGTCCTGTCCGAATACATGAAATTCACCAAATCCCCTGTACGGCACACGTGCCATATGCTGCAGCAGATAGGCTTTAAGATCAGGATCATTGAACCAGAGGTAGCGGTGTCGCCAGCTTTTGTAGGGCCGAAGCATGGGTATGACTATTTCGGAGTCGGCGCGGTAAAGCATTTCCGCGCCCTCGGCAGGTGTGGCGGAAACCAGTGCGCGTGTTATGTTTTGCTGCTTCAACATGCTTATAGCATCGGCAGGTGGCAGCGTTTCCCAGACATCCTGGTCGTAATGAATGTGGCCATCATGGATGCTGTCAGTGTTGTCGCCTGCATTAGCAGTGAAAGACAACACGGTCATCAGGTAAACAAATAGTGCACGTCGTCTCATATTGAAGTATGTATTCATTCGCCGAGGTTCAATGGCTTTACCGGAGCCTCCATCCAGCTATTATCAGTGCTCCAGTCATAATCCGGATTATCGACATACAATTCAACCTCGTTGCCGTCAGGGTCTCTCAGATAAATACTGTGACTGATGGTATGGTCGGAGAGTCCATCGATGGGATAGTCGAGTTCATTGAGCTTATCGTAGAGAGCTTTTAGCTGTTCGATTGAATCGCCAATTTTCCAGCCGACGTGATAGAGGCCAATGCGCTTGCCATGCATAGGCCCCTGAGCTTCACCCACATGGATAAGCAGTAATTCGTGATGGGTACTGCCGCCACTGAGCAATGCAGCACGGCCATTGAATATCATGCCGCTGAGGCCCAGGCCGACGGCTTCCGTGTAGAACTTCACAGAACGTTCAAGATCGCGTACATAAAACACGACATGTCCCAGATTCGTCATGACCACCTCGCTGCGTTATGTTTGTGAATATGCAATACGACCAGGCAAAGGTCGACAAGTTTTATCTTAAGCTCATCTATATCAAGATGTTCATTTGATCGATATTTGTCTGGCATCAATACCCAAAAATAATTATGGATATCTAATCGGTATATTTACTGACGGTTTGCTTTAATATTGGAAAATGTTATCAGACACCATCATTATGAAGCATTGCTCGACAAGTGAACATATCAAGGTGCATCGATGAGTAAACCTGCAATCGTCTGGTTCCGCCAGGATTTACGCATAACCGACAACCCTGCCCTGAGCGCTGCGCTGGATAATCATGAGCGTGTGATACCTGTTTATATCCATGCGGCTGCCGAATCAGGTGAATGGCAACATGGCGCGGCCTCTCGCTGGTGGTTGCACCATAGCCTGAAATCGTTAGCGAGCAGCCTGCGTGAACTGGGATCGCGCCTGATCATACGAACAGGCGGTGACAGCCACAGTGTCATGCAGGAACTCATCGAGCAAACAAAAGCCAGGCACATCTACTGGAACCGTTTGTATGAGCCACACCATATCAATCGTGACAAGTCGATCAAACAGGCAATGATTGATCAGGGTGTTGAAGTCAACAGCTTTAATGCTACCTTGCTATATGAGCCGTGGGAAATACGCAAAAATGACGGTGGTCCGTTCCGGGTATTTACACCGTTCTGGAAAAGCTGTGTTAAATCGGGCCTGCCCGGCAGCGTACACGATCAACCTGATCATTTACCGCCGGTCAGCACCAGGATTAAATCAGCGAAACTCGAATCACTGGATCTGTTACCGCAAATTCGATGGGACAGTTCATTTTCAGATTACTGGCAACCCGGGGAAGCCGGTGCTCATCAGCACATTGACGATTTTCTGGATCATACTGCGATGAATTACCAGGATGATCGCAACCGCCCGGACATCATCGGCACATCCATGCTGTCTCCGCATCTGCATTTCGGAGAAATCAGCCCGCGGCAGATAATCGAAAAAACCAGCCAGTATGCAAACATCAGCAACCAGCAAGGCGTTATCACCAATACGGATTGCTTTATTCGTGAAATTGGTTGGCGCGAATTTGCATACCACCTGATTTACCACTTTCCGCATACTGTTGATAAACCCCTGTACGACCGTTTTGATCATTTTCCCTGGGAAAAAAACTATTCGCGTAACCTGCGTGCATGGCAGAAGGGGCTTACAGGAATCCCGATAATCGATGCGGGAATGCGCCAGCTTTGGCATACGGGCTGGATGCACAACCGCGTGCGCATGATTGTGGCTTCGTTACTTACAAAGAATATGCTGATACCGTGGCAGCAAGGCGCCAAATGGTTCTGGGATACCCTGGTCGATGCAGATCTGGCAAGCAATACTCTTGGGTGGCAGTGGACTGCCGGCTGTGGTGCGGATGCTGCACCGTTTTTCCGTATCTTCAATCCGGTTACGCAGGGTGAAAAGTTTGACCCCAGGGGCATTTATGTTCGCCAATGGGTACCGGAAATTGCATCCTTGCCGGACAAGTATCTACATCAGCCCTGGTCAGCCCCGGAAAGTTTGTTAGATGAACATGCTATCAAGCTAGGCAAAGACTATCCCAGGCCTGTTGTTGATTTGAAGGCAACGCGAGCACGTGCACTGGAGCGTTACAAGGTCATAAAAAAACCATCAAGCTAGCCCGCCTTCGTGCAATATGCGGGCTAGCAATGCCGTGCTTACCATCATTTATAAAATGATCGGGTCGCGCCTGTTCCCCGGCCGGGTCAAAACCATCTGCACTGTTCCGATATCTCGTTCCATAAATCCGCCTTCGCAGTAGCAGAAATAGTATTCCCACAGGCGTATAAACTCGTCTGAGTACCCCAGATCACGTATCTCTTCCAGCCTGTTGAAAAAACGTTCACGCCAGTCTTTCAGCGTACGCGCATAATGCGGGCCGATATCCTGCAAATGGAAAATTTTCATGTCGGTGTACTTGCCTATTGTTGAAGACATGGCGCTTACCGACGGCAGAAAACCGCCCGGAAAAATATACTTCTTGATAAAGTCCACATCCTTTAATGCACTTTTATAATACTGGTCCTTGATAGTAATCGCCTGGATAAGCATCATGCCGTCGGGTTTGAGCAGGCTTTCGCATTTTTCAAAATAGGTATCCATGTATTGATGGCCGATGGCTTCGATCATCTCGATAGAAACCAGCTTGTCGTATTGCCCGTTTAGATCACGGTAATCCTGCTTCAGCACTGTGATTCTGTCTTCCAGGCCCTCATTAATGACTTTTTTCAGTGCCAGCTGGTACTGCTCTTCGGATATCGTAGTGGTCGTGACCTTGCAGCCATAGTGTCGTGCAGCATGCACGGCAAGACCGCCCCACCCGGTGCCGATTTCAAGCAGGTGGTCTTCTGGCCTGAGGTCCAGTTTGTTACATACCAGCTCGAGTTTTGCCACTGCAGCCTCGCTCAGTGTCATGTTTGCGTTTTCGTAGTAAGCGCTCGAGTACATCATGGTGTCATCGAGAAACAGCTTGAATAAATCATTACCAATATCATAATGCGCACTGATGTTCTTCTTGCTGCCTGTACGGGTATTTCGGCTGAAAAGATGTGTCAATTTATGAATTGGCGCCTTCAGCCTGGTCAGACTGTAGTCCATGGTATCGAGCACATCACGATTACGCAGGAAGATGCGCACCAGGCCCAGAAGATCCGAGCATTGCCAGCTGCCTTTCATGTAGGCTTCTCCGGAGCCGGAACTGCCGCCGAAGGCAACGTCTTTGTACATGCTCGGATGGTTGATGTCGATGTACACGCGCACCGGAAAATCATCGGTTACTTTGCCAAAATAGGTTTCGGTGTGATTTTCTCTAAAAACAATCTCCCCTGTTTCTATCTTGCTCAACTGTTGATGTACAAGCTTTTTCGCCAGGCGTGTGAGCAGGCCCGAATTGTCCTCGGAAATGAGATTAGCAGGTAATGGAATAATAGATCGATTCATGACTTACCTCGTCGAAGGCTGTTTTTCAGTATTTTCTGGATGGTCGTAAAATGGAATGCGCTTCAATATCAGCTTCAATGCCTGATAATAAATACCGATGACAACTTTTATCGTGACGACCGGGTACTGAATGAGTACACGCGCCATGTTCATCGAGGTGACGGGTCGGTATTCAAGATCGAGTGTGGCATCAAATAATTTGTCAGCATCAATAAAATTTTGCATGTGAACCGTCAGGCGTTGATCCGGCTGGTTAAAACGCCAGTCATAATCGATATTCATCGGCATGAAAGGTGAAACGTGGAAATTCTTTACCGGTTTATACTGTTTATGGCTGCCGGCCTCCTGCGTCTTTGAGACATTATCGGCCTCGCTGAGCACATAGCAATATCGCTCACCCCAGGGCGTATTGTTGACTTCCGCAATAATATTCTCGACTCGAGTATCTTCCTTGTCATAGCAGTAATAGAAGCTGACAGGGTTAAAGCCGAAACCGAAATATCGGCAGTGTGTCAACAGACGGATCGGGCCTTGTGTCCTGACACCGGTACGATCGTAGAGCATATCACTGACTACCTGTTTCAGAGGTTTTGATGCATCACCGACATGATCGGCCCGTTTGAACCATGCCAGGTTGAAACGTTTTGCAGACCAGAACCAGAAGCGGTCAAATAATTCTGGCAGCTCATCCAGATCAAGATACATCATATAGAGGCTGTAGTTGAACTCATGCCGGCGCGGTGAAAACCGCCGGTGTCTAACTTGCCCTTCGTAAATACAGCTCTTCATGCATGGCCTCGTTAAAATGATCTACGGCATCGAGTGCGCTGACAACGCCATCCTCGTGGAAACCGTTACGCCAGTAGGCGCCACAGTACCAGGTGCGGTGTGTGCCATTGATTTCTGCGTGTCGTGCCTGTGCGGCTACGGATTCCGGTGTGAATATAGGATGCTCGTACTGTACACGTTTAAGAATCTTGTCGGGATCTATTGCAGCGGTGTTGTTGAGCGTTACATTGAAAGTAAAGGGCGCATCGATTCCCTGCAGAATATTCATGTTATACGTGAGCGCAACCCGGTCATGCTGCTGCTTCAGAATATGGTAGTTCCACGCGGCCCATGCCAGGCGGCGCCTGGGCAGTAATGTCGAATCAGTGTGCAATACCGCTTCGTTTTGCTGGTATGGGATCGCCCCCAGCACTTCGGCTTCAGCCACTGTGGCGTAATCGAGCATGCGCAGCGCTTCACTGGTATGCGTGGCAATAAATACGGCATCAAAATGTTCAATACCATAAACGGCTGTTTCAATTTCGACATGATCATTAAAACGCCGTATATTTTTAACAGGTGCATTAAGGCGGATATTTTTCCTGAAAGGCCTGATTAGAGGCTCCAGGTAATTACGCGAACCGCCCTTGATCACGTGCCAGACGGGGCGGTCGTTAACCGACAACAGGCCGTGGTTGTGAAAAAAACGTATGAAAAATCGTGCCGGAAACGTCTGCATCAGCTTCGCTTCTGTTGACCAGATGGCGGCACCCATTGGAATGATATAGTGGTTTTTAAACTCTTCACCATAGCCGTGTTTTACCAGGTATTCACCCAACGGAAGCTCGGCATCTTCATGTTGCAGTGACTGCACGGCTTCGCGATTAAAGCGCAGGATGTCCCTGACCATGCGAATGAAAGAAGGCCTGAACAGGTTGCGTCTCTGGGCGAACAGGCTGTTGATGGTATTACCGTTGTATTCCAGTCCGGTTTGCTCATGCTTGACGCTGAAGCTCATGTTGGTGGCCTCGACCTCGACATTGATTTCCTCCAGCAGGCGGGTGAATTCCGGGTACGTGCGATAGTTGAACACGATGAAGCCGGTATCAACCGCGTAACGCTTGCCCTTTACAAAGACATCGTGCGTATTGGTGTGGCCGCCGATATAATCATTCGCCTCGTACACCGTCACATCGTGATCTTTGCTGAGCTTGTATGCAGCCACGTTACCAGCGATACCGGTGCCGATTACAGCTATTTTCATAATGATTCCTCGTTGCCAGTCTGTTTCAAGCCGCTTTCCGGCCATTGCTGTGGTACACGTTGTAACCTGCTGATGTCGTAGCCGATACTGTCGATATACTCGACTACCTCTTCGTATTCATCATCTGTTAACTCGGGATTACGCGCCATTAGCCAGACATAATCGCGCGCCTCGCGCCCGATCACTGTTTTTGTGTAATCTTTATCCAGGTAAACAACCCTGTAATCCGCTTTTATCGGCCAGATGAATTGCATACCCCATAATGCGTTTGTGTCGGTATCCTTGATAAAGCCCCTGGGGTGGTACTGCTTGCGTTCGCCGTCAAAACCACCGTCACGGAAGGTGAATGTGGTCGCTATGGTGCCATCATCGCTCTTTTCATAAGACTCAACCGCGTTGTGTGCACCTTCTTCGATGAACGTTGGAATATTTGCAATCACGTACCAGTCACCCATGAAGCGGTCGATATCAACGTAGTCAACCGTTGCCATCGGCGCGTGATTACTGCAGCCAAATAACGGCATTACTGTCGCAAGCAGGATCAATGGCTTCTTCATGACTGTGTGTCCAGGGCAAGTTCAGGCAGTTTTTCAGGTAAATAGCGCAGCACTGCGCCAGACTCTGTAACACTCTCAAGTGCCAGCCAATGCATGTCCTTTGTATACCAGAGGTCGATGTTCAGGTCGTCAGCCAACAGCCTGAAATGCCTCGCCTCGATCTGTTCGTCATCAATTGACAACAGGCCTGTGCCCATGTCAGTAACAGAAACCGATTCGTATTCACCTGTCTGGGTGTTCAACAAACGCTCACTATTCAGCAAATCGACATCCCAGTAGGCGAAGGTACGCACACAACCGTCGAGTGAAGTGGTACCGCTGCGTGTTTCAACTGCCAACCGCTGATCCTGCTGCATGCTGCTTATGAAATAGTTATCACCGTTGTCGTCAGTCGTTGAACTAATGTCGACCAGGCAATTGTCTTCCCATTGTTCACGGGTTTCATGCTCATAGGAATATACGGGGATGAATAGTATGCGCACATCAAAATTTGCCCGAGTATGAACCGTCTTTGTGTTATCGATTCTGTTGACATTGACCCTGTGATAGCCGATCGGCGTATCATCGAGCATGACCCTGAAGTTCCAGGATTCTGATGTGTCTTTGCCTGATCCCGTGTATGCAATGCTGACCTCGCTAAATACCAGGGCGGCTGCGTATATAAACACAAGCTTTGTTAACCATGTATTCATGATTCCTGACCTCCTTCGATATAAACATTGCTTCGCCGGGGTCTGCCCGGGAAAAATGCATTGGTTGTTTCGATGTATTCACGATACCTGGCACGGCGCTCTGTGATGCCCTTCTCCATCAGGGACACGCCGGACACTTTCAACAACAGCAATGTCATCAATATTGGTGAGAACACTGTCCACCATCCACCTGTTGACAGCGCGAACAGGAAATAGGCCCACCAGATCAGGAATTCACCGAAATAGTTGGGGTGGCGGCTGTATGCCCATAAACCGGTGTTCAGGACCTTGCCCTTGTTTTGTGGATCTGACTTGAAGCGGTATAACTGCAGGTCAGCTATTGATTCGAAAATAAAACCTGCCACCCATAGACAGGCAGCAAAAATTTCTATGACACCGATAGTTGCTTCGCTGGACAATGCATAAAGCAAGGGTATCGAGATGATCCAGGCCAATGCAGCCTGCAGGCCGAAAATAATGTACAGGCTTTTGAGATTGAAATGTGGTTCATTGTTTGCGCGAATTTCACGGTAGCGCCTGTCTTCTTCTTCGCCCCAGTTGCGGATAGTCAGAAAAACAGACAGGCGAATTGCCCACATCGTGACCAGAACCAGCAGCAGAACATTACGTTCAGTAAAATTCTCTGCAGTCACTGCATATGTCAGTGCAGCAGCCAAAAACATCAGCGACCAGAGGCTGTCGACGATGCTGACGTCTTTTCGGTACAGGCTATACAGCCATGTAATAAAACCCATCATCAGCATAATACCCAGACCATTCAAGCCTGTTAACCAGATCTCATTCATACCGGTTTCACCCCGTATTGATTAGACTGAACACTTTCGTAACCATTGAATCGTGTTGTCAGCGCCATAAGGCCCGGCATGATAACCGCCCAGCCGGCACCTACGGCAAGCAGGGCTGTCAATGTGTCATTGAAATCGACAGCGCCAATTCGATGACCTGCGTAATAAGCGATGGGGCCGCCTATGGCGCCAAAAGCCGATGCCACCAGGTATTTGTTTTTCATCCATCTCATCGACACATTCAAGGTTGTGGCAAACAATGCCCACATCGCAATCAGCCAGAAAGGAATCAGGCCTGTAATCAAAACCCCGTTGCTGAAGGAGAACAATCCAGCCATCATCAGGCTACTGTCCCAGGCAGTTCCAACAATCGCAGTAATTGCGATCAACATGATTTCATTGCGGATGCTGTCTGCACGTACCAGGTGAACAGCCACGATCGCCGCGACAACGGCAACGCCAGCCCATGTGTAATCCTTGCTGGCCCCGCCTATGACGCAACTCAACCATCCGGCCTGAAATAATATGAAATTCTGTATCATCAATGACATCTGTAGTTACCGGGTTTATGTACGCTTGTTGAACAGGTAATGGCTGACGAACCATTCATTACCATCCCTGTAGCCAAACAGTTCAGCAACAGCGAGGAAGAACATGCGCCAGCGCGTGAACCACATCTTTGCGAAATCATGTCCGTAGGTATTTTCCAGCACCGGCCAGAGCGCATCGCGGTTAGCATCCAGGTTCTGCAGCCATGCTTCTGATGTTTTCTGATAGTGGCTGCCGTTCCAGCGCCAACGCTTTTCAAGCTTCAGTTCATCCTGGAAAAACATTGGCAAGTCATCGCTGGGCATCATGCCACCGGAGAAAAAGTATCTACTCATCCAGTCAGAGCTGTCTTTATCTTCAAACAGGTAAGGTACACTCCTGTGAACAAATATATGCATGAAGAACTTGCCTTCAGCTGCAAGCCAGCCATGGATGCGTTTGAACAGTTCACGGTAGTTGCGCATATGCTCGAACATTTCAACGGAGACGATACGATCAAACTCCTTGTCAGTGTTGAAGTCGTTCATGTCCGCAGTGATGATTTCTACATTATCAAGCCCAAGTTCAGTGGCGCTATCGCGGATATATTCACCTTGTGATTGTGAATTCGATACAGCGGTAATCGAGCTGTTCGGGTATCTGCCGGCCATCCACAGTGTTAATGAACCCCAGCCGCAACCCAGTTCAAGAATGTTCATGCCGTCTTCGATAGCGGCGCGTTCACAGGTCAATTCAAGTCCTGCCTGCTCGGCATCGGCGAGCTTGTTAACGTCATTTGGCCAGTAACAACAACTGTACTTACCATGTGGCCCGAGAACGCTTTGATAAAATTCCTGCGGAACTTCATAGTGCTGTTCATTCGCCATTTCCGGTAATAATGCAATGTCAGCATGGTTCATGTGATCAATGAATGTATTCTGCAATTCTGCCATATGCTCGATATCCGAGGCATGG
>Ga0316189_10004648_pt1 | contig 13191 bp, 8 predicted proteins | sample LowCovwburrow_MG_FD_204930 | JGI IMG/M metagenome (GOLD analysis project Ga0316189, IMG submission 204930) | Coastal sediment microbial communities from Maine, United States - Lowes Cove worm burrow | ecosystem: Environmental > Aquatic > Marine > Coastal > Sediment | place: USA: Maine... | reverse complement strand
TTCAAGATGCTCGAATTGTCCACAGTCCCGACTCCGGACATCAAACCTGGAGATATTTATGACCTGGCAGTCCTGATCACTTCAGAGCTCAAATTCCTCCATTCCAAGGCTGCCACTGAAAAAACCACCCGCAATGCCGCCTACCCCGGGATAAAATTCCCGTCTCATGTTCTCCAACGCCTCATCTTTCTCCGGAATCATCTCCAAACGGTCCTCAAAGAAATCCAAAAAAATCCCCTCCGGATCAACAAGCAGCAACCATGAACCAAAAACATAAAGCGACCATAGCGTCCTTCAAAAAACAGTTACAAGGGACGTACATTTTTATCACCATCCAGTTTTCTGTCACTCTTATTATAGGAATTTCGGCTCTTATCGGTATAAGCTGCTTAGCCAGAGAACACTTAAATCAGGTCGGCCCTCTTGTTACTACGGTCAATCACCTGCTCAAAGGGGTCAGCGACACCATGCTTCTTCTTGATGAGTGGATGCTCACCGGACCGGAGGAACATAAGGAAAAAAGAGAACAAATATGGGATTCAGTCATCTACCCCATAGCTCAGCAACTGCATGCGCAGCTTGAAGATACAGAGGAAGCGAATAATACCCTGCTGCAGAACCTTCAATATCTTCAGACAGAGCAGTGGATTATCGAAGATCTGGCGCATACCCAAGGAAATAACCAGGCCCTTAACCTCTACCTGATGACAATCAATGATATTGAACGGAAAATATTTTCGGTCATCACCCAAATAATGTATTTGGTTTATTCCGAGCATGGAAGCGACCAGCACCACAAAATCTCCCTGCCACCACTCACCCACTCAGCAGATATTCGGGGTTTTTTCTCCATTTCCAGCACAAACCTCCTGCAATTTATCCTGACCGGCGCGAAAGAATGCGAAAAAGATTTCAGAAAAAACTTGGTTACTGCAAGAAACAGCTTGACCAAACTCAGAATATCTCGCAGCCTTTCTCAAGAAGAAACAGATCTAATCAACACGCTGATGAAACTTTTTCCCCGGTATAGCTACCAGACAGATAAGGCCATACAACTGCGTTATTCTCCAGAGTGGAATCTGGCAATCTATAATTACATCAACACGCTTGAACCGCTCCAGAAAAAAGTAACCAGCGAGCTCAATATGATGCTGGAGAACAGAACAAAGGTGCTCCAAAAGTCATCAACCCGACTCATGCGGTTCGCTCATCTCGTTATCTTGCTTTCCGCACTCCTCGGAGCCTCGACCGCCTTCCTGATCATTCTGCGTGCCCGCAAAGACATACGCCTTGCCGGAGAGCTTGAAGAGAGTATTCACCAGCATACCAAGCAACTGGAAACCCTTTCCAAGACAGATCAGCTCACCGGATTATATAACCGGCGGGCAATGATATCCCTGCTGAATCAGGAACTCAAAAACGCTTTCCTTAGTGGCCCCCCCCTGTCCTTTGTCTATTTTGATGTTGATAAATTCAAACATATCAATGATAGCCAAGGACATCTCGTCGGTGATCAAATTCTGCGCAAGGTCGCCGATGCCCTCACGGCCAGTGTCCGGAAGACAGATTTTTCCTGCCGATACGGAGGTGATGAATTTTGTATCATTCTTCCGGGATGTACCTGTGCAACCGCCAGAAAAATTTGCGAACAGCTGATTGCGATCTTCTGTGAGGAGGCTCCCGGGGTTTCCTTGAGTATCGGCATCACCGAAGTAAAGCCGTCAGAACATATGGAGACAGATCAGCTCATCAAACTGACTGATCAAAAAATGTACCTGGGGAAAAAAGAAAGTGGGTTTCAGATTAACTTCTGAATCCGAACGGTTGCACCACCCTCTTCCACCTCGCACTCTGCCGAAGGATCAAGCAGGATAATCTGCCGGTTTTCGCTCAGTATTTGCCAGTTGAGCTGATGCGGCGGAATGGTCTCCGGTACCCAGGCCACGGTGAAATGGAGATGAAGCGGCACGGTGCTGCGGGGATACGCTGCCGGTACGGCCACGGAATCGCCTGCGCCGACTTCCTGCCCTATGCAAACCGTCTCCTTTGGCTGCACATGTCCGTACACAGCATGCAGCACAGCCCCGTCCCGATAGAACTGGTCATGGCGAATGTATAATGACCAATTAAGAAAATCCTGATGCAACTGCACCACCCGGCCCGGAAACATTGCAGGAACGAACAGCCCAGGAACCGTCTGACCTGAAGCAAGCCCAAGCCAGCACTCTTTTCCCTGCTGATCCGCATAACAGGCCAAATCAACACCTTCATGCGGAGCAATACGTTTCTTTTGCTCACCCCACCAGAGCCGGTCATCCAGAAAACACATACCGGGCTGCCACAGCCATTGCCGGAAGTCGCCCGCCAAAGACGGATTGCATGTATGTATTCTGTCAGTGAGGAAAGAAATCCAGGACGGCATGTCTATTTCTCACACTGGAACGGACAGGAATTCTCGAAAAACCTAACAAAAATGTATTTATTTCCGTTTCCCCTTGACAGGGAACAGAAACAGGAGAAATATAGCGCAGGAGCGGCAAAGAATCCCGACATCCTGACCGACGTAGACGGTTATATTTTTGAGGAGAATCATGAAAAAAAAGGCATCAAGGTTTATTACAAATTTCTTTAACTTGGAGGCTTCCGGCGGCATCCTTCTGATGCTGGCAGCAATAGTAGCCGTTATCTGCGCCAATTCAGGATTGGCACATCTTTACGAGGAGCTGCTTCATCTCCATCCCCTGGCATGGATACCCGGAGTTAACAGACTGGGCATGAACCTGTCGCTGCTTCACTTCACCAATGATGGCCTGATGGCGGTTTTCTTTTTCTTCGTCGGCTTAGAACTGAAACGAGAAATCATGGAAGGAGAGCTATCAGACAGGCGTAATATCATGCTGCCTGTTATCGGCGCTCTTGGCGGCATGCTGCTTCCGGCCCTAATCTACTTTTTCCTGAATCATGGAGATCCGTTCGCTGTACACGGCTGGGCAATACCGGCTGCCACTGATATCGCCTTTGCCTTGGGCGTCCTGACTCTGCTGGGATCCAGGATACCCTATTCAATAAAAATATTCCTCACCTCTCTGGCCATCTTTGATGACCTCGGTGCAATCATCATTATCGCCATCTTTTATACAAAAGATATAGCGTTCATACCCCTGCTGGCCGCTGCCGGTTCCACAGCAATACTGGCCTGTCTCAACCATGTTGGAGCAACAAAAAAACTGCCGTATTTAGTGGTCGGTTTTTTCCTTTGGCTTGCCACCCTCAACTCCGGTATCCATGCCAGTATTGCCGGCGTTGTCCTGGCCATATTCATCCCGCTCTACTCCCATGAACAACCGAATATTTCCCCGCTCAAGAAACTCGAACATGACCTGCATCCGACTGTTTCGTATATCATACTCCCTCTTTTTGCCTTTGCTAATTCCGGGCTCAGCCTGAAGGGCGTCGGTGCAGAACAAATTTTTCATCCTGTTCCGCTGGGTATTGCGCTCGGTCTGTTCTTTGGCAAACAGGGCGGCGTGTTCGGGCTCTGTTTTCTTGCCATAAAATTAAAAATTGCCCGGCTCCCCAGCGGGATGAACTGGAAAAATCTCTATGGCGTATCTATACTCTGCGGCATAGGATTTACCATGAGTCTCTTTATCGGCGGCTTAGCTTTTCACGAAAACGCAGCGCAACAGGCCTTTGATGAGCGACTGGGGATTATTCTCGGTTCACTCATTTCAGGAACAGTCGGCTATACAGTCTTACGCCTGACCAGTCCAAGGCAAGCAATACCCCTCGATAACAAGGGGTAGCCCCAAGCTTCTGAACAGGGTTTGTAAGGTGTTTTTTAAGAGCAGGCTGCACCCGGCGGACCCAAGTTACGCATACTTCTTTACAGCGATTTTGACTGTCACAGCCGGAAGAATAAGCTCAGGAGCGGAGTACTACGAATACCTGCTGAATTAGATCCAACAAGGTAATCGTTTAATTACAGGTTATAAAACTTCCTTTTGCGGCATCCTGTTTCTCATGAAAGACGCGAGGTCAAGGGAGGAACCTGCTCTCCTTCTTTCACAATGCAATTTCTCAGAACACCGTTCGCACCGATCACAGCCTTATCGCCGACCTGACAAGTATGCAGCACCGCTCCAGAAGCAATCTGCACCTTGCTGCCGATTTTGGTGCTGCCCGTGATATGCACACCGGCCTGCACAACGCAATCCTGCCCGACAACACAGTCCGGCGCAATAAGGATGCTTTCCGGGCAATACATGGTCACCCCGCTAAGCATCACCTCGCGATTATAGCGCAGTTGCAGCTCACTGTGGGCCCGGGCCAGCTCAACCCTGGAGTTCACCCCCAGCACATCAATGGCCGGAGTATGGATAAATTTTTCCACCCGATGCCCCTGCTTGGTGGCAATGGAGACGATATCGGTCAGATAGACTTCGCCCTGACTGTTATCCGTGCCCACCTGCTGTAAGGCTGGAAACAAAAAGTTAGCATCAACGAGATAAATACCCGCATTAATCTCCGCAAGAGCCCGTTGCTCTTCATTCGCATCTTTCTGCTCAACAATCTCGACAACGCCTCCGTCTGCATCCGTAATAATTCGGCCATAGCCGAAAGGATCATCCAGCACCGTGGTCATCAGGGTGAGTACAGACTTACTCGCCTGATGCCGGTCAATCATAGCCTGCAAGGTCTCGGAGCGAATCAGCGGGGTATCGCCGCAAAGGATCATGACCAGATCGGCAGATGCACAGGCAGACGCAGCACAAAGCACTGCATGCCCGGTTCCCAACTGCTCTTCCTGCACCACCGGGGTGAAATTGTACGGAGTCGGAGCCTCCTGCAACGAGGCCAGGACTTTTTCCCGCTGATGACCGACAATCACTGCAAGATGCCCGATGTCGGTTGCTGCCACACTGTCCAGTACATGATGGAGCATGGGTTTGAAAAAAAGTTCGTGCAGCACCTTAGCCCGGTCGGATTTCATGCGGGTGCCTTTACCGGCGGCAAGGATGACAGCGGAGATATTCGGGGTGTTCATATAACGGGACTCCTGATAAAATATGGTTGAAAAATCAAATCGCCACCGTTAAAACGGCTGGCTATGTTCGGTCCGTCCCTACGGGACGAGGTGTCCCGTAGGGACATACGCCAATAGCCCGGTGATTTATCGCCGGGGAAAAAAATATGTTACGTCGAATTCAGACCATGATATAGATGAATACTGGAGCAGGCAAGGGATATTTTACAACATTCAGCGGATACTTCTGATCCAGCCGCCGAGCAGACGGCCTATTTCCTCGATCTGTCGGCAGGCATGTTCGTAACGACGCAGGGAAAGCAGCTCAAGGTCATGGGCTAAACGCAGATAAAAACGGAGCTGTTTCAGCAAAGTATCCGCCTGAACAAGAGCGTTTCTTTTATCGGTCGCCGATGCCGCCACATAAAGCTGTTCCATAAAATCGAGACTTCGCTGCTGGATACGGGCGGCAAGGGCAAAACGCTGATTCCGAGGGAATTTGACCGTTCGGGGCATGAGCCATTTAACGAAATCATAGCTTTTTACAAACAGGGGTGATTCTTTCATCGCGGCGGCTGTTTCTTCGGTAAAGGGTGCCGGAACAGGCTTGTCCGCAGCCCCCAGGTATCGCCGTGGGCAGCATGGGCAACCCAGCCAAGCACTTTGGCGGAAAGCTCATCGAAATGCAGTTCGCCACGGGCATACGCCCGATATGCACGGCGGAGGCGGCGAGAAAAATTCACCCCGTTTTTTCGTTTCAGGCGGCGATACTCGGCAAAGACCCGGAAGCCGAGAAAAGGAACACCGTTGCGCACCGGATACACCGTGCTGGAGCGGTCATGCAGGGTAAGTCGTAATTTTCCGAGAAAGGCCGTGATTTCCTTTTTCCAGTGCCAAAGCTGTTTTTTTGAGGCGGCAAAGAGAAGAAAATCGTCAACATAACGCAGGTAGGCCCGGCAATGCAATTGCCGTTTTACGAATTGATCCAGCTCGTTCAGATAGACATTGGACCAGAACTGGCTGGTCAGATTGCCGATAGGCAGCCCGCTCGGTCGGAGCGGGGCGAATAATCCGTCACCGGGGAACCAGACCATCTCGTATTCATCGCGCAACACTCCTTCACCGCTCTTGATAATCTGCCGGATGAGCCACATGGCGCGACGGTCAATAATTTTTCGGGTCAGGATGTTTTCCAGCATCTCATGGTCAATGGAGGGAAAATACTGGCGAATGTCGCATTGCAGGACAAAAGGAGAGCTGCGGATAAACTTTTGCGCCCTGTCCAGCGCGGCATGAGTGCCCTTCCCTTGGCGATTGGCATAGGAATCACCGATAAATACCGGCTCATACATCGGCTCCAGAACATTGCAAAGCGCGTGATGGACCACCCGGTCGGCAAAAGGGGCCGCTGACACCAGACGACGTTTGGGGTCGCGAATATAAAAGGAGCGGTACCCGCCGGGCTGCCAGCTCTGCTCCGTTAACTGTCGTTGGAGCCGAATCAGGTTGTCTTCCAAATCCACCTCAAAGGTGGCTGCGGCCTGCCTGAAACGCTTCCCCCTTTTCGCCTTGCGCCAGGCAAGGTGGAGGTTGGCAAAATCGGTTATCTGTGGGTACAGGTTGTCGAATTGTTTGACCATACGCAAAAAAAAATCGACTGCGCTACGCGCAGAAGAAGAAAACAGAAAACAGCATTTCAGGAATCAGAAGCTCAGCAATCAGCAGGCTGCCGGGGAGAACACCACGCGAAACCCCGTGTTGAGGAGCCGAAGGTCAGGGCCGTACCTGAAGCGGACCGAGCAACGGGCGATGCGAGGAGAATTGAGCCAGGAACCGCCACGTAAAATCTTAAAATCATTAACATTAATCCTCTCGCGCTCTTTCCGACTCTGCTTATCCCAATCAGCATAAGTAAACTGCGGCGAGTCAAAATTTCTTCCCCAGCGATTGACTGTCCATTCCCAAACATTGCCCGTCATATCATGAAGACCAAAGGCTTCTGATCCCGGCTCCGGCCCAACTGCCTGACCCGGATGAAAAAGCCCGACTGCCGAGGTTCGCTCCAGACCGGTTTTCCCGGTATTGCCCAAATCTTTGGTAAACTCGTCACCCCAGGCATATTGCAGCCCCTGTATTCCGCGAGCCGCGTATTCCCATTCCTCTTCACAGGGCAGACGCACTGTTTTTCCTGTAACATCGCTCAACCAAGCACAGAAAGCCAGAGCCTCGAACCAAGAAACACCCACCACCGGATGATTGGGAATATTCCATTTGCGGTCATGCCAAAAACGGGGAGCATCCCGCTCTGTATCATTTTTCAACCAATTTCGCACATCATTCTGATTTTTTTCCGCGTAGGTTGCAATCAGCTGTTCATCCGCCCCTCCCCCTTCCAGCCACTGCCGGGATGCCTCGGTCTGCCAGTATTTTTTTTCTTTATAGCCACCCGCCTCGATAAAACAACGATACTGGGCATTGGTGATCGGAGAGCGGCTGATGGAGAAAGATTCCACATCTACCGAATGAACCGGTTTTTCATTATCATAGGCATCCTCGTCATCGCTGCCCATCATGAAACCTTGGGCAGCCGGGATTAGCACCCAGTCGATATCCGGTCGCCTGTTATCATCCACAGTCACCCCCGGCCTGGGATCGCCCAATTCGCCCAGCAGCCTGCCTGCTTGGGCCCGCAAAGGCACAGTGATCCGCAAATCTTCCATCAACTCGCAGAGTTTTTTCTGCACCTGCTTAAACAACGTATAAAGCGCCTGATCCCTTTTGACCTGCCCGTAACGAGCAAGATTCCTTTCTATTGCTGCCTCAAAACACAGCAACAGGGCCGCAACATAATTATTGAGGTCTTCTTCCTCTGAGTGATCCGAGGATTCACTGAGCAACGATCGAATAAAATCTTTCAACTCCACTATAGAACGGGCATTCATCCAAAAAAGCAGCACCTCCCGCCACCAATCCCGTTGCTTTGCATCAGTCAGCAGAGCATGCATGTCCTCCCTGCTATCGTCATCAAAATGATACAATTCCGCAGCCAAATATTCATGGAAGGATTTATGGACAAACTGGAGACGATTATCAGCTTCCCCGGCCCCAACCAAAATATTACTTCTGTTTTCCAGAAAATTATGTACAGCCGTTGAATCAAGCATTGCATCAAACATTGCCCCCGAATCGCGCCTGGTATTATCCAGAAAAAGACTGATATTACCCAGCACAGCCGACTGATTAAAGGTGATATTGGCATTTTTATCCGCTCCAATTGCTTCGGCATCGCGGTACGTTTCCAAGGCGGTACGGGCAAGGGCTTCCCGTAAATCATCAGCAAACCCTCCACCTCCAGACATGGCCTCCAAGACCGCCCGAACTTCCACTTCAAAAGAGGCAATATCCTTCTTCAAATTCAGATGCCAACGTTGCAGAAGCAGATTCACAGCCCGATCATACAGCTCAGCCCGAGATTCAGGTAACCGGTGATTGCCTGAATCCACCAACAGCATCAAGGTTAGGAGCATGGGCGTTCCGGTCAGCTCCTCCAACGAAGGACGCTCGGCAACCTGCATGATTAAATGATCAGCCCGTTGTTGACCGCTCAGATCGTCCAGAGAAATACATCCATCGACTGTGGTCTTTTTTTTGTACCAGTGACGAATAAACTTCCCGGCCTGTTGCATGCCCATCCTCTGCATCTCCAGGCGGACAAAACCTGAAGGCTGATACCTTCCGCCGTCCTTTCCGGTCAAGCCTGGGGGCCTGCTGGTCAGGATCAAACGGCAGGAACTTTTTTCCGGTAAACGGTCAAGAAAAGTCTGAATAGCCTCCTGTACAACCTGTCGTTTTCCCTCGGCAAGGGTGACCTCGTCCAGACCGTCCAGGAGAAGGACTCCATTGTTCCGAACTTCTTCAATCAACCTATCACAGTAGCGGTCTATATCCGGGACAGGGACAGCACAAGTCCCGCTGGCTCCTTTGCATCCAGAGACAATATGGCGGCGTACTTGCTTCCGAATATGCTGCAAAAGGAGGCCGTTTGCATTCACTTCCCCCGCAATCTCGGCCCCGATCTCACGCAAGCGTATCCGAAGAACAGGACGACGAACAAATTGACTTGGTAAGCTCGGTGATTTTTCCTCCTGAAAAGAACGGATAATGGCGGCGGCAAAAAAATTGACAAAACTGCTCTTGCCGGAGCCGACAATCCCGCTGATAATACAGTGGTTGCCAGCATACTCTTCCAGTGCCTGAAACAGCGAAAGCGTTTTCTTCTCAGCCATGTTTCGTTGTTCCGAATGCTCACCTTTCTGCCGGGGATCAAAGACGGTCACTTCCTGATCCACATAGACATCGCTCAGGTGCAGCTTGGAAGCGACATCCTGCTGTTCTTCATAGATCGCTCCCAGATCATAACGCTCGCATTCCTTGAGTAGGTTATCGTAATAGAACCGCTGTGATTCCTGAATAGAAACAGGTTCCGGTACAGGCTCAGCCAGAGAAGGAGAGGAATCAGCCGTTTTTTTACTGGTCAACAAATCGGAGAACGGTTTTCTAAAAAGCAGGAGAAACAGGGCACCAAGGAGCAAAAGAAAAATATCGACAACAACTCCGAAGCCCTGCAGAGGACCACTGACCTCTGGAGAAAATATGCTCAAAAATTTCGGCCACCAAGTTGTGCTCGTGGTGTAAGCGTATACCAGAAGGCCGAGGAGAACAAGAAAGACGACGATTCGTACAATTATCGAGCTTCTTTTTTTCATAACTTAATGTGAGATTGAAAGATGTCCCCGCACCGCGCCAAGCAGGGTGCGGGGACGGTTTTATATTTGGCCGACAGAAAAAAATGCTGATGCGACCGGGAACGGAACAGGCCGGCAATACGACTGATTCACCGCTGTGCGTCCGTGGAAGCACACAGTTTTCCGGAATCAGCCATTCCTTGCTGTGGAGAACACCACGCGAAACCCTATGTTGTTGTTCCGATTATCAGGGATGTTCCTGTTGCGGATCGAGCAACGGGCGTTGCGAGGAGTATTGTTCCAGGAACCGCCACGGTGCTGCTCCGTCCCTGTACCAATCTGACGTATTCAGTTGAAAATTGCAATATTTTAAGAGGAAACCGGAATGGTTACTTCAAGAAGAAAGCATGCAGGTGCCGTAGGGGCAGACCTGCGTGTCTGCCCGATATATAACAATAAAGGGTGCCCCCGGTATATAAACGGGCAGGCACAGGGGCCTACCCCTACGGAAATACACCGAAACCTAAAGAAATTATTCATACTTCCTCATATACGCAACCACAGGCCGAAACAGCTCTGCCAGCTCAGCAAATCGTTGATCCAGCGGATCCTGTGCCCGCAAGGCAATTTCATAGGCAGGGTCGTCACACTCCCCTCTATAAAAGCCCGAATACCAGGTTCTGCGGGCTGCGTTCCAGGCCGCGCCTTCTGATTTGGCCTTGGCCCAGGCATAGCTGGTTTTTGGATAAAAATGAAGCGGTTCTTCGCCTCCCTGCTGAAAAAAACGAACCAGCGCAGCGAGTTCGTCCTCCGGCCTTTCCACCTCCTGAAAACAGACGGTTGCGTCCAGGGCCGCATGCACGGAAAGCGGTTGGACAGCAGCCGGAGCCTGGATCAGCAGAACAAGATGGTGAATCCATAATTTGAGGACATCCCCTGCCTTCAGGCTCGCCGGGCGAAAGGTGACTCTGCCGCTGCGATAAAGGGAAGAGAGCTGACCGGTAAGCAGGATATCGTCAACCCGCAGACTAATCTCCTCCGGGTCTGCCCGCTCCTGAGTTATGGGCTCCAGGGCATCAACAAGTACAGCGGTCTTCCGTTCCATCTCCCGATAGAGGATATGGCCGAATCGCCCGCCCGGTAAGTGGCCCGCAGCCTGCATCCGATACAGGGGCGGGGCTGGCTGCGTTTTTTCTCCCTCTGCTCCCTCAGCACGCTGCGTGCTTATAATCTCCTGGCTCAGCAAATATTTTTGGAGATGATCCAGGAAAAAAGCCTCTGCTTCCGGAAGGATCTCCTCTGCATAGCGACTGCGCAGCCCCATGCGCTGTTCGAGAAAAAAACGAACCGGATGATTCCAAAAGCGGACAAGGCGGCTGAGATCCACCTGCTGGCAGGACTCGGGTTGCGGTAAAGGGCCTTGGAGAAAGGTAAGCGCACAGGACGGAGAAGAAAGCGGCTTGGGCAGCCATTCCGAGGCATAGCTTGCTATCTTGGGGTTTCCGGAAAAACAATGCCTGCTAAAGGGCTGCAAGGGATATTCCACGGTCAGCAGGTCCGCAGCCGTTTTTTCGTTTTTCACCGACCAGCCGCGATTGATATAATCCCGCAGCTCCGCCACCACAACCGAGGGCGGCAGAGACGAGTTATCCTGCTGATCACGCCCGACCCAGGAAACAGCAAGCTGGGCTCGGGCTGAAAGCAGGGCCTCCAAAAAGAGATAGCGATCATCATCCCGACGACTCCGATCCCCGAGGCGGGGCTGCTGGGCCATCAGATCAAAGGCCGGTGAACGTTGGGTGCGGGGATAATCCAGATCATTCATGCCCAGCAGCCAGATCACCTTGAAAGGCACGGAACGCATGGGCACCATATTGCAGAAAGTCACCCGCCCGGCAAGAAAGGCCTGCCCGCCTGCCGGTTCTGAAAGTCGCGTTTCAAACCAGTGTCGGATAATCGGCAGGCTGAGTTGTTGTTCAAATCCGGCCATTCGGCAATGATCCATAAAATCGGCAATAGTCCGCCGCAAGATGAGCACCCCGTCCTGATTATCTCCGTCACCGGCGAGAAAATTTTCAAGCAGACCGAGAAGCAACACCGCCCACTGCTCAGGCAGATGCCTGTTCTTCATCCTTCGCCGCAATGTCTGCAAGGCGCGAATAAAATCGGTCAGGCCGCCCAGCCAAGAGCCCATACTGCTGACCGTGCCGGAACAGGGCATAATGCCCTGCCAAGGTTCATCCAGCGAGCCGGTCAGATAACCTAGTAAGAGCCGATCCATCCCGAAATCCCAGGTATGCTGCTGTGCATCGGCAAGGCCCTGCTCGCACCGTTGTTCCTGATCCAGCCCCCAGCGAATACCGGCCTCCAGGATAGCGGAACGCATGAGCACGACATCCTCAGCCGCAAGACCGAAACGACGGAGGATAGCCTGATTTTCCAGCAACGCCATGACATCCGGGGCCGTAAAACGGCTTTCCTGCAATTCCAACAGATTGAGAAAGCCCTCAATAACCGGTTGTTCCTGACGGCTGGCCTGATCAGCAATGGACCAGGGAATATGGCGGGCAGGCGGGGCCGAACCGAAAACTCCGGCCGCTGCCGGGGCATAGGCGGTAATATCCGGGGCCATGACCAGAATATCAGCCGGTTTCAAGCTCGGGTCATTCGCAAAGAGATCCAGCAGGCGATCATGCAGCACCTGGATTTCCCGCATGGGACTATGGCAGCAGTGAAAGCGGATTGAGGCGTCATCCGGGGATAACACCTCCTTGCCCTGATCCGCGCTGCCGCCCTGCCCTCCCCGATCATGGAGATTGAGGATATCGCCCTGAATCTGCTGAAGCAGCAAATCCCCTTCCGGTTCCTGATAAAGTTGAATTTCTTGGGGAGTATTCCCCATGAGCAGACTGAAAAACTCCTGCCCTGTCGTGCCCATTGAGGCCAGGAGCGGGTTGCCGGCTGTGAAGTAGGCAGAGAGATCATCAATTCCCTTCTCCCGCCAGCTCTGCCGTTTCAGGGCCAGCAGCCGTTCCGACAGGATATCGTCCCAGGCCTGTTGACAGGGGCTGAGATGAAAGATACGGATATCAACGAATTCGCCGACCCGATCAATCACCTCAAGATAGGCAGGGGCCAAGGAATTTATCCCGAAAATCGAGACCCGCTCCGGCAGCCCATCCGTGCGCAGTTCGCCCAGTTCGGCGGCCTGGAGAAATCGTTGCAGCAAGGCCGCCCTATGCATTCTGTTCTCTGCAATCAACCGCCGCCAAAGTCGCGCTTGCCAATGCCCTTCCCCGCCCTGCTCCCAATGGAGGAGCATCGCAGGCCGGTAGACCTGATACTGATCAAAGAGATCACTGATCTTTTCCGCCAGCTGAAAGCGTTTTCTGCCGTCAGCATCCTCGGCTAAATAGGCAT
>Ga0316189_10004647_pt1 | contig 13192 bp, 5 predicted proteins | sample LowCovwburrow_MG_FD_204930 | JGI IMG/M metagenome (GOLD analysis project Ga0316189, IMG submission 204930) | Coastal sediment microbial communities from Maine, United States - Lowes Cove worm burrow | ecosystem: Environmental > Aquatic > Marine > Coastal > Sediment | place: USA: Maine... | reverse complement strand
CTTCCCGACGACGCAAACCCGGTCATCAAGTACGATGTGATAACTCCCGGGCAGCAGATTACGCTCAGTGAGCGTAATCTCGAAGCTATTCCGGTAACGCATACCCAGCCAGCGCTAGGCTACCGGATTCAGAAAGCTGGTGGCGGATCCTTCGCGTTTTCCGGGGATACGCGGAGTACGGACAGGTTCTGGCAGGTGCTCAACGCCTACCCGGAACTGGATATTTTATTTGTGGAATGCGCTTACGCAGATCACGAAGAAGTGCTGAGTCAAATAGCCGGCCATCACCGCCCCTCCACATTGGCTGAAGATCTGCGCAAGCTGCATCATCAACCAGCGATTTATATTACGCATCATAAACCCGGCGAAGAAAAGCAGATCATGCGTGAGCTCGCAGCCCTGGTGCGTGACAGGGAGCTTAAGGCGCTCCGGCAGGGACAGATTTTCGAGTTATAAGGCGTTTACAGGCTGTACGTTGGTTACGATGCCTGCCTGAACGGGGTTGTCGCTCTGTTGCGATTGTAAGCGTTCCTGTTGGTACGCTGTTGGTCGGTCCTCTAGGCCACTCCCGTTATACGTAGTTTCCACAGGATGAAGGCTGGTCATGCGGGGAAACAGTGCCGGTATCTGTATTAGTGACGTCAACACCATAAAAATACTGTAATCCAAGGCTGATTCCAGTTTCCCGGAGCGGATGGGAGCTAGGTACATTTGGCGTAGTTATGCAATACTTCAGCTATTGTGGCCAATGCCTACACCAGGGGCTCAGAAAATGAAAAATCACTTCTTGTCGAAAATATTTCTTCTCACTATCAGTTGCCTTTTTACCGTTTCAGTGTTGGCTGCTACCGAGCAGCCCGGCAGTGCATCGGCTGCCGAACAGCTGGTTGCAGGACAGCGTTATTTCAGCAATGGCCGTTTTGAAGACGCACTCGCAGCGTGGAATATAGCACTCGATGGATACCGGCAGGGGGACGACAAAAGCGGTCAGGCGCGCGTACTTCAGCACAAGGCCGAGGCCTATCTGGCCATTGGGCAGTATTACAAGGCGATCAGTAATCTGAGATCAGCATTGGCGCTGGCGGAAGCGGATGGCAACGATTTGCTTGCAGTGCAAGTGGCGAGCAGTCTGGGCACAGCCTACCTGTTTTCCAACCGCACCGACAAGGCGCGGGAACTGCTGGAAAATGCCGTTGCGGAACAGCGGGCGGGCGGGCGCCACAGTTCAGCCGCCGTTGCCGGGAACAATCTGGGTAGTCTCCTTGCGTTACAGGGCGAATTCAACGAAGCAATTACAGTCTATCGGCAGGCCGTGTCCGATGCCCGGGCGGCCTCCGACGATGCGTTGGCTGCCAAGGGCTCGGTGAATATTGCGCGGGTGTTGGTAGACAGTAACCGCCAGAAGGAAGCCCTTGTGCAGCTCGGTCGTGTAAAGAAGCAAGCGGCATCGCTTTCGCCTTCACACGAAAAAGCCTACGTCCTGATCAGTATCGGTCGTCTCTATGCGCGTCTGGCCGGGGCTGCCGAAACCCGGAGTGCCGAGTTGCAGGAGAGTGCCTATCAAGCGCTCAATGCAGCCGCCAGTGTTGCTGAATCGATTGATGATGACCGGGCCATGTCCTATGCATACGGTTATCTGGGTACAGCCTATGAACAGGCAGGGCGTACAGACGATGCAATGCAGTATACGGGCAAAGCCTTGCATCAGTTGCAGGCGATGCCGGCACCGGAGATCCGCTACCGCTGGCAATGGCAAGAGGCGCGACTGTTAAGATCAACGGGTAATACAGATGCGGCAATCGCTGCTTATCAGCGCGCCGTCGAAAACCTCCAGGCAATACGCCCGGTGCTTGCGGCAGGCTATATGGGCAGGCAGGACGATTTTCGGGCAGAAGCAGGGCGGCTCTATCTGGATCTTGCCGACCTGCTCCTGCAAAGAGCGGGTGCCAGTAAAGACCCGCACGCGATCGAAACTGACCTGTATGAGGTGCGAAACACGGTAGAAATGCTCAAGGGTGCTGAACTGGAGGATTACTTTCGTGACGATTGCGTCGCCGCACTCAAGGCAAAGACAACGGGGATCGATCAGTTGGGTGAGCGCACCGCTGCGATTTACCCCATCGTTCTGCCGGATCGCCTGGAAATCCTGCTCAGCTTGCCGAACGGCATGAAGCGTTACAGTGTTCCGGTAGGTGCTGAAGAACTGAACGAGGAGGTTAACCGTTTCCGTTCCCGGCTTGAAAAACGCACCACGCACCAGTACAGGCGCCATGCACGGAAAATTTATACCTGGTTGATTCAACCGCTGGAGAAAGATCTGCAAGCGCAGAAGATCGAAACACTGGTCTTCATCCCCGACGGCGCACTGCGGACTATTCCACTCGCTGCACTCTACGATGGCAAAACCTTTCTGGTGAACCAGTATGCCGTGGCAACCGCTCCGGGGCTGACGCTTACCGATCCGCAGCCACTACCCAGGGAAAATTTGCAGTTGCTGGTAGCCGGGTTGACCGAAAGCGTGCAGGGTTTTCCACCCCTGCCCGATGTGTCGGGAGAGGTGGCGAAGCTCGACGAACTTTACGACGGGGCAGTATTGGAAAATAGCAGCTTTACGCTGTCGGGTGTCGAACAGGAACTGGGTGATACGCCTTATTCGATTGTCCACGTGGCATCGCACGGCAAGTTCCAAAATGATGTGCGCGATACCTTCCTGTTAACTTATGACGGCAAGCTGAACATGGATACGCTGGAAGGTTATATGGCGAGCACGACGTACCGTGAGAAACCGGTCGAGTTGCTCACGCTGAGTGCCTGCCAGACCGCAGTTGGCGACGACAAGGCTGCCCTTGGTCTCGGGGGTATTGCCGTCAAGGCGGGGGCGAGAAGTGCTGTAGCAACGCTGTGGTATATCAACGATCAGGCATCATCGCTTTTGATAACGGAGTTCTATGCCAATCTGAAAGACTCGAATATATCGAAAGCACGGGCGCTCCAGGAGGCCCAGCTTAGCCTGCTTAATGATCCGCGCTTCCATCATCCGAGTTACTGGGGGCCGTTTCTGTTGATCGGCAACTGGTTGTAAGTGCAGTATTTGGTCTGCACAGCTGCTGTGAGTCCGTCAGTACCACTCGGCCAGGTTGGCGCTCAAGAGGAAGTGAAAACCGCTGTCCTGCAGGGAGTTGTCATCGTTATCGACACTGCGGAATGAGTGTCCCCAATAAAGCTCGGTATGGATCTTCGCTGTTGGATCCCAGCGCAGGCCGGCACCGGCACTGTAAATGAAGTTTGGATTCGGGCCGTCCGGCAGCTCGTTATTTTTACCCCCGCCTGCATCGACGAAGGGTGCCAGCGCGAGCACGCTTCTGCCGGTGGCGTCCTTCAAAAGCGGATAGCGGTACTCGAGCGATGCATCAAATCCATAATCGCGTACCAACTGGTTTTCACGGTAGCCGCGGACACTGAGCGCGCCGCCCACCGCATACTGTTCCATGGTGAAGAGCTCGTCGTTGGTAAGCTGGACATTGGTCTTGAAAATCAGTTGTCCACCATCTTCACCCAGCAGTCTTGCCCACTGGAACTGACCCAACCAGGCAAAAAATTCCCCGCTGGGAAGATTGTTCGAGTTGGTAGTCGCATCGAAGGCATCGACGCCGAGGCTGAACATGGAGCGCGCAGCCAGTACCTGTTGTGGCTCCCGCTTGGACCAGTCCTGGGAGAAGCGAATGATCGAGGCCTTCACTTCGCCATCCGAGGGCACGCCCGGCGTAAAGGCAAAGTCTTCGCCGAGCAGTTTGGATTCGCTCTTGCGCAGATCCAGCCCAAGCGACATGCTGAACTTCTGGCTGGGAGTGCGATAGAAGGGATGGCTGACTCTGAAACCAAAGGTTCGGGTCTTGTTTTCTATATCCAGATCCTTGAAGGGGCCATTCTCGACTTCGGAATCGCTGTAGTCGCCAAGCAGGGTAAGAGTCGTATCGTGTGCGTTCAAGGGGACCGCCCAGGTGGCATAGGCATCCGTCAGACCTTCGCCAAAGCCCACCGCGCCGCTGAATACATCACCATGGCCGGTAAGGCTGTAAAGATAGACCTGTGGCAGCACGCGGACATCACCCAGGCTCGGTGACAGGCGGTTGTCGATTACCGGAATAAACTGGGCTCTGGGCCCTTCCTTGACGACGGTAGTGAGACTGGCTTCTCCCGGTCGGTCACCTGGTCCGAGTTCCGAATTCAGGGTTTCGATCACGGGCGAGTCGAGCATGATCTGAATCTGTTTCTGCAGATCGTCTACGTTGAGTGGTGGTCCGGCGCCGAGTTCGAGGCGGTCTTTTATATAATCGGAATCCAGATGTTTGTTTCCGCTAATCTCGATGTCGCTCAGGCGGCCCTCGACAATGACCAGATCAACGATTCCGTCTACGACCTTCTGGTCTGGAATCACGGCCCCGGAATTGAGATAGCCTTGCGAAATATAGTGACGGGTCAGTGCAACGCGAAGATCCTCGAGTTCGCTGCTGGCAACGATACGATTTTCGTAAGCTGCAGTGAATTCCTTGAGTTGCCCGGTGCTGAAAACTGTATTGCCGGTTAGCCTGATTTCCCTGACGAAAACCCTGACACCATAGGGTGCCTTCTCTTCCTCGGGTGGAACTTCTTTGTCATCGGGTAGCGGCGCTCCCGGTGGCAGATCGACCGGCGCCTCAGGCGGCGCACCCGGTACCGGCAATTCCGGACGAAAATCACCCGGCCTGGAAATACCACCGGCGGGTGTGTCGCCGGGCGCGGCGGGCCCAGCTGGTTGTGCATGGACAGGATCGAGACAAAACGCCAATCCCAGTGCCAGCAAGACAGCACGCGCCAGGACGGTTTGGCCTGGCGATCCGGCGTACTCAATATTTTTCATTGACATATTTAGCGCGTGCAGGACACCTGGGCGAGTTGTAACGCTGGGTCTGCATGCAGTGTCCACCAGCGCTTGCCGCCACCGAGACTGGCCTGGCTTGCTCCTTTCCCTTGGTCTTGTTGGTTGGTTGCAGTCGCAAAACTGGGCAGATAGCTGTCCGGATCGACGGCCAGCCCACCTGGGCCCGCATTAACCAGGCTGCTGGCACCCACTGCTGTACCACAGCGGTCGCTCATCAGGCTGGTCACGTCCAGGTAGTTGTCCGGCAGCACCGCAAGATCATCGGCGACTTCTTCATCCGGTGAGCTGATATTAACTGTGCCATCCAGACCCAGCGCTGAAGAGGCGTCGACGACACTGTCCGGTGTCACAATGAAGTTGCCGGCTACGATGTTTATGTTGCCACCAGGTCCGCCGAAGGCATTGGCGAGAATGTTGCTCTGGTTGAGGATCACGAACTTGGGATCGATGTTTATGTTGCCACCGCCGCCGAGGCCACTTTCGACCGAGGTGGTGATATTCGATTCGAGCATGTAGACACGCTCACGAGCTATCAAGTCGATGTTCCCGCCGTCGGACGTGACCGCGCGTGTGGAGATAGCGCCCTTATTCATGTCAATTCTGTTTACAGCGGTGATTGTAATGTTACCGGTGAGCCCGTTACTAAAGCTGTCCGCGGTAATACTGCCACCATTGACAATGTCGACCTCATTGGCTCTCAGGTCAATAGTGCCACCATCTCCGTCGCCGAACGTGGTTGTGGATATCGTACTGTCCACTCCTGAGATCGAGATCGCCTGGGTCGCGTCCACATCGATGGCCCCGGCATTGCCGTTCCCAACGAACAGGTCTCCGGTGACCAAATCTACGAGGCCGCTACGACTGCGAATCTGGGCGCCATCGGTGATGTTCAAAGAGCCCACGTTGAGCTGGACCCGGCCTGCGTTGCCATCCCAGGCCGTTGATGAGTCGACCGCTGAGTCGCGGCCACTGATTGTCAGTAGTGGCGTGTTTACGAAGATAGTGCCACCGTCTCCTACTTCCAGATCGGTAATTGCCGTTAATCCAAAGTCATTCAAGGCACCGAGCACAGCAAACAAGTCAGCATCAGCAGCTAAGCCAAGCTCCAAAGCCAAGTCAGGGAAGGTGGCTCCCGGTCCGAGGACCAGAGCAGCAAATGCGTCGAGTTCTGACTGAGGCGGAGGGGTGGTTTGGCTTGCTATTCCACTGGCAACCCCCGATATACCGAGCAATCCCCCGACCGTGACATCCACGTTTCCGCTATCGCCGGAACCGAGCGTATTGGCAGCGATCACAAAGCCATTACTTATTTCTACGTCGCCACTCGCAGTGACAATGACATTTCCGGAATCCCCGGCGAACAAGCTCTGAGCGGAGATCTGTCCTGCGTCGGTCAACGAGATATCGCTTGCCTGTATGTTTACGTCGTCACTGCGCCCAAAAGTGCGACTATCGGTCGTGATTTGCGCCCCACCGCTTACGCTGAGTTTCTCCGTAGCGGTTACGTCGATCGTTCCGCTGTCTGCGAAGCTAAGAGCTGGATCGACCGAACTGACGAAGTAGCCAGGATGGAACAGCCCTTGGGCCAAGAGACCCGTGACACCTATGGCACCACCCGGGACACCGCCACCGGATAAATCGATCTGCCGTCCGCTGACATTAAGGTTGCCACCGGGCCCCTCAAAAAAATTGAACAGCGCAATTCCAGCGCCATTCTCCACGGTTATTGTGTCCGCGCTGACAGACAGCGTCGGTGCATCTCCAGGACCAAGCCGGTCAGTCTGAATACTGGCAAACCCGGTCAACGAGACTGTACCGGCATCGACCGAGATGTCCGGGACCTTCGCCGGCGGTGTAATGGAATCGAATGCCCCGTTAAAGGTCAGAATACCCGGCGGTGCTTCGGTGAACGGTTCTGCCGCGGTTCCGCTTATGCTCACATCCCCGGTAATTTTGATATTGACCTCACCCCCATCGGGCGGAGGGCCCAGATCAAAGAGCGAGAACGCGCCTGGCACTATGACAGCCTCATCAATCACGAGCTGGCCCCCGCGGATAAACACCTCCTTGGCGTCAATAATGCTCCCGCCCCTGATGTTGATATCCCCCAGCCGGGGAAAGAGATCGACATTGAAGCCGGTACCGTCAAATACGGCCTCTCCAGCTGAGGCGACGCTGACGAAATTCATCCGACCGGCCGGTGCCATTACATACCCGGGTGCGCTTCCATCCTCCGCGCCGACGTTTATCGATCCACCCACGAACGAAAAGGTTTGTTCGGGAGCGACCTGCAATACCGGTACACTGCTTGCGTTAACATCAATTGCTGCAGGCTGTGGATTTAAAAAACCGAAAGCGGCCGGTTCCTCGACACTCAGCACCGAAGCCTGCGCTGGATCCGCATAAAAGATGCCGCCTTCATTACCGAGCTTGATGTAATCAGCAGTGGTCGCGTGAAACGAGCCACTTACGTTTAGTTGGGCTGTGGGTCCGAACAAGATACCGGCAGGATTCATCAAGAACAGATTGGCTCCCGCAAAGTCCGTGGTATCGATCATCCCGGAGATATTCGATGGGTTCCCTCCGGTGACGCGGCTGACGATATTCATGGTCGCCAGACCGGAATCGTTGACAAAGTTGCCGCTCTGGGTTGCATCCAGACTGAAGTCGCCGAAACTATGGAACAGATTGCTTCCACCATTCGGTCGCGTGCCCCCCGTGATGTCGAAGACACCGGCGGCCGGCTGGTTGACCGTTGTACCGAGGCCGCTGGATGTTACATCGGCTTCACTCAACGACAGGAAGCCGCCAGCCACATAAATCGACACGCCAGCCATCAGTATTGCTACCGGGCGAGAAGCTATCCGCACAGTCATACTTTCTCCTCCTGCCTGTTTACCCAGCCAGATTCTGGTGTCAAAGCGACGCTCCCGACAGGGCCGCGAGGTTGGCGATTTCAGATAAGGAGGAGCGCATTGCCAGTGCTGGCAATGCGCTCCCAATAGCTACTTGCTATGTATGACCCTGCTCATTACACAGCCGATTATCACCAACCTCACGTTCACTTACCTTTGCCTTAGTTGTTACATTTCTTCAGGGTGATCGTGCCGGTGCCCGCAAACCAGCCGTTCGTATCGCTGCCGATCTCCAGCTTGAAGCTGTTGACTCCGTTAATGCACTGACCACCCGGAGCGACCGCATCGATAACACTTTTCCTATTGAGGTCGAGTTTCAGGTCGGCAAGCGGCTGCCCATTGTCACAGGGTGCCGAGATCATGTCGCTGACATGGAAGCGGGTGAGCGTGACCAGCTTGCCGGCCACATACACCTGGGTGTCATCGCTGATAATGGGACTGCCGTCCGGCTGGATGTCGAGTGGGTAGTCCGAGTTTGCTGCACAGCCCGCGATGGTGACTGGAAGATTGGCGCGACTGCTCTTGTTTTCGACATTCAGTGTCGGGAAATATTCAACCTGAACCGGATAACTGCCACGCAGCTCACCCTGGGCAGCGATCGGCACTACTTCACCGCCCACCTCGACTGCGCATTGAATCGCATCGGTCGCAACTGTCGCTGTTACCGACCCCGAATTGTCAAAATTGTTGATGTCCCAGTAAGCAAGGTTCAGGTCCGCTCCCTGAGGCACATCAACAGTCGCGGTCGTTCCAAGCAGGTCATACAGACCCCCGATAGCGACACTACCGACCAGCGCGCCGATCGGATAAGGGGGTTTGGTAGAAAGATCTGTTCGACCAATGTTGCTGGGAATCCCGCCCGGACATTCAGCTGGATTATCAACACACCAAGCTTGTACGTCCGGATCTAGCTGGTCAAGATAGTCGGGTTTGTAGCTATCTGTAATGAGGTCCCTCACCTGGCCGTCTGCATTGGAGAAGCGCCCCTTGGGATTCAGGCTTCCCGAGTTCCACAAATCATTGGGCTGGGCGGTGACATAAAGCGAAGGGCGGTTGTTGTCAGGGTTAGGGTTCGCTACAGAGGCCGGAACGCAACTGGTGGGGAGAGGTACATCAGGGTTGGTGCTATGGCATTTGGCGTCCACCTCAACTGTTTCCGGCCCGATGAAGCGCGTGGTGTGGCAGGGCACCCAGGTCAACGCGCCCGCTTTTTCAACCCCCTCCGTTGTTATTGTAGAGAATCGGAACACCTGACCAGGCGAAAGACCGTCAAATCCCGGATAGTCATCTGCATCGACGGGCAGTTGCAAGCCGAACAGGGCCCTGCAGTTATCCTCATTCAGGATTGGAGGTACACCCACCGGATCATCAAGCAGCTCCTCCGGGTCGCAGAACCTCTTTGCTGTATCGTCCAGCGGTACTACCTCATATAATAATTCAGCGAACGGGAAAGATTCATGACCGGTGACATCAAATGTCCATGTCCTTACTCCGTTCGATTCTTCGTACGTGAGGCTGGGGAATAGCGCCGGATCGGTGACCTGTCTTAGTTCAAACAGGCCGATCGCCTTAGTCGCAGGGGCCTTTTTGAATGTAATTGCATCGTTCAGTGTTGGGTCCTCCACGCTGGATGGAACCTCCGCACAAACAATCTGCCCGGAAAACTCAAAAGAGGGCCGGGCAGTGGGATCGGCTTGTGAGGGCGTGGTCTCTATGGTCGCCGTCGAGCGCGCGTCGCTGAGGTCACAGTACAGTGACAAGTCTGCGAAACCGGTTTTGAACCGCGTATTTATTCCACCGCCCGAACCCCAGGCGCTGGCTTCCTGTGTATACATTCCTGATAGCGCCACCGTGCCCGATATACACACCAGGCTAATATATGCTTTAAAGGATTTTCCGAAAGACGTGCTGTTACTCATGACCGTACCTCTTCATTATCTTTGTTTGACTTTAGATCAAATCTTAATGGTGCTTCCGCCAAGTTTGTTAAACGGCGATCAGAAGAAACAGCTGCCACCGCCACCACTTGGGGGTGCGAGAGCGGCATTTGCGCCCATAGAGGCCGGTAATGTAAATGGGATTAATCTGAACCGATTGTCTGTGTGAATCATGGATGGTGTCTCCTCAAAGTATTCTTAATTTGAATTGGAAATTTTCCATGAGCACTTTCCCTTGCGCCCCGGGTAATCATCATGATAATAAAACAGTCACGGCTATTTCCCGTGACTGTTTTGTCATGGCGCGATTATTAACGCAAGTATACGTCACAAGCCTGTTTTTTCCATACGGGTAATCGCGTACCAAGCACGGGAGGTTTTGAATCAGTCCAGATGCTGTAATTCCCGCGTCTCCCTGCCGAGCTTGGTAGCCAGCTGTTTTGCAAAGTTGGTCAAGAGGTTAACCCGTATTTCTTCAGGGATTTCGTCAAACACAACCTGGTAAAACCCGCTTTGGCAGGTGGTGCGCACATCAGCCGAACGCGTCCGGTGGTTCAAAAGCGCCATTTCCCCGAACGACATACCCGGTGACAGCATCGCCAGTCGTTTGTGCTGGCCGCTGTCTGTGGGTAGCAGTACCTCCACTTCGCCCTCGATAATCAGGAACAGCGAATCGGCCGGATCACCGCAATGAAAGATGGTTTCATCCGCTTCATAAGTGACCGGTTTGACAATCGACTGCAGTCGCTCAAGGTCTTGCGGTTCAAGACCCTGGCACAGGTCCTGGTCGGCCAGTTCCACGCGGGTTGTCCCTGAATATCCCGATCCGCGTTTCGCGAGCAGTCTGTCCTCACACCACTCCAGCGCATGGTCCGTATCCGCAAAGGCGAACAGTTGCCTGTCGTCCTGTCCACTGAGCTTTTGTTTGAGGTAACGGACGAAGCCGTACTTGTCCATGGTATGGGTAAACAGCAGTGTCTTGCCCTGGGCCCACAGTGTCTGCTTGAGCTTGTGCAGCAACTGGCAGGCGGCGCGGTCAATTTCAAACACGTGTTTAAGGTCGAGGACAAAGTAGTCGCCATACGGGAGCGTGTCGAGCACGCTCTTTACGACCGACTCTGTAGAACCGAACATCAGGTCGCCCTGGAGTTCGAAGACATGGATTGCCCCGCCATTCGCCTCCAGATACCGCAGGTCTGTTTCCCTGCGCAGCTTTCTCGAATGTACCTGGCAACCGTCATAAGCCAGACGGATGACGGTTGCCGTGGTGGCACGCACTGAATGATAGACGTGCAGGCCGAAATCAGCCGAAATCTGTTCGCATACCTTGATGCCACGCACGCTGTTGCCGCGCTCATCCAGGCGCGGCGAGAAAACCGCCAGTCCCAGTTGCCCCGGCAGTACGGCGACGATGCCGCCGCCAACACCGCTCTTGGCCGGCATGCCGACGGTATAGACCCAGTTTCCCGAGTAATCGTACATGCCGCAGGTTCCCATGACGCTGAGTACCTGGGGCACGTGGTCAGTCTTCAGTGCGCGCACAGCCGTGATCGGATTGACGCCGTTATTCGCCAGGCAGGCACCCATCACTGCCAGGTCACGGCAGGTTACCTCGATGGAACACTGCTGGAAATACACGTCCAGGATACCTTCGGGAGGATCATCGAGAATCCCGAAGCTGCGCAGCAGGTGGGCGATAGCGCGGTTACGGTGCCCGGTTTCCTTCTCCGAACGATAAACGTCTGCATCGATTTCGAGTGGATGCCCGGTGTAGCGGGCAAAGGATGCCAGGATGCGTTCCAGCTTGGCAGCGGGATCATCCCCCTCGACCATGGCGACGGTGGCGATGGCGCCGGCATTAATCATTGGATTGAGCGGGCGGCCCGTTTCGGGGCGCAGGCTGATGGAATTGAACGCTTCACCCGACGGTTCGACGTCTACCCGTGTTGCCACGTTGTCTGTTCCGTTATCCTCCAGCGCGAGGCCCAAGACGAATGCCTTGGAAATGGACTGAATGGTAAACGCCTGCTGGGTATCGCCAACCTGGTAAACATGGCCATCGACCGTCGCAATGGCGATACCAAACCAGTCAGGGTCGGCGCGCAACAGCTCCGGTATGTAACTGGCGACTTCGCCTTCCTTGCAGTCCCTGAGATTGCGGTGCAGCGTTTCCAGGTACTGCTGCAGCGGGGAATAGTCGAGGGTTGTGGCGTCCATTGAATTTTGTCTTGTTAGTTTGATTACCAGGCATACAAGTTGCGTGCCGTGAAGATGTGAAAAATGATAGAAATATATAACAATTAGTTACATATATAATCTCGAAAGTGGATTAGGAGTGTCCGTCACATTATGGAGCGGTGTGCAGGACCTGCGCACCAGATACGGTCACCAGGTTTGCCTGGTGATGAGTGTTTGCGAGACATCCCCGCCATGGTGGCAGACGGGATTGCACAGATACAGGCTTGCGCGATACCGCATCCCGCGCTCCTACCAGCGCAAAGTTCGCGCGCCAAGCGAGGAAATGGGTAAGATGCAGTGTTATTGGGGAACCCGTTTACCGAATGAAACTGTCAACCATACGTTGTGCACAGCATGATTACCGAGCGGCTTGAAAAGCTGCGTGCGCCGACGCTTGTCAGCCTCGCGCTGGGGGTCGTCGCGAGCCTCGTCGTTATCGGGCTGCGCAGTACGGGTTTTCTCCAGTTTGTCGAACTGGCGACCTACGATGTCTACCTGCGTCTGACCGAGCGGCAGACGGTGCGTGAACCGCGTGTCGTGCTGGTGCAAACCGTTGAGGATGATATCCAGAAACTGGCGGAGTGGCCGTTGTCCGACAGCCATATGGTCGAGGTGCTGGAGAAACTCCTGGCCTATGAGCCGCGCGCCATTGGCGTTGATTTATATCGTGATATTCCAGTGCCACCTGGCACCGATGACTTGAACAGGTTGCTCACCCGCGATAAGCGGATCTTCATTATCGAGAAGTTCGGCGATGATAGCAGCAAGCATGTCGCCGGGCCGCCGGTCTTGCGCGGAACCGGGCAGATCGGTTTTGCGGATGTCGTTGTTGATGACGACGGAGTGGTGCGTCGTGGCTTGCTGTATCTCGATGACGGGGAGAATTTCTCTGTTTCCCTTTCCTTGCGTCTTGCACTGGCCTACCTGGCGGAAGAGGGCATTGTACCCCGGGCGGGTGAACCCGACCCGACACACTTCCGCCTCGGTGAGGTGACCCTGCGGCCTTTCGAGTCCAACGATGCTGTCTATGAAAACACAGATGCGCGCGGGTACCAGTATCTGCTGGATTATCGGGGAGGTGCTGAACGTTTTCAGACCTATTCGCTGATCGATGTCCTGGAAGGGCGTGCCAATCCCGACTTGATCAGCGGCAATGTGGTTATTGTCGGCGTCAATGCCGA